>Ga0310691_10004272_pt1 | contig 16213 bp, 12 predicted proteins | sample 176DNAGHGlowgp2_FD_203887 | JGI IMG/M metagenome (GOLD analysis project Ga0310691, IMG submission 203887) | Sheep rumen microbial communities from Palmerston North, Manawatu-Wanganui, New Zealand - 1766 DNA GHGlow gp2 (v2) (version 2) | ecosystem: Host-associated > Mammals > Digestive system >...
ACTACACTTTTATCAATGTTTTATGGAGCAGAGTTTAAAACTATGATGCCTAAACTTCATAGTGATAACTTCCCTGGACTTGAACTAATTAGACCTTTATATTTAGTACATGAAGATGATATTATTTCATGGAAGAATTATAATGAATTAACATTCTTAAACTGTGCATGTAGATTTACTGAAAAAACTGCTTCTAAGGAAACAGATAGTAAAAGAAAAGAAATAAAAGAATTAATTAAAGAATTAAAGAAAAAGAATAAAACTATAGATCAAAATATCTTTAATTCAACATCTAATGTTAATATGAATTGTATACTTGAATGGACTAAAGGAAATACTAAACATTCATTTTTAGAAGAATATGAAAAAACTGATGATTAATCAGTTTTCTTTTTATTTATACCAATCATACTTCCTAGTATTGATGATGAAAGAAGTATTAAATAATATATTATATTTTTATAATTAATATTAGTCTTATACAAGATGATACTAAGTATCATAAGAATAAATATGGATATTAAACCAATCTTTAATCCTTCAATATATCCTTTTTCTTTAGATTTTAAACCAATATATATCCCGCCAACTAACATAGATAAAAATGAAGATATTAATAATAAATAATTATTAAATCCATCATTAAGTATATTTAAATAATAGAAAATAGATATAATTAACGTAGAACTAAATAATACTCCTAAAACTAATATTAAACCTTTTAAGTATTTAAGATATTTATTCATCTAATCACCTAATATAATCTATGTGTTGTATAAATAAATATTACTAATACCATAATAGAATAGGTGATAATATGTATGTTGATTATATTATTGTGTTAGAGAGAACTATTATCTTTTACTGTTTGATCACAGTAATTTATCGTTTTATGGGTAAAAGAGAAGTAGGACAGTTAGGAATAGTAGATTTAATAGTATCAATGTTAATAGCTGAACTTGCTGCTATGTCTATTGATAAAAGAATGGATAATATATTTTTATCAATATTTCCAATACTTGCATTAGTTCTTATACAAGTATTAGCCTCATACTTATCATTAAAGTTTTCTAAAGTTAGAAATGTATTTGATGGGAAACCTTCTGTTATTATAAATAGAGGTGTAGTAAATTTTAAAGAAATGGTAAAGCAGCGTTATAACTTAGATGATTTATTAGTACAATTAAGAGAAGAAAAAGTTAAAACTATTGAAGAAGTAGATTATGCAATACTTGAAAGTAGTGGAAAACTTAGTGTTTTTAAAAGAAAAGATAATAAGTATGGAGAATATCCTCTTCCATTAATACTTGATGGTAAAGTAGATGATGATGTTTTGACTCAGATTAAAAAAAGTACCTATTGGTTAGAAAGAACATTAAAAGATGAAAATGTTAATTTAGAAGATATCTTTTATGCTTTTTATAGAGATAAGAGTTTATATATTATTAAAAAGAGTGATTTAGATAAATAAATATTTACTTTTTTAAAAAAAAGTATTATAATTTAGGTAATTTAAAGACATTGAGAGATGAGTAGTAATAAGATTATTTATTTAAAGAGAGTTAGTGGTTGGTGTAAACTAATAATAAAAACTTATGAATTCGCATCTTTAGTTCCTAGGAAGAAAATCCTAGGCGGCAAAAACCGTTATAGTAAGTAAGATAAATAAAGGATGGTACCGTCTTTATGACTCCTTGTACCATTCTTTTTTTGTTTTAAGGAGGAAATTATGGAAGAAAGAATAAAAAAGATTAGAGAAGAATTAGATAATGATATTAAAAATGTTACTAATCTAAATGAATTAACAGAAGTTAAAGTAAAATATCTTGGTAAAAAAGGATCTATTACAGAACTTACTAGTAATATGAATGAATTATCTATTGAAGAGAAAAAGGTTGTAGGTAAATTAACTGGTGAGATTAGAAACTATGCTAGTTCTTTAATTAATTCAAAAGAAGAAGAAATGAAATTAGAAGAATTAAATAAAGAATTAGAAAGTGAAGCAATAGATATTAGTTTACCTAGTGAAAAGATAAGACGTGGATCTCGTCATCCATTTAATAGAATAATTGAAGATGTAGAAGATTTCTTTGTATCTATGGGATATGATGTAGTAGATGGACCTGAAGTTGAAACTGATGAAAACTGTTTCCAAAGATTAAATGTACCTTTAGGTCATCCTGCAAGAGATGCACAAGATACATTCTATATTGATCCTGAATATCTACTTAGAACTCAAACATCTAGTGTTCAAGCAAGAACAATGCAAGCAAATACTGAAAAAACACCAATTCGTATGATTTGCCCTGGTAAAGTATATAGAAGAGATGATGATGCAACTCATTCACATCAATTTGGGCAAGTAGAAGGATTAGTAATTGATAAAGATATAAGTTTAGCAGATTTAAAAGGAACTTTAGAATTATTTGCTAAAAAGATGTTAGGAGAAAATACTAAAGTTAGATTTAGACCAAGTTTCTTCCCATTTACTGAACCAAGTGTTGAAGTTGATGTTAGTTGCTTCAAATGTGGTGGTAATGGATGTAGTTTATGTAAACAAACTGGTTGGATTGAAGTACTAGGTGCTGGTATGGTTCATCCTAATGTGCTAGAAATGGGAGGATATGATCCTAATGTTTGGACAGGATTTGCATTTGGTACAGGACTTGATAGATTTGCGATGTTTAGATATGCAATACCTGATATAAGATATTTATATACAAATGATATCCGTTTCTTAGAACAATTTGATAGAAAGGATGATGAAAATGAAGTTAAGTAGAAAATTCGTAAGTGAATATGTTGATATTCCAGTAGATACTAAAACACTTGCTGAAGATATGACAGGAATTGGTAATGAATATGATAGTTGTGATAAACTTATTCCATGTTCTAGATTAACAGTAGGGGAAATTAAAGAATGTGTAGATCATCCTGATAGTGATCACTTACATAAATGTAAAGTTGATATTGGAACTGAAGTGTTAGATATAGTATGTGGAGCTCCTAATGCAAGAAGTGGCATTAAAGTTATAGTAGCAACAGATGGTACAGTTTTACCAGGTGGAACAATTAAAAAAGGAGTTATTCGTGGAGAAGTATCTAATGGTATGTTATGCTCTATGGCAGAATTAGGACTTGAAAATAAATTCTTAACAGAAGAAGATGTAAAAGGAATAAAAGAATTACCTATGGATGCAGAAATAGGTGCTGACGCAGTAGAATACTTAGGACTTGATGATGAAGTAATAGATTTTGAACTTACATCTAATAGAGGAGATTTATTAAGTATTTTAGGAATGGCTTATGAAATAGGTGCTTTATATGATAAGAAAGTTAAAGATATTGATTTAAGCTATAATGAAATAGATAAGAAAATAGATTTTAATTTAGATATTAAAACTGATAATTGTCCTTTATTCTTAGTTAAGAAAGTAGAAAATGTAACTATTAAAGAAAGCCCTGAATTTATTAAAAATAGACTTATTGCATCAGGAATAAGACCTATAAATAATGTAGTAGATATTTCTAATTATGTTATGTTAGAAACAGGACAACCACTTCATTACTATGATAGTGATAGATTAGGAGATACTATTATAGTTAGACAAGCAGAAGATAATGAAAAATTAACTACTTTAGATAATGAAGAAAGAATACTTGATTCTAAAGATATAGTAATAGCTAATAAAGAAGGAGCAGTAGGACTTGCTGGTGTTATGGGAGGACTTACTACTGAAATAGAGGAAGATACTAAAAATATTACTATAGAAGCAGCAATATTCGATAGTACATCAATTAGAAAAACAAGTAAGAAAATATTAAGAAGTGAAGCAAGTAATAGATTTGAAAAAGGATTAGATCCAAAAAGAACTTATATGGCTATTGAAAGAAGCTGTAACTTACTAGAAAAATATGCTGATGCAAAGATTGTATCAGGAATGATTGAATACAATAAAGTAGATATGACTGATAAAACTATTTCTATAACTGTAGATAAAATTAATAAAGTTTTAGGAATGGAAATAGCTAAAGAAGAAATAATTAATATTTTTGAAAAACTTGGATTTAGTGTTAAGGATAATAAAGATAGTTTAGAAGTAGTAGTACCTACTAGAAGAACAGATATTAGTATAGTTGAAGATTTAATTGAAGAAGTAGGTAGAATCTATGGTATAGATAATATAATTGGTAAAAAGATGGAACTTCCTATAAAACCAGGTTATGTTAATAAAGATAATAGACATATAAGAAATAAATTATCATCTTTAGGACTTTCTGAAACATTAAGTTATGCACTTACTAAGGAAGATACAGTTTCAATGTTTACTAACGATGTGTTTGATAAGATTAAAGTATTAGATCCAATGAGTGAAGATAGAAATACTTTAAGATATAGTTTAATACCATCATTAATAGATATATATTCATATAATAAAGCACGTGGTAATAAAGATGTTTGTATATATGAAATAAGTAAAGGATTTAAAAAAGTTGATAATGAATATAAAGAAGGTAATAGATTAGCTATTTTAATGACTGGTGTATACAATTTAGGATTAAAAGAAACTAAAGTTAATTTCTATACTATTAAAGGTGTAGTAGAAGAATTACTTGATTATTTAGGATATAAGAATAGATATAGCTTTGTTGTAAATGATTTACCTAAAGAAATGCATCCAGGTCAAAGTGCTAGTATTATTCTAAATGGTAATAATATTGGATTTGTTGGTAAAGTACATCCAAGTGTATTAAAAGATAATGTATATGTTGTTGAAATAGATTTAGAAAAATTATTTGAATTTAGAACAAAGAAAATGCAATATAAAGAAATATCTAAATTCCCTGGTATAAAGAAAGATGCTGCATATATAGTATCTAGTGATATACCTGCTGATAAAATAATAGAAGTAATTAAAAAAGCAGGTGGAAAACTTCTAACAAGCATTAAGATATTTGATGTATATGTTGGAGAAAATGTAGGCGAAAACGAAAAATCAATAGCATTCTCATTAACATTTGAAGATCCAACTAAAACATTATCTGATGAAGAAGTAATGGAAGTATTTAATAATATAAATAAAAATGTAGAAGAAAAATTAAATGCTAAATTAAGAGATAAATAGGAAGAAAATATTCTTCTTATTTTTCTTTACGTAAAATGTAAATAATTCATTCCTAATAGGCATATAATTATGGTATAATTATGTAGAGAGTGATGTTATGAAAGTTATCGTTACTGCTGGGGGAACAGGTGGACATATATATCCTGCTTTAGCAATTATAAATAAAATTAAAGAAAAAGAACCTGATTCAGAATTTTTATATATAGGTACTACAGATAGAATGGAAAAAGATATAGTTCCTAAATATAATATTCCTTATTTAGGTATTGAAATGAAAGGATTAAATAGAAAAAATCCTTTTAAAAACTTTGGCGTTATTAGTAAAACATTAAAGAATGTAAAATATTTAAAAAAAGAAATTAAAAAATTTAATCCAGATATAGTAATAGGTGTAGCAGGTTATGTTACTGCACCAGTTATTTATGCTGCTAAAAAGTGCGGATATAAAACTTTTATACATGAACAAAATTCTATTCCAGGATTATCTAATAAATTCTTATCTAAATATGCAGATAAGATTGGTATTAGTTTAGAAGCAAGTAGAGAATATTTTCCTAAAAATAAAACTATATTTACTGGTAATCCTAGAAGTGAAGAGGTTGTTTGTAGTAAAAAAGTTTCTAAAGATAAATTAGGACTTGATTTAAATAATAATAAACAATTAGTTTTAATAGTTATGGGATCTTTGGGATCAACAACTATGAATATGAAATTAAAAGAAACTTTACCTTTATTTAAAGATAAAGATTATGAGGTTGTTTTTGTTACTGGAAAAGCTTATTATGATGAATATAAAAAAGTAGAAGTATCTAGTAATGTTAAGATAGTAGCTTATTTAGATAATATGATTGATGTATTAAATAATACTTCTTTAATAGTGTCTCGTGCAGGTGCATCATCTATTGCTGAAATAACTGCTTTAGGACTACCTAGTATTTTAATACCTAGTCCATATGTTACACATAATCATCAATATAAGAATGCCAAAGTATTAGAAGATAATGGTGCATGTTTTATTATAGAAGAAGATTCATTTGATTCTAATATATTAGTTAATAAAATAGATGAGATTTTGAATAATGAAGATTTAATTAAATCATTAAGTAATAATACTAGTAAATTAGGTGTTAAAGATAGTGCTACTAAAATATATGACATATTAAAGAATATGATAGATGGTGATAATAATGGATAAATTAATAGAAGAACTAAAAGAAATGAATCTTGGTAAGATTTTAACTAATGTTCCGTTAAAGAATCACACAACTTATAAAGTTGGTGGTAACGCAAAAGTTATGATTTATCCAAGAAATGTTGAAACATTAATCACATTAATTAATAAACTAAAATCAGATGAAGTTAAATTCATGGTTTTAGGTAATGGCTCTAATGTATTGTTTAGTGATGAAGAATATAATGGGGTTATAATAAAATTAGATGAATTTAATAAAATTGAAGTTCATGATAATAGAATAGTAGCTCAGGCTGGAGCTATGATGATGAAAGTATGTCGTGAAGCAATTAAACATGAACTTGCAGGTTTAGAATTTGCTTCAGGTATTCCAGGTACTGTAGGTGGCTGTATTTATATGAATGCAGGTGCTTATAATTCTGATATGGGTTATGTTGTTTCACGTGTTAAAGTATTAACACCTAAAATGACTGTTATTACTATGGTTAATAGAGAACTTGATTTTCATTATAGAACATCTTTCTTTAAAAAACATAAAGATTACATAGTGTTAGAGGCAACATTTAACTTACAAAAAGGAAATAGAATGCTACTTGAAGAAGTAGTAGCTGATCGTAAAAAAAGAAGATTAGAATCACAACCACTTGAATATCCATCAGCTGGTTCTGTATTTAGAAATCCACCTAATGATTATAGTGGTAGATTAATAGAAGAATTAGGATATAAAGGACTTGAAAGAGGTGGAGCTAAAGTATCAGATAAACATGCTAATTTTATTATTAATTATAATAATGCAAAAGCAAAAGATATAAAAGAGTTAATAGATTTTATACAAGAAGAAGTAAAGAAAAAATATAATATTGATTTAAAAGTAGAACAAGAATTTATTAATTGGGAGTAATTTATGGAACAAAAAACAAAGATGAAAAGAAAGATTAAGATAAAGATAGTTCCTATATTAATTACTTTGTTGATTATTTTATTATTAGTAGGAATATTGTATGTTATTTCTTTAATAAGAATATCTAATATATATATTAAAGGTAATAATTATTTATCTGATCAAGAAATAATAGAATATGCAAAACTAGAAAACTATCCTAGTTTTATAAAAATATCTAGTTCTAAGATAAAAAGTAGGGTAAAAAAGAATCCTTATATAAAAAATGTTAAAGTAACAAAAAAACTACCTAGTACTGTAGTTATTAAAGTAGAAGAATATAATATTCTGTTTAGAAAAGAAGAAACAGGTAAGATTGTATTAGAAAATGGTAATGAATTAGATGATAATTTTGAATATAGTGTACCAATATTATTAAATTATATTCCTGATACAAAATATGATTCTTTCTTAAAACAAATGTCTAGAGTAAATAGTAGTATTAAATCAGAAATATCAGAAATAAGATATTATCCTAATCCACAAGATGATGATAGATTCTTACTTCATATGAATGATGGTAATTTAGTTTACTTAACACTTACTAAGTTTAGTCAGATTAATTATTATGAAGATGTTGTAGATCAATTAGAAGGTAAAAAAGGTATATTATTCTTAGATAGTGGTAATCATTTTAAAGTAATGGAAGAATAATGTAAATATTGTGTAAAAAAAGTATTTAAAAAGGCTAAAAAAAGCCTTTTTTTAGTTTTTTACATAAAAAATGTAAAAAATTATAAATAAATATTGAAAAATATAATATAATTTGATATTATTTTATTAGGATATGACGATATATCTAAAAAATAGGAGGAGAATTAAATGGAAAACAAAAAGAAAAAGTCAACTGGATTATTACTTTCAATTCTTGGTGTAGTTAGTTTAGTATTAATTACAGCAGGAGTAACATATGCATTCTTTAGTTATGCTAAAGAAGGTCAAACAACAAACACTTTAACAACAGCGACTATCGAATTCACATATAATGAAATCGATAACAATTCTAATGGTATCCTTATTCAAAATGCGTTACCATTAAGCGACACTGATGGAATGAAATTAGGAGGAGATACACAAGATCATACAACACTTGCTTCAAATCGTAATGTATTCTTATTTACAGTAACTTCTAAAACTCCAACTAATGCAAATATTCCATACATTGTAACAGCTAAAAAACAAGCTCCAGCAGCTGGACATGCATCATTAGCAGATTCACAAGTTAAATTATATTTAACTGCTACTCAAAGTGGTACAAACAACACTGTAGTAAGTAACGTAGTTCAAACATTTGCACAATTAAAAACTGCTAAACCATTAAGTAGTGATCAAACAGTATTTAGTTCATTAACTGGTGTTACTGCTAGTGCTGATGAAGTTGTATTATTTGAAGGAACTGTACCTAATAGTTCTAGTTCATATACAAACTCATTTGTACTTAGAATGTGGATCAATGGTGATACTCAAGGATCAGGTGTAGATTATTCACCATATGAATTTGTATTAAATTCACAAGTAACTGCTGCTGGTAATACAGCATTAAGCGTAGCTACATTAAAAGGTGTAACTAATGGTATTAAAAAATCTGTAGATTATTATGCTTTACCTGCTGCTACTGAACAAAGCCCAGCTACAGGTGATGGTACTCATAGAGAAGACTATCAAAGAATCGCTTATGTAAATAATGCTGATGGTACTATCTATACAGTTAACCAAACTCCATCTTGGACAGATTCACAAACTCATGATGGATATACAGCATCTGAACAATATTATGAATTAAGTGATGCTGAATTCACAGTAAAAGTTAACGTTTATGCTAACGCTGCAGTTTATACAGCTCCAGCTAACAACGGTGACTAGAATATATAAAAATATCGAAAGTAAAATCCTAGCATACTAGAAATAGTATGCTTTTTCTTTTGTTTAAAATATGATAAAATTATATTGGTGGTTATATGATAGAAAAATATCTAGATATAAACAATTTAATAATAACACCTAACTGTTATAAGAAGAAGGTAATTAAAGAAATTAATTCTTTAGATTATTTGGTTTCTTATAAAGTTATGGATATAAAAGAGTTTTTAAATAAATTTTTCTTTTCATATGATAAAAAAACTATTAATTATATAGTAAATAACTATAATCTAACAGTGTCAACTGCTATAGAATACTTAAATAATTTATATTATTTAGAAGATAGAGAATATAATTTTCCTAAATTAAATGAATTAAATAAAATTAAAAAAGATTTAATAGATAATAATTTATTATATTTTAATAATAATTTTAAGTATTATTTAGAAAATACTAAAATAATCATTTATAACTATGATTTAGATCCTTTTTATTTAAATATATTAGAAAAGTATAATTATACTATTATAAATAATATATCTACTAAAAAAGATATAAGTGTTTTAGAGTTTAATACTATTGAAGATGAGGTTAGTTATGTAGCTAATGATATATTAGATAAAATAAATAATAATATTGATATTAATAGTATTAAATTGATAGATGTTACTCAAGAATATATACTACCTCTTAAAAGAGTATTTACTTGGTTTAATATACCTTTAACTATTTCTAATAATATATCTTTATATGACCTAGAAATAGGCAAATTAGCTCTTAAATTACTTAAAAATGGTAATTCATATCAAGAAGTAATAAATAACCTTAAAACAGATGAAAATGAAGATATTATTAATAAATTAATTAATATATTTAATACATATGTTGATATTGATAATATTTCTTTAGAATTAGTAAAATATGATTTAAAAAATACATATTTAAAAGAAGAAAAGTTATTAAATAGTATTAAATTAGTATCATTTGGTGAAATAGATTGTGATGATCATATATATTTACTTGGTTTTAATAAAGAAAATTATCCAATTATACATAAAGATGATGATTTACTTTCTGATAATATGAAAAAAGAATTAGGTTTATTTACTAGTAATGAAAAAAATATATTAGAAAAAGAAAATATTATAAGAAATATTTATAATACTAATAATTTAACTATTACTTATAAATTAAAAGATTCTTTTGATAATTATAATCCTAGTACTATTATTTTAGATAAAGATATAGATGTTATTAAGGATACTACTATTTCTTATAATAAATCTAATTTCTTTAATAAAATAAAACTAGCATCTTTGTATGATAATTATAATAAATATGGTGTGTTATCAGATGATATAAAATTACTTAAAGAAAATTATAATGATTTAGAATATGATACTTATTCTAATAACTTTAATAGTTTTAAAATGGATAATATTAATTATTTAAATTTATCTTATAGTCAAATAGATGAATATTATAAATGCCCATTTAGTTATTATTTAAAAAGAATATTAAAAATAAAAGATTTATCTAATGATGATTTTGCTTTTGATATAGGAAATATCTTTCATCATGTATTAGAACATTATAAAGATAAAGATTTTTCGTTTGATAAATTATGGAATGAAAAAGTTAGTATTAATACTTATAGTAATGATAAATTACTTATCTTAGATAAATTAAAAGAAGAATTAAAATTTGCTTTAGAAATAATAAAAGAACAGGAAAAATACTATAATTTTGATAAATATTTATTTGAAAAAGAAATAAATGTAGATATTAAAAATAATAAAAATATAAAGATTAATTTTACTGGTAAAGTAGATAAAATAATTTATAAACAAGAAGATGATACTATAACAGCTAGCTTAATAGATTATAAAACTGGTAATAATAAAATAGATTTAAATAATGTTATTTATGGTTTGGATATGCAACTTCCTATTTATATGTACTTACTTAAAAGAAGTAATTTAGCTAAAAAATATAATATAGCTGGTTTTTATCTACAACACCTAGTTAATAGAGATATTAAAGCTACTTATAATGAATCATCTATAGATTTAAAGAAAAAAGAAATAAAATTAGATGGATATTCTAATGATGCTAAAGATATTATTAGTAATTTTGATAATACTTATGAAAATAGTGAATATATAAAAGGTTTAAAAACAACTAAGTCTGGTTCTTTTGATAGTCGTAGTAAAACTTTAAATAATTCTCAATTGGAAAAATTAGATAGTTTAATAGAAACTAAAATAGAAGAAGCTGCTAATAATATATTAGATGCTAAATTTAATATAGAACCTAAAAAGATAGATAAAACAGATATATCTTGTATATATTGTCCATATAAAGATATATGTTTTAAACATCCTGATAAGTATGAATATAAAAAGAAACAAAATCTAAAAGATTTCTTAGGAGGTGATAATTAATGTTTACACCTGAACAAGAAAAAGCCATTAATGAAAGTGGTACTAATATTTTAGTATCTGCTGCAGCTGGATCTGGTAAGACTATGGTTTTATCAGAAAGAGTGTTAAGACATGTAAAAGAAGGTACTAATATTGATGAATTATTAATATTAACATTTACTAAAGCAGCTGCAAATTCAATGAAAGAAAAGATTAGAAAAAAATTAAAAGAAAATAATCTAAAAGAGCAGCTAGATTTACTTGATAAAGCTTATATTACGACATTTGATTCTTTTACTAGTAGTATAGTTAAAAGATATCATGATAGATTAGGTATAAATAGGGATTTTACTATAATAGATACTAATAGTATTAAAATATATAAAGAAAAGGTACTAGATAATATATTTATATCTTATTATGAAAAAAAAGATTCTAAATTTAATAAATTAATAAAAGATTTTTGTTTAAAAAATGATAAAAGTTTAAAAAAAGAAATATTATCTTTAAATGATAAATTAGATTTAAAATATGATAAAATCACTTATTTAAAAGAATATATAAATAATTATTATAGTGAAGAGTATATTAATAAAACTAGTAAAGAATTTAATGATTTAATAGATTCTTATGTTTCTAAAATAAAAGAAGAAGTAAAAAACTTAGAATTTACTTTAGATTCTGATATTATGGAACCAATATTGAAAGAAATGGATGGTTTATTAAAAGCAGAAAATTATCAAGAAATAAAAAACAGTTTAGATTTTAAACTACCTGCTTTTAATAGTAAAAAGTATGAAGATGGTAAAGAATCTAAGAAGAATATTGATAGTTATTTAAAAGTTCTAAGAGAAAAATTATGTATTATAGATGGTGATTATATTGATAATTATATATCTACTAAAGATTACATAGAAGTAATAATAGATATCTTATTAGAACTTGAAAAAGAAGTATTTTCTTTTAAATTAAACCATAATAGTTTTGAATATAATGATATATCTAAACTAGCTATTAAATTAGTAAAAGATTATCCTGATATAAAAAATGAATTAACTTCTTCTTTTAAGGAAATAATGATAGATGAATATCAAGATACATCCGATTTACAGGAAGATTTTATTAGTGAAATAGCCTGTAATAATACGTATATGGTAGGTGATATAAAACAGTCTATTTATCGTTTTAGAAATGCTAATCCTGATATATTTAAACAGAAGTATATTGATTATTCTAATAATAAAAATGGTATTAAAATAGATTTAAATAAAAACTTTAGAAGTAGAGAAGAAGATTTAGTTGATATAAATACTATCTTTGATAAAATAATGGATCTAGATTATGGTGGAGCAGATTATATAAATGGACATAGAATGGCATATGGTAATATAGCTTATTCTAATGAAGGTAAAACTAATCAAGATTATAATCTAGAAATAGATAATTATGTTATAGAAAAAGATTCTGATTATAAATATTATAAGCATAATGAAATAGAAGCTTTTATAATAGCTAAAGATATTAAAGAAAAAGTAGATAATAAGTATAAAATATTTGATAAAGATAATAAAGTATTAAGAGATATAAACTATAGTGATTTTTGTATTATGATAGATAAATCTAAATCTTTTGATACTTATAAAAAGATATTTGAATATTTAGGTATTCCACTTACTGTTTATAAAGATATAAATATTGCTGATAGTTTTGAGTTTTATTTAATTAAAAATATTTTAAAACTATTAGATAAATATAATTCTAATGAAATAGATGATGTTTTTAAATATAGTTTTGTTTCTATTGCTAGAAGTTATTTATTTAGATTAAGTGATGAAGAAATATATAATATCGTAAATAATGAAAGTTATTTAGATACTGATATTATTAAAAAGATGTCTATTATTAGTGATGAATTAGATTCTTTAAATTTAGTAAATTTGATTATTAGAATTAAAGAAGTATTTCAGTTTGATGAAAAAATAATAACTATTGGAGATGTAAATGTAAGAATATCAACTCTAGAATATTTAATAAAATTAGCATCTTCTTTATCAATAATGGATTATGATTATCATATGTTTATTGATTATTTAGATAGTGTTTATGAAGATGATAAAGCAAGAATTGATATACCTATATCTGTTATAGATGATAATAGTGTTAAAATAATGACTATTCATGCATCTAAGGGATTAGAATATCATATATGTTATTATCCAGAAGTTGGTAATGAATTTAATATGAAAGATATTAATTCTAAAATATTATATGATTCTATCTATGGAATAACACTTCCTAGTTATACAAATGGATACTGTGATACTTATATTAAGATACTTGCTAAAAGAAAATTTATCCAAGAAGAAATATCTGAAAAAATAAGATTATTCTATGTAGCTTTAACTAGAGTTAAAGAAAAAATGATATTAATTACTAATATAGAAAAAGATGATACTAAAAATAAAGAAGATTTTAGATCATTTAAAGATATTATTAATAGTGTTAAAGAAGAATTATCTAATTATATAAAAGATATTAATTTAGATGAATTAAATATATCTAGATCTTATCAATCTATGATTGTATCAAAACTACCTGATTATCCTAAACAAGAATTAAATATTAAAGAGTATATTCCTAATATAGAAATAGAAGATGATAAACATTTTTCAAAAGAAATAAAAGATTTAATAGATATAGATACTTTGGATAATATGAAATATGGTACTAAAGTACATGAATTATTTGAAATAGTAGATTTTAAAAATCTAGAATTAGAAAAGATAGATATTACTTCTAAAGAAAAAGAATATATTACTAATTTCTTAAATCAACCAATATTAAAGAATATAAAAGATGCTAACATTTTAAAAGAATATGAATTCTATTATGATAATAAACATGGTGTTATAGACTTGATGTTAGAATATTCTGAACATATAGATATAATTGATTATAAGTTAAAACATGTTGATGATTTAGAATATTTAAATCAATTAAATGGTTATAAAGAATATATTAGTTCTAAGACTAATAAATCTGTTAATATCTATTTATATTCAATACTTGATAATAATATGAAGCAAGTTTAATAGACTTGCTTTTTTATTTTGGGAAAATGTGTTATAATTAGGACTATGAAAAGGGTGATACTATGAAGAAAAAAATAATTGTATTTAGTAGTATCTTAATATTAATAGATCAATTAATTAAATTTATAGTAAAAAGTAATATAAGTTTAAATACTGAGAATTATTTAATACCTAAGTTCTTATATTTTACTAATGTTAAAAATACTGGAGGAGCTTTTAGTATACTTAATAATAATCCTATTCTTTTAGGAGTTATTGGTATTTGTGTATTAATACTTATTTATTACTATTTAAAAGATAAAAAGATTACTTTTTTAGAGACTATTGTATATAGTTTATTAATTGGTGGAATTATAGGTAATATAATTGATAGAATTATACTTAATTATGTAGTAGATTATATTGGGGTTATGATATTTAGTTATAGTTTTCCAGTATTTAATTTTGCTGATATATGTATAGTAATTAGTATATTTATATTAATTATATTAGAGTTTAGGGGTGATAATAATGAATCTAGAAGTAACTAATGGTGGAGAAAGAATAGATGTTTATTTATCTAAAGAATTAGATATTAGTCGTAGTAAGATTCAAAACTTAATTAAACAAGAAAAAATATTGGTTAATGATAAAATTACTAGTAGTAATTATAAAGTAAAAGAAAATGATAAGATTACTGTTAATGATGATTTAGATTTCGATATTAATGTAGAACCTGAAGATATAGATATCGATGTTGTATATGAAGATGATTATTTATTAATAATTAATAAATCATCTGGTATGGTAGTTCATCCAGCACCAGGTAATTATACTGGTACTTTAGTTAATGCTTTACTTTATAGATTTAAAAAAGGTGCTACTACTAATTTAAGACCTGGTATAGTTCATCGTATAGATAAAGATACTAGTGGAGTAATGGTAGTAGCTAAAGATGATAAGACACTTGAATTACTTTCTGATATGATAAAAGAAAAGAAAGTAAAAAGAACATATTGGGCAATAGTAGATGGTATTATTCCACATGCTACAGGAACAATAGATGCACCAATAGGTAGAGATGTTAATAATAGAGAGAAAATGGCAGTTACTGATATAAATAGTAAAGATGCTATTACTCATTTTAAAGTATTAAAAAGATTTAAAGATGTAAACCAAACTTTAATAGAATGTAATCTTGATACAGGTAGAACTCATCAAATAAGAGTACATATGGCATATATTGGTTATCCTATATATAATGATCCAGTATATGGAAAAAGAAAGAATAATACATCATTCGGGCAATTCTTACATTCTAAGAAAATAGAATTTATTCATCCTGTAACAGGTAAAGAAATAAGTATAGAAGTTGACTTACCTAAAGAATTTAAAGAATATTTAGAGCAAATCGATATACAATAATAAATAAATAATATATAATAAAAAGTGTGGTGATATTATGGATGAAGTTATAGTTAATCGTAAAGATCTTGTTGTTATGAAGTTACTTCATTATTTTATAACTGTTAAGAATTATTCACCAATCATTCTTCAAGGAGCTGAAGATGAAATCTGGTTAGAAAATCTTGATAGCGAAT
>Ga0310691_10004274_pt1 | contig 16209 bp, 18 predicted proteins | sample 176DNAGHGlowgp2_FD_203887 | JGI IMG/M metagenome (GOLD analysis project Ga0310691, IMG submission 203887) | Sheep rumen microbial communities from Palmerston North, Manawatu-Wanganui, New Zealand - 1766 DNA GHGlow gp2 (v2) (version 2) | ecosystem: Host-associated > Mammals > Digestive system >...
CATGCGCGAGGGGGAGAACCTTAGGGAGAGGGGAGACCGGAGCAAAGCGGAGCTTTGTGACGACTTCCCGCTCCCTGTGGTTCTTCCCCTCGCATTTGCGCCCCTGCGCCCAGCAGAAAAACATGTTGGGCAAAAGGGTGAAGAACCAAGAACAATTATACACAATGGCGCTCATACAAAATCCAACAGGCGAGAGCGGAACCGGGATAGGACGATTCACATAGACGTCGCTTTGCTGTATTGGATGCGGGCACTGCCCGCGCTATTATCTGCCCGCTTTGTCGCGCTCTGCAACCGCAAGCCGGTCGCAGCGCTCGTTCTCCGGATGCCCCGCGTGCCCCTTGACCCAGACAATCGTGACACGGTGCTTCTCCAGCAGCGGCAGCAGCCGCTCCCAAAGATCCACATTCAGCGCAGGCTTCTTGTCGGATTTGATCCAGCCGCGCTTCTTCCAGCCGTAAACCCAGCCCTTGCTGATGCTGTCCGCTACATATTTGCTGTCCGTCGTGACCGTCACTGCACAGGGGCGAATCAGCGCCTCCAGCCCCGAAATCACACCCATCAGCTCCATGCGGTTATTGGTCGTCTGCGCATCTCCGCCGGAAAGCTCCTTTTCATGGAATCTGCCGTTTGCATCCGTGAATTGCAGAATCGTCCCCCAGCCGCCGGGGCCGGGATTTCCGCTGCAAGCGCCGTCTGAAAACATCTGCACCTGCGGCAGTCCGCTTTCAAGAATCATGCCGGTTTCCTCCTTGCTTTTTTGTAATGCTATGCTTCATTATCGCCTATTTCGCCGGAAATTGCAAGGGCTGTCGGCAGATTTGTGAAAAATGCCAAAAATGGAGGAAATCAAAAAAACTTGTGAAAAGGACTGGATTTTTATGGAATTTTGTGCTATAATAACGGTATGTCCGGACGCTTAACGGGATTACTGCGCCCGCAGTTCCCCCGAATCCGGCGCCGGTAACAAAGAATGGAGGTTTTTCCAATGGGCAAAAAGTATTGTTACCTCTTCTCTGAGGGTAACGCAACGATGCGTGAGCTCCTCGGCGGAAAGGGCGCGAACCTGGCTGAGATGACCAATATCGGTCTGCCGGTTCCGCAGGGCTTCACCATCACAACTGAGGCCTGCACACAGTATTATGAGGACGGCCGTCAGATTAACCCTGAGATTATGGCTGAAATCGAAGAGTACATCGTGAAGATGGAAGGCATCACCGGTAAGAAGTTCGGTGATAAGGAGAACCCGCTGCTCGTTTCCGTCCGTTCGGGCGCAAGAGCTTCTATGCCGGGTATGATGGATACGATCCTGAACCTCGGTCTGAACGAGGAAGTCGTCAAGACCATGGCTGAAAAGTCCGGCAACGAGCGCTGGGCATATGACTGCTACAGAAGATTTATTCAGATGTATTCCGACGTCGTTATGGAAGTCGGCAAGAAGTACTTTGAAGAGCTGATCGACAAGATGAAGGCTGACCGCGGCGTGAAGCAGGACGTTGAGCTGACCGCTGCTGACCTCAAGGAACTTGCTGAGCAGTTCAAGGTTGAGTACAAGTCCAAGATCGGCGAGGACTTCCCGACTGATCCGAAGGCTCAGCTCATGGGCGCAATCAAGGCTGTTTTCCGCTCCTGGGACAACCCGCGTGCAAACGTCTACCGCCGCGATAACGATATCCCGTATTCCTGGGGTACCGCTGTCAACGTGCAGATGATGGCATTCGGCAACATGGGCGACGACTGCGGCACCGGCGTTGCATTTACACGTGACCCGGCTACCGGCGAGAAGAAGCTGATGGGCGAGTTCCTGAAGAACGCACAGGGCGAGGACGTCGTTGCAGGTGTCCGTACCCCGATGCCGATTGCACAGATGGAGCAGGAGTTCCCGGATGCATATGCAGAGTTCATCAAGGTCTGCAACATCCTTGAGGAGCACTATCACGATATGCAGGATATGGAGTTTACTGTCGAGAATAAGAAGCTCTATATGCTCCAGTGCCGTAACGGCAAGAGAACCGCTCCGGCTGCTCTGAAGATCGCCTGCGACCTCGTTGACGAGGGCATGAAGACCGAGCAGGAAGCTGTTCTGATGATCGACCCGCGTAACCTCGATACGCTGCTGCACCCGCAGTTTGATGCAAAGGCTCTGAAGGCGGCTACTCCGCTGGGCAAGGGTCTGGGCGCATCTCCCGGCGCTGCCTGCGGTAAGGTTGTCTTCACCGCTGACGATGCTGAGGCTTGGAATGCACGCGGCGAAAAGGTTGTTCTGGTCCGTCTCGAGACCTCTCCGGAGGACATCACCGGTATGAAGGCATCTCAGGGTATCCTGACTGTCCGCGGCGGTATGACCTCTCATGCAGCTGTTGTTGCCCGCGGCATGGGTACCTGCTGCGTTTCCGGCTGCTCCGATATCAACATGGACGAGGCGAACAAGGTGTTCACTCTCGCAGGCGAGACCTTCAAGGAAGGTGACCCGATCTCCATTGACGGCACCACCGGTAACATCTACAAGGGCATTATCCCGACTGTTGACGCTCAGATCGCCGGCGAGTTCGGCAGAGTTATGGGCTGGGCAGATAAGTATCGCAAGCTGAAGGTTCGCACCAATGCGGATACTCCGGCTGATGCAAAGAAGGCAAGAGAGCTGGGTGCTGAGGGTATCGGCCTTTGCCGTACCGAGCATATGTTCTTCGAGCCGAGCAGAATCGCGGCTTTCCGTGAGATGATCTGCGCAGACACCGTTGAGCAGCGCAAGGCAGCGCTCGCAAAGATCGAGCCGATGCAGCAGGCAGACTTCGAGGCTCTCTATGAGGCTCTGGAAGGCAACCCTGTTACCATCCGTTTCCTGGATCCGCCGCTTCACGAGTTTGTTCCGACCGAAGAGGCTGACATCAAGGCACTGGCTGACGCACAGGGCAAGTCCGTTGAGGATATCAAGGCGATCATCGCTTCCCTCCACGAGTTCAACCCGATGATGGGTCACCGCGGCTGCCGTCTGGCTGTTACCTATCCGGAAATCGCTGAGATGCAGACCAAGGCTGTCATCAAGGCTGCAATCAATGTCAAGAAGGCACATCCGGACTGGACTGTTGAGCCGGAAATCATGATCCCGCTCGTCGGCGAGGTCAAGGAGCTCAAGTTCGTCAAGGACGTTGTTGTCAAGACCGCTGATGCTGTAATCGCAGAGGCTGGCTCTGATCTGAAGTATCAGGTCGGTACCATGATCGAGATTCCGCGTGCTGCTCTGACCGCTGACGAGATCGCAAAGGAAGCTGACTTCTTCTGCTTCGGTACCAATGACCTGACCCAGATGACCTTCGGCTTCTCCCGCGATGACGCAGGCAAGTTCCTCGGCGCTTACTATGATTCCAAGATCTTCGAGAGCGATCCGTTCGCGAAGCTGGATCAGGCCGGCGTCGGTAAGCTGATGAAGATGGCAATTGAGCTGGGCAAGCCGGTCAATCCGAAGCTCCACTGCGGTATCTGCGGTGAGCACGGTGGTGACCCGACTTCTGTCGAGTTCTGCCACGAAATCGGTCTGGATTATGTCTCCTGCTCGCCGTTCCGTGTGCCGATCGCAAGACTGGCTGCGGCTCAGGCTGCACTCCGCTGATCCGCTGATTTCTGAATCAGAGAATTGCATAATGATACCCCCGCAGATGTATTTCTGCGGGGGCATTTTATTTTGAGCAGCCGATCAGAATTACGACGCGAACACCGCACGGAATTGATCGGGCGCGGCGTCGAAAAGGCGGTCTGCGGTTTCATCGGCAAGCGCAATCAGCATCCGCTCATAGCTGCACTGCATCGGCGACACGCGGTTCTCATCGCCGGTTTCCAGACGGTTTGTGCAGCCGCAGGAATTCGTGCAGCGCGACCGCAGCGCACAGTCCTTGCAGGTTTCCGGCGTTGCATGGCGCTGCGCAAGGCGGCGCTGACGCTCGCGGTCAAGCCCGTGAAACACATCACCGAGCATATATGCATCATCGCCGATAAACTGCGTACAGGCGTAGATTTTCCCGTCAGGCGCAACCGGCATCTGACGAAAGCCCAGATGACAGCGCTCAGAGGGATTCACACCGGCGATGCAGTCCCGGATTTTGCTGTCCAGCGGGCTGAAAAAGAACGGCTTTCCTTGCAAAAACTGCGCCGCATAATAATCGGCTGCTTCCCGGAGCTGTTCGGAGAGCGCCGAAAAACACGCATCCGTCCATTGCACATTCTGCCCGTATGCCGGAACTGCGGAGATTCGCTGAAATCCAAGCTGATGCAGGTATTTTACAGATTCTGCGAGTTTTTCCGCTGCCTGCGGCGCAACGGTCATCATCGCACAGGAATCCGGCATAAAACGGAGCAGCAGCTTCGCCTTTTCTTCAAGCAGTGCCTGCGTCCCCTTTCCCGCCGCATCACAGCGGCAGATGTCCTGTGCAATGCCGTCGAAGGAAAGCCCGATACCCATATGTACCGCCGCCGCACGCCGCAGAAATGCCTCGTCAAGCAGTGTGCCGTTGGTGGTCATTTTATATTGCACCGGTTTTCCGGTTTCGGCGGATTTCTCCACGCAGTAATCCAGTGCCAGCAGAATTTTCTCCCGCTCCAGCATCGGCTCGCCGCCGAAGAAGCAAAGCCCGGCGTGACTGCCGAAAGAAAATGCCAGATCGCAGGCGGCTTTCAGTATGTCCTCCGGCATGGAGACCGGCTGCTTAACCCGCACGCAATAGCTGCACCGCAGATTGCAGCCTTCTGTCAGATGCAGTGTCAGATTCATGCAAACAAGTCCTCCGCAATCTTTGCCGCATATTCCGGCGTCATCCCGTCATACAGCGAAGAATCAATAAAAATGATAAAGCAAGGCTCGTCATCATACTTACCGACAACGGTCATCCCCCACGAAAACTGCTCCGTTTCGTATGCGGACGTCAGCTTTCCGAGCCATTCGCGCTCTGTCATACCGTCAGACTCGGCATCGCCGTTGTAGCGGACGAACATCGCACTTCCGTTCAGTCCTGTGCCGTAAACCGTAAACTGCACGCCGCCGACCTTGATATCCTCATACGCTTCCTGCGGAATCGGTGTGCCGTTTTTCTGATTGCGCACAGCCTGTGCGATCAGCTTGATCTCGCTGCCGCGCTTTGCCCAGGCATCAATGTTTGCTGCGGTGAAATCCTGCTGCAATTCGGGATTCGGTGCCAGAACCTCCTGCGGCTCCTTCGGCTCGTCGATCGGGACAGCCTCACCCTCCAGCGCAACCGGATCGTCGATTGCAACATCGCCGCCGAGTGCAACCGGCTCCTCTTGCGGTTCGGTATACATCGGCAGCATGCCTTCATATACCGGCTGACGTTCCGTGACAGCAGGCTCTGTGCAGACCTGCTCCGTACCCATAATTTGCAGTTCTTCCTCAGAAATGCCGGGGTTCATACCGGGCGAAACGGTCTCAACTTCGCCCGCGGTGCCGCATCCGGTCAGCATGGCAGCGGAAGCCAGAACGGCGATTGCCGCAGCATAGCGCGGCTTTTTCGATACGGATACCGGTTTCATCTCAATTTTCATTGCGATCACCTCTTGTTTTCATCAGTTCGGCGGGATGTGTTTGTCCTTTTTATTATTGATACGCACGGCGCGGCAAAAATCCTCTTTTTCGCGTAGATTTCTCCCTTCTGCACAAAGAATCGAGCGAGGATTATACATATTCACCAAATTATGATTGGGCGCAGGTTATTGCGGAGGAATGTTTGTTCTCTTCCGCTTATTATCTCCTCGAATCAAAAGGCGAGCGAACCAGAGAGGGAAAAGATAAGGAAGGAGAGTCTGAGAGGAAACCTTAAGAGAGGGGAGAGAATAAGCGAAACGCAGTTGAGTGCTCTCTCCCCTCTCTTGTGGTTCCCTCTCAGAATTGCGCCCCTGCGGCGGGCGCGAAGCCAAATCGGCAGCGGGCACTGCCCGCCGGCTGTCACCAAATACCGCCCTGCGGCATACCATATGCCGAGGGCCGTACCTCGCCGTGCGAGAAAAGCACGCCGCTCTCGAACACGTCAATCAGCCCGAAGGACGGCGGCAGACCGTCGCGGGGACGCGCTGCGCTGCCCGGACTGAACAGATGCACGCCGTAAACAGTACGGTCGGCGCGGGCGTGCAAATGCCCGAACAGCACGATATCCGCATCATTCTCCTTTGCGAGCGCCGCCAGATTATCCGAGAAATTTCCCATTACATACCGGTGCCCGTGAACCGCAAGCAGCTTGTGCCCGTAAGGCAGCGGATGCGTCAGAATCAGCGGAACCGACGAGTCAAAATCGCAGTTTCCGCGCACCGACAAAAGCCGTGCGGCATCCTCGGGGAATTCTCTGCGATACTGCGCGACGTCATTTTCTCCGTCGCCGCAGTGAATCACCAGATCGGCGTCCATATGGCTGCGGAGCAGCCTGCGCAGGACATGATATGCACCGTGCGTATCGCTCAAAACCAGTATTTGCATCGGGATCATCCTTTCCGTGTTCTATTTCTTATCATTATATCATAAGATACGAAAAAGCGCAATGGGCAGTACAGACAACAGCCCCAAAAGGAATAACCGGGGAGAAGAACCGGAACCGGCACTGCCGGCATAAGATACGAAAAAGCGCAATGGGCGCAGGGAGAAACAGTCCCGGCGGGAAATTCCGGGGAGAAGAACCGGAACCGGCACTGCCAGCATATGATACGAAAAAGCGCAATGGGCAGTACAGACAACAGCTCCAAAAGGAATAACCGGGGAGAAGAACCGGAACCGGCACTGCCGGCATAAGATACGAAAAAGCGCAATGGGCAGTACAGACAACAGCCCCAAAAGGAATAACCGGGGAGAAGAACCGGAACCGGCACTGCCGGCATAAGATACGAAAAAGCGCAATGGGCGCGGGGCGATGGATTATCCGATGCAAGACATCCAGAGGAGGAGAATCGTATGAATCAGCAAACAAACAACCCGCAGATGCAGGCACTGCTGCAAGCCGTCAGCGGAAAGCTCGGGATTCCGGCGGAAACCTTGCAGCAGGAGCTTCAGGCAGGCAAATTCGACAAAGCGCTCGCCGGACTGAAACCGCAGGAGAAAGCCGCATTTCAGCAGGTGCTCTCCGATCCGAAAAAGCTCGACCGTATGATGAACAGCAGACAGGCAAAGGCGCTCTATCAGAAGCTCAAGGGCTGAACATGGATGACCTGACACAAAAACTGCAATCGCTGCTTTCCGACCCCGAGAGTATGCGCAATCTCTCGGAGCTTGCCGCGATGATGCGGGAGCCGCCGCATCCGGAGACACCGGAGCCGCAGCAGAGTGAACCCGCCGCGCCGCCCTTCGACCTCACAAAGCTGATGGCAGTCGGGCAGGCATTGCAGCAAATGCAGGAGGATGAAAATGTGCAGCTGCTGCTTGCGCTGAAGCCCCATCTCTCCGCCGAGCGCGCAAAACGGACAGATAAGGCGGTGCGGATGCTGCGGCTGTATACTGCTGCGGGGATTCTGCGGGAAAACGGTCTTTTGCAGGATTTCTTCGGAGAATCGTAAGGCGAAGGGAGGTGTCGGCGCATGGATCGCAGCGGACCGATGTGGTGGATGCGGAGAAATGCCGGGAACCGTCCGCCCGAAAACCGTATGCCGGACTGTGCAGAGACGCCTTCGCCCCCGCCGCCGCATCACGAACCGGAACCGCCCGGCAGACTGCCGTATCAGAGCTCGCTCCGTGCGCTGACCGAACAGCTCCGGAATGCCGACGGGGAGACGCTGCTGCTGCTCGGTCTCATCCGGCTGCTTTGGCAGGATCACGCGGACAGCAAGCTGCTGCTTGCGCTCGCGTATATTTTATTGTGACGGGGTGATGCCCGATGATCCGGAATTTGCTTTCGCCGCCGCATCTGCTCGTGCTGTACGGGCTCTGCGCGGCGGCATATATGCTCCGGCAATATCTGCACCGGCGGCGGCGCCTTGCGGGGTTCCTCTGCGGCACAGGCAGCGGGATCGCGGGGCTCTGCCTGCTCCATTACTTCGGCGGGGCATGGGGTCTTGCGCTTCCGCTGACGGTCTTTCATCTCGCCGTATCGGCAGTCGGCGGGCTGCCGGGCGTGCTGCTGCTGATCGCAATGCAGCGGCTTGAAATATGACAATTTGGTTACAAAGAGTACTGCTCCCTCGACAAGATGCGACAATCTGTGCTATAATAATCATTGTGATTTTTACAGGAAAGGACGTTGCATTATGTACTGGGACTGGGAATTCCGGTTTCTGAACTGGATACAGGATCATATGCGCGGCGGATTCATGGACAAGTTCATGGCGCTGATTACGAAATTCGGCGACGGCGGCATATTCTGGATCATCGTGACACTGCTGCTGTTCATCCCGAAGCGCACGCGTAAATATGCGCATGTGTCCGCGCTCGCACTGATCTTCTGTGTCATCGGCGGAAACCTGATCCTCAAAAATGTCATCGCAAGACAGAGACCCTTCTGGATCAACAACTTCAACCCGCTGGCACGCATCGGATACTATGAAAAATCCGGCGTGACCTATTATCTCAAAACACATAACGCCACAAGCGAGACGCTCGAATCCGGCAGAACGCTGATTAAACTGCTGGTCAAGCCGCCCAATGATTACTGCTTCCCCTCCGGTCATACGCAGGCATCCTTCGCCGCGGCGACCTCGATCTGTATGTGGAACCGCAAGTGGGGCATTCCGGCGCTGACGCTCGCTGCGCTCGTCGCATTTTCGCGTATGTACCTGTATGTGCATTATCCGACGGACATTCTCGGCGGCATTTTCTTCGGTCTGCTGTATGCGTTCCTCGCGCTGCTGATCTGCAACAAGCTGTTCCGGAATAAGCCCTGGGACGGCTGTGAGGCAGCCCGCAAGGCAGACGAAAAAGCACGCAAAAAGAAGGCAATCGAAGTATAAGATGAAGACAGCCACCCTTTTGAAACAGGGTGGCTGCATCATTCATGCGCATTTTATTATGCAGTATTCCTCTCCTGCCGGTTGGCTTCCGGCATTTTCTTCGGCTTATGGCGCATCGCAATGCGGAGCCGCAGCCCCTCCCGCAGCCGGATGCAGGCGTGCGGTTTCTGTCTCGGTTCCGGCGCCTTCCGGTTGACGCCCGCCGCACCCCCGCACATCGCAAGCAGGCACACAGCCGGCAGCATCGCCGGAAAACCCGGATGCATCCCGATCAGCCGCACCACCGCATACCAGATGCCGGTCAGCAGGCAGCCCGCAGGGAGCCCGTCCAGCAGCCCGTGCCGTCGGTTGCGCCGCCCCGCATACCACCCCGCCGCAAATCCGCCGCACAGCAGCGGCAGCCCGGCACAGATCCGGTATACGCCGGCGGATACATCCGGCACAGTCAGCAGGAGCGCCGCCCCGAGCATCAGCAGCACCGAAACCGGAACGCCCCGCAGCAAAACACCGCGCAGAATCATTCGCATTCTTCTCACTCCCCCCTGCATGATCCTATGCTGCAGGCGCCGGCAATATGCCATTCGACAAAATTCGACAATCTTTATTCATTTGCATTCATTGTACGGCGAAAAAATGATTGACGGTCTATCACACCTTTGTTATAATATATACGGGTTCATTAGAAAACCGAAAAAAGAAAAAGGTAGAGGAGACAACTGACATGGTAAAAAAACAGCTTCGCATTTTGATTGCAGACACGGGAAGCAGCTTTGCCGTTTTAATGGCAAATGCTTTCTGCCTTGAGGGAGACTGGGCGATCGTTCGGCCGCAGCATGAGGATATTCTGACCGAAACGGTGGAAAAGGAGCAGCCGGATCTGCTGATTCTGGATGCAGCGCCGCTTTCCCTGGATCTGACGGAGTATGTTCCGTTTCTGCAAAGCAGATTTCCGAATCTGACGGTGCTTGTGCTGATTCACCGCCGCAACAGTTTTATCGAAAAGCTGCTTCGTGAGATGGGCGTCATGTGCCGGCGGTACCCGGAAAATCCGACAGAACTGCGTGCCGATATCCGGGCACATTTCAGCGAAGGCACAGACAGCACGCGGCGGATTGAGATTCCGGACCCGGAGATCCGGCTGACCCGCCTGCTTCACAGTATCGGAATTCCGGCAAATTTACGCGGATTTCATTATCTGCGCGCCGCAATCCGATGTGCGCTCAATGAACCGTTTTGCTGCGGATGTATGATGCACCGGATTTATCCGGCGGTTGCGGAGGAGATGCACACCACACCGGCGCGTGTGGAGCGTTCAATCCGCAATGCGATTGCGCACGCCTACGAAACGGAGTGTCCGGATGACTGTCCGCTGCTGTTCTCGTCTGCCAAGCGGCGCTGGAAGAATTCGGAGTTCATCTCGCTTGCCGTCGAATATCTCCGCGATTACGAACACCAGCGCAGCTGCGGCTGACCGTGAAAAGCGGCACAGGAACGAAATGCTCCTGTGCCGTCTTCTTTATGGAAAAAAGATACAGACATCGCTGCCGCGGTTACTGAGAATCCGGCAGCGTATTTTCCAGCGAAAAATCGGAAAACACCGTCCATTCGTCGGGTTCCTGCGCCGATTCCGCATACAGTCCGAGCATCACGCCCGTGAAATTGCCGGCAGCTTCGGTCGAGATGTACTTTGCTTCGAGTGCGCCGAGATCATGCGAAACACCTGCGATTTCCGCTGCAAACCGGTACACGGTCGGTTCACCGGAGAGCCGCAGCGTAACCGATTCGGTTCCGGCAGGTACCGGCAGCATGGGCTCCTCTTGCACAATCGCCCCGAGCCGCGCCCGCCGCAGAACGGTATAGCCGCCCGCTGCGGTTCTCCGGATGCAGAGATCATAATGCTGCGAGTCGGTCATATACGCCGTCACGCCCGCTTCCTCCCCGCTCAGGCTGACCGTCACAGAGAGCGCAAACACGGTTTCTTTTTGCCGGATGCCGATAAAGGTCGGGGAAGCGGCTTCGGAGCCGAGCGGGATCTGTGTACCCTGAAGCAGAAATTGCGCAGATGAGAACCGGTAATGCGCCGGATCGGGATTTTGCAGAAAAACCCATTCTCTCCCGGGCGCGGTATCCGCAAAGGTGAAGCGCGTTTTCTGCACCTGCCTGACCGAATCCGGAATACGGTCAGTCTCCATGAGCAGGCGGGCGGTGCCGTTTTCGCCGGCGGTGAACCAGCCCTCCGCATCGAACTGCACCGGCACAAGATTGACCTCTCTGCCGGTTGTATGGAACATCATCCACGGGTGAATCTGCCGGAAACCGAGATGCACCATCCACCAGTTGCCCGCAGTGTCATCAACCAGATCGGCATGGCCGCAGCCTTGCAGCAGATAGCCGCCGCAGTTCCGGTTTGTCAGGACGGGATTGCCCGCATATGCCGAAAACGGCCCGTAGGGTGTCAGCCCGCGTGCATAGACAACCATATGCCCGTATTCGGTGCCGCCCTCAGACGCCATCAGATAATAATACTGCCCGATGTGATAGAGATGCGGGCTCTCTAAAAATCTGCCGCCGGTGCCGTGCCAGACGGCCTTTGTTTCAGAGAGGCGCTTTCCGGTTTCAGGGTCGATTTCGCACTGCAAAATGCAGCTTCTCCCCTGTTCATCGCTGCCGTTGCTCATAAAATACGTCTTTCCGTCCTCGAAAAAGAGCGAGGGATCAATGCCCTCCTGATCGACCCATACCGGCTCTGACCATTCGCCGTGAATGTCGTTCGTCCGGACATAGAAATGCCCGCCGTTCGTGACATTTGTCGTGACCATGTAGAAGGTGCCGTCATGATACCGGATTGTCGGGGCGTAGATTCCGCCGACGGAATCGGCACCCTTGAGCGGAAGCTGCGATTCCCGCGTCAGCACATGGCCGATCTGCGTCCAGTTGATGAGATCGCGGCTTTCAAAAAGCGGAACGCCGGGGAAAAACTGGAAAGAGCTGCACACCAGATAGAAGGTGTCGCCCGCCCGGCAGATACTCGGGTCCGGGAAAAAGCCGGAGATGACCGGATTGCGGTATTGCATGGGTAGCCCTCCTTTTTTTCGGCTGTTATTATTCGTGCAGGGTTCTGAGGCAGTTTGCGCCGCGCTCAATCGCAACAATGCCCGTCCGGCACATTTCCATGATGCCGTAATTCTTCATCAGGTCAATAAATGCGTCAATTTTTGAGGTTTCACCCGTCAGCTCGCAGACAAGCGCCGTCGCGGAATAATCGACGATCTTCGAGCGGAAAATTTCAACCGCCGTCATGATATCCTGCCGCGTTTCTGCACGGTTTTCTACCTTGAGCAGCAGCAGCTCGCGGATGACCGTCTCATGCGGGTCGAGCACCTCGACCTCTTTGACGTCATGCAGCTTTTCGAGCTGCGTGACGATGCGCTCCTTGATATCGTCGTCGCCGCGGAATGCGACGGTGATTCTGGAAAAACCGGCAGATTCGGTCTCGCCGACGGTCAGGCAGTCGATATTGAAGCCGCGCCGCGTGAACATTCCCGAAACACGCGACAGCACACCCGCGATATTCGCGACCAGCACACCGATGACATATTGCTTTTCCATGACAGTCTCCTTATCTGATTTCCGTGATAATATCTTCGACGGAGCCCCCGGGCGGCCGCATCGGCAGCACCAATTCATCCGGGCTGACGGTACAGTCGATGACGAACACGCCGTCCTGTGAAAATGCCGCATTAACGGCAGTTTCGAGTTCTCCGCAATTTGCGGCACGCATTCCCTTCGCGCCGAATGCCTCCGCAACCTTCACAAAGTCGGTTTTGCGGTTGAGCGTTGTGCCGGCATAGCGCCGGTCAAAGAACAGCGTCTGCCACTGCCGCACCATGCCCAGCACGCCGTTGTTGAAGATGATGACAACGAGCTTTGTTCCCTCGGAAACGGCAGTTGCCAGCTCATTGAGATTCATGCCGAAGCTGCCGTCGCCGGTAAAGAGGACGGTGCGCCTGCCGGTTGCCGCGTATGCGCCGATTGCCGCGCCCATGCCGAAGCCCATTGTGCCGAGCCCGCCGCTTGTGAGGAACGTGCGCGGCTTTTTCAGCGGATACCGCTGTGCCGTCCACATCTGATGCTGCCCGACGTCGGTCACGATAACGGCATCGTCCTCCGCCGCGCTGCTGACCGCATCCATAATCTCAAAATGCGTGAGCATTCCTCTCTCCGAAAGGATACTGTGCGAACGGTCGGTTCTGCGCGCTTCCTCGGCACGCAGCGCTGCAATTCTCGCGGTCCATTCCGGATGCATCTGCTGCGGGAGCTTCTCCGTCAGACGCTTCAGCGCATCCTTGATATCCCCGCGGATTGTGAGCTTTGCGTTGATATTTTTGTTCAGCTCTGCGCCGTCAATATCAATGTGAATGATCGAAAAATGCTTGGAAAACCGATCGGACTGTCCGGTAGCGCGGTCACTGAACCGCACGCCGAGCGCGAGCACCAGATCGGCTTCGTCCTCGGCGAGAGAGGAAGCGTAGTGCCCGTGCATCCCCTGCATTCCGAGAAAGCGCGGATGCGCGGCGGGCACCGCCGAAAGCCCCATCAGCGAGCTGCCCATCGGTGCGTCGATTTTCTCAGCAAATGCGAGCAGTTCTGCTGAGGCATTGCCTGAGATGACGCCGCCGCCGAAATAGATATACGGTCTCTTTGCCGCAAGAATCATATCCGCTGCCCATTGCAGCCGGTGATTGGACGCAAGCCGCAGCGGCTCTGCACTGACCGGGGCATCCTCCGGCGTAAATTCACAGAGCGCAGTCTGCACATCCTTCGGGATATCGACGAGCACGGGACCCGGCCGCCCGGATTTGGCAATCCGGAACGCTTCACGCAGCGTATCCGCGAGCTCCGCGATGTTTTTTACGATGAAATTGTGCTTGGTGACCGGCATACTGACGCCGACGATATCGACCTCCTGAAAGCTGTCGCGCCCGATCTGTCCGCAGGGGACATTGCCGGTAATCGCGACAACCGGCACCGAATCCAGATAGGCAGTCGCAATGCCGGTAATCAAGTTCGTTGCGCCGGGACCGGAGGTTGCAAGCACGACGCCGACCTGACCGGTTGCGCGCGCAAAGCCGTCGGCAGCGTGGGCAGCGCCCTGTTCATGTGCCGTGAGCACAAAGCGGATTTTTCCGTTCCGGTCGAGCGCGTCAAACAGGTCGGTGACCTGTCCGCCCGGGTATCCGAAGACAGTCTGCACGCCCTGCTCATTCAGCACTTCCGCAACAATCTTTGCACCTGTGATCTCCATATCTGCACCTCATTTCTCGCCGGTATCAGTCTGCGCAGCCGCAGTCCCGGCGGCAGCAAAGTGGAAAATAAAAACGCCTCTTCCGCGCCCTGAAAAGGGGGCTTATCGGAAGAGACGAAGCAAATCGCAATACTCCGCGGTACCACTCTTCTTGGCGAGATGATCGCCCGCTTTATGTATGTCGCAAAAACACACTTCTCTGTGACGGGAGAGCCCGTTCCGGCCTACTGATATGCCGCGGCATATGTTCAGCGGACTGCTCGGGGAGGACTTATGACCATGCAGCGGGGCTGTCTCGCAGCATCCGGCAGCTCTCTGAACCCGCATCGCAGGGCTTTTGTTCCCTTCATCGCATTTCTGTTTCCATTATACTTGCTTTTGCGGCATTTGTCAAGAGCAAAAATAGTTGCAGGAGACTGCCGTTTTCCCTCTCCGGCAATTTTACTGTGGACTTTTTCTCTCGCTCCCATTGAAATTTTCAACATAATATGCTATAATACGGATAAGGAATTCCGGCGCGGTGCAGGAATGCCGGAGTCATAATGAAAAAGGAACGGAGAATGTGAAAATGGCTGATGAAAAAATGATGCCGCAGGAGCCGGAAACCGAGGACGACGATCTGGTACTGCTGGAGGATGAAAACGGAAATCTGACGCGCTTTCAGTTTCTGGAGCTGGTGACGGTTGATACGAAGCCCTATGCGATTCTGCTGCCGGTCGATGACAACGATGACGGCGGCGTGGTTATCGTCGAGGTCATGGATCTCGGCAAGGAGACCGAGCACTATGACGCTGTCACCGACGATGCGCTGAACGAGCGGATCTTTGAGCAGTTCCGCAAGGAATTCCGCGACAGCTATGACTTTGCCTGAGCACGGTTCTGCTGCCGGAAAAAGGATGGTGAACTATGCGCCATAAAGGACCGCTGCTGCGAGCTTTGGATTTTGCTGCCCGTACTTCCGAAAAATTCAACCGGGATCATCTTTCGGCGTTTTCCGCGCAGGCGACGTTTTATCTGATGCTGGCAGTTTTCCCGTTTGCGATGCTGCTGTGTCTGGCAATCCGTATGCTGCCGTTCGTCACGAAGGATACGCTGATGATGGCAATCGGCCTGATTCCGGAATCCTACCGGAATATCTTTACGGAGCTGGTGAACAGCTATTATAACGACAATTTCGGCTATGTCGGAATCGCCCTGATCTTCTTTCTGATCTGGACGGCATCCCGGTTTATGCAGGCACTGATCAACGGCTTCAACACCGCATACGGCATCGAAGAAAACCGGAATCAGGTTGTGCTGCGGCTGATCGGCTGCCTGTATACGGTCGTGCTCTGCGGGCTGCTGGTCTGCCTGATCGTCATGTATGCGCTCGGCAGCAAGGTTGTCGGGCTGATGATCAATTTTGCACCCGATCTGCTCCCGCTGGAATTCCTGATTACACTCGCACGGAATCTCGCGATGCCGGCGCTGCTGCTGCTGCTTTTCTGGCTGTCGTATGTATTTCTGCCGAGCCGGAAGGGACATTTTCTCGATGAGCTGCCCGGCGCCATGCTGACGGCAATCGTCTGGCGCGGATCGGCGGCGCTGTACGGGTTCTTCGTAGAGATGTCAATGGAGAAATATTCGTATGTTTACGGGACGCTGACCGGCGTCGTGATGATTCTGATCTGGCTGTATACGGATGTATTCTTCTGGTTTGTGGGCGCCGAGCTGAACAGCTTTATCTTAAAATATAAGGCTGAGCATCCGCCGCTGCGCAATGCATACCGGAAGTCTAAGCTGTTCCGGAAGAATAAACCGACCCCGCCGCCGGATCAGCAGAATCCCGCAGGCTGACCGGAATGAAACCGAAAACATGAGCCGTACAGCAGTACGACTCAGCCTGTCGATAAAGTCCTTCTCTTCAAAATACAGATACTGAAAAAGAAGAATATGTTATGGATAAATGGGGGAAGGAAAACTCTTGTTTTCCTTCC
>Ga0310691_10004276_pt1 | contig 16206 bp, 9 predicted proteins | sample 176DNAGHGlowgp2_FD_203887 | JGI IMG/M metagenome (GOLD analysis project Ga0310691, IMG submission 203887) | Sheep rumen microbial communities from Palmerston North, Manawatu-Wanganui, New Zealand - 1766 DNA GHGlow gp2 (v2) (version 2) | ecosystem: Host-associated > Mammals > Digestive system >...
AACTGAACTTAGCTTTACCCTTTAAATTTTTAAAGTTTTCGGATGCAGATTTTTCTTCTCTTACCTTATATAATGAAACCTCTCCGTCATCCTCTTCAGCCTCATCGTTTACCTTTTCAACTGTTTTGATCAGGCTTTTACCGCATTTACTGCAGCTGTCTGTCCCTTCTTTCCTTTTTGTTCCGCAATACGGACATTCTGCATAGTAATTAACCTTTTCACCTAATGCAATTTTCATTTTATTCCTTACCTTTTATTATATTTTTACATAAAAAACATTGACATTTATAATCAAAATCTGTATATTAATAGGGTACTAAACAAGCTGGGATAGCTCAGTCGGTAGAGCGACTGATTCGTAATCAGTAGGTCGAGGGTTCAAGTCCCTTTCTCAGCTTATCTTCAAGGTCTTCTGAGACCTTTTTTTATTTTCTCCCATTAGCTTATATCAATTTATACAGTAGTATAAGCACCAGCATATGCAAAGGATAGAACGCATAAAACGCCCATCGTGCATCCTTCCCTTTTTCACCTTTATACATAAATATCGGTATAAGAGCTATGAGGCCGGCCCATTCCAGCATATGGCTGAGTCCGAGGCTTATCAGCGACCATATAAAAACCATGAGCGCCACATATCCCTTTCTGGCACCTCTCATAAAATAGAAAATCAGGATCAGGCCTATACCTACTTCCCCATAATCGAAATTCAGGAAATGAGCTATGAGGAACCCCAGCACACAGAAGAATACGGAAAAAGCGTTATATTTTAGCCTTGACTTTATGTAATAACACTCCCTGACTGTTTCCAATAGGCTTAGGAGTATAAGTCCCAAGGCAAACAAAAACAATACGTTCTGGTGACCCAGACAGGCCGGGAAGCTCCATATCCCGCACATATAATCAAATACCGGTTCAGCTATAAATGCGGCAATACCGAGTCTTAAAAGATACTTCTTTCTGTTCTTTGAATAAAAAAAGCCCTCCACCAGCAGAAATGCCAGTATGATAAATGCCGTGCGTCCGATACATCTGCCCACAAGATAAGGAATACTCACTCCCATCCAGCTTGGTTCGGACTCCTCGGGGATAAATACATATGTTATATGATCGATCAGCATGGATATACATGCTATGATCTTAAGCTGAAAGGCACTCAGGCCCTTACCTCTAGTTCCCATATATCTACCTTAAAACAAACGCACGTGCCATAGCCTCATGCATTTTCAGGAAAAGCATACCATACTCAACAGGCTTAGAGAATATCTCGTCTATCCCGTTTTCCTTCAGCATACTTCCGGACTGCGATGCAGATTTGTTGGAGATAGCAAACACCGGGATGGTCGAAGCGTCATCCTTACAGGAAAGCCTGATACAATGCGCCACCGAATATCCGTCCAGCTCTGGTGAACCGATATCTACCAGCGCCAGATTATATGTACCGGCAGGATTTTTAATAAAGTCAGCCACGGCAGCCTTTCCGTCGCTTATAACCTTTACCTCGGCTCCTCTTCCGTTCAGCATTTCCTGCATTATCTCGCCGCTAAGCTCACTGTCGGAAACTACCAATACATTTTTCCCTGTAAAATCAAAGTCTTCCAGGGAGATAGCAGCCCTTTCATTATCCCGTGCGTCTGCACCGGCTGTCTGTTCCTCAGATCTATGTGATATATCTTCATCGTTCTCTGAGTTTCCGAAAGAGAATACCTCTTCGTTGGACATGTTCTTTTTAGTCTTGGCCACCATCTCAACATAGCTTTCATCATCATAGTGAGCTATCTCTTCATTTTTCTTTTCGCTCTCCTCTATCATGCTGTCAAGAAGTTTTTTGATCTCTATGGTCTTATCGGTTATAAGCTTTAATCTGTCCTTTGTCTTTTCTTCATCCGAGACAGTATTCCTTGCTATATCAGCCAGTCCAGCTATATCATTTAACGGACTTTTCATCTCGAAAGCAAACTTTTCGAAAAGCTCCTTTCGCTGACTGGATATCTCCTTTTCATGCATCAGTGAAACACTTAAAAGCTTTCTGTAGCTCATATCCTCATCTGAAGCATTGTCCAGGATTCTGAAACATACGAAGTATTTCTTTTCTTCTTCATTACCCTCGGAAGGCATGATACCTTTTACCTTTACCCAGAAATACTTGCCGTCGCCCCTGTGCATCCTGAAATTCAGTTTTTTAACAAATATCCCGTTTTTCTTATCCTCCAGGATAGATTTTGCATCAAAGAACCTGGTAAACACTACCCTGTCATCGGGATGTACAAGCTTCTGTGCAGTCAGCATTATCTCCAGCTCGATAAAACCTTTTCTTGTATTGATTCCCGAAGGGTCCATAAGACTTTCAAATGTTCCCCTGTCCAGGCTTACATCAAGTATTTCATCATAATAATCACGCCATATCTGCATGAGCAAATCTTCTCTTGAATTCATATAAACCCCAATCTATTGATATATACCTTCTTATATTACCGTCATCACATGTCAAACCTTCAACCTCAACACCATCCAATGACATACAACAGCAATACAGCCGCCTTAGAATTATATAACATTTTAAGGCGACTGTAAACCATTATATCTGTTCCAATTATAAACAATTTATAAAATTATTTACTGTTCTTTGGTAAGTATCTGCATGATCTCATTGCTTCTCTCGATAAATGCTGTCATAGCCTCAGGTGCCAATGGCTTATGGCTCAGCATAGCCAAGTCGTAGAGCTGATGGATAATAAGTTCGGTATTCTTACCCTTCTTGTTGGCATATACATACTTAACCAGCTCATTATCGCTGTTAAGTGTAAGAGTAACCTGAGCTCCGAGTCCATCCATGTCCATACCGCCCATACCGTACATCTTCATCATATCGTTCATACGGCGGCTCTCTTCACTTAAGGTAATAACGGATGAAACCTTCTCATTCTTAAGCTTCTGTACCTTAACTTCAAGCTTATCGTTCTTAAGTACATCCCTAAAGAGCTTCTCTAATGCCTTCTGCTCCTTGTCGATGTTTTTCTGTTCTTTCTTATCTACATCTGCCTTTAAGGAATCGGTAACATCTGCGTCCACTCTTAAAAATGCTATCTTCTCATTGTCTGCTTCAAGCTGTGAGATGAAAGGATTATCAATGTTATGGGTAAGGAGCACCGCATTCATGCCCTCATCCTTGAACATTTTTATATACTGGCTCTGCTGCTTTTCATCGGTTACATAGTAAACCTTCTGCTTCTCAGGCTCTTTCTTTTCATCAGCATCATCTTTAGACTCATCGCCATCCTTGGCATCTATAACCTCACCGTCAGCATCAACGATGTCGCCTTCTACCTTTTCTGCTCCATCCTTTTTATCTTCTTTTTTCTCATCGTAGTAGCCGTCATCTTTTGACTCAGCATCAGCCTTTGCTTCATCCTGATCCTTCTTGCCATACTCACCGTCAAGATATTCCTGTAATGTCAGATACTTGCCGTTTAAGTCCTTAAAGAGCATGGAGTCCTTAACCTTATCCTTGAACTTATTATCCTTCAGACAGCCATACTTGATGAAGGGTGAGATATCATCCCAGTATTTCTCATAATTTTCACGATCCACGTTAAACATACCGGTGAGCTTGTCAGCTACCTTCTTGGTAATATAATCGGATATCTTCTTTACAAAGCCGTCATTCTGAAGAGCTGATCTTGATACATTAAGCGGCAGATCAGGACAATCGATAACACCCTTTAAGAGCATCAGGAACTCAGGGATAACTTCCTTGATATTATCAGCGATAAATACCTGATTGCTGTAAAGCTTTATAACACCCTCTAACTTGTCATAGTCAAGGTTCAGCTTAGGGAAGTAAAGGATACCCTTTAAGTTGAAAGGATAATCCATGTTCAGATGTATCCAGAACAGAGGCTCCTTATAATCATGGAAGGTTGAACGGTAAAACTCCTTATACTCATCTTCCTTGCAGTCATTGGGATGCTTGGTCCAAAGAGGTGCTACCTCATTTATGGGCTTAGGTCCCTTCTTCTCTTCCTCTTCGCCCTCTTTCTTATCCTTGTTATCATCGGCCTTAGGCTCTTCGGGCTTTGCGTTTTCATTTACGAAGTAGATCGGTACAGGCATAAATGAACAGTACTTGTCAAGTACTTCTTTAGCCTTATACTCATTTGAGAATTCATAACTGTCCTCGTTAAGATATAGTGTAATCTCCGTACCACGCTCGGTTCTGTCGCTGTCTGACATCTCAAAAGCCATGCCTTCTTCAGATACCCAGTGAACAGCCTTTGCATCCTTCTTATATGACAGCGTATCAATGGTAACCTTATGTGCTACCATGAAGGCCGAATAGAAGCCAAGTCCGAAATGTCCGATGATCTGATCCTCATTTGCCTTATCCTTGTATTTCTCAAGGAAATCAGCTGCACCTGAGAATGCTATCTGATTGATGTATTCCTTTACCTCATCAGCAGTCATACCGATACCGTTATCGATGATCTTGATGGTCTTTTCTTCTTGGTTTACCCTGACCTCTATCTTATATTCATTACCCTCCGGCTCTTCAAACTCTCCTATCATTGACAGCTTTTTCAGCTTTGTGATAGCATCGCAGCCATTTGATACAAGCTCTCTGTAAAAAATATCATGGTCTGAATACAGCCACTTCTTGATAATCGGGAAAATATTCTCGGAATTAATTGATAAATTGCCTTTCTCTGTGCTCATTATAAACACCTTGCCTTTCTTATTATAAACTGTTTGTTGCGGTCTTTCCGCTCATTGCATCTATAATAATACAATTATTTTCAAATGTCAAGAAAAAATTAGCACTCAATTTTATTGAGTGCTAACAAAGTTTTTTCTATTCGGTTAATAATGATCTGTTTCGAGTTACTTTTATGAAAATGATAATTGCTACTACTGAATTAACTGCATCCGCTACAAGCTGGGACCATATTAGACCATCCAGTCCCAACACGCTGTTCATCAGCAGCATTATTGGGATGATCAGTATCAAATGTCTGATTATTGCTAAAAGAAACGAAGTTTGTCCCCGGTTTACCGCATTCATATAGTTTACGATATGGTAGCCTATCATCATAAACGGAAGAGAAAAGCATCTGCCCTTTAGTATATCAACACCGCATCTTATGGTCTCTTCATCAGAGATAAAAGCTCCGACAACCTGTTCTGCAAAAAACCAGAATAAAACAGCGCAGACAGCTGAAAAGATCAGAATGGAGTTTCTGGCAATATTGCTGATCTGTTTTAATCTTTTGTGATCACCCGATCCATAGTTGTATGCCAGCAAAGGGATCATCCCCAGACATACACCGAGTCCTATATTTATAGGGATACGCTCTAATTTCAGCACTATACCGGCAGAAGCCAGAGTGATATCTCCGTAATCAGAAGCTAAACGGTTGATGACTATAGTTACCAGGTCGAACAGAAATACCGCAAATGCTGCCGGGATACCTACAGAGTACAGTGATTTTTTATAATCCCTGTTAATCTTGGTACTTATACCGTTAGAATTATCCCGTTGTATAAAAGCAAGGAAAGGAAGTACCAACACAGTTTTTTCCTTTAGTTTTTTGAACATAAAGACAAAATACCCAAAAGAGATTATATTGGATATCAAGGTTGCAATACCTGCACCAAGTACCTCATATCCTTCGGGAAGTATGACAAACATAAACAGCGGATCCAATCCGATATTTAATAAGCTACCCAGGATTACACCTAAACCTGCTTCTTTTGAATATCCGGCATTACGTAAAAACTGAGGCATGCACATTGAAAGCACTGTGGGTACAGACCCCAGGACTACGGTAGTAAAAGCATACTGCTTTCCAAACTCCAGTGTGTTTTCACTGGCACCCAGAAGCTTTAACAACGGTTCCATGAATATAAGAACAACGACAGAAAAAACAAGTGAGCATATAGTAGCGGTAATTATGCTGTATGCCACAACTTTTTTCGCATCATTTTCTTTTTTCTCTCCAAGGAGTCTGGCCATAAGACTGCCACCTCCCACACCGAACACATTTGAGAGTGCTGCGGCCACGAGATAGATAGTTAGTGCCAGTGATGAAGCACCTATCATGTATGGATTGTCTGTTCTGCCTATAAACCATGTGTCAGCAAGGTTGTATAACAAAACGACCAGCTGACTGGCTACCGTGGGCAAAGCCATTACCGCTAATGCCTTACCCGGTTTTACTTTTTCGAATAATAATTGTTTTTCCATTGTTTTTGGCTCTTTATCAACGAATTATACATATTGCATTAAAAACACTTTCCTATGATAGCACTTTCTTTATGAAAGTCAAGAAAACTCTGTGTATTATTATCAAAAAAATATCCGATATAGTAATCGGATACTATATCGGATATTTAAAATGTAAATTATTTTAAGAACACAAACTCTTCAAGTTCACATATTACCCTGCCATCAAAGAAGCTGCTTGTCCATGCTTCTTTCGGTAAACCGATATCTGCCTTAAAGTACAGTGCATGATGTCCGGTAACATTCTGTACCCTGCCGCGATATATACCATCTCCGAGCCCCAGTTCTATAACACCTATTTCTTTACCGGGTTTACCTTTGCTCAAAGAAGAATACTCTACTACCTCAGGAAGTCCTGCTGAAAGCACCTCATTATTATGCTCCTGTGATTCCTCGCTTTCATCTGCCTGAAGCTCTGCAATCTCCGTCTCAGTCCCATCTATCAGTACATGAAGCTTACCCTTACAGCCCATACCGGATATCTTTACTGCAAGTTCCATGGTCTTTGTCGAGTAATCTTCTCCAAAGTCGAAATACTTATAACCTATTATACATCCATCGGTTATCTGGGTTACTACACGCCTGAACAGATCTTTTTCTGTAACAAAACAGCCGCCGATAAGTACGCAGGCTATCTCTGCCTTTACAGGCTTATAAGGTGACAGAGATTCTTCAAAGCCAAGCGAAGTCATCTCCACAGTAGGAATGCTGCCATCAGGTAATATCTGTACTTTTTCAACACATGCTCGTCTTGAGAATACAGAATTGTTTGTCATCCTGTGATAGAATATATACCACTGGTCTCCTACCTTGCATAATGACCCATGATTGTTTCCTCCGGGGAAATCAACACCGTTGTCTATGATATATCCTCTTGCGGTAAAAGGTCCTGTGGGTGAATCTGATGTAGCATATGCCAGCAGACTTCCTTTTCTAGGTGAATAAATGAGGTAATATGTATCTCCGATTTTTCTGGGAGAGCTTGCCTCATAAAACCTCTTTTCTGCAGGTACCTCGCGTCTGTCATCTACTACCTGTTTCTTTAAGCTGCCGGGTATAACCTTGTACATGGTTTCAGGATCAAGCTCATTCATGTTTGAACCTTCAAATCCATAGTATACATATACTTTGCCGTCATCATCTACAAGTACACCGGGGTCATTATATATACCGTTATCTCCTGCATCTTCAGGTGCATATTCATATGTTGATAAAAACTTAAACGGTCCTTCCGGTCTGTCACTTACACTTACACATCCGGGAGCTCCTGCTATATATGTATAAAGATAATATTTTCCATCCTTTTCAACCACATCGGGAGCATACAGTTCATGATCTGTATGCGGTACACTTGACTCATGGTCCGTATCAGGTCTGGTCTGGAATATATGTCCGTGACATGTCCAATCATTCAGGTCTGAAACAGGTGCACTCCAGCACTTGAGTTTATAGTCGCAAAACCGGTCACAGCCGAATCTGTCATGTGACCCATAGATATATACCCTGTCTCCAAACTGTCTCGGTTCCCCATCAGGTATACACTCCCATAAAGGTAAAATCGGATTTGCCATAATTATCAGTCCCTCTCCCTATTTTTTCTTTATTTCCAGAATATTACTGTAAATATGCGTACTGTGCTTCTTTACATAATCATCAAACTCATCAATGCTTATATAGAACTTCTTCCCCCACGATGATACTGTAAGACAGTTACCTTCAATAGCGGTAACGACTACAAAATGTCCATTGACGCTCTGCTGTTTTTTGTATACAGTCTCATGTTCTGTAGTTGAGGCTGTATCCTTTACGTAAAGATTTAATTCATGCTTGCCCCAGATTATAGGGAAATTATTACCTATGGAGAGAATTACCGGGATGTCATCCTTCAGCATTCTCTCCACTATCTTCCATTTTTTTATGAACGTCCATTTCCAGCGGGACCTGTATTTCATCCCATGCTTTTTGAAATATCTGTTCAGGCCATAAGCCAAGAGAAATGCATTTACTCCTCGTCCGGGTATTATCGGGATATATTTCTTTCGCAGAATAGCACTTTCCGCAAGGAATGCGGTAATATCAATTTGTATACCAGAATCAGTTACTTTCGTCTCATTACCGACTTTTCTATGACCTTCTGCCTTTATCCGGTTAATTGCGTCGATATAAAGTACAATGTCTGCAGCCCCGGCTATACCGCATCCGCAAGTCTTTTCTCTTTGCGTCTGATATAGATTCTGAGAACCGCCATACCACACTGAAGATCCGTCTTTTACTCCAAACAGGTCATGAGAAAGTGCTGCTGAATATTGTCGAGTCTCTCCGAACAGAGCCTTCATGCAGGTTCCTCGTCTTCAAGGTCAGGTCTGATACCACGGTATTTTTTGTCAGACATTTCACTTTCAGATTCATCATCCAATGACTGTTCCCAAATTGCATCATCCGGTTTATAATCAGGATCAATTACATCCTCTATGCTTTTTTCTTCTATTCCACTCTCACCGGGAATATCAGATATGTTAATTGCGTTTTCCTTTTCAAAAATACTGTCTTGATCGGTATTTAATATGCTATTATTCTTATCGCTTAAAATCTCGGTGGATACAGCATCTGCGGATACACTATTTATATCCGTATTATCTTTATTATCCGCGATTTTTTCAGTTTTGTCGTTATCCGAATTCGATTTTGCCTGCTTATTTAAGATAAACAAACAGATAGTTCTCGGCAGTACCAATTCTTTCTGCTCTCTGCCTACTCTCAGTCCGCTTTTAACCATAGGATGTGTGGAAAATACGAAATCCCACTCATATCCGGTGATAACCGGAAGACTGAATTCATGTGCTTCCCAATGGGTATTTATAAGTATAAGGAAACTCTTATCCTTAATAGTGTGGCTGTCACGAGCATCACCCACATCAGCATAAGCACCATTGAGCATAACTCCCAAAGTCCTTGAATAATATCCAAAATCCGGATACCATGCTTTGGTACCATGGTAAGATATATCAGGATTGCCGGTAAACTCAAAATCATTTCCCGACAAAATTTTATCATTTCTGAATACAGGATGTTCTTTTCTTATTTTTATAAGTTTTGTAACGAAATTCTTTATTTCAGTTGCTCTCTTTGTCTTATTCCAGATAACCCAGCCCTGTTCATTGTCACAGCAGTAAGGATTGTTATTTCCCTCATGAGTATTACCAAATTCATCTCCTGCACAAAGCATAGGGATACCCTGGGATAAATAAAGTAATGTCAAAGCATTTTTGATCATCCTGTTACGAAGATCAAGTACCTTGTGCTTTTTGGTAGGGCCTTCAGCTCCACAGTTCCAGCTGTAATTGGCTTCACGTCCGTCACGGTTACCTTCGCCGTTTGCTTCGTTATGACGCTCATCATAACTGAATACATCGTTTAAGGTAAAGCCGTCATGATCAGCCAGATAATTGATCTTGGCAAACCTTCCGCCGTTATCCCTGTAAAGATTTGAAGCAGACACGATCTGGCCTTCATCACCCTTTAAAAACCTTCTGATACAATCCTGGAAGCCATAATCAGAAATGAATATCCTGTCCCTGACTATATCATGTCCCTCATAATCCTCGTGAAAATCCCGACATAAAAGCTTAACGTTCCTTAATATCGGATCAGTGCTTACTGTTTTAAACTGTACCCTGCCTGTATTGATCCTAAAACCGTCCACATGATATTTGGTAGCCCAGAAACGCAGGTTTTCAAGTATAAAACCATCTGTTACCGTACTTTCATAATCCATCTCCATGATAACCTCGATACCTGCGGTATGGAGACTCTTAACCATAGCCATAAATTCATGGCATGCACTCTCAGGCTCACTCGCATACCCAGCCTTTGGAGCAAAGTAATTTCCTGCAGCACCATATCCCCAGAAGTTAAGCCTCGAATCCGGCACGGTCTCTTTAGGCTGTCCGAAAATGCGGGTGCGCTGAACCTCCCCTGTATAAGAAGTACCTATATTGATATGGAAATCCATCAGCTCGTTAAATTCATAGCATGGCTGGAGTATAAGCGTAGTCACACCCAGACTCTTTAAATACGGTATCTTTTCACTCACACCCTTAAATGTACCGGGATGCTTTATCTTAGAAGACTCATGGATAGTAAAGCCCCTTACATGGAGCTTGTAGATTATCATATCCGTAGCCTTAACAAAAGGCTTCCTGTCCTTTTTCCAATCAAAATCTTCAGTCTCTACAGAGCATACTCTACCCAGGGTATCAGAAAAGATTTCTCTGTCTCTGAGCCCTGTTTTACCTTCAAAAGCCGGAAGTTTTCCGTATCCGCCCGGACTCTTTATAAGTCTTGCACGGTCATCCAGGAAATATCCCCTATCACTTTCAAAGATATATTCATAATTTGCATTTGTACTTTTTTTAGCATCGTAATCAAGGGTTACGGTAAAGATCGTAGGATAAAGAGGATGGGGCTCAAGCTTATGCTCCTTCCATTCTCCTCCCTGTTCTCTTATGAGGATCTTTATCCATTCACAGTTTTCTTCCGAAACCTGTGCTATCAGCTTTCCGTTTCTGACTATGACACCCAAATTAATGTCGCTCTGCATATGTTTTATCCAATCGTGATTTTAGTCTTCGTCCTCGTTATTTACACTAAGTACCTGACGGCGTCTTGCCATCTCATCATTTTCAAGATAATCATCATAAGTTGAAATCTTATCTATCAGCTGTCCGTCAGGAGTGATCTCCATTATACGGTTAGCGATGGTCTGAATAAACTGATGGTCCAAAGCGGTGAACAGGCATACACCGGGGAACTTAATAAGTCCGTTATTAAGAGCGGTAATTGATTCCATATCCAGGTGGTTCGTGGGCTCATCCATGATAAGCACGTTAGATCCGAGGATCATCATCTTAGAGAGCATTACACGTACTCTCTCGCCTCCCGAAAGGACGTTAACCTTCTTTACACCGTCCTCACCGGCAAATAACATACGGCCAAGGAAACCTCTTACATACTGCTGGTCATCAACAGGTGAGAAGGGCATCAGATGGTCAACTATAGTCTCACTGCCCTTAAACTCCTCAGTATTATCCTTAGGGAAATATGATCTCTGAGTAGTTACACCCCATTTGAAAGAACCCGAATCAGGCTCCATCTCTTCCATAAGGATCTTAAACAGCGTGGTTGCTGCCAGGGTATTTGATCCTACAAAGGCAATCTTATCGTCATGTCCCATTACAAATGAGATATTATCGAGTACCTTTACTCCGTCAATGGTCTTTGAAAGGTTCGTAACTGTAAGTACTTCGTTACCTATCTCTCTGTTAGGCCTAAAATCTATATACGGATATTTTCTGCTTGAAGGCTTAATATCATCAAGCTCAATCTTTTCCAAAGCCCTCTTACGTGAAGTAGCCTGCTTGGACTTTGAAGCATTTGCCGAGAATCTCTGGATAAACTCCTGTAATTCCTTGATCTTCTCTTCCTTTTTCTTGTTTGCTTCCTTCATCTGCTTGATCATCAGCTGACTGGACTCATACCAGAAATCATAGTTTCCGGCATAAAGCTGTATTTTCTGATAATCTATGTCAGCTATCTGAGTACAAACCTTATTTAAGAAATAACGGTCATGGGATACGACGATGACGGTATTGTCAAAATTGATAAGGAACTCATCAAGCCATCTGATAGCCTCTAAATCCAGGTGGTTGGTAGGCTCGTCGAGGAGCAGGATATCAGGATTTCCGAAAAGCGCCTGAGCAAGCAGTACCTTAACCTTCAACGGGCCGTTAAGTTCGCTCATCATCTTGTTATGATATTCGGTATCTACTCCAAGTCCGTTTAAAAGCTGAGCCGCATCAGACTCTGCCTCCCATCCGTTCATAGAAGCAAATTCACCCTCGAGCTCACTTGCCTTTATACCATCCTCATCGGTAAAATCCTCTTTAGCATATATAGCATCCTTTTCCTTCATGATATCATAAAGTCTCTGGTTGCCCATGATAACCGTATCAAGTACAGGGTACGCATCATACTGGAAGTGATCCTGCTTTAAGAAAGAAAGACGCTGTCCGGGAGTCATTACTACATCACCCTTGGTAGGTTCTATCTCTCCGGTAAGTACCTTAAGGAATGTGGATTTTCCGGCACCGTTGGCACCTATGAGTCCATAACAGTTTCCTTCTGTGAATTTTATGTTTACGTCCTCAAAAAGTGCGCGCTTTCCGAGCCTAAGTGTTACATTTACTGCTTGTATCATTTGTTTCCGGTTCTCCTAACTATTTTTTCTTTTTTCTAATATGCTATTCACATTATACCTCGAAGATCATCTCTCCGTATGTCGGTACGGGCCATAGCTCAGCGTCCACCAATGTCTCCAACTGGTCTACCGGCTCTCTTAAGTTTTTCATAGCCTTTACAACATAGTCCCTGAAATAACGTGCTCTCTTCTCCTCACCGTCAAGTCTCGAAGCGGTATTAACGTTATCTATCAGAGTCTTTAATGCACGTCTGGCTTCTCCGATATGCTCAAGAGTCTCTCCGAGCATTTCTCTCATATTGTCTGCCTCTGATTCATCCAGAGCACTCGATATAGCGTTGATGGTATCTGCAATAACCTTGGCATGCTTTACAGCTGCGGGTATGAACTTTCTGGATGCCATCTCTATCATGGTCCTGGCTTCGATATTGACAGTCTTGGAGTAGATCTCATAGGATATCTCTGCCCTGGCTTCAAGCTCAGACTTAGAGAATACTCCCTGTCTTTCAAACATATCAACGGTCTTTTTATATGTGAGAGACTCAATAGCATCCACATAGGATTCCTTATTGGGAAGGCCACGGCGTGCTGCCTCTTCAACCCACTCCTTAGAATAACCGTTGCCGTCAAATATTACTCTCTTGTGATCATTGATTATCTTACAGATAACCTTAATAACCTTATCGTTAAAGTCAATTGAGCCTTCCAGTTCGTCAGCTATCTCTCTCAAGGAATCTGCTACAATGGAATTAAGTACGGTATTGGCATCGGCTATGGACATAGAGGAGCCAACCATACGGAGTTCAAACTTATTACCTGTAAATGCGAAAGGCGAAGTACGGTTTCTGTCATTCACATCCTTCTTGATATAAGGTATGGAACTAACGCCTATTCTTAATAGCTCTCTCTCTTTAGAGCTTGTGGCCTTGCCGTTGGCAAGCAGCTGTGCCAGAATATCTTCCAGCTGTTCTCCGATAAATATCGAGAAAATAGCAGGAGGTGCCTCTGCTCCACCCAGTCTGTAATCGTTTCCGGGACATGATGCCGACATCCTGATAAGCTCTGCGTGCTCATCACAAGCCTTGATCACTGCTGCCAAGAAAAGAAGGAACTGCATATTTTCATGAGGTTTCTTGCCGGGTTTCATCAGGTTTTCACCTTCATTGGTCACAAGTGACCAGTTATTGTGCTTACCTGATCCGTTAACTCCCGCAAAAGGCTTTTCATGAAGCAGACATGCAAGCCCATGGCGTGCGGCGATTTTCTTCATGCACTCCATAACCAGCTGATTGTGATCGGTTTCTATATTTACGGTACTGAAAATAGGCGCTAACTCATGCTGAGCAGGAGCTGCCTCATTATGCTGTGTCTTAGCATAGATTCCCAGCTTCCATAACTCTTCATTCAGTTCATGCATGAACGAAGAAACTCTTTCCTTTATGGTGCCAAAGTAATGGTCATCCATCTCCTGACCCTTGGGAGGCTTAGCTCCGAAAAGGGTACGACCCGAGAAAATGAGATCATCACGTTTTAAATATTTTTCCCTGTCTATCAGGAAATATTCCTGCTCAGAGCCTACGCATACATCAACATGCTTTACTTCGTTTTTGCCAAAGAGTTTAAGTACTCTTAAAGCCTCTTTGTTTATAGCCTGCATGGATCTGAGTAACGGAGTCTTTTTATCCAGAGCTTCACCTGTATATGAACAGAAAGCCGTAGGGATGCACAGCGTTACACCTGAAGAATCCTCTCTTAAGAATGCGGGTGAGGTACAATCCCAAGCTGTATAGCCTCTGGCCTCAAATGTGGCCCTGAGTCCGCCTGAAGGGAATGAAGACGCATCGGGCTCTCCCTTTATGAGCTCTTTACCGGAGAACTCCATAATAACACGGCCGTTATCACCGACTGCCAGGAATGAGTCATGCTTTTCAGCTGTAACACCGGTCATAGGTTGGAACCAGTGAGTATAATGAGTTGCTCCTCTCTCCATCGCCCACTGCTTCATGGCATTGGCCACTACCTCAGCTACTTCGCTGGTAAGTTCATCGCCGTTTTCGATAGAATTCTTTAAAGCCTGATATTCGGCCAAAGGAAGTCTCTCTCGCATAACTGCATCATTAAAGGTATTACACCCAAAATATTGAGTCAGATCCATGTCCATTATCGTTCCCCTTTTTTACACATTTTAAAATCAAAAACTTATCTTACTTGGTTGTAGGCTTAATAGCTGTTCCTTTTGTCTTCTTCTTTGCCGCAGGAGCCTTTTCCTTTTCGGGAGTCTCAACCTTTACGGGTGCCGGCTTATACTCAAATACACATACCGAAAGAGGAGGAAGAACCATCTCTATAGAGTTGTTCTGGCCATCCTTTGGCATAGGACGTGATTTACGTACCTTGCTGTTTACCCTGCCGGACCCGCCATACTTTTCAGCATCACTGTTAAGGATTTCCTTGTAGTTTCCGGCATAAGGCACTGCCTGTATAAAGTAATTGTATACTACAGGAGTGAAGTTAAATACAAATAAAAGTGTATTCTCCTTCTTTCCGTCGTATCTGATAAAGCTTACTATGCTGTGATCCGCATCAAGGCAGCTCATCCACTTAAAACCGTTCGGATCATTGTCAAGCTCGGTAAATGCCGGTCTCGTGGTGTACAGTTTGTTTAGATCAGCACAGAACTTCTGCATTTTCTGGTGAAGCTCATCATCAAGCACATCCCAATCCAGGCTTCTTGCCTCGCTCCACTCTCTCTCCTGTGCAAACTCCTGACCCATAAACAAGAGCTTCTTGCCGGGATGTCCCATCATAAATCCATATGCAGCACGCAGATTGGCAAATTTATCCACGGTAAATCCGGGCATCTTGTTCAGCATAGAGCACTTTCCGTGTACCACCTCATCATGTGAAAGCACAAGTACAAAACGCTCGCTGTATGCATACATCATACTGAATGTCAGCATACCATGGCAGCCTTTCCTGAACAGAGGATCCTGTTTCATGTAGCCGGTAAAGTCGTTCATCCAGCCCATATTCCATTTTAAGTCAAATCCTAAGCCGCCATCCTCAACCTTTCCGGTAATCTTTGGCCATGCTGTGGACTCCTCTGCTATGATGACTGCACCGTCATTACATTTATGGAATACAGAATTAAGATGCTTTAAAAGCTCTATAGCTTCCAGATTTTCATTGCTTCCGTACTTGTTTGCTACCCATTGTCCGTCACGCCTGCCATAATCAAGATACAGCATGGATGCAACGGCGTCCATTCTGATACCGTCGGCATGATATTTCTTTACCCAGAACAATGCATTGGCGATGAGGAAATTTGACACCTCGGGTCTGCCGAAATCAAATATCAGTGTTCCCCAGTCAGGATGTTCTCCTAGTCTCGGATCCTTATGCTCATAAAGAGGACCTCCGTCAAATCTTGCCAGAGCAAATGCATCCTTGGGGAAATGGGCGGGCACCCAGTCAAGGATAACGCCGATGCCCTCATTATGCATATAGTCCATAAAATACATGAAATCCTGAGGAGTTCCGTATCTTGATGTGGCTGCATAATAGCCGGTTACCTGATATCCCCATGATCCGTCAAAGGGATGCTCCATGACAGGTAACAGCTCTATATGAGTATATCCCATCTTTTTAACATACTTTGCCAGCTTTACGG
>Ga0310691_10004277_pt1 | contig 16199 bp, 18 predicted proteins | sample 176DNAGHGlowgp2_FD_203887 | JGI IMG/M metagenome (GOLD analysis project Ga0310691, IMG submission 203887) | Sheep rumen microbial communities from Palmerston North, Manawatu-Wanganui, New Zealand - 1766 DNA GHGlow gp2 (v2) (version 2) | ecosystem: Host-associated > Mammals > Digestive system >...
GGGACTGGTGCCTTTTCAACTGCTACCTGTCGATCGGCGCACGCTTCGGCCAGCTTTTCATGACGCTGGCCCCGCCCATGGCCGCCATCGCCGGATGGGCCATCCTGGGAGAGGCGCTGAGTTGGAAATCCGCTCTGGCCATGGCGGTGACGCTGTCCGGTATCGCCATCTCCATCCTGAGCCGGGACGGCGGACACAAGGTGCACCTTACCCTGCCGTGGAAAGGCGTGCTGCTGGGCCTTGGAGCCGGGATCGGCCAAGGCGTGGGACTGGTGCTCAGCAAAGTGGGCATGCAGCATTACGCCGCCGCAATCCCTTCGGAGGCGCCGGAGGCCATGGCCGCCATGCTGCCGTTCGCCTCCACCATGATCCGCGCGCTGGTGGGCGCCCTGGGTTTTCTGCTGCTGATGTCGCTGCAACGCGACCTGGGGTCCCTGAAACGGGCCGTCCATGACAAGGTCGGCATGCGCTATGCCCTGATTATGACGGTGTTCGGGCCCGTTCTGGGCGTATCGCTCTCGCTCATGGCCGTCCAATACACCAACGCCGGCATCGCCTCCACCCTGATGGCCCTCACGCCCGTTTTCATCCTCTTCCCCTACGCCATCCTCTACAAACAGCGCATCCGGCTGCGCGAAGTGATCGGCGTCGCCGTCTCCATGGCCGGCGTCGCCCTCTTCTTCCTGCTGTAAAAGGCTTGTTTACTGCCTGATGACCTTATCCCAGGTTTTCTGGAACACGATATGGCATTGGCGGCGGGTTACCGAGCCGTCGGCGTCGATCTTTCCGCTGTCATAATCGGCAATCATTTCCTGCCCGTCCACCGAACGGATGACCCAGGATGCCGAGCCGCTTTTGATTTTGCCATAGCGCAGCCTGGCGGAGGATGAGGTGGCCTTGTGCCTGTTCGAATCTTCGTCCAGCGGGGAAAAACGGTCCGAATAGACCATGGTGAAACTCTTTTCGGCCGTATAGAAATTGTTGCTGGTCATTACGATGAACGAGGGATTGTAAAGTAGCATGACCGTAAAATCCTCGGCCGGATCCTTGGAGATATCATAGGATGCGGTGGACTTGACTCCGTCCGTGACGATGGTCCAATCCTCGTGTACGGCCTGCCAGGAGCCGGACAGGTCCGATGCCGGGACCTTGCGGCACGACACAAAGAGCGTGGCCAGCAGCAATATGCCCAAAATTCGTTTCATTCTTTGCAAAGGTAACCCATTTCCGGAAATTTCACAAATCAGATTATCGTTTCCGGCCGCAGTTTCAGCACGATATACTCCGAACGCGTTCCAATGCGGAACTTGCCGCCCCAGATGCCCAGGCCGGAGGAGACATAGTAGCGGGTATTCCCCCGTTGACAGGCCCCGTAAGCCTTTTCGAACATGAGGTCGGTGAGCCAGTTGCCGGGCCAGATCTGCCCGTGATGCGTGTGGCCGCTGAACTGGAAATCGGCCCCGGCCTTCTCCGCTTCTTCCAAGTGGTAGGGCTGGTGGTCCAGGACGAGGGTAAAGAGACTGTCGGCCTGGAAAAGGGCCTTGAGCGCAGCCCGGGACGGATTGGAGCGGTCGTCCCGGCCGACGATCCGGATGCCGAAGGCCTCTACAGCGCTGTCTTTCAGGAGGTTGATCTCCGCCTTGGAGAGGAATTCCCGCGCATCTTCCTCGCCGCCGATGTATTCGTGGTTTCCCAGGCACGCATAGACAGGGGCTTCTATCCTCCGGAAAACGCTCCCGTAGTCTTTTTCGATAACCGGCCGGAGCGATCCGTCAATGATGTCTCCGGCAAAAAGGACCAGATCCGGATGCTCGGCGTTGATCAGGTCCACCCATCGGCCCAGCTCTTTTTCGCGGTTGTGATATCCGGCGTGCAGGTCGCTGGCAAGGACAATGGTCAGGGGCTTTTCCAACGCCTTGTCCGTAGTGATTTCAATGGCTTCGCGGTATTTGTGGTGGTAGTGGAAACCGCCGTAGGTGAGAAGGCCGACAATGGCACCAAAAACGATGCAACTGCCTGGCAAAGAATTTGTTACAAAGTCTTTAGGAACCAGATGGACGAGCCTTCCCAGATCCAGGACCAGGAAAAACAGCAGGGCGTAGAGGAAGAAAATCAGCCACGAATTGCCGATCTCATAGGTGGCGGCGGCCAGGGGAAACGGCATCCGGCTCCCCAGCATATAGTGCGGAAAAATGACCAGGAAGCACAGCAGATACAGCGCCGCCACGGCCGATTTCCCCCACTGCGGCAGCGGCAGGATGTGCCAAATCCGATAAGTCGTATAGACGATGGCTCCCAGCAGGAGCACAAGAATCCCCACAAAGGCAAATGATCTGTTCATGGCTTCAAAGGTTTGGCGGCCCGGGAGCGGCTCACAAGCACGACGCCGCCCACGACGAGGACGGAGGCGAGAATCTTCTGCCAGCTCAGTGTATCCACGCCGGCCCAGATGCTCACGAGGGCCGCAATGATGGGCTGCAGGTAGGAGTACATGCTCACGAGGGTGGGGCGGATGAACTTCTGCCCGTAAGGAATCAGGAAGTAAGCCACGAAGGTGGCGAAGAAAATCAGGTAGCCGGTTTCCCAGAGCACGTTCCCCGGGATGGCGGCGAAATCCGTTGTAACGAGGCCTTTGGCCGATATCGGCAGGGAGACAAGCAGCGATACGAGGAACGACCACTTCATGAACGTGATCACGCTGTACTTGGCAATCAGCGGCCGGAAAAGGCCCAGATAGAGGGAGAAACTGAGGCTGTTCACCAGCAGCAGCGCAACGCCCCACGGGGAGGTGGCCGCCGCTCCCCCCTCATGGACGGAATTGAAAATGAGGAACAGGATGCCGGCGAAACTGAGCGCCACGCCGCCGGCCTTCTTTCCCGTAATGGGTTCCTTCAGGAAAAGGAAGGCAAAAATCATCGTGAAAACCGGCCCCAGCGTGCCGATGATGGCGGTATCGATGGCCGATGTCATGGTGATGGCCATCAGGAAAGTCATCTGCGGGATAAACAGGCCCACGAGGGATGCCGCCGCAATCTTCCAGAAGTCTCCCCTTTCGACCTTTTCCTTGGGGACGAAAAGGGAAAGCAGCCAGAAAAGGGCGCTGGCCCCGATGGCCCGCAGCGTGAAGAGCACATAGGGGGAGATGGTCCCGGAATTGGCGATGTCCTTGCAGAACACAAGGTTCAGGCCGAAGATCGTATAGGCCGCCGCAATGGAAAGGTGCCCTTTGAGTTGATCTTGGTTCGTTGCCATGCCTACAAGTATTTGCCGGTGATACTGTTACCGTCGGAGGCCACCTCCGCCGGGGCGCCGGTAGCGACAATCCGTCCTCCCTGGATGCCGCCGCCGGGCCCCATGTCCACCAGGTAGTCGGCCTGCCGGATGACATCCAGGTCATGCTCGATGACAATGACCGTGGCGCCGTTTTCTATCAGGTGGCGGAACACCCGCATAAGCGTTTGAACGTCAAGCGGATGCAGGCCGATGGTAGGCTCGTCGAACACGAACACCGAATCCCCCTGCCCGCGGCCCATCTCGCTGGCCAGCTTGAGGCGCTGGGCCTCGCCGCCGGAGAGGCTGGGCGTGGCCTCCCCCAGGGTCAGATACCCCAGGCCCAGGTCGTGCAGCACCTGCAGGCGGCTCTTTACGAGATTCAAATCCTCACAGGCTTCAAGCGCCTCATCCACGCTCATTTCCATGAGTTGCGGCAGCGTGTGACCGCCCTTGCGGTGAATTTCCCAGGCCGCGCGCGCATAACGGGAACCGTGGCAGTCCGGGCACGGGATGTCCACATCCGGGAGGAACTGGACATCCAGGCTGATGGAGCCCGTTCCGTCGCAGGTGGGGCAGCGCAGTTTCCCGGTATTGTACGAGAAGTCCCCCGCCTTCCAGCCGCCGGCCTTCGCCTCCTCCGTCTTGGCAAAGACCTTTCTGAGTTCATCGTGGATATTGGCATACGTAGCCACGGTGGAGCGCACGTTGATGCCGATGGGCGTAGCGTCGATGAGTTTCACCTGGCGGATGCCATCGGCCTCGATATCAAGTACATGCCGGGGCAGTTTGCCGCCTTCGACATGCGCCTTGAGGCCGGGAATCAGGCTCTCCAGGATGAGGGTGGTCTTGCCGGAACCGGATACGCCGGTGACAACGGAGAGGCGCCCCTTCGGGAACGTGACCTCCAGCGGTTTCACGGTGTGGATGGCGCCGGTGGCCATGCGGATGCGCCCGAGATCGAAAAGGTCCTTCCTTCGCGGAGCCGGCTTGAGACCGCTTTTCAGGAACGGGCCGATCCGGGAGGCGGGATTGGCCTCCAACTCCCCTACCGTGCCCTGTGCGATGACCGTGCCGCCCTTGGCGCCGGCCTCCGGACCCAGTTCGATGATCCAGTCGGCATGCCCCAGGACATCCGTGTCGTGATCGACCAGCACGACGGTATTGCCGTCGGCCACCAGGTCGTCCATCACGCCCGTGAGGCCTTCCAGGTTGGAAGGATGCAGGCCGATGGAAGGCTCGTCCAGCACGTACAGCACGCCGGTGGTGCGGTTGCGCACGGCCCTTGCGAGTTGCACCCGCTGCCGTTCCCCGGTGGAAAGGGTGGCCGCCGCCCGGTCCAGCGAGAGGTAGGAAAGGCCCAGGTCCACCAGGCGGCGGGCGGTGTCCTGAAAGGATTCGCAGATGCGTTCCGCCATGGGCCGCATGGGCTCCGGGAGCGACGCCGGCACGCCTTTCACCCATTCGATGAGCTCCGCGAGGGTCATCTTGCAGGCATCGGCCAGGTTGATTCCGCGCAGGAGGGGCGCCCGGGCGGCTTCCGAAAGGCGCGTGCCGCCGCATTCGGGGCACACATCCTCCTTGAGGAACTTCTCCACGCGCTTCATGCCGGCTTCGTCCTTTACCTTGGAAAGGGCGTTCTGGACGCTGTACACGGCGCTGTAGTAGGTGAAATCCATCTCGGCAAAGCCGTTGGTTTTCTCGTTCTTGTAGATGATATGGCGTTTTTCGGCCGGTCCGTGATAGACGATTTCCTTTTCCTCGGGGGTGAGGTCCTTGAAGGGGACGTCGGTGCGCACGCCCATCTCCCGGGCGATGTCTTTCATCAGCGACCACATCAGCGAGCCCCATGGAGCCACGGCCCCCTCGTCGATGGTGAGGCTCTCGTCCGGAACCAGGGTGGATTCGTCCACGGTACGGACGATTCCCGTGCCGCCACAGCAGCGGCATGCGCCCTCGCTGTTGAAGGCAAGTTGCTCGGCGCCGGGGGCATAGACCCGCTCCCCGCAGACGGGGCAGTAGATGGGCTGCTCGGCCGCCACGTCCAGCGTGGGCTCCAGGTAATGCCCGTTGGGGCAGCGGTGGTTGGCAAGACGGGAGAACATGAGTCTGAGGCTGTTCAGCAGTTCCGACAGGGTGCCGAAGGTGCTGCGGATGCCCGGAACGCCGGGGCGCTGATGCAGGGCCAGTGCGGCGGGGACGTAGCGGACGTCATCGGCCATGGCACGCGAAGCCTGTGTCATCCTGCGGCGAGTATAAGTGGAAAGCGACTCCAGATAGCGGCGGGAACCTTCGGCATACAGCACGCCCAGGGCCAGGGACGATTTCCCCGATCCGGACACCCCGGCAATCCCCACGATTTTCCCCAGCGGGATGTCAACATCTATATTCTTAAGGTTGTGCGCCTTGGCGCCACGGATTTCTATCTTGTCCGGCATGCGGATAGGTTTTTCGGATTACACTCTTTTAAAGACTGCAAAGGTACTCAAAAACCTCCGGATATTCTCCTCCGCGACCGTCTTTTTCATGGCTTCTTCCAGGGCGAGGCCGGGAGGATTGATGCATTCCACGTGCGAAAATCCGGCCCTCAGCAGCTCTGGACGGTCATTGACACGGCCGGCAATGAGGCACACGGGCACACGGCCGGAATGCTGGAGGATGCCCATCGGGAGTTTGCCCATCAGGGTCTGGCGGTCGGCGGAGCCCTCGCCGGTTATAACAAGGGAGGCATCGGCAACAAGGGCATCGAAGCCGATGGCCCCGAGAAGCAGTTCCGTGCCGGGCTGGCGGTCGGCATCCAGGTACTGGAGGAAGGCATAGCCCAGTCCGCCGGCGGCACCGGCGCCCTTCTGACCGGAGCGGTCATAGCCAAAACGCCGGGCGGAATCGGCCGCAAACTGGCGGGCCTCGTCGTCCAGAAGGCGCACCATCTGAGGCGTCGCGCCCTTCTGCGGGCCGAACACCATGGCCGCGCCGTACTCACCGAAGAGCGGATTATCGACATCGGCCGCAATGGTGAAGCGAATATCGCGAAGCGACTCGATTCCCGTCAGCGCCTGTAGCATTCCCCTGCCGGCATCGATGGTGGCGCTGCCGCCAAGGCCCACGATGATATGCCTGGCGCCATTTTTCACGGCATCGGCAACCAGCTGTCCCACGCCGTAACTGGAGGCCGACATAGGATTCCGTTCCTCCGGGCTAAGCAGCGTAAGACCAATAGCCTCAGCCACTTCCAGTACTGCCGTCTGCCCCTTCAGGAGGTATCGGGCCGAAATGCTTCGCATAAGAGGGTCCATCACCGGAACCGTCACAAACCGGCCGCCGATGGCCGCGTGGAAGGCCTCCAAAAAGCCTTCGCCGCCGTCGCTGACCGGGACCTCCACAATCTCCGCGTCCGGGCACGCGCTCCGCACCCCGTCGGCCGCCGCCCTGTTGGCCTCAACGGAACTAAGGCAGCCCTTGAAAGAGTCTATGGCGATGACGGTTTTCATTGCTAGATTATGGCAGGCACGGCCCCGCAGGACGGGAGGTATTTCTCCAATAAATCATGCGTGGAGATGCGTACAAAGCAGGTGGGAGTGCCGTCGGTGCAGGCGAACCAGGGGGCTTCGGCCACGGCGCGGTCCAGCACAATGTGCACGCCGGCGGCCTGTGGCAGCACGGCGCTGAGGATGGTGGTGGCGCCGGCAGTTACCCCGGTGAGCGACTGGAGGTTTTCACCGGAAGCGAAGGACACGCGGGGAATGCCCAGGGCGGCGCAGAAATCGCGGGTGACAAAGGGTTTGTCCGAGGGCATGGCATAGAGGTAAAACTCCGTTTGTTGCCGATTACACACAAACACCGTTTTTACAATGCGCGTTCCCAGGGCGCCGTCTATGTGCGCGCAGTCTTCCATGGTGATTCCGGGGTCTGTATCCACGCGAGTGAATGGAATCCCCAAACGGCAAAACGCCTCATATACAGCCTTTTGCAAAGGTGTTTTGAATTCCGGCGGAGGCGTGGGCATGGGCTCACTTACATAAAAATCCCGGCCGAAAAGAAGAGTCCGGAGTTCCGTGACGCTGCCGGCAAAGCGATATTCGGCCGTGGCACTCATGGGCCTGTACCCCCAGCCGACGGCAATGCCGGCTATTCCTCCGTTGGCGGCAGTTCGCATATCGGTTCCGGAATCCCCTACCATTACGGCATCTTCTTTTTGCAAGCCGGAGACGCGGAGGACTTCGGCAACAATCTCAGGGTCAGGCTTTAACGGATATCCCTCACGGTTCCCGAGGATGGCCACAAACGGTATCTCAGGGAAGAACTCCTTGATCAGGTGCTCCGTCCCGGCCTGGAACTTGTTTGACGCCACGGCCATCTGGACACCGGCGGCGTGAAGATCCCTAAGGAGTTCCGGAATTCCGGGATAAGGGCGGGTGTGGACATCTATGTGCGCGGTGTAGTAAGCTTTGAAATCAGAGAGGGCGGCGTCTATTTCGGCCTCATCAGGTGCCTGGCCCACGCTGGCCTCCAGCGCCAGTTTCACCAGGTTTCGCACCCCGTGGCCCACCATGCCGCGGTATTCGGAGATGCTGTGAAGCGGCAGCCCGCGCATCTCCAGCGCATGGTTCACCGCCGCCGAAAGGTCTTCAATTGTGTCTATCAGCGTCCCGTCAAGGTCCCAGAGAATGAGTTTTGTCACAGTCCTTTGTTTTAATGAACAAAGGTAGGCATTTTTTTCGGCAAAATTATAGTAAATTCGCGGTATGAAAGCATTACTCATCAACGGAAGTCCGCGCCAGAAAGGCAATACCGCCACCGCACTTGCGGAAGTGGCGGCGCAACTTCAGAAAAACGGCATTGACAGTGAAATAGTTTGGATTGGCAACAAGCCCGTGCGCGGCTGCATCGCGTGCAATCAGTGCAAGGCCAAGGCCGAAGGCAGGTGCGTGTTTGACGACGACATCTGCAACCGCATAAGCGAGAAATTCGCCTCTTGCGACGCCCTGATCGTGGGCTCGCCCGTGTATTACGGCCAGCCCAACGGAGCCCTGCTCTCCATTATCCAGCGCGCATTCTATTCCAACGGAGGCGCCATTGCCGGGAAGCCGGCGGCCGCCATTGCGGTTTGCAGGCGCGGCGGCGCCACAGCCACCTTCGAGGCCCTGAACCTCCCCTTCCAGATGATGAACATGCCCATCGTCACCTCCCAGTACTGGAACATCGTTTACGGCCGCGAGCCCGGCCAGGCCGCCCTGGACACCGAGGGAATGCAGACCCTGCGGGCCCTCGCAAACAACATGGCGTTCCTTCTCAAAGCCACCGGCGGCGCCCCTGCCCCCGGCCGCGGCGATGAGCCTTGGGCCCCGATGCACTTTATCCGGTAGCATGGACACAGAGCGCCACCCATTCGAGCCGTTCCTCCCGGAGGGAGCGCGCATGCTCTTCCTGGGGAGTTTTCCGCCCCAGCCCCACCGCTGGAGCATGCCGTTCTATTACCCCAACTGGATCAACGACTTCTGGCGCATCATGGGCCTGATTCATTTTGGGGACCGGGAGCATTTTTGCCTGGCGGGAGAAAAGCGCTTTGACGAGGCCATGATCCGCCACTTCTGCACGGATGCGGGCCTGGCCTTCTACGACACCGCCTGCGAAGTGCGCCGCCTCCGTGACAACGCCTCCGACGCCTTCCTGGAGGTGGTCACCCCCACCGACATCCCCGCCCTGCTGGAACGAATCCCTTCCTGCCACACCCTGGTCACCACCGGCCAGAAAGCCACCGAGGTCATCGCTGCCACTTTCAGATGCGCCATTCCCCCAATCGGGGGCAGCATCGACCTCACTATTGACGGCCGCCCCCTCCACTTCTGGCGCATGCCCTCCACCTCCCGCGCCTATCCCCTCCCGCTGGAGAAAAAGGCAGAGGCCTATCGGAAGTTGTTCACCCCCGCCAGCATCAGCACATCCCCAATCGGCCCGTGGCATTGACTCAGAAGAAAAACCCTGGAAATCATGCACATCCAAGTAAGTATTTCGCCCAAAGGTATAGTACTTCACCTCAAATTTGCCGATATCCCCAGAAGTTGCTATCTTTGCTAAAGATAACTGACAAACGAGACGGACGATATGCCTGAAATCAGTTCATTCTACGGAATCATCATCTCGATGTTCTTCAGCGACCACAATCCGCCGCACTTCCATGTGAAGTACCAGGGATATGAGGCCACGATTGACATCGCGACCGGCACCGTGAAGGGACAACTCCCTCGCCGGGCCCTCAATATGGTCTATGAATGGCTGGACCAGCACAAGGACGAGTTGATGGCCAACTGGGAGAAAATGGAAAAATCCGAGCCGTTTGACAAGATTAAGCCCCTGGAGTAAACAAATGAATACGGAATTCTTACACGTAACCGCCGCCGAGTATATCTCCGGCTACCTGCTGAAGCTCACCTTCAGCAACGGCGACGTGCGTACTTTCGACTTCTCCAGCATCTACAACAAGGGCATTTTCACGAAACTCCAGAATCCGGAGTATTTCCGCAACTATACCCTCGACGGCTGGACTGTCGATTGGAATAATGAGATTGGATTTGCTCCGGAATACCTCTACGAACACGGGGTGCCGGCAGCGTAAAGTAGCCGCCAGCGGCGCGTAAAGACAAAACAATTCAGGGCCAGTTTCAAGTATGAACTGGTCCTGAATTGTTAATAAGATGCCAGGTCGGGACCAGGCGGCACTCAATGATACTGATTCACATGCTTATACCGCTCCCCTAGCTCCAGCAGCTGCTTAAACATCTCCAGCCGCTCGGGCTTCAACTCCCCGGCATTCATCAGCTTCTTGTTGTGCTTCCACCAAGAGCGCATGTTGCGCTCCTCCGGCACAAACTTGGAGGGTTTGCGGTGGTTGGTTTCGAGAAAGTCAACGGCTTCCTGCCATTTGGCGAGCCAGAGTTCGTCTTGGGTCATAAAAGCTATTGGGCCGATTTCCAGCGCTTGAGCATGGGGAAATACTGCCGCATCATCTGCTTGTACTCCTCCTGCGTCATCGGCTTGGGCATGTTCTTGTTCACTTCATCCACGAACTGCGCGCAAAAGTCAATCATCTCCTCCATGCTGCAGTCCTGGGTAAACGCCCCGTCCTTGTAGCAGTAGATGCAATAATCCTCGTTCTTGGAGCCATCGGCATTCGTGCCTTTCAGTTCCTCCGTGAGCGGCATGCCGCAGCTTTGGCAATATTTCTGTTCCATAATTTGATCCGTTTTTTCAAATAAAAAGGTTTTTTTGTGGAGATGCGACGCTTAGATCATTCCCTTGAATGCTAGCCAGAGGGAGAAGAACTGGTCATACACACTATACACATTCTTGTCCACGGTGATGAAGTCCTTTTCCAATAGGCCCTTCAAAGCCGAGCTGACACTGCTGGCCGAGATGAGTCTATGTTTATTGATGAACTTTCCGCCTGTCACCTCAGAAGCCTTTCCTTCCTTGGCAATGGCCAGAAAGAGCATCCGCTGCTTCTCGGGCATCTGATAATACAGTGACTCATAGGTATCCGAAGACAGGCGGAGGATGAAATCTATGGCCTCATCTACCATGGGTACCGTGCAGGTTTCCCCCTCACCTGTCCTGGAATAGAGCACATTCAGGATGCGATGCATATAACTGGTCACGGCGTCGAAACGCTGGTAGAGTGCGGAAACGACCTCCGGATCCAGATGCTTTCCCGCCTGTTCGAACTTATCGGCACAGAAGTCCGTATAAACCGTCAAATCCAGCGGCTGTAGGTTCATGATGGACACCGCCTGGTAAAAAGGACGGGAAGGTGACGTGAACATGCCATTCATCATGTGGCGCTGGGAGCCGGAGAAGATGAAGTGGGCATTGGTGCAGCGCTGCACATACGTGCGAAGGGTGGCCTCCACAGTATCATCGCCATAACGGGTAATCTGCTGGAACTCGTCGATGGCCACCAGGCAGGGCTTGTCAGCCTGATTGAGGTATGTAAAAATTTCATCCAACGTAACGGCGGGATTGTTGATGGCGCCAAGCCCGACACTCCAGGTGGGCAGGCCGTTCATATCAAAGGAAATCTCAGAGCGCAAGGAAGACACCAGCGTAATGAACTTTTCCCATGCTTTCTTTCCCTTTGGCCGAAGTTCATCCATCACCGCCTTCCCCAGCATGTTCACAAAGTCACCCAGATTCTTGGTGGCATAGATATCCACCACAAAACAGTAATGGGTACAACGGATTTCTGCATCATCGAAGACGTGCCAGATAAGATCCGTTTTACCCAGACGGCGCGGAGAAATAAGAGCGACGTTGTTCTCATTGAGCAGGAGTTCACGGAGTGAGGCCGTCTCCTGAACACGGTCACAGAAGTATTCTGCACCAGCATAACCGTTGGTAACGAAAGGGTTCTTCATAAGGACATCTGTTTATCTGAAGCAAAGGTAATCAAAAGAATTTAGATTACCATAAAATAGTTATCATAAAATGGTAATCAGAAATAGGGGGCATTTGTTTCGGTTAATTGGGCGGCACTCAATGATACTGATTCACATGCTTATACCGCTCCCCCAACTCCAGCAGCTGCTTGAACATCTCCATCCGCTCCGGCTTCAGGTTGCCAGCATTCATCAGCTTCTTGTTGTGCTTCCACCAAGAGTGCAGGTTGCGCTCCTCCGGAACAAACTTGGAGAGTTTGCGGTGATTGGTTTCCAGGAAGTCGATGGCTTCCTGCCATTTGGTGAGCCAGAGTTCGTCTTGGGTCATTATTTTTGCAGTCTTAAAACGCCACTAAAGAAAACGCCTCCTCAAAAGGGATTAACGTCGATTGGCTGGGATTATAATACTTTTTCCAGGCCGATTCCAAATGGCTCATTTCCACAATCTTTTTGGCGCTGGCGCCAGCCAGCTTTTTACAGACGGTATCAATAATCTCAAGTTCTTCTTTTGAGAAGAGACTCGTTTCGGCTTTTGCTTCTGTTGTAAGCACCGTACATTCCTGTTCTTTCACCATTTTGGACTGCGGGACAACCTCATCAAAACCGCTGTATACCCTGTCCCAGCGCTGTGGAACCGGGCCGAATTCAATGGCCTGATACGCCAAGCCGGAAATAGCCATTCCTCGCTCCCTATACGATAGGAAGTCTATATAAAACAGCACCTTGTTCATCTTGGTCTGGAATGTGTCTCCCATCTTGCCCAAGACATACACCAGGAGGCTCCTGAGCCTGACTGCTGACTGCGGAGCAAACCCGTTTACCAAGCCCCGGCCGGTTCTGAAAATCTGCCGTTCGGCCCATTGATCATCTTCACTGGCGTGTGACCGGGCAATCACATCCTCAACCTTTGTCGATATCTTTACGAACTCCTTTTCAGAAAGCAGGTTTCTGGACGCACTTACCAGTTCCTGAAACACATGTGGATTCATGGCGCTCCTTATCATTTTCCCATTGCTCTCGCTGGGCACCTCCCCTTCCTCGTAAAGCCGATACTGATTTGTGCCGAATCCAAGAATTAACGACATCTTGGAGGCGCTCATGTCATATCTCTCACGTAAGGCAATTATTTCATCCTGATACGGTATTCCGTGCTTCTCTCGATACTGGTTAGTAACCTGATTATACCAGATACTGTCGCTTTCAGTGGTAGTAAACCCCTCATTCAGTTCATCGTCCCGAAAAGACGTATACACACAATTGAACTTCTCTCCTCGAAAAGTCATTGTTTCGGGCCTGTAGACTACACGCATGGGCTTACCTGTAGAATCTTTGGGAATATTCATATGCAGCCTATTTAAATGGATACGTCAAAGTATGCTCGGCAATGTGAAAGGAGATACAAATAGTTTGTCCATTCTCATATCCAAGAGTAATCTTTATATACACTTCATGCCCTTTCACATCCTTACCAAAAACCCACATCTCGCTTCTCTTGTTCAACTCATCAATAACCGGCCCCTCAACATAATCCTCAACTTGAAGACTCTTGACTATAACCTCACGCTGCAAAGGCGTAATCTCCAACTGCAACAAAGTCTCTCTGTTCTTTGGCCTGTCATCTCTGAAGAGAATTCCAAACACCTGCGCCTTGATGTTGAACTGCTTCAGGAAACTATTTACATCATCTACTCCAATCATATCACAATCTTTTGCAAAAATAAATAAAATTCACGAAAAGTGAACATTTTTTCAACTTTATCGTTGAAAAATAGCCAATTTCTCCAACGCAAAGTTAACAACAAGTGAACTGAGCGCCAAAACTTGGCAAGCCTTGCCAAGATTTGGATATTACGGAAATAATACTAAAGAAGGCCGATGTCCGTAGACATCAGCCTTCACCAAACGTCATGCCCGGCCGGACTGGGCAACTTTATTGATACTGATTCACATGCTTGTACCTCTCCCCTAGATCCAGCAGCTGCTTGAACATCTCCACTCGCTCCGGCTTCAACTCCCCGGCATTCATCAGCTTCTTGTTGTGCTTCCACCAAGAGCGCATGTTGCGTTCCTCCGCGATAAACTTGGAGGGTTTGCGGTGATTGGTTTCCAGGAAGTCGATGGCTACCTTCCATTTGGCGAGCCAGAATTCGTCTTGGGGCATTACCACATATTATAAAGAATGAGATGCCCGTACAAGCCAGGCCGAATCCTACCCCCATCACCTCCTCCGGCCAGAGTTTTGACTGCATACCGATGAGGCCAGACACCAAGATGACGGCACCGACTTTCAGAAGCTTACCATTGCAGTAAATTATATGTATGATTAATACCTAAATACTTTATTACGATATACTTATAACCAGAGGCATGTATTTATCAGATTAATGTCCGTCAATATAATTCACAAACACTTCCCTAATCCTCTGGTTTAAATCCCTCATATTGCTATACTTTTTCACATCAACATTACTGCAAAGAACAGAATGGGCGCAACTTGGTAGTTTTATATCAAAACTCTCATTATACTTACGAATAATATCGCTCATTCTTCTTTTTACGAATTTGTCCTTATCAGTATCCTTTAAAGCTTGAAAGATTCCAATATAATTGAATCGAGACCGTAATTCTGGGCTCAAGAAGTTGTCAAACTCTTGAGGAGTAAGATTTGATGTAAATATTATGACGTACCCGTTTAGATCAATATCTTCTCCTTGCGAATTGGTCATCTTTCCATTTTCCAAAACATCCAGGAAATAATTATAAATAATCGCATCTCCTTTTTCAAACTCATCTATTAGTATAACACCAGTATCAGAATCCTTGACCTTCATGAAAAGTTCGCCACTCTCGCTACCTATATATCCACGAGGGCTTCCAATTAGAGAGTTTAATGCATCTTTACTACTATAATTACCAAAATTGATTTTTGCTAGTTTTCGCTTTCCTCCCAAACATTGATGTATTGCTCGAGCCACCTCAGTCTTGCCAATTCCAGATTCCCCCATTAGAAACATTGAAAGAATATGATGCTCTCCTATTTTGTTAAAAACCCTAAAGATATTAATAAGATCACGAAATTCATTCTTAAATTTCTCATGACCATAAAGTTTGATATCAAAAGCGGTAAGAAAAGAATCCAACCCTTCTGGTGTCAAGTCAATTATTCTATTTAGACTCTTATTTGGATAGTCCGCGGATTTCTTCTTGCTACTAACCCCCATATCGATAATTTCAATTTTATCGATAAGGAAACGAAGTTTATCACTTAACTCTTTTTCGTATCTAATATCTGCAATGAAATCAATTCCGGAAGGAAATAATGGTATCAGCTGTTCAAATAACGCCTGAGTCCCTTGGTCTATTCCTAAATACGCAGAGAGGTCAATAATATCAAAATATGGTACCAGTTTTGCTATCTTTTCATTTTTCACGAAGTTAGTTACAGATTGAACCCTCCTGCCTAACGACTCCTGTTGATTGACATAAGCATGAAAATCCTCAATATTATATAACGATATATTCCTTTTCATCATTGTTCTCTGATTTGAACATTCTGAATTATGGCAAGTAGATCCACATAGTGATATAAAGAAGCCTCGTCTTCATTGTAGAAAGAATCTTGTTTCTCAAATATATCATTCGTTGCATAACTGCTAAAATGGAAGTCTTTATAATCTTCATTATGGTTTTGCTTCATATGCCCTCCCACCTCAGTCCAATACTCCATATTCGTTTTTAGTGACTTGGGATGTTTTTTTCCTTTGTATATACCAACAATCGACACATTCCCAATTGTCATATCATCCACATTATAACCACTTTCAAATTCATTTTCAAAAGTAAATGGTACCTTTACGATTAGTTGGTCTTTACCATCACCTATACTACCTTTCAATTTATATGCATAATCCTTTAACATGGAATTGAATACATTATTCACATCTAATCCGTTCGCATTAGGAACAACAAAGCCCTTAAGTGAACCATTAGAAATAAATTTGGCTATTCTGAGTTCTGCTTCATTCTGCAAATTTAGCCTCACGTTATCAATAACAACCAACTCACCTTCCTGTACGGATTTGAAACTACCTATTCTCTTTGAACTATCCAGAATTTCCTTTAGAATAACAGATTTTGTTGTCTTTACCTCAAAGGTCTCAATAACTTTTTGAGAGCCACTACTCTCGCCTTGTATCTTTCCTTCTACGCCTCCACTTTTCGCAAGTAGATTAAACTTTAAATTACCGCCTACTTGCGCATCTATCGTCGCAACCTCTCCGTGCTCTACATTCTTGGCGGTGGAAATCTCATTGCCAAGCATCATTTTTATCTCATATACCTTGGCAAAATTGATGTAATAAATATTAAACCATTGCTGTCCACTAAAAGTTGTGGACGATTATTATAAGGTTTAACATTTAAAACAAACTAAGTTCATCAAAACTATTTTGCTCTTTGACAATATTGTTGTTAGGTACTCCAAACAGTTCTTGGAGA
>Ga0310691_10004278_pt1 | contig 16196 bp, 11 predicted proteins | sample 176DNAGHGlowgp2_FD_203887 | JGI IMG/M metagenome (GOLD analysis project Ga0310691, IMG submission 203887) | Sheep rumen microbial communities from Palmerston North, Manawatu-Wanganui, New Zealand - 1766 DNA GHGlow gp2 (v2) (version 2) | ecosystem: Host-associated > Mammals > Digestive system >...
ACGACGCGCTGACGCTGACCTACCATCCGGTGGCAAGCCTCTCGGCCTATACCTCGCAGACCGGCACGCTGGCGAGCGCAGCCAATTACGACGTGGCTACGGCCACCGTCACCGTGGCATCGGTGAGTGGCGGCGAGATCACTATCAAAGAGACATCGGCCACGTTCACCACGCAGACCGCCGTGCTGAAGCTGACGCTGAAAGACGTAGCAGATAATGCCCTCAAAGCGACGAGTCTGAAGATTTCAGTCGGAGGCACCGACATCTTCACCTTCACGCCGACCGACGCCACCTACACGGCCAACGGCGACGGCATCCTCTACTTCGCCCTGCCCAGCGCAGCGACTATCGCAGCGGCCAAGGGCATTACGACAGATGCGCTCGCCGCGCTTCCGATCACCTTCACCGCTACGGTAGGCTCCGACACATACACCGCCACGAAGACGGGCTACCAGCTCGCCGGCGGCAAGTACTATGCCTCTGAGCTGAAGATGGCGAAGGCCCCCACCATCATTACGTGGACTAACGCCGATTTATCATCCGGCAGTGGCAACTCCTTCACCAAATACGGTATTACAATGAACGTTACCGGCTATTGCAGCTGGGATTATAAGGATTTCACAGAGAGCGGAACATTTACGAGTTCCGTTGGAAAATTCACAAAGATTGAGGTGACTGCAACGGACTTTGAGAGTATGGGTGATGGCTGGACGGTTACTGACTTGGGCAGCAACAAGAAAGCCACATGGACAGGAACAGCATCATCGACTGTAAACTTTGGTAACGGTGGCTTCCCGGATGGCATCTACGGCTCGGCTTATCCAGTCACGATGGTGTTCACACTTGAATAAACTCACAGCTCCCGTGAGTTAGGACGAAACCCTAAGCCCCGCACTGCACAGGCGCAAGGCTCGGCAGTGCGGGGCATCTTTTCGGCCCTGCGCAGAGGGGCGCTTCGGGTTAGTATATTAAAGCGAAGCGGTTCAGTATATTAAAACAAAGCGGTTCGGTATATTAAAGCGAAGCGGGAGGATATAGCGGGCCGATCGGACGAGATATAGCAGCACGCAGCTGCCAAGTATATTTATTAACTAACAAAAACCTATTTTCTATGGCAAAAGTGAAATATTATGCTAAGGAGAACTTGAAGGTGGGCACGCACAGCTTCTATGCCGTTCCGCTGCCCGCAGGTACGCTGACATTCGACGAGGTGTGCGAGGAGGCTTGCGCCAACACGACCATCGAGCCGAGCATCATGAAGGCGATGGTGACGGAGTACATGAAGACCGTGCAGCGCAATGTGCTGAAGGGTTTCCGCGTGCCGCTGGGCGACCAGTTCATCACGGTGTATCCGAACCTGCAGCTGTCGGTGAAGGACGTGAAGAACGAGCAGACGGGCGAGGTGACCGTGGCCACGGCCAAGATGCTCAACGCGGCCAACGGCAAGAGCCGCCTGGGGGCCACGGTCCACACGAAGTTCAGCCAGACGTTTGCCCAGAACGTGAGCTGGCAGAAGGTGGACGAGAAGACGGGCGCCGTGATCGAGGAGGAGGACATCACCGACGGCGGCTCCACCGACACGGGCGGCAGCGGCTCGGGCTCGGGCAACCCATCGACCACGCCGGGCGAGGGCGACTAAAAACCACACTAATATGCAGAACAATTTGCTATAGCTATGGTGTCAGGCACCTTGTGAAAACTAATCAGCCCCGCTGTCATGTCGATGACGGCGGGGCTCTGCTTTGGGCTTGCGCTAATCGACCAGGCCGCACGGCCTGGCAGAACTTTTTTTGTCAGGGCAAGAGCCGGTCTTGCGTCATGCGCTCCATATACTGCTGGATGACGGCCTTCAGCTCGCGCTCCATCGGCTGCTGCAGCTCGGGGATCTCTCCTGCGCGGTTGCGCTCCATCAGCGAGTCGGTGAGGGCATACATGCCGGTGGTCTTCTGTCCGTCGAACTGCAGCACGTAGCCGTCCCTCACGTACTGGTAGATGCCGTTCAGGTAGTTCACGGCCCAGGTGTCCTCCCCGGGCGTGTTGAAGAGGTCGATGCCGAAGGCGAAGTAGGGTTTCTTGTAGTGGAGCATGCCCATTACGGTGGGCAGGATGTCGATCTGCTGGGCTATCTTGTCCTGTATCTGAGGCAGCCGCGCGGCGTTGCCCGGCTCATATATGATAATAGGTGAGCAGAAGCCGCCGAGGTCGGTCTGGTAGTAGGCATGGTCGGAGAGGTTGGTGTGGTCGCTGGTCAGCACGAAGATAGTGTTCCGGAACCACGGCTCGCGGCTGGCTCTCTCGAAGAACTTGCCGATGGCCATGTCGGTATAGCGGATGCACTTGTGGATGACGATGCCCTCCTCGGGATAGGTGTCCTTATACTGCTCAGGGATGACGTAGGGATGGTGGCTGGAGGCGGTGAAGACGGCCGTCATGAAGGGCTCCCGCATCTCCGACATCTTCGTGGCGTAGTATTGCAGGAAGGGCTCGTCCCAGATGGCCCACATGCCGTCGAAGTCCTTGTCGCCGCCGAAACGCCGGTCGGCATCATAGTCCTCTCGCCCGTAGTATTGCTGGAAGCCCGTGGCGCGGGCGAAGGCCTGGAATCCCATCGAGCCGCGCTGCGCCCCGTGGAAGAAGGCCGTCTGGTAGCCCTCGTCGGAGAGCAGGCGGGCGATGCCGCTGACGTGGTTCATCGAGGCTGGCGTCAGGAAGAACGGCTCCACGAACATCGGGATGCTGGAGAGGATGCTCGGCATGCCGTCGATGCTCTTGCGCCCGTTGCAGAAGGACCGCTCGAACGAGACGCTCTTGGCGATGAGCGAATCGACATGGGGCGTGTAGCCCCGGTAGTTGCCGTTCTCAAGGTTCTTGTTTAGGGCGCCGATATACTCGCGTCCGAAGCTCTCGACGATGAGCACCACCACATTTTTCTTCGTGAAGCTGCAGGTGTCGCCGGCCTGCGGCTCATGCACGGGGGAGTATATCCTCTCCAGTTGCAGGGCGTCGCGGTAATAGTCGGGCACGACGAAGACGTCCTTGCCGATCGTGCGGTAGAGTGAGAACGGGGTGTTCAGCACGAGTGCGGCCTCCACCGGGCGGTCCACGTACTGGTTGGCGTTGCTGATGGTGATGGGGCGCACGGCTGTCGCAAAGCCGCCTCTGATGCCCGCCACCACGAAGGGAGCCAGCCCTGCCAGCGAGAGCAGCATCGCCAGGTCGTAGTGCCACCAGCGGTAGTCGGTCCTGCGGAGCCCCGTCTGGCGGTAGAGCTTATAGACGGCCCATGCCATGAGGGCGAAGACGGCCACGAGATAGATATGCTGCAGGGTCTCGGTCAGGAAGATCGACCCGAGGTTGTGCTCGTTGGAGAACTCGCTGAAGACGGTGGTTGTCGTGCGGCGCATCGTAAAGCGGAAATAGACGGCGTCGCAGAGGTTGACGGCGAAGGCCAGTGCGTTGATGCCGACAAACACCCAGCGGCAGAGCTGCTGGTAGCCCTTGCACTCCTTGCCGTGCCAGGGAAGCAGCATCAGCACGATGTAGGGGATGTTGGTCACCAGGATGGCGGCGGTGTCAAAGACAAGTCCGCCGGCCAGTATCTCCATGAGGTGGCTGAAGGTGAGTCCCTGTGCGAAATAGCTGTAGTTGACCGTCAGATAGATGATGCGTGCCGCGAAATAGAGCACGTAGGCCATCAGCAGGTTGCAGATGGTCGTTGCCAGGGGGGAGAGTAGGCGTCGGAATGTCTTCATCATGTTGTCAGTTTTTTGTTCCCAGTCTCTTCAGGTCTGCAGTCGTTGCCTGCAGGATGGCCTTGCCGATGCGTTCGAGCCGCGCGGCATCGCTGCTTTCGTTGGTCGTATAGCGCGAAGCCTCGAGGTCATACACCATGAAGCCTGTGGAGTCGATCATAGAGAAGCCGTTGTTGAAGTTGTGTACGGCGAAGGGATAGCGGTATGAGTCGCTCAGCACGTCGCGGCTCCAGCGGAACTGGTCGTGGGGCAGCTGCATCTGTGCGAGCAGGGTGGCGGCCAGGTCGGTCTGGTTGCAGAACTGGCTGATCTTGCGCGGTTGTCTGACGGCGCCGCCCACCCATACCATCGGTATCTTGTTGCGCTGCCGGTCGCTCTCGTCCATCCCCCCGTGGTCGATGCTGTGGTCTGGCAGGAAGATGACCAGCAGGTTCTCCCACTGGGGTGTCTGCTTCAGCTTGCCGATAAAGTCGCCGATGCACTGGTCGAGGTAGTAGAAGGCGTTCCCGACCTCGTCGTTCATCTTCTTGACGGGCACGTCCCACGGCTCGTGCGAGCTGAGCGTGGAGAAGCCGAAGAGATAGTTTGCCGTCGAGTCGGTCATGTTGATGGCGCATATCTGGTCGTAGAGGGTGCTGAAGGTGATGTCGTCGCGCACGCCCCACTTGGCGGTAGCCTGCTGCTCGTTGGTGTAATCGGCCTTCCAGGTGAGCTTCTCCCAGCCGGTGCCGATCAGATAGCTGCGCATGTTGGTGAAGTTGATGTCGCCGCCATAGAGATAGGAGGTCTGGTAGCCCTGCGCCCTCAGTGCCGAGGCGATGCTGGGCAGTTGGCTGGTCTTCTTGGGCATCTTCATCACTGACGAGGTGGGGAACGACGGGTAGCCGCTGTAGGTGCACACGGTGCCGCGGTCCGTGCGCCAGGTGTTGCCGTAGCAGTTGGTGAAGTCGATGCCTTCTGCCTTCAGCCGCCTGAGGTTGGGCATGGCCTTCGTCAGAAAGTCGCCCGCACTTTCCATGAGCACGATGACGATATTGGGGCGCGTGGTCGTCAGCAGCGAGTCGGTGCCTTCGGATGTCGTCGGATAGAGGCCCCGGGTCAGCTGGATGCACTCATCCTCTGGGAAATAGTCATAGTCAACGATATTGTTGGCCGTCTTCTCGAAAGAGGACAGGAAACTGAACACTGGATTGACGGCAGCGTGGTTCAGGAACTGGTTCTGCGAGAAATACACCTGTCCGACATTGGTGGTGGATTCGTCGAGACCGCCTCGGATGCCGATGATGAACAGGGGGATGAGGAGCAGGTTGCTCAGCGTGGCCGTCTGTCGGTGGCTCGGCCTGTCTTCCCAGAGCGGGATGGCCTTGTATAGCCGGTAGATGCCATAGCTGAGTGCTATGAAGATGAGGAGGCGTATCACCATGTAGAGCCCCGACACACTGGCTCTGGCCTCGACGGGCGTCTCAAGGTACTGCAGGCAACTGGCGTCGAGCTTGAATCCCCAGAAGGGGTACAGGCTGGTGTCGGCAACGAAGGCCAGTGCCAGCATCGTTGCGATCAGACCATAGTAGATGCGCAGTATGCTATAAAGCATGCGCCCGTCCCACCATAGCGATATGAGCACAGTCAGAAACGGGAACAGCAGTATATAGATAGATGTGGAAAGGTCGAGCGACAGTCCGTGCCACAGGACGCTGCACAGGTCGGTTGCCGTGAAGGGATGGCCTGCTGCGTTGGCAATCATGAATACCGCCTTTGCAGCCAGGAAGACGACCAGCGTCAGCAGATAGAGCTTTATCAGAAAGAGCAACCTTTGTCTCATCAGCTTTGCATCTCGTGGAGTTTCTTATAGTAGCCGTCTGCGGCCAGCAGTTCCTCATGCGTGCCGCGCTCTACGATGCGTCCGTCGTGGAGCACGCAGATTTCGTCGGCGTTCTTGATGGTGCTCAGCCTGTGGGCGATGGCCACGGTGGTACGTGTCTTCATCAGCCGTTCCAGTGCGTCCTGCACCAGTCGTTCACTCTCTGTATCGAGTGCGGATGTGGCCTCGTCGAGAATGAGAATGGGCGGATTCTTCAGGATGGCCCGTGCGATGCTGACACGCTGGCGCTGTCCGCCGCTGAGTCGTCCGCCGCGGTCTCCGATGTTTGTATCGAAGCCATGTTCTGAGGCTGTGATGAAGTCATAGGCATTGGCAATCTTTGCGGCTTCCTCGATTTTCTTCTGAAGTTCCTCGTCGGAATAGCCTGCCTGTTCCGGGATGCTGAAGGCAATGTTGTTGCGGAAGGAGTCGTTGAAGAGGATGGCTTCCTGGTTCACGTTGCCGATCAGCTGGCGCAGGTCGTGTATGCCGAGGTCTTTCACGTTGATGCCGTCGATGAGCACCTCGCCCTCCTGTACGTCGTAGTAGCGGGGTATCAGATCGACAAGTGTGGATTTGCCGCTTCCGCTCTGTCCTACGAGGGCGATGGTTTTGCCCTTGGGGATGATGAGGTTGATGTCCTTCAGCACCCATTGCTCGCCATATCGGAACGACACGTGACGGAATTCAATCTGGTGCTCGAAGCTGGCGATGTGTCTGGGGTGCTCAGGCTCTTTGATGTCGTTCTCCGCCATCAGTATCTTATCGACACGCTCCATCGAGGCCAGTCCTTTGGGGATATTGTAGCCTGCTTTTGAGAAGTCCTTGAGCGGGTTGATGATGGAGTAGAGCATCACCATGTAATAGATGAAGATCGGGCCGGATAGCGTGTGGTTGTTGATCACGAGGATACCGCCAAACCACAGTACGATGACGATCATGATCGTGCCCAGGAATTCCGACATGGGGTGGGCCGACGACTGGCGGATGTTGACGCGCATGATGTCGTTGCGGTAGGCAGAGTTGATGCTGTCGAAACGGCGGTTCATCCGCTTCTCGGCGCAGAAGGCCTTGATGATGCGCAGGCCGCCAAGCGTTTCCTCCACCTGGCTCATCGTGTCGCTCCACAGTGCCTGTGCCTGAATGGACTGTGCCTTCAGCTTACGGCCTACCCAACCCATGAACCAGCCCATGATGGGCACGATGATGAGGGTGAAGAGGGTGAGCTCCCACGAGATGAAGATCAGTGCGGCGAAATAGCTCACGATGAGTATAGGGTTCTTGAAGAGCATCTCCAGCGATGCCATGATGGAGTTCTCTATCTCCTGCACATCACCGCTCATGCGGGCGATGATGTCGCCCTTGCGCTCTTCGGAGAAGAAGCCGAGGGGCAGCGAGGTGATCTTCTGGTAGAGTTGGTTGCGGATGTCGCGCACGACACCTGTCCGGATGGGGATGATTGTAGCAGCAGAGAGGAAGTAGGCACCCGTCTTCAGGAACGTGGTGGCAGCAAGGAACAGTCCGATGAGCAACAAAGTCGTGGTCTGTCCCCATTCGGCAATAAGACCGTTCACGTAGTAGTTCATGTTGTTCATCAGCACGGCCTGGATGTTGCCCCAGTCCCATGCCATCAGCGAGGTGGCTGTCTCGGCATCACTGGTCTGGAAGAGTATCTGCAGGATGGGGATAAGGGCCGCGAACGAGAAAATGTTGAGGATTGCCGAAAGGATGTTGAACACCACCGACAGTATCAGGTATTTCTTGTATGGCGGCACGAATCGCCTTAGTATGTTGAGAAACTCTTTCATTTTACAATTTTACGATTTCACAATTTCACGATTTCCTCTCCGAAGAGGGTAGCGCTGGTACTTCCAGTGACTCTTACGCGTACAGTCTCTCCGATGTGATGGTCGCCTTTGTCGAACACCACCATCTTGTTCTGCTCCGTTCGTCCGCAGAGCTGCATTCGGCTGCGCTTTGAGAATCCCTCAACGAGCACGTCAAACTCACGTCCCTCGTCTTTCTTGTTCTGCTGGGCCGATATTTCCGTCTGTAGGGCGATAAGCTCGTTCAGCCGGCGTATCTTCTCTTCTTCCGGCACGTTGTCGGGCAGGTGTTTCGAGGCATAGGTGCCCGGACGCTCTGAATACTTGAACATGAAGGCAGAGTCATAGCCCACTTCACGCATCAGGCTCAGCGACAGCTCGTGGTCTTCGAGCGTCTCGTCGTGATAGCCCACAAAGATATCGGTTGAGAGGCCGCAGTCGGGAATGATGCGGCGGATAGCCTCTACTCGTCCCATATACCACTCACGGGTGTATTTGCGGTTCATCAGCTTCAGTATCTTGTCACTTCCACTCTGCACAGGCAGGTGGATGTGCTTGCAGACATTGGGCATCTCGGCGATGACGTGCAGCGTCTCGTCGCTCATGTCCTTGGGATGGCTGGTGGTGAACCTGACTCTCATCCCGGGTGCTTCCTCGGCTACTCGTCTCAGCAGCAGCGGGAAACTGGTCTCGCCGCAGGCATACGAGTTTACGTTCTGTCCTAAGAGCGTGACTTCCTTGAAGCCGCGGTCTCTCAGGTCGCGCACTTCACGAAGGATGCTCTCCACGTCGCGACTGCGCTCACGGCCTCTTGTGTAGGGAACGATGCAATAGTGGCAGAAGTTGTTGCAACCTCGCATGATGCTCACGTAACCGCCGATCTTATGTCCCAGTCCGATACGCTGGGGCACCACGTCGCGGTAGGTCTCTGTCGTAGAGAGTTCTGTGTTCATCGCCTTGTGGCCCGTCTCTGCCTGGGCGATGAGGTCGGGCAGCGTCAAATAGGCGTCAGGACCGGCCACGAGGTCGCAGAAATGGTTTTCCAAGAGATCCTGCTGGGCTCTCTCTGCCATACAACCCAGGACGCCGATAATCAGCGGGTTGCCTTCGGCATTCTGCGATTCTTTCCTGCGCTTACGGCGCTCTGCTTCCAGGGCTTCTAACCGGTGGTATATCTTCTGTTCCGCATTGTCTCTGACACTGCATGTGTTGAGGAAGACGGCATCAGCCTCCTCCAGCTTGTCGATGGTCTCATAGCCGGCCATCTGCATCACGGAGGCCACTACCTCGGAGTCTGCCACGTTCATCTGGCAGCCGTATGTTTCTATATATAGTTTCTTCATTTCGCCTGCAAAGGTACGAATAAGTGAGGGAAATACCAAATTTATTTGGATATTTCCGACTCCTTGGCTGTTTGTCGCTTATACAATCGGCAGGGAGATGCCGCTGATTTTCTGATAGACGTCGAGGGCGAAGACGTCGGTCATGCCGCTGATGTAGTCGATGACTGCCATGAGACGTGTCTCTATGTCGGGCGCATCGATGTCGTATTGGCTACTGACACGGCTGATCAGATGTTTCGAATAGAAACGCTCGGGATGGACGGCAGCGTCGATGAACTGCTGCATGAGTGTCTGGATGATCTGGTAACCGGATAGCTCGACGTCGAGTACCGGGCGGCTCTTGTAGATACGGCTCACGGAGAGGTCGCTGCAGTGCTCGTATGCCTTGCGCTGCAACGGACTGATATGGTCGATAAGACTGCCTTCAAAATCGCCGCAGAGAATTTGCTCTTCGTTGTCGGTAAATACGTTGACACACTCGTTCTCCAGTTTGCCGATAACGCAGGCTCTCAAGTAAACAATTTTCTCGTTGTTGTCTGTCACACCTTCTTCCTCTATGCGCTGAAGGATGTGCTGGCGGGTCTCATCGTCGAAAAATCCCAAAAGCAACTGCATCGTTTCGTCGTGGGACAGTATCTTTAGCTTATGGGCATCCTCGATGTCCATAACTTCGTAGCAAATGTCATCTGCCGCTTCCACAAGATATACTAAGGGATGTCGGGCGAATCGTAGCGGCTCGCCCATAGCCGACTTGCATGGGATGCCAAGTTCGGTGGCAATCCTGAGATATGACTCTTTCTCAGTGTCGAAGAAACCGAATTTGCCCTTCTTGCTTGCTGCTGTCGAAGAGTAAGGATATTTCACGATGCTTGCCAAAGTGGAATAGGTCATGACAAAGCCACCAGGACGGCGCCCCTTGAACTGGTGTGTCAGGATGCGGAAGGCATTGGCGTTGCCTTCAAAGTGAGTGAGGTCACTCCAGAACTGCGGACTCACCTGGCGCTGCAGGTCGCTGCCGGCTCCTTCAAGGAAATAGGCTTGCATGGCCTTCTCGCCGCTATGGCCGAAAGGCGGGTTGCCAAGGTCGTGGGCAAGACAGGCAGTAGCGACAATCTGTCCGATTTCCTGGAAAAGCGAGTCGGATAGCTCTGGGTGGCGCGTGGTGAGCCGCTGGGCAACGTCGTTACCCAATGACATACCTACACTGGAGACCTCCAAAGAATGCGTCAGACGGTTGTGCACAAAGATGCTGCCTGGTAGCGGAAACACCTGCGTCTTGTTTTGAAGACGACGGAATGGAGCCGAGAAAATCAGTCGGTCGTAGTCGCGCTTGAACTCAGTGCGATCATCATGGCGCTCTATGTGACGGTGCTCCTGTCCGAGGCGCTTATTTGATATAAGTTCTTGCCAATTCATCATAATCTGGGTGCAAAAGTAACTAATTTCACCTAAAAAACCATATTTTTCTGATAAAATTATGGCTATTTGGAGAGAAATGATTACTTTTGCATACTAAATTAATGGATTATAAAGAAATCATGCTGACAATACACGTAGTGAACAAGGGGCATCAGCCGCTGCCGCAGTATGCAACACCGCAGAGTGCCGGTATGGATCTGAGGGCCAATATCGAGGAGCCGATCATCCTCCGGCCCATGGAGCGCAGGCTTATCCCTACTGGCTTGCATATCGCTTTGCCTGCAGGCTATGAGGCTCAAGTCAGGCCCCGCAGCGGACTCGCCTTGAAGAAGGGAATCACGGTCCTGAACGCGCCGGGAACGATTGATGCCGATTATCGCGGAGAGGTGGGCGTGCTGCTCATCAATCTGTCGCAGGAAGATTTTGTCGTGAACGATGGTGAGCGCATCGCACAGATGGTGATTGCCCGTCATGAGCAGGCTGAGTTTGTCGCTGTGGACTTGCTCGACGAGACTGAGCGTGGCGAAGGCGGCTATGGACATACTGGTGTAAAATAACATATAATGGGGATGATGAAATATCTGATGCTGTTGTTTGTGATGGGACTGGGACTTAGCGCTCAGGCTCAGGATATGGCATCCTCTGATTCCATTAGCCGTAAGTTTGACCATTTCTTTATGGAGGCAATGGTCCAGCGCCAGAAAGGCAATAACGATGCGGCCTTTGACCTGTTGCGCCATTGTCAGGAGCTGAACCCTGAGGCTGCGGAAGTCTATTATTTCCTGGCTCAGTATTACGCAGAACTCAAAAATGCCGAGAAGGCAACGGCATGCGTGAAGCGTGCTGCTGCGCTGGCGCCTGAAAACGAGACGTACATGGAGACGTTGGCCCAGACCTATATCCGGCAGCAGGACTATGCCAACGCCATACTTGTCATTGAGGGAATCTACGAACGTAACAAGGATCATCTTGACCTGCTGGAAATGCTTTTCCAGCTGTATCAGCAGGTCGGAGACAATGAACAGGCCGTAGAGGTGCTCAACCGACTGGAGAAGATTGACGGGAAGAGTGAGCGGCTTTCATTGGCGAAAAGCGAGATATATACCCGCATGGGCAACAAGAAAGCAGCTATTGCGGAGATGCACGAGCTGGCAAAGCAGTTCCCCAACGACCAGAACTGTCAGGCGATGTACGGGGAGGCCTTGATGATGAATGGCCAGACAAAGAAGGCCTTGGCCATCTATCATCAGGTGCTGGAGGCGGAGCCGGATAACAATCGTGTGCTTCTGTCGTTGCGCACCTATCATCAGTCGCAGGGAAACATGGCTGTCGCCGACTCCCTGACAGAGCGGGTGCTGATGAACAGGAATACGACGTCCGCAGAGAAAATCCAGCTGTTGCGGCAGGAGATATCTGCCAGTGAGGCTGCTGGCGGAGACAGCACCCGCGTCATGACGTTGTTCCACCAGATTCTGGCACTCCCCAACTGTGATGCAGACATGGCCCTCTTCTGTGCTTCGTATATGAACGCCAAGAAAATGCCCAAGGACAGCATCCGCCAGGTGCTGGAACAGGTACTTGCGATTGCGCCGGATCATGCGGGAGCCCGCCTTCAGCTCGTGGGATATGCATGGGAAGAGGAAGACCTTGACCGTGTTATCGACTTGTGCCAGGAAGCCCGCCAGTACAATCCCGACGAGATGGCGTTTTACTATTATCAGGGTATTGCTTACTACAAGAAGGATAATCTCGACGGTGCGCTCTCTGCTTTCCAGAATGGCATCGGCGTCATCAATGAAGAGAGCTCTCCTGCCATCGTTTCGGATTTCTATGCTGTCATGGGGGATATCCTCCACCAGAAAGGACTGCCCGAAGAGGCGTTCGCAGCCTATGACTCCTGTCTGCAGTGGAAAGATGACAATATCGGCTGTCTGAACAACTACGCCTACTATCTCAGTGAACGGGGCGAACGGTTGGACAAGGCGGAGACGATGAGCTTCAAGACGGTAAAGGCGGAACCGAAGAACGCTACTTATCTGGACACCTATGCCTGGATACTCTTCATGCAAGAGCGCTATTCAGAAGCAAAGATCTATATCGACCAGGCCCTTCAGAATATGGAGGATTCGGTAGGTAATGAGGTGATAATTGAACATGCCGGAGATATCTATGCCCAGAACAAGGATATCGACCGTGCCCTCTCTTATTGGCGAGATGCTCAGCAAAAGAAACCTGAGGATCAGCTGCTGCTCCGTAAAATCAAACAGAAGAAATATTTAAAGAAATGAAAATCTCCAGTATTTTAAAAGTTGCCATTTTGGCATTGCCGTTTGTGCTCACTTCGTGTGGTTCGCACAAAAAAGTACAGAAGCCTGTAGTCATGAATGCTGAGACAAGAGAAAAGGTGGATTTTATCTCTTCAGTCCAGGAAAACGCCCAGACTGCCAAGTTTATGACTTCTAAGGTGAAATTCTCTGTTGAGGTAGGTCCTCAGAAACTGACATTGACAGGTAACCTGAAGATGAAGCGTGATGATGTGATCCGTCTGCAGTTGATGGCCTTTGGCTTTGTGGAGGCAGGACGCATCGAGATGACGAAGGACTACGTGCTGATTATGGACCGTATCAATAAGCAGTATCTGAAAGCACCTTGGATGTCGGTAGATTTCCTGCGTAACAGCGGACTGAACTTCAACACGATCCAGGCCCTTTTCTGGAATGAACTTTTCAGACCGAATCAGGTGAAGGCGGAAAAACAAAGCCTTGATTCCCTGGCTGCCTATGCCATGATCGAGAATGGCGACGATATGATCATCAGCCTGGAGGAAGGTAAGATGGACTATAGCTGGCTCGCCAGTAAGCAGAATGCCCTGATCAGGATGGCCAATATCCTCTATAAGGACAAGCTTAACGGCAACACACAGCTGAACTGGGACTATGACCAGTTTGAGAAATTGAATAAGCTCTATTACCCCCATAAGCATGGCATCACGCTGACAACCTCTGGCAAGGAGGTGAAGCTCGGCTTGACCATGAGCTATATTGGTGCGGAAACAGAATGGGAGACGCGGACAGAGATATCCAACAAATACCGTGAAGTGATGGTGGATGAGATCCTGCGTCGTTTCATGTCTCTGTAATAGCTATGAAGATAAGTGAATGGTGATAGGTTGAGATGAGGAAACTGATTCAGAAACGATGGTTTGTGATGGTGCTTTTTGCCTTTATCACCATTCACTTATCTGTATCCCCTGCCTTTTCTGCCGTGCAACAGCAGAAAAGGACGGCGGTTAGGAAATCCAAGAAGACGACAGTCAGGAAGAGAAAGGTTACTCAGAAGAAGGGAACAGCAGGGAAGAAGGCAGGTTCGAAGCAACCGGCTGTGACTGTCAATAGTCTCAAGAACGAGCAGGCTCAGGTAAGGAAACAGATACAGGAGCAGGAACGCCGTTTGCGTGCCAACGAGCAGGATGTCAAGAAACGCCTGCAGAACCTGATGGCCCTGACTAACGAAATCGCCGACAAGCGTAAGACGATTGATACGATCCGACTGGATATTTCGCGTCTTGACGGTAATATCCATACCTTGGAGATTCAGCTAACCATGTTGGAAAAAGAACTCCAGGAGCGGAAGAACAGGTATCAGAAGTCTATGCGCTATATGCATCGCAACCGGAGTATTCAGAGCCAGATGATGTTTATCTTCAGTGCCAAGAATTTCTCGCAGATGTATCGCCGTCTCCGTTTCGTTCGCGAATATGCAGCCTATCAACAGGCCCAGGGCGAAGCGGTGCTGTCGATGCAACAGCAGGTGAACGACGCCTTCGAGGAACTGAAGAACTCAAAGCGGGAAAAGAATGTCCTGCTCAGTCGTGGTGAACAGGAAAAGAAATCTTTGGAAAACAAGCAAGTCGAGCAGGAGAAGGTGGTCAGCTCGTTGAAGAAGCAGCAGAAGACCATCCAGACCATTATCGACAAGCAAAAGAAACGTGACATCGAGCTGAATGCCCAGATCGACCGCTTGATTGCGGCTGAGATAGCGCGTGCCAAGGCGCGTGCCGAGGCCGAGGCCAAGAGAAAGGCAGCTGAGGCCGCCGCCAAGAAGCGTGCCGAGGAGCTGGCGCGCAAGAAAGCTGCAGCAGAGGCCGCTGCCAGGGAGAATGCCCGCCGTATAGCCGAGGCAAAGGCTAAGGAGGAAAGGGCGAAGGCCGCAGCCCGTGCTGCCGCTAGGAAGAGTGCCGAGGAGAGGGCGCGTGCAGAGCGTGCCGCCAGGGAGGCTGAGAAGGCGCGTCTGGCTGCCGAGCGTAAGGCTCGTGCCGAGGCCAAGGCCCGTGAGCGCGAGGTTGCCGAGGCCAGGAAGACGGCTGAGGCTGAGTATTCTGTCTCTTCTGTTGACCGTCAGCTCAGTGGAAACTTTGAAAGTAATCGTGGACGCCTTCCTATGCCCGTTGTCGGAGGCTATCGTATCGTCCATCGTTTTGGAACGAACACGGTAACGGATGTGAAGGGTCATGTGACGCTCGACAAGAAAGGTATAGACATCAAGGGACAGCCGGGCGCGACAGTCCGTTGTATCTTCGACGGTGAGGTGAGCGCAGTCTTTGGCTATGCCGGTACAACGGTTGTGATCGTCCGTCATGGCAGTTACCTGTCTGTCTATTGTGATCTGGCTTCTGTCAATGTCAGTCGCGGACAGAAGGTTTCCACGAACCAGGCATTGGGGCGGCTTGGCTCCGACGGTATGATGCAGTTCCAGCTTCGCAAGGGGAACAGCAAACTTAACCCTGAGGGTTGGCTCTCCAGATAAGGTGCTTAGAGGTTAAGTCCCTCCAGCAGATAGAGGTAGGTGCTGATGGCCTGTTCTATCTCGGAAATCTTGATGAATTCATCGGCAGAGTGTGACCTTGACGACTCGCCTGGGCCCAGCTTGAAAGAGGGGAACGGCATCAGGGCCTGATCGCTCAGGGTGGGAGAGCCAAAAGGCTTCATGCCGCGCTCCAGGCATCTGCGTATGATGGGGTGGTCTTGCGGGATGCTCGATGAGTGCAGGCGGAAAGAACGGGCACGCAGCTCACATTTGGTCATTTTCTTGCGCAGGAACTCAAACAGGAACTCATTCTGATAGAACTCGTTCGTGCGTACATCTATTATAAAGTGGAGCGTGTCGGGCACCACATTGTGCTGGGTACCGCTCTCCACAACCGTTACGGTCATCTTCGTGGGACCAAGTAGCGGACTTTCCTTGCGGAACTTGTAGTCGCGCAGCCATACGAGGTCGTCGAGTGCTTCGTAGATGGCGTTGACACCCTCGTTCCTGGCGGCATGGCCCGATTTTCCGTAGGCGTAGCCGTCAATCACCATCAGGCCCTTCTCCGCAATGGCAGGCTGAAGACCTGTCGGCTCGCCGACAATCGCCACATCGACCTTTGGCAGATGGGGCAGTACGCGACTGAACCCATTGGCTCCCGAGATCTCCTCTTCGGCAGACGCAACCCAGAGAATGTTGTAGTTGCGCGGACGCTGGAGCATCAGGCGATAGACCTGCAGCAACGACACAAGACCGCCTCCGCAGTCGTTGGCACCGAGGCCATAGAGGATATCGCCTTCCTGTGTCGGGGTAAACGGGTCACGGGTCCACGAACTGACGGGCTTGACGGTGTCGATATGGGCATTCAGCATCACCGTCGGGCGGCTATTGTCCCAGTCCGGACAGCCCACCCACAGGTTGTTGCCTTCACGTCCGTGGGGCAGGCCCCGGCGATTCAGATACTCCGACAACCGATCGGCTGCCTTTCCTTCTTCTCTGCTTACTGAAGGAATGGCAATCAGTTCTTTCAGAAGCTCTACTGCGTCGTTTGTGTATGCCTTAATGTCCATATCAATTGCAAAAATACGGATTAGTTTCCAAGTATGCTACATTGGAGGGCAAAAAATACGAATATTTAACTTTCTGTGTGTTTTTTGTTTCCGTTTCGTTTTTTCTTCGTATCTTTGCA
>Ga0310691_10004280_pt1 | contig 16195 bp, 18 predicted proteins | sample 176DNAGHGlowgp2_FD_203887 | JGI IMG/M metagenome (GOLD analysis project Ga0310691, IMG submission 203887) | Sheep rumen microbial communities from Palmerston North, Manawatu-Wanganui, New Zealand - 1766 DNA GHGlow gp2 (v2) (version 2) | ecosystem: Host-associated > Mammals > Digestive system >...
TCATCTTCTCCATCATATGAATCATCATTATCTAATTCATAATTCTTTTCTAAATCTTCTCCATCTAAACCTTTTGTAATAGTATGAATATCGGTATCTTCAACTCTTGATTTAACATCATAAACTGTTTTACCATTTTGTTCATACTTCTTCAATATTTCAAAAGTTTCTCCATTATCACCATTCTTACGAACAACAAAATCACCTGGTTTAAAAGATTCACCAAGTAATTGATTGAAATAATTGGAAATGTTTCCAAGCAAAGTATTAATTGTTTGAAGATTTTCAATATTGTTTTCTCTTGAATCTGATTTAATATCATTTGAATGACTTGCCAAAGCAGTAATTGCTGAAGTAACTTCCGCTGAATTTGGTTTCTTTAAGATTGGAGCATCAACCGCTGTTGGAGATAATTTCAAAGGTTGAACACAAGGAACTTCACTGGCACAATTATCATTACAATCACAACAAGGCTCAACACAACAATTGTCGTTACAATCACAGCAAGGTTCAGCACAACAATTATCTTCACAAGGAATTATATCACCTTCTTTATTAACTGTAATACTAATAAGAGTTGGTTTAATAGTATCTAACAAACCGTTGAATGTATCTTCTCCACAAGCATTAGCAGCAACTTGTGTTGCTAAACAACTTTCTTCCAATGCTGGTTTAGAACCCATCAATGAATTAATTTTTGATTCAAGAGTTGTTTTCAATGTTGCCAATTCATTAGCTTCATTCATATTTTTTACTCTACCCATTAATTCATCAACTTTATCAGAAATACTTTTAAGAATATTCAAATCGTTTACATCATCAACTGCTCTATCTAATTCTTGAACAATCTCTTGATACTTACTATATGATTCATTCAATGATTCTTTAACTTCTTCTTTTTCAGATTCTTCTTTCTTTACAGAATTACAAAAAATTTCAATTTCATTCTTTAATGCGTAAATTACTTGTGCTAAATTCTTACCATCAACAACTAAATCTGTATTGAATTTTAATGAGGATTGATTTACAGATGATTGTTGAACCATACCAATAAATGTTTTAGCAGCATTTACACCAGCTTTTTGAGAAATAATATTATAAATTCCTTCTAAACATTGTTCTTGATTAGCATTCATTTTAGCAGCAACTAATTCAACCAATTGGTTTAATTCCATTACTTGATTAAGATTTAATCCAGATTCTTCTTTCAAAACTCTTTTCTTAAAAGATTTACCAAATTGTTCTAAACAAATTTCATAGTTACCATCTGCTGAACCAGCCATTAATTCAAGTATTTTTGTTCTAGCATTTTCTTTATTCATCGTTTCAACAATATAATCAATATTTGTCATTTCATTATATGACAACTCTAATCTATCAAATACTTTGGATAATTCGTGGTCATTGGTTACATTAAATACTTCATAAATGTTTGACATCATTATTCCTCATAAAACTCTTATAGAATTATTTATTCAATAGAGATTCACATAAAAGAAAAGAGAGAACCAATTAGCTCTCTCTTTTAATTGTTTTTGATTTAAAGATTTTTCAAATTAGAACATAACTTCATCAACAACATCAATAGAAACAAATAAATCAGTTGTTGATTTCTTTTCTTCTAATTTTCTTTCACCATCAACTGTTTTCCATTCCAAATCAATTGTTTTAACGTTATTGAACAATTTAGCAATTTTCCATTTAGCATCATTGATTAAATCTTTATCAGATACTTGACCTGTTGTGCCATCAGAAATTGATTTACCATAAACATTAGCTTGTTCCAAAGTAAATTTAACTACTGGACCTTCAACTTTAGTAATAATAGGTTGACCACCATAAGTTCTCAAAACTTCCAAAGTTCTCAACAAGTTTGCTTTTGCTTCTTCTACTGCTTCAATTTCAGCTTCTGTTGGATTAGCTTTATCAACAATTGCTTCATATTTTGCTTGAGAATCAACATCTACAGCAACTTTCAATTCATAATATTGTACGCAACCGTTAAGTGCTGTAAATCCATCTTTAAATCTATAAGTTTTTCCAAAACTATAATTCATTTTTTTCTCCTAATAAATTTATGACACAAACAATTTGTATCTGTTAGTATTTATTCTTAATCTTATATTTTTTCAAATTACCATAAATACTTTTATAAAACAAGTTAAAAAGGATAGTTTAAGATGAGATTTATATTGGAAACAATCACTGGTCGTAAAGGTATCAAAAACTTTTCTTCATTAGAAGAATATGTTGATTTTATGACAAAGAATGGTGATAAGATTAAAAATATCGTTGAATCTGATTTACCATATGATGATAAACCAGTTTCCGTTGCAACTCCTTCTCAATCAAATGGTTGGGAACAAGTTAATAAAGCAACTTTTGGAGATGTTATTAAGAAAGCTGAAAAAGGTGATTGTGTATTACCTCATAAAGCATCTTCTGTATTCAAAGATGAAGCAAAATTTGAACCTTCAAAAACTTCTGATAAAACAGATTCTCAAGAAGGAGATGTTCCTCAATTTAAATATGATGAACCAAAACAATCTTCTGAACCTAAAGAAGAAAAAGTAAAATCTCCTAAAACTGAAGAACCAAAATCTGAAGAAAAACCTTCTAAACCTAAAGAAGAAAAATCTGAAGAAAAAGATGACTCAAATAAAGAAAAGAAACAAGTAAATGAAGGTTTTGAAAATATAAAAGTTGGTGATAAACTTTATGATGACAGAAACCAAGAATATGTTGTAGATGAAATAGATACAAATTATGGTGAAGACAAATACGGTCATCCAGCAAATTATATTACATTAAAACATATTGTAAATGGTCAAAAAGTCGGTGGAGGATTAGGTATGCCTTCAACTGGTTTACAATACATTTTCCATACAAAAGAACAAGTAGATGAAGGTTTAAGTGATAAGATTCACGATTTAGGTGTTAAAGCTAAACAAAAACTTGGTATCGGTCTTTCAGGAAAAGAATTAGAAGATTATATCAATGAATACTTTGTTTATGTGTTTATGATTGCTAATCATCAAGTTAAACCTAATCATCCAGGTTTTGAAAAGATTGCTGAAAAACTTATCAAGACTGATAGTAAAATGGAAAATGTTCACGATGTTGTTATGAGTATATTAGAAGACAAATATTATATGAATGGTTTTCCAGCAGATACTATTGAGGATTTATTAAAAAGAAGATTGTCTAGCTTAGGTATTGATGAATCTATCATTGATAAAGCATACAATACATTCGTAGAAGAAGAAAAAAATAAAGATGATGGTTCATTTGATAATGAAATTGAAGAAGCATTAAGATTAGCAGGTATTCAATTAAACGAAGCAGAAGATGATATTCTTGAAATTGACGAATATGAAGATGGCGAAGGAATTAACCAACAAGTTCTTCAAGAATTATATGAAATAATTTGTGAAAACTATGGTGAAGATTGGTTATCAGATAATGATGAAGTAGATTTTATGGAAATAGAAAATGCTGTAAGTGATTTTGGTAACGATATTGATGGTTATGATGAATCTTTAAGACATGATTATGCTCTTGCATTACAAGACAAATGGTCAGAAGAACATATGAATGAAGACATTAATAATCCTGAAGATGGCGAAATAGATGAAAAAACTGGAAAAGAAAAGTTAATGGAAGAACCTTCTTCTAGTGATGATGGCTCTGTTGATTATGCCAAACATCAAGTAGAACTTTGGAAAGATGCAATGTATGCCAATGAAATTGGTGATGATATGTATTATTCTAACGGTCATAGAAGTAGAGACAAAGCAAATCTTAATTATTGGGAACAAGAAGTTAAAAAACGTTCTAAAGGTCCAGAAGAAGACCCTTTCGCAGCGTTATATGCAGCAAATGCTAAATTTATGAAAAACAATGGAAATAGTTTTGCTCATAATGTAGGAGAAAAACTTGTTAATAATGAAAATGGTCAAGTTTATAAAATAACTTCCGTTTCAAAAGATACTAACAGTGGTAAATCTGAATATGTTTTAAGAAATGAAGACACATATGAAGATGAATACGTTAATGATGATGAATTAAATTCAAAATTTAAAGCTCAATAACTTTAAAAATAATCAAAAATTAAATGGTGGATTATTACTTCCACCATTTTTTTATGTAAATAGTTGTATGACAGACTTACAAAACATTAAAGAAAAGATTCTTACTGATGAAAAGGTTGCGACCGCTGTCGAATACCTTATGTCTAAAGTCATACTTGATAAAAAACTTCCTACATTATGGTTCATATACAAAAAGCATAAAGTAATACTTGGAAAAAATGGTTTATACTCTGTTTATAATCCTGATGGTAAAAAAGTTGCCAATAAGATTCATTTCCAAGAGGTTGCCAAATATGTTATTGATAATATTAAAAATCAACCTTTATGTGATTATTGTAGAAATGTTGAATCTGAAATGTTTAGACATAAAGAAAAGATTGAATTCTTTACAAATTATAATCAAAGAGTTAAAATTGCTACATTAGATGCTAAAATAGATGCTATGTGGGATTTTTATCACAGAACTAAAAATCAATTACTTAACATATTGAACTATCATAATAGATGTTATTAATAATATATTCATTATCATTAAATTCAAACTCTTCACCAACTGCACAACCAAGCATTGTTCTTACCAATGGGCATTCAATACTTATATAACCATTTGAAACATCGCTTTCATAAATGCTTACAATGGTATATTTAACCATTTTACCTGTATCTTCATTTACTAATTCAACTGTTGCTCCAAATGATACTACATTATCTTTAAACATAGATTGATTGAAAAGAATACAATTAGAAAGGATTTCACGAACATCCATAATTCTTTTTTCAACTCTGTCTTGATTGGCAATTGCTTGTAAGTATTCTGGATTATCTTCTACAACACCAATTGGTCTAGTATCTTCAACCATTTGACAAGCATAAGGTCTCTCAACCTTTAATAAATGGTCGAGTTCTTTTGAAAACTTTTCTAAACCTCTTCTTGTAATTAATGTTGTCATTCTTACCTCAAACTTTTCGGGTAAGGGTTTTAATCCTTACCCTGTTAAATAATGCTTGTATTTATCTTTACATACGATAAATTACGTGTAATCCTTCTTCAACTTCTGAAATAGCAACTTTGGACTTTTCCAAATCTTCTTTTTCTTTAATCTTTGCTTTAGCCATCTTTACTAACAATGTTGGTTTAACCTTTAATTCATTGTCTTGAATACCTTCATTAAGTCTATCACAAAGATTTTTTACATTCTCTTTCATATGATTATTCAAATCACTAATGTTATTCAATACTTCAACACAATCATCAACAACTACTTTCATAGCATTTTGTTCATCAGGGTTGAAAGTTCTATTATCAAAAACGTTACTCATAATTTATCCTTATCCTATTGTTTCTTCATTTGATGTTAATTGTTTTACAGGGACATCAAAGTTGAAATCATAATTAACACCAATCCAACCTTTATGTTCCTCTCTAGCCAAAGCTCCTAAAGGCAAATAACCGATACTTGTAGGATAAACTGATGCCATTTGGCAATCTTCCAAGACATCAAGAACGACAACATTCTTATATTTAATGCGAGCAAACTTAACAAAAATTACATCACCAACTTCAACTGGTCTGCGAGTAATGGTTGTAATCTTATTCTTTGTAATCTTATGGGTAACATCTTTAGCTCCAACCAATTCAAAAAATTGTTTATTGGTTTCATCAATAGCATCAAGTTTCTTTCCATAAACTAACTCATCTTTCTTAAAAGAAATCTTTTTATCAAATGGGTCAGTAAAATCTGCTATACACTTATAGATTTGGTTCTTTCTTATCCCTTTAATTTCGGTAATACTTGCCATAGGTTAATCTCCAATATTCTGTTCAATCCAACTTGCTAATTCATCCTCATCCATTGATACAGAACTATCAGTCAACTCTACCTTTTTACTTGGTGTTACTAATACAACCACAGGAACAGCACTGTATTCCAATGAAGATATTATATTAATATCACTACATTCATAAAATGTCAAGTCAAATTTTTTATCTTCCTCAAATTTTTTCAAATTTTCTTGGGTATATTTACAAGGAATACAAGTATCTGGAGTTCCAAATTCCACAATACTTGGTGTCTTACCCAAACTATTGTATTCTTCCAATGACTTTATTGTTTTCATTTCCATTTTCCTTTAATTTGTTAATATTTGTTTTTAATTTATGGAAGTCAATACTTTCCAAAGTTTTTTCTGTATCATCTCTTCTACAAATCCAACCCAAAGTTTTCTTTCCATTACCTTTATCAACTCTTCTTCTCAAGAAATAAAAATTATCTCTTGCCATCTTTTTAAGATTGATAATGACTTCTTCAGCTCTTGTCATAAAATTCCTTTAATTCAATGTGTTATCATAATTCAAATCAACTTCTTTCAAATAAAACTTTGATTCTCCATTATAATCAAAATAAATGCTTGCTCTGCCTAATTCTTTAGAGTAATCTCCGTGTCTATAAGGCATATTATTAATTATATTAGTATATGACCTCAATAGCTTTCCATCAGCCTTTTCTCTAGTATCATAAACACCAAGAATATTAGTAGTGTCATCAATACCTTTAGAAACCATATACACAACATAAACTTTACTCATACCATCCCCTTATAAGTGTTTCTATTTATTCTTTAAGATAAGGGTATTGTAACATTTTTATTCCAAAAAGTCAAATAAATATTTACATAACAATAAGGATAATATTATGGGTGCTAATCATTACCATTTATATCAAAAACAAAGAAGCAAGAACTACAATTATATTGACCGTGTTGTAAAAAGCTATTTAGAACAAGGTGGTGGATTATTCCACATTTATCCAATGGTTGCTGTTGTTGGTTCAGATGGTGTTGAACATAAGATTGGTGAAGCTGGTTTTGTAATTGGTGACCCAGTATTTAACGAAAGTCCTTATCGTAAATATTCAAGAGAAACATTTGACCTTTGGGGTGTTACACAAATGAAAACTCCTCAATTCTCTTTGACATTCTCTGGATTATCATTGTTAGATGGTGATGAAAAAGAAATTTCTTTCCATTATAATTCAATGGTTGCTCAACTTGGTCGTAAAATAATGATTGGAGATGTTATTGAATGGACTTGGTTAAGAGATTTAGACATTCTTGGTAAAGAAACTGGTGCTAATAAATTCTATCAAGTAACTTCTTCTGAAAGAGATGAAAACGGTTGGGCAGCAAACTACAAATACCATTTATGGAAAGTTAAAGTTAAACCTATTACTAATTCAACAGAATTCCAAGATTTGTTTAATTATGGTAAAGAAAACGATTTCTATGAAGATGTTAATTCAGAAAATCCTGGTGGTGGTTTAGACCCAGAAAATACTACTACTAATAATGAAAATGAAATTATGGATAAAATTCTTGAAGAAGCTGAAGCAAATGGTCCTTCTTTCAGATTACACGATGAACATCACGTTTATCTTGATGAAAACAATCAACTTTATGTTGAAAATAGATTTATCCCACAAGGTATTGATGGTATTCCTAATCAATTAACTGCTCAAGATATTCAATTTGGCGAAAACTTTCCTGATGAAGCCGATGATGGAGAATATTTCTTGAGAATTGATTATAATCCTCCTAGATTATTTAAGAGAATCATTAATGAAGAAACTGGTGAAGGAAGATGGCAAGTGACAGAATATGATAATCGTGAAAAATGGACAGGTTGTCCAGCAATTCTTCGTGCGCACATTAATAATGATAAGACTATTACTAATGAAGCTGGAGAAGTATTGCCACAAAGACAAAATATCAAAGATTTGGTTAAAGCAAGAGTTAAGAAAGAGCATAATAATCCAAGACCTTGGACAGAAATTTCTAAAATTTGCCCAGAGATGGATAAACCTAACGGTATTTAGGTAAATTTTTATCTTGACATTTTATAAAATATGAGTTATCATACTTTTATGTTAAAACAAGTATGAGTGGAAGTGTTATGAAAAGTAAAAGTTTAATGGGAAAACCTGTTTTGATATTAAATGGTGACTACCAACCTTTATCAAAATATCCATTATCATTAAATAGTATGAAAAAGGTTTTGAAATCATTATTAAAAGGTCGTATTTCTGTTGTTAAAGAATATGATGACAGTATCTTTATTAGAGGTAATGAATTAAAACTACCTAAAGTTGTAGTATTAAAACGTTACATTAATGTATCTCATAAACCTAAATTCTCTCGTAAAAACGTTTATTTGAGAGATGATTACACTTGTCAATATTGTGGTAAAAAATTTTCACCAGAACATTTGACATTTGACCATGTTGTTCCAAGAAAAGATGGTGGTCAAACTACTTGGGATAATATTGTTACTTGTTGTAGAGAATGTAATACTCGTAAAGGTTGTAAGTCTTCAGAAGAAGCACATATGTATCCTTTAAGAGAACCAAGAATTCCTACAATGAGAGAATTGGAAGCACATTCAACTAAAAATAAAGACAATCAATTTAGTGATTGGTTGAGTGAAGCATACTGGAATGAAGAACTGGAGAACTAATGTTCTCCAGTTTTTTATCTTTGAAAATCACTATCTTGTGCTAATTTTTCTAATGGATACCAAGTATTTGAACTATATCTATAAACATCATTTGAATATTCAATATAATCAATATATGGTACATATCCTTTCCAATTAAATGTTAAACGTATTTTTCTTGGAGCTTTATCATAATCGGCACCATTATCAAAAACTTGTCTTACATATATTTCTCTAAATCTGTTACCTACTTTACCATAGTCACCATCTTCAAGATTATATGTATAACCATTGAACTTAAACTTGTCAATATTAGCACGATTCATAAGATAATCAATAATTTGTTGTTTATTTGTAGTATCTGGTCTAACTTTATCCAAATAATCTCTACATCTTTCTTTGAATTGATTCTTTAATTCTGCTTCAAATTCTTCATATCCATTTTCACCAGGATTCTTAATCATACCTTTTTGAGATTCAGCTCTTTTATTTCTTGTATTATCTACAGTTTCATCTTTATAGATAATTACTGTATCCCAGTTTTTTCTTGTTCCTTCTGGAGCAATATTATCATAGAATCCTTTAACACATCTTGAAATAGCTGTTTTAATAGGAGCTGGTCTATCATTCTTTAAGAAACCAGAATATGTATAATAATCAGTCATCTTAACTCTTTGCATAGCATAATCACTAAATTTCAAGAAATAGACATAACTTTGTCTTGAATATAAATGTAATTTAGTAACCAAGCATAATTGTCTTCCATGCGCTCTTACAACGATTGCTCCAATGCTATCATCGTCATCCAACATACCCATAAGTGTTGTAAAGTTATGTGGTGTAATTCTATTAACTTCTATTCTACTTTTTTCAGTAATACCAGTAGCACCAAGATTCATAGGATGACCTTCGCCATTTCTATCATTATACAAAAGTAATGATTTATCAATACGGTTTAAATTACCTAAATCTTCCAATAATAATGTAGCCATATTAAATACCTCCTAACATATATTTTTCTGCTTCTGGTTCTTTACTCTTAACCCAATTAGCAATTGCTGGGTCTGGATTAGTAATATATTGAATATTAAATGGATTCTTTCTTACCAACTTTCTTTGAATATTAACTGGAACCTCATTAATCCAAGAGAAATAGTGAATATTCTTTGGAAGCATAAGTGCTTTCCAAACCTTATCAATTATTTCAGGAGCTAATTTATCTCTAGCATTATTAATCAAAGCAATCAATTGAGCTGCTGGAATATTTCCTTTAAGTTGATTCTTAAATTCTTCTGAATTAAATACATCATATATTTCAGCCAATTTAAATACCACCTTTATATCTTCATCATTAGAAGAATTAGAATTGAAAATATATTGAATAATTTTTCTAATCAACATTTCTTTCATTTCAGGTTCTAATTTAGGACTAACATTAAGACCTTTTTTAAAGAATTCTCTAACAACGAATAAAATATTGTTATCCAAACGATTTACAAAATAAGCTAAAAGCATATTAAATGTATCTTTAGGCATTTTCATCCATTCTTCTTTAGAATTTTGGAAGAAATTATTTACAGCATCTCTTACTTCCCATTTACCTGTATTTAATACCCATTGCAATTGGTCTTTTGATAATTTAGACAATGACAATTTTCCATTATAGATAGCTTTTACTAAATTTTCACCTTTATTTCTAAGTTTTTCTTCAGCTTTTGATTTAAATCTATAACTTGAATCACTTGATGAAATACCCAATTTAGCAACTTGTTCTTTTGTAAATGTTACACCATCACTTGACGAAATAGATTTCATTTGAGTATATTTAGACATTCTTTGAGCCACACGATATAACTTCAAAATATATCTATGAATATCTTCAATGTTACCTTCATTCATAAAGTTTCTAGGACCACGCCATTCAAGAGTACCATGGTCAGGGTGAATACGAAGAACTTGATACTTATCATTATCCAATTCTCTCTTCAAACTTCTCATATCACCGTCTTTGATATAATTTTTTATATCTATCAAACGATTTGGTTTAGCATAACCACCAAAGAAATCAATTATTTTACCATCTTCACTTTGAAATGTTGTTAATTCTTCATACATTCCATCATCCAAAGCACAACATACAGCCATCCAAGAAGCATCCAATCTAGTAATATCTGGGAATGAAATGTGTGTATGGAAACCACATGAATTATTTGTATAAACACCTAAATTTGGCAAGTTTTTCAAAAACCCATAAACTTTTTCAACATTCTTTGGATTGAAAGGAATTACTGGAGAAGCATATTCAAAAGTCCAACCACCTCTTCTATCAGTATCTAATGAACTATCACTTTCAATTTTACCTTCACCAAATCCCAAAGTTTCATTCAATTTATCAAACAACTCTTTAACATCACCTCTTGGTTCATTACCAGAATGGTAGCCAGGTAAATCATTATATCTTCTTTCACCTACTGTACAACAACCTTCCAATTCAAAACCAAATGTAAATTCTGATGTCATAGCTTCATCTAAACGCTCTGTTTCACAAAGCATCTTAAAAATATTTCTTACATCTGTTAATTTCATAATTAATTCCTTAATATAGAACATTTATAATATTATTTATTTAGAATAGGTTCAACTATAACCAATAAAAAAGAGAGTCTCTTTCGAAACTCTCTTGAAAAATCCCATCTCTAACAAGATTAGATGAAACGTAAGTTTTCAACTTTAATTCTTGCCAAGTAATCAGCTGCATTACCCAAAGAGTTAGCAGGATTTGTCAAAGCAAAGAATCCATAACGTGTTGACATAGCCATTACGTGTTCAAATGTGTTAGGGTCTAAGATTGTACCAGAACACATAACTGGAACATATGGGCAGTAGTAAGCAGCTGCATCAATTTCATCTGAACCTTTGTAACCGATTAAGATGTCGTTATCTGTAGCATATGTGTTTACATAAACTTTCAATGTTCCGTTCAAAGTACCAACGAATTTGTTATTTGTTGGAGCTTCAAATGTACCTTCTGTAGTTCTTACGAATTGAGAAGCTGTAGCAGATTGTAATACAGACAATACTTCGTGAGAAACAACTGCCCAGTTAGCAGATGCTTTACGAATCTTACGAGCGATTTCGTTAGAATATCTGTTAATCATAACTGCCAAAGCAGCATGTTCATCAACAACTGATGTAGCAACACCAGAAATTTTGTTTTGGTCGTAAGTAGCTACAGACAAACCAGCGATTGAACGCAATCTACGTAAGATTTCTTGGTCAATATCCAATACGATTTGTTGAGCCAAAGCAGATGTCAATTCTTGTTCAACATTAGCACCATATTGAGATTCAGCATCTTGCATTGATTCCAATGTGAATCTAGCTTTCAATTTACGAGAGCCAGCTTTAACATCTTCTTTTACGAATTCGATAGAAATATCGTTTCCGCCAACACCTTCCAATACAGCTGTATCAGCAGCAGCAGGATGTTCCATGTCTTCATTACCAGAATACCATGCACCTACCAAGAATGGAGACATAGCTTCTTGACCAGCAATGATACCAGAACCGTCAACTGGGGAAGTAGTAGCATAACGAATTCTCATTGTTGTAATTGTGCCAGAAGGACCTGTCAATGGTTGAACACCAACCAATTCGTGTGCCATAACTGTAGGCATAACACGTTTAATCAAAGGCATCATAACCTTGTTGATAATAGCAACGTTAGCGGCAGTTGTTGCGCCAGCAGTTGCGTGTTCTCTCAAGATTTCTCTACGAGAGTTTTCTAAAACTGTTTCTGTAATAGCTCTTTTTGAAGAAGATTTAATATCAGATACCAAACCTTTTCTCATCTTATTCCAAGCAACAGCGTTTTCTAATAAAAGATTAGCCATATTTTTTTCTCCTAATTATCTTTAAAAATTGAATTTACCGTTCTCAATAACTTTAGAAATTTCTGCGTCAACATCAAGACCGCTCATATCTTCATCTAAGTTCATTGCAACCTTATTTTGTTTATTTTCACCTGTTAAAATAGTAGGCTTTCTACTTTCTTTTAACACTCTTTCATTTTTATTTATTGATTTAGCCGAAGTATTGCTTAAAATCATAGGAATGTACTTCTTAATTGATTCATTCAATTGTTCAGTTGGAACATCTTTAACAAGATTTTTAATCATTGCTTGCTTGTCTTTAGCCAAGTGAGCAATAGATTCATTAATCATTTTTTCTCTTGTCAATTTGTTATTAACAACTTTCAATTGTTTAGATTCTTTAATCAATTGAGCATTCTTATCTTCTAAAACTTTATTAGCGTGCATCAATTTGTTTTGATTTGCTTTAACTGATTCCAACAAACCATTAACAACTTTATTTTCGTTAAAGAATTTAACAGCAAATTCTCTAGCAAATGCTTCATAAATTTTAGAACCAAATGATTTTTTACGAGATTCAGCAATATCTTTTCTAAATTCATTCAATTCTCTTGAAACTGAAGTATTGATGAATTTTTCCATCTTATCAGCAGCTTCAGCAAAGAATTTCTTTTTAGAATCTCTAATATTTTCTTGTTGTTCTTTAACCAAGCGAACTCTCAAAGCATCCAAAGATTTCATTTCATCTCTATGAGCTTTTGTTTGAGCCATTACTTGTTCAGAAATGAATTTACCAAACTTAGATAATGATTCACCCAATTGTTTCTTATCATTTCTTAATTCAACAACTTCTTTTTTAACTGATTCGTTTAAGAATTTTGAAGCCTTTTCAACAAAGTCAGCTTTTTTAGCTTCATATTGTTCATTTAAAGATTTCATAGCATTTTCTAATTTCTTATTGAAATCTTCTTGAATCAAAGCTGTTTTATCAGCAATAACTTTTGCCATATTCTTTTGAGCTTCTTGTAATTTTAATTTTTCTTTGATTACATTTTTACGATGCAAATCAATTTCTTTCATCTTAGCATTTAATGTAGAATTCATAACAGTATTAACTGATTCGATAATCTTTTCCTTATCAGCTTTAGCTTGTTTAGACAATTCTTCATAAACTTCTTGACGAACTTCATTTCTAATTTGTGCAACTTTTTCTTTCATCAAAGAGTTAAAAGCGTTCTTAACATCAGCAGTAGCATTATCACCTAAACATTCTAAAAGTTTAGCGTTTAATTCTCTATCTGTTAATTTAGTAGCCATAATTAATTCTCCTGTAATTTTTATTTGTAATCCCAATTTTTAAACCAGCTTACAATATCTTCATTTAAAGCTGATTGATTTTTGTTATTACTCATAATACAATCTTGTGCGTTATTTAAAAGTTTTTGACCCTTTCCACCTTGGAACTTTTCATAGATTGGTGTTGGTCTTGCATCTTGTGCTGAAGGTGTAGCGACAATATCTACTGTTACGATTTCAAAATCAGAAACTGTATTGTTCCAATCATCAACATTTCCAGAACCTCTTGATGAAACACCAAGTGGGACTCCATCCATTAAAAGACCTTCAACGATTTTACCTGATGGAGTATTTGATAAAACTTTCATTTTACCAACACCATCATTACCTTCCATATGAATTTCTTGAATTATATGGGAAACATTATGAACATTGATAACTAACGTATCTGGGTGGTCTAATTCTCCTAAAACACCACCGTGCAAACTAATTTGCTCTTGCAATGATTCAACAGCGTGTTGAATTTCGTGTTTAGGGTAGATACGACCATTCAAGTTTTGAATTTCACCTTGAATGAAGATACCATTTAAGTACCAATGTTTTCTCTTGTTACCATTTTCATCAATGTATTCAGCAGGGTCAGCCAACATTCTTGACTGACCGTTGCTCATATACTCTTGAAGAATAGGTCTATTATATGTATCTACCATTCTTCTTTCCTTTATTAGTTACCCATCATAGATTTGCCAGCAGCAGGTTTGTTAGCTGGTTTTTCAACTTTGTGCCATTGTTTAGCACCTTTGTTGTCATTATTTTGAGTTTTGTGCTTTGTAGAAGGAGCTGTTCCTTTAGAATCTGTGTGGTTTACACCTAATCCAGCAGATTTATCTAAAGTCATACCTCTTAACTTACCGAAGTTCATTGTGCCTTTCTTATTAACACCTTCTTCTTCAGAAGTTAATTTTTTACGAGGGTCAGAAATTTTTGTCCAACCTTCTTCCAAACCTTCTTCAGATGAAGATGATTCGTCATCAGCTGCTTCCAATTCATCAATCAAAGCAACCAAATCTTCGGCTGTATATTTAATTTCATCTACAACTTCATCTTGTGATTTAGGTTCATCAGAATCACCTTCTACAGGTTCTTTATCATTTTCTTCACCTTCTTCAAATTCTAAATCAACATCATCAGATGGTTCTTCCAAACCTTCATCAGCTTCAACGATTTCTGTAGAACCGCATTCAGCCAAGTCGTCAGCAGCTTCTTCTTCATCAGCTACATCCATATCTTCTTCAGCTGAAGCATCGCCTTGAATACCTGCTGAAATTTCATCAAACAAATCATTAACTTCGTCATCAATTTCACCAGCCATTTCAAATTCGCCTTTGATGTCTTCCAAAGCTACAGCAGCATCATCTGCCAAACCTTCGTCTTCATCGCCTTCAGCCAATTTCATTTCATCAACGATATTTCTCAAATCGTCAAATTTTGCTTTAACATCATCAGACATTTCAGCAGGGAATTTATCTTCCAATTCATCAATAGCAACTTGAACTTGATTGAAGCCTTCTTCAGCATCAGAACCAATTTCATTAGCAATTTCATCATTGAAATCATCACCCATATCATCAATTTCAAAGTCTTCGTCAGCAGATTCTAAAAGTGCATAACTATTACGAGCAGCTAAATCCCAATGTCTCTTAAACAATCTGGTAGCTTTTGCTGCATCACCATCATTAATTAAAGCATCAAATGCTTCTGCTAACAATTTTTTATCCAAGTTTTTAGACATATATATCTCCTTGTTAATCGTTTACTAAAAATTGTTCTATGAGTATTTATACAAAGGAAAGAATAATTTAAGAAAAACAGTAAAAAAGACTTGACAATAAATATTATTATGCTATTATAATAGCGTAAGTTGATATTAAGAAAGGTTTAAATTATGGCTAATAAAAATTTAATGTATGATATAACAGATGTATTCGCTAACATTGGTTATGATGATTATGACGCTTGTGAAAGAATTTTCAATTGTATGAGTCCAGAAAATCAACAAAAATTCTTGAAGAAACATGGTTATAAAGACTTAGGTTATGCTTATGATGATGACAGGGAATTGGCTTATGATTTAGTTTATGCTATGGATGATGAAGAATTAGCTAAATGTAAAAAAATTGCAGACAGATTTAATAGTCACGATGATGAATGGTAATTTAATAATTTTATAAAATAAAACCCTCTACGTTGAGGGTTTATTTTGTTTTTTTGAAATACTTTTCTAATTCTTCAAATAACCATTTTATCATTATTTCGTCTGCTTTAGAAACAACTGAATCATCCATTTCTATTTCATTTAAAACACCATCTTTAAATAATGGTTTAAATCCACATAATGTCTCATTTAATTCATTATAAATCATAATATATGGTGTAGAACTTTCTTT
>Ga0310691_10004281_pt1 | contig 16192 bp, 13 predicted proteins | sample 176DNAGHGlowgp2_FD_203887 | JGI IMG/M metagenome (GOLD analysis project Ga0310691, IMG submission 203887) | Sheep rumen microbial communities from Palmerston North, Manawatu-Wanganui, New Zealand - 1766 DNA GHGlow gp2 (v2) (version 2) | ecosystem: Host-associated > Mammals > Digestive system >...
CCGTATGTCTTGTGAGGACATCGTCATATTGTTATAGAAATCAATGATACTCTGAATATGTATCGCAGACTCGTCTGCCGGAGCCTTCAGAACATACGGTTTGTTGTCAAAATCACTATCTGTTTCCGAATAGATGAACGGAATGCCTCTTGCGGCATATTCCCTATTTTTAAGTGTCTTGATCTGTTGGATACCTACACGATGACGTCCCAAGCTTCCGATGCCGAAATCACATCGGTTAAAGATGGCATCTAATTCTTCTCCATGTTTCTTTCCATACAAGATCACATAATCTTCCATGTTATTGTCTGTGATGATCTTCTTGAACTCCGCCTCACCTTCGGCAGAAAAGAAATAGCCAACGACATGAAACCTGACGATGTACTCTTGGGGTTGTGAATAATACTGTGCAAGTCCTTTTATCAGACGGTCAAATCCATGCCATTCATGAATTTCTGCAACACCGATGAGGTTGAGTTCTTTAGAGGTGTCATTGACAGTCGTCTTGATATTGACACTATTGAAATCAATGCCATTGGAAATCCGTATTGTCCGTTGCCCAAAGATCTTCTCATAATCAGAAAAGGTAACGATGGCATCTAGATGTTTGGCCAGGCAATTCCTGAAAATTTTGTCTTGGGCAATTTGTTTACTCATACCTTGAGCCTCATATTCAGAGTCATATGGGTATGTCGGAATTTCCATAACCACCTTCATGCCAGCCTCCTTCATTTGCTTTACCATTCGGATGGTAAAAGGGTTGGCATTATGGTTAGAACGAATATAAACAAATTGAATGCCGTTTTCTTTCGCAAATTTGGTAATACATGAAAAATTAATTCTTTTAAGAATTTTGCTCAAGAAACCGTTCCCGTAATCAGCGATAACTGTTCCATCAACAATTCTCTGTTTGGTTGTCGATTCATCCATATAACAAAGGTGAACCTCCATACCGCAGGCTTTCAAAGCATTCACCTGATAGGAGATCTTCTTGCTGATTCCATTACTTGGATTAAACCCATGGAATATGAGGAACAATGCTTTTTTCATTTGATTTTGTTTATTATCAGTGCGCTAAGTTAGCCATTTTTTTATAATCTTCCAAATATTCTGACTCTTTTTTTGCGTTTTTCAAATAAAAACCGTATATTTGCATTCGAAAGAAGCCAATTCTTTTTATGAGTACGCAGAAATATAAAATTGTTTATTGTGCTCCAGCCATATATTCAGCAGGTGGAGTTGAGCGGATTGTCTCTGTGAAAGCGAGCTATTTTGCGGACGTTTTTGGTGATGATGTAACCATTATCATAACAGAAGGACCTGGGCGGGAGTGTTTCTTTCCACTGTCTCCAAAGGTGAATGTCATTAATTTGAATCTTGGTTTTGAAGAACTGTGGCGAGCATCGTTTATAAAAAAGGTGTATTTATATTTACAGAAACAGAGAAAATATAAAAAGTTGCTTACAAAGGAACTGATGCGTATTCGTCCGGATTTTACGATTAGTGTATTACGACGCGAAATCAATTTTATTAATTCTGTTCAAGATGGCAGTGCCAAAATAGGCGAGTTACATGTCAACCGCTCAAATTATCGTTCTTTCAATACAAATCATTCCAATTTTTTTAAAAAGATATTTGCAGATTTCTGGATGAAGAGCCTTGTGGGACATCTCAAGGAACTTGATAGGATGGTCGTCTTGACAGAATCTGCAAAAGCGGATTGGCCTGAACTTTCTAATTTGTCTTTAATCCCAGATCCGTTGCCATTTCGTGTGGAAACAGTGAGTAATCTTTCCTCTAAAAGAATCATCAGTATCGGTAGATATGCATATGAGAAAGGAAATGATTTGTTATTGGAGGTCTGGGCACAGGTTGAAAAAAAGTGTTGTGACTGGACTCTGGATATATATGGTATGGGTGATCGTACGCCATATCTTCAACAGATGCAAGAGTTAGGGATCGATACGACTCGGTGCCATTTATATGGCAGTCTTACAAGTGTGAAGGAAGAATACTTAAGCAGTTCGATTTTTGTTTTACCTTCTCGTTTTGAAGGGTTTGGTCTTGTCATTATTGAGGCTATGTCATGTGGCCTTCCTGTTATATCATTTGACTGCGAGAATGGGCCTCGTAATATTATTTCTGACGGTGAGAATGGTTTTCTAGTTCGTCCATTTGATATCAATGACTTTGCCGATAGGGTAGTACAATTGATTCAAGATGAGGACTTGCGTCACCGAATGGGGACTTTTGCGCATCAGGTCTCTCAGCGTTATGATACGAATTCTATCGCGTTGCAGTGGCACCAACTCTTTGAGAAATTGAAACAGACGTCATGAAATTTGATGTAACAATCGGTATACCCGTATTTAGGTCAGAATCCTATATCCGTAGAACCTTGGATTCTGCGTTGGTACAGACATATCCTTCTATAGAATTCCTTTTGATTGATGATGCGGGAGGCGATGGTTCCCTGACCATCATGCAAGAGATTCAGAATACGCATCCCAGAGGTAATGCCATCCGTATTATCTCACATGATAAGAATTTGGGTGTTTCTGCATCACGAAATCAGATCATAGATGAGGCTCAAGGTCAATATCTGTATTTTATGGATTCAGATGACTTGATCGCAGAAAATACTATTGAGATACTGATGCAGAATGCCACTCAGTATGATGCGGAGATCGTTTTTGGCTCCTATGAAAAGATTGAGACTTCTGGAGAATGTATGGTTTACCAATACCCATCGTTACAACTGTTGGAAAAAGATAAGTTGGCAGAATTTGCTTATCGTAAATATGGTGGAATACAGGCTTCTGCCTGCAACTATTTGGTTAAAACCTCAATATTAAGAGACAACAATCTTCGTTTTATAGATACAAATTACTGGGAAGATTTTGTATTTACTTTTGATTTGGTCACTTACATATCTCGCGCAGTCCTTCTGCCAGAAGTGACCTATTTTTATTACTGTCGGGAGAATTCTCTTTCGCATTATCAAAGAAGAAAACAGATTTCAAAAGATGAAATTGTTCAGAATATTCGTACTATAGATTACTTGAAGAAGGAGTCTTCCTTGTGGCATGATAAAGCCTATTATCCTAATCGTTGTTACATTGTCATGATGACAGATATCTATATGGCATGCAGTATTTTAAAGCATCGAAGTGATATCGTTCCTTCATTTTCAAATCAAGAAATTAAAGCTCTTTTATCTCATCCTGCCACATCCCGACAAATATACTCTTTTCGTCAGTATAGGTTAAATAATCTGATACTTTTTCTTCTGGGAAAATTGTCACCTTCACTTTGTGTTGCTGCCATTTGGATGATAGGTAAAGCAAAAAAATTGCTATAATTTTTGGATATATCCAATAAAATCAGTATATTTGCACCAATTTATTGTATATGTCTATTATTACATGTCAAAGTGGTACGACAAATATCTATCTATATATGGGAAGTCATTTGATGATATTCCTGATAGTTTGTTTGACCAGATAAAGACTCAACTGGCAGAAAAGCAGAGTGATGATCCGCTGGTCTCAGTTGTTGTCATTGCCTATAATGAAGAAAAGAGACTTGCGGCGTGCCTTTGGTCATTAAGTGAAATACAGACAAAATATCCTATAGAGATTATTGGTGTAAACAACAATTCCAAGGACAGAACCGAGGAGGTTTACCAGCGATTAGGCGTTCCTTATTATAATGAGGACAAGCAGAGTCCTGGTTTTGCCCGTCAGTGTGGCTTGGACCATTCTAAAGGGAAGTATTATTTCTGTATTGACGCAGACACTTTCTATCCTTCTCATTATGTGGACTTGATGATGACCAAGTTGTTAAGACCTGATGTGTCATGTGTTAGTTCATTTTGGAGCTTCTTCCCTGATGCGCAGCATTCCGCTTTCGGTTTGTTTCTATTTGAATTGGTTCGCGATGCCTTCTTATTCGTTCAGCATTTTAAACGTCCGGAGCTTTGTGTTCGTGGGATGGTTTTTGCCTTTAAGACAGATCTTGCCCGTAAGGTGAAGATTCGTACTGATATCCGTCGGGGTGAAGATGGTTCTTTGGCATTGTCGTTAAAGCCTTATGGTAAAATTGCTTTCTTGTATAATCGACATGCCCGTCCTGTAACTGGGTATGGTACTATCGGTTCCCAATCCCTTTGGCAAAGTTTTGTCCAACATGTCAAGATACAGGGTAGAGGATTGACTCGTATTTTTTATAAAAAGGAGCACTATGAAGACCGTGAAGATAATTTAGTTAGGCCATCGTTATGAGAATCATGTATGTTAATACTGGTATGACTGTATGGGGCGGAATTGAACGCGTCCTTGTTGAAAAGATGAATTACATGTCTGATCACTATGGCTATGAGGTTTATATTGTAACTACTGATCAGGGTGGTCATCCTATACATTTTCCTTTGAATCCGAGTGTAATTCACCATGATTTGGAAATCAATTTTCATCAGCAATATCATTACAAAGGAGTTAGACATTTTATTAGGAAACATCAGTTAAATCGCCTTTGTGTAAAAAGGCTTAGGAGTTACATTATGGAAATTACTCCGGATGTTATTATATCTATACGTTCCAACTTAACTAAAATTATTGTTAAGGCAAAAGCAGATATTCCCCTAGTCTTTGAATCACATTCATCGTGTTTTGCTCAACTTGTAGCCCATCCAGACTTTTTAAGTAAGCTGAAGGTTCTATATCTTAATTATGGTATAAAATCAGCACAGCAAGTAGTAGCTCTGACTACAGGCGATGCAAAAGATTGGCGTAAGATCAATTCGAATGTTTGTGTAATTCCCAATATTGTTCATTTAAATTTGACAGGTACTTATAGTAGTTGTGAGGAAAAATCTGTTATTTTCGTTGGACGCTTTTCAAAGCAGAAAGATTTTTCTTCTCTGTTAAAGATATGGAAGATTGTTCATGAATCCCATTCAGACTGGACCTTACATGTTTATGGCGGATATGGTGGAGAGCAAGGTCAACTCATGCCAGAGATACAGAAGAATGATATGAATATAATAGTTCACGATCCAACGCTCAGTATTATTGAAAAGTATCTAGATAGTTCGATGCTTTTGCTGACATCTCTTTTTGAACCATTTGGCTTGGTGCTACCTGAAGCTATGAGTTGTGGTTTGCCTGTTGTAGCTTTTGATTGTCCATATGGTCCTGCGGATATTATTTCTGATGGAGTAGACGGGTTCTTGGTGAAAGATCGGGATATTAAAGTGTTTGCAGAAAAGGTCTGTTTGTTAATGGATGATATTTCGTTACGAAAGAAAATGGGGCAGGCTGGCATCGTTTCTTCTCAAAGATACTCTACAGAACGTATTATGCCAATGTGGAAACAATTTTTTGAACAAATGCTTAATAATGAAAATATAACCATAAAATGATACCGAAAATAATACATCTCTGTTGGTTAAGTGGAGATCCTTATCCTCCTAAGATTGCCAGGTGTTTGGAAACATGGAAAAAGCATTTGCCGGATTATGAGGTGATGCTTTGGGATACGCATCGTTTTGATTTGAATACTTCCATCTGGGTACGTCAGGCCTTTGAAAAGAAAAAATATGCTTTTGCAGCAGACTATATTCGATTCTATGCCCTCTATCATCATGGTGGTGTCTATTTGGATTCTGATGTTGAAGTATTAAAGAGTTTTGATGATTTACTTGACCTTCCCTATTTTATGGGGGCAGAAAAGGCGCAAACGCCAGAGGCTGCTATTATGGGGGCAGAGAAAGGATGCGACTGGATAAAAGCATGTTTGGATTATTATCAGGACCGACCCTTTATCAATGAGGATGGGAGTCTGAATATCCAGACGGTACCCGATATTATGATTCGTCAGATAGAACAGATCAAACCAATACGCGTACTTTCTTTGGAGGGTAGTTTGAATATTCGTAAACTTGATATGCAGAAAGAGGTTCTGGAATTTAATGATGCTTTTTTCTCTCCTAAGGTCTTTGACTCTCGTGAGGTGGAGATTACTCCTTACACTTATGCGATTCATCATTATCAGAATTCATGGTTTTCTCCTAAAGCTAAGGCATATTATAGGGGACGTGCATTTCTCGTTAAGATCTTTGGTCGGGAATTTGTTCGTAAGGCAGAAGTCTTTTTATTGCCGTGGAAGTTTAAGAAGTGACAATTATGAAACTGAGTATCATTGTTCCAGTCTATAATGTAGAACCGTATATTCGGCCTTGCCTGGAAAGTATTCTTAAACAAGAGCTGGATGATACAGAATGTGAAATCATTCTGGTAAATGATGGCACTCAAGATGATAGTTTCGGGCAGATACAAGATATTATTGACCAGCATCATAACATCGTAAGAATAGATCAGGATAATCAGGGACTCTCAGGTGCTCGCAATACAGGGTTGTTATATGCAAAGGGGGATTATATTCTTTTCGTGGATTCAGATGATTTATTGGTGGAGAATAGTGTCGCTCGATTGTTACAGATTGCGTTGGAAGCATCCGCAGATTTGGTGGTTGCTGATTTCCTGAAATTGTCTGATGAAGAAATCCTTGCATATCATCATGATTGTAGTCGGGAATGCGGTATTCAGGAAAAGACGGGTTCGGAACTTTTTATGGAGGATTTGAGACCCGATCAGAATTATGTGTGGCGTACGCTTTATCGAAGGGCATTTTTAGAGGAGAATAATTTGAAATTCATTCATGGCATCTGCTATGAGGATATGCCATTCACGCCTGAGTGTTATTTAAAGGCAAAGAAGTGTGTTAGAACCTCTTGTGTGTTATATTTGTATCGCATGGGACATACTTCTATTACATCAACGATGAGTCCAAAGAAGGCGATGGATTTGAATAAAGTCATTGCCAGAATATGGGAATTGAAGGATATGGAATGCATTACTCGGAATGAGCGTCAGCGATTATTGGACAATCTCTTTGCTACTTTCTCATTCGAATTATGGTGCATCTCTCATAATAAGAATGTTCTTGATGACAGAAGAGCTATTGTTAGCGATTTGATGAATAAGGTTCCTGATTTATGGTTCTCTCATGGACTCAAACAATTAATTGTATCTTCTCTGTTTAGACTATTTCCTAATACATACTTGAAACTGAGATCTATATGAAAACAGTTATAACATACGGAACATACGATATGCTTCACCAAGGTCATTTGAACTTGTTACGTAGGGCAAAGGAACTTGGTGACTATCTGATTGTTGGGGTTACCAATGATAATTTTGATAGAGAGCGAGGTAAGTTGAATGTTCTCAATAATGTGCTTGAACGTGTTGAGGCTGTAAAAGCAACAGGATTAGCAGATAAGATCATCATTGAGGATTATGTAGGCCAAAAGATTGATGATATACAGAAATACAATGTTGATATCTTTGCTATTGGTTCAGATTGGACAGGAAAATTTGATTATTTGAAGGAATATTGTGAGGTAGTTTATCTTCCACGTACAGAAGGTATTTCTTCTACTATGTTACGTGAAGAAATACAAAAGACTATTGATATCGGTGTCGTCGGAGCGGGGCGAATTGCTCAGCGTTTTGTGCCTGAAGCCTCTTTCGTTAATTATGTGAAAGTAAGTGGAATTTATGATGTTGATGAAAGTCAAGCCTACTCGTTTGCTTACAAACACAAGTTGGCACGTGTTTATCAGTCATACGAGGATTTATTAGATAATGTACAGGCTGTTTATATTGCTACGCCTCATCTGACTCATTATGAGTTATGTAAGCAAGCCATTCTTCGTAAAAAGCATGTCTTATGCGAAACACCGTTGGTCCTTAATGAGAATGAGGCCAAAGAATTATTCAGTTTGGCAAAGAATAATGACGTCGTTCTTCTTGAGGCAAATAAAACGGCCTATGCACCCGCTTTCAATCATCTGATAACGATGATTAAAAGCGGATTAATAGGTGATGTAGTAGATGTCAGCGCATCAGAGTCAAAATTGTGGGGTGAAAAGTTCACCCGTGAATTAGACCCTGAACAGGCGGGTGGCTCTATGTTTGAAATGGGATCATATCCGTTGCTTCCTATTATTAAATTGATGGGAACAAATTATAAAGAGATTAGTATCTTCTCAAAGATGGACAATGGCATTGATATTTACACGCGTGGCATTATGCGCTATCCAAAGGGCATTTGTTCTTTCCAGTTGGGTCTGGGGGTAAAGACTGAAGGGAACCTGATAGTTTCTGGTACAAAAGGCTACGCATATGTTCCAGCTCCATGGTGGCTTACGGACTATTATGAATTCCGTTTTGAAGATCAGAATCAAAATAAAAAATTCTTTTATAAGTGGGATGGTGCAGGATTAAGATACGAAATTCAGGAATTTCTGTCTTGTATCTTCAATCATCGCCTTTCTACAGTGAGACTGCGTCAGGAAGAGAGTATTGTTATGGCAAAGATAATGCAACAATTCTCAGATCGAAAGAACATTATTGAAATATAGTTTTATTATTATGAATTTTAAACATCTATATTGGAGGGCTCAAAGCAAATATTATAAAATATGGGGTTCACTTCTTTGTTGGTTACCAGTAAGTCGGAATAAAATTGTTTTTAATAATTTTCGAGGGCATGGCTATGGTGATAGCCCTAAATACATAGCAGAGGAAATCATCCGTCAGGGATTGAAGTATGACATGGTTTGGCTTGTGGATGATGAGAATATGGAGTTCCCGTCAGAAGTGCGTAAGGTTAGTCTATCATCCATACGAACTTCTTATGAGTTGTCGAGGGCAAAAGTCATTATCTCTAATGTAAAGGTGTCTCTTCCTTATCGCAAAAAGAGAAATCAATATTATATCCAGACGTGGCATGGTTCAATGTCTTTTAAATATATTGAGAAAGATGCAAAGGAAAAGTTGCGTCCACAGTATTTAAAAGAAACCATGGCAGACTCACAGTTAATTGATTTGTTTTTGTCTTGTAATAGTATTCAGACTCAAGAAATCCAGACAAGTTTCTGGTATGATGGCGAAATATTTGAATGCGGCTCTCCTCGTAATGACATGTATTATAAACCTGTTCAGTTTAAAAACAGAGTTAAAAAGAATTTGGGGGTGGCTCCTGAGACGAAGTTGGTACTCTATGCTCCGACATTTAGGGACGATTATCGTACAGATGTGTATGATCTTGATCTGACGGCGTTACGAAAAACCCTTACAGATCGTTTTGGGGGAGATTGGATGGTGTTAGTTCGTCTTCATCCAAACGTGAGGGAAAATAATGTCGTGAATATATGTCAGAACTCTATTGATGTCACATCCTATCCGGATATGCAAGAGTTGTTGTTAATTTCAGATGTGTTGATTACTGATTATTCTTCAACGATTTATGACGCTGCAATTATGCGTAAAACAGTCTTCTTGTATGCACCCGATTTAGAAGACTATAATGTGGGTCGTGGACTGAAGCCTTTCTATTATACTTTACCCACATGTATTACTAAAACCAATGATGAACTTTTCGAGAATATTAGCAAGTTTGATGAAACTGGATATCAACGAAGATTAGAGGAGTTCTTAGCGACATTCCGCGTTTTTGATGATGGCAATGCTTCCAAGCGCGTTGTGGAAAAAATTAACGCAATTACCAAATTGTCTAGGAAATGAAATTATTAATAATTCATAGGTCTTTTGCACTTGTTGGTGGAGCGGAGAGAGTAATCATTGATAAAGCGAATTACTTGTCTCAAGAAGGACACCAGTTAATGCTTGTCAGTTATGAGCAAGGTCAGCATCCTCTGCCTTATGAATTGGATGCTAATGTGCAATATGAAGACTTGGATTGTCGCTTCTTCACGCTCTCAAAATATTCTGTTTTTGAACGGATGTATCATTTCTTTAGATTGAAACGTAAGTTCAAAAGAGAGTTGCACAATGTTATTAATATCTTTAATCCTGATGTCGTTGTTTTGGCTTCTGATTGGCAGAAACTAATAAATTCTGTGGTTGATGCAGCAGGGACAATTCCTGTTATTGCTGAATTTCATAATGCATATGACTACATCATGCGAAAAGTAGGTGTTTCGGAAAATAGCATAAAAAAATATACATCGAGATGGTATTCAATGCGTACATTAAAAGGCCTTCGTCGCTGTGCCAAAATGGTTGTACTAACAGAGAGTGATGCTCGCTGTTGGCGACAGCATTTTGACAATGTATGTGTTATTCCAAATCCTGTAACCATTTATCCTGATGTGGTTGATGATATCCCCAAAGATAATGGTCGTATTATTTTTGTCGGACGTTTTAATTATGAAAAGCGAATTGATAGGCTTGTTATGGCTTTTTCTATGATAGCCGATAGATATCCTATGTGGCATGTTGATATATTTGGAGAGGGCAATGAGAAGCAGAATCTATTAAGACTGATAAAGAAAATGAATTTGGAAAATCGGGTAATAATCCATGAACCGACGAGAGAAATCTATGATGAATACAAACGGAGTGAGATGTTAGTACTCTGTTCTGAGCACGAAGCTCGTCCTTTGGTTCTTGTTGAGGCTATGTCATGCGGTATTCCCTGTGTATCTTTAGATTGTCCGTATGGTCCTCGAGAAATTATTACTGATGGTGTTACAGGATTACTGGCACATGATGGTGACATAGAAGATTTAGCACGTAAAATAGAATGGATGATAGTACATGAAGATGAACGTAAAAAGATGGGACGTAATGCCCGTGAGGATGCCGCAAAATATAAGATGTCAGTAATAATGCAAGATTGGGAACAATTATATTTAGGAGTTAAACAATGATAGTATCAATTATAATACCTGTCTATAAGGTTGAGCAATATATTCGTCGATGCGTACAATCCGTCATTGATCAGGATTGTAGTGGGTTTAGTATCGAATGCATTTTGGTAGATGATGCATCTCCAGACAAGAGCATGGACATTGTACGAGAAATGGTAGAAAGCTATCAAGGCAATACCGTTTCATTTGTTGTGTTGCACCATGATGTTAATCAGGGGATTTCCGCAGCGCGCAATACAGGAACCAGAGTCGCTACGGGTGATTATTTCTTCTATATGGATTCAGATGACCATATATTGGAGAATACGTTGAAAAGATTTGTCGCTTTTGCAGTAGCCTATCCTAAGGTGGATGTGATTATGGGTAATTCGCTTTGTATGGGTATAAATGTGCTGACAAATTCTCCTGTGACGCATAATGATAATAATCCGATGCTTCTTGACGACAAACAACTCATGTGGAAACTTCTTTTAACAAGGAAATTGGATCATCATGCATGGAATAAACTTGTGAAACGGTCTTTAGTTTTAACGCATGATCTCATGTTCGATGACGGGGTGATTTATGAGGATATTTCATGGACTTACAGGTTGATGTCTTGTGTTTCTTCAATCCTCATTGTCCCGGAATTGACGTATATGTATGAGTATAACCCGACTTCGATTGTCCATACGACCCCACAGAAAGCGAATCATCTTATAAATAGTTTTATATTTACGTGTGATAGTATTTTATCAAATCCCCCATCACCTGATCGCAAAGGTCGACTTTTTGTTGACCATTTCGTTTTTGTTTGTCATTGGATGACTATGGTTGCAGATTTAGAACTTCAGTATGGGGTTGATGCAGAAACAAAAGCGAAATTAGATCATGTTAAAAAGACCTTATTGTTCAGCGCTATTAAGCATCTTCGTGTTATTTTGGCATTATATTCTTTGACATTATTCTCACCAATGAAATCATTGTTGAAGTCACGTTTATATCGATCAAATCTGAATAGGTTAGAGAAAGTTGTGTATAGGATATCGAAAGTTGGTGACAAACTACGATTCTGATTTATGATTTTGATTTAAAATCGTTTTGGTTTACCACAAATGCAACTATGACTATATCTGTCATCATACCAGTTTATAAAGCAGCGAACTATATCCTGCGGTGTCTCGAGTCAGTCGCTGCACAGGAGTGCGATGATTTTAGTATTGAGTGCATTCTTGTTGATGACTGCTCTCCAGATAAGAGCATGGATGTTATTAGAGGTTTTATAGATCAATACAAAGGTTCCGTTAGTTTTTGTATAATATCCAATACTGATAATCAGGGGCCCTCAGTCGCTCGTAACAATGGCTTGACGATCGCAAAAGGCGATTATGTCTTTTTCTTGGATTCTGATGATTATCTGGCGAAGAATAGTTTGTCATCCTTGTATAGGGAAATCAATCAATATGGATGTGTCATTGACCTGGTGATTGGGAATTTCTATGATTATCAGATTGGTAACTATTGGCATGATAGGGAAGGTTCCCCATCTTTTCTGTCAAATCATGTTGACATCATGCGACGGTTCTTGCGAGTAGAATTATCAATGGTAGCTTGGAATCGGCTTATACGACGCCAGTTCTTGTTTGACAATCATCTATTTTTTCGTCCAGGAATGTTGCATGAGGATGAGTTATGGTCATATGAGCTGTATAATGTCGTACAATCTATAGTCTTGATACCTGAGGTTACTTATTTGTATGAAAAGAATGGTGACTCTATCATGAATTCTTCTGCAAATCTTATCAGTCGAATTGAAGGTTACCAGATTTTAGTTTCTAATATGCTAGACTCGTTATGTCGTGATTTATATGTTGATAGGTACTTTTGGGGGATTTATATGTTTATGAAATCAGAGGCTATCATTCGTAATGAAGGTTTATCCGGTGAGGTCGTGTCAAAAAACAAACAACTATCCAGGATGATGAGAAGTAGAGCGTTATCAGATTGTCGCTTGTTCATTTTCCTTTTTTTGCAAATAACAATCCAACCTCCATTTGGTTGGCTGATACGATATAGTTGGTTTAGAAAAAAATATTATCGGGTCAGAATGGTATTCCGGAAGCTGGCATTGTTTTTTGATTTTGTACATCAATAATCAGTGAAACATTTTTCAATGATGGTGATTATATGCCTCCTCTTCCTCAAGAAAAGCAGGTCGTTCAGTAAGGTTACGATTATTATAAACTATAGAATACTCTCCAATAGAGTCTTCCATGTTTCAAGAACGGCTTCTTTATTAAAATAGTTACTTCGTATAATGGCCTCTTTTGAGAATTCTTTCCTCATCTTTGTGTCTTCAATCATAAGGCAGAGCCTTTCTGCAAACAGCCTTGTGTCACCATCATGTACGAGAAAACCATTAAGGCTGTCTTGAATAATGCTACCAGGTCCGAATGGACAGTCAAAAGCTATACAAGGGACACCGTGTTTCATGGCTTCTAAAAGTACGAGTGAAAAACCTTCATAAAATGAAGTTACAACACATATTGAGCTGTTGGCATATTCCTGGCTGATATTATGGGTAAAATGATGTACTTCAAGGTTTTTTATAGTGTTGTTTCTTATAATTGTTTCCAATGCCCCTTGAAGACTGCCTTCCCCATAAATGTCGAGTTTCCAATCAGGATACCTAGAAGATACTATTTTCCAAATCTGTAATAATCTACTATAACCTTTTTCCCATTCTAATCGCCCTACGGCAATGACTCGCTTAGATGAACAGTCGCTTGTTTGGGAAATATGCATTGTTGTAAAGTTTGGTATAACTTCCACATGCCTATTATTTTTCCATAATGCTTTGTCCTTTTCTGTTAGAGTGACAATAGCATCTGCATATCGTTCTATGGTTCCAAAATATCTCTTCCGGTATATTGATAGTTTTATTCTGGAAATAAGTGATAGATTCAAACCAAAACCAGAAAGTGTATATACACGTGCTTCGTGACATTCAATAATCTTTTTTGCACGACATTTTAATTTGCATATAATGTCTGCTTTGCATACTGTAATTCCGATAATAATGTCTGGGTCAAGGCGATTGACAGTATCCGAAATAGCCTTTTTTAAATGTCTGTTTACAGACCACTTTACCCATAATCGCTTAGGATATCTGTACTTATAGTGTGAGGAAAGTGAAATTCCGAGGTTGATTTGTTTGACTTTGTCTGATAATGGGTATGTATTAATCTCATCCTGACGTTGTCTGTATGAGACAATTGTAATATTATAACTAAGCTGTGTAGCGAAGAGATTAGCTTTTTCAGTTATCATCCTCGAAGTTCCACCTTGTGTGGCTAATGAACCAACTATATATGCAATTTTCATCTTATATGAGAGCCTCTTTGGTCTGTGGTTATAAAATGTTTGAATTCTGTCTTCATATGCCCATAGTGTAATGACTTGTTGCGTTCCTATGATATCAAATCTTCAAGCAAGGCCTTCAATCGGTTCATGATGATATCGGTATCAAAGATTTTTGCACTTTCGATGGTGTTTTTTGAAAAATACTTTCTAAGATCTTCGTCTTCTATGAGTTGGCAGAGTCTTTTTGCAAATAGTTTGATATCACCATCGTATACAAGAAAGCCATTGTATGCATCATTAATAATATTTCTAGGGCCAGAGGGACAGTCAAATGCAATACACGGAACACCATGTCTCATGGCTTCAAGTAACACTAATGAAAAGCCTTCAAAATAAGATGTAACAACACAAATGGAACTAGTAGCATATTCATGACTAATCTCTGGCGTGAACTTATGGAAAGACACGTTTCGGGCATTGTAAAGACGTTTTAGGACTTTCAGCGTGTCAGACATACTTCCTTCTCCATAGATATCCAAATGCCAGTCAGGAAATCTTTTACATACAAGCCTCCAAACCTCAATTAGTCTTCCAAATCCTTTCTCCCAAGCCAACCGTCCAACAGCAATTACACGCTTATATGTACAGCTACTATACTGGTTAATTGTCATGGTCGAGAAATTGGGAATAATTTCCACACGTTTGGCATTCTTCCATTTCCTTTTTGCTTCAGGCGTTAAAGCAATGATGAGGTCTGCATGACGTTCTACGGATCTGAAATATAGTTTTTTGTAGATTGCCATCAATGGAGTCAACCATTTGTTATTACTCATGAAATCTGATAAGACTACCTTTCTTCCATCGTGACACTCAATTATTTTCTTTGCTCGACAATCGATGGAGCTGACAAAATTTGCCCTATAATAGCCAACTCCAATTAATATGTCAGGATTTATTTGTTGTATTGTACTCTTTAGTTGCTTTTTGATTTGATTTCGTAAGGTAAACTGTATCCAGAACCGTTTGGGGTAGCTGTATTTATACTGCAAGTGAACCTTAATGCCCAATATAATTTGGGTGACTTTATCTGATAGGGAATAGGTATTGGCCTGATCTTTTCCTTGGGTGATGCACACAACAATGACATCATAACCCAGAACTTCCGCAAAGTAATTTGCTTTTTCTGTGATAATTCTTTCAGCACCACCTTTCCAGGCTAAGGTCGGTAAGACATAGACGATTTTCATTGGACAATGATTTTTATGTAATGGCGGTAGAAAGGCAGGATGTTGTCTTCGAAGCATTTTGCATAGATGTACTTGATGTGCATATATGCATGAGGCATGTGACGGAAAAGAAAGCTTGTGATAGTCTGCGTTCTTCCATTAGTAAAATACAAATCTGGAGCCAGTTCCCTTAAATAATCTGCTATTTCCATTCTATCTGAAGATTTCTTTATTTCACGAATTGTTGTGGAAACCATAGCAGAGAAGGAAATATATACATCCTCACGCAGTTTTTTTTGAACTGCAGACGATAGTTCCTTTCGATCAGTGAGCCTCCATGTCGCGGCAATGGCCGTGCAAAAGTCCTTTTCCTTTTTTTTGTTAAAGGAAAATGTTGCAGAGGATTCGTGTCTTCTGTAGATGTTCAAATACCAAGAAGCCTTAAGGCAGCTTTTTGCTCTTAAATAGCATTCATGCGTGAAAGGTACATCTTGAATATAGATGCCGGGAACAAATTTTATGTTGTTCTCAATAACAAATGCTTTTCTGAACAATGTTCGCCAGACATAGCAATGGTAAGGGCTTAAATCTTCTAAAAACAATTGCTCTCCTGTTTTTTCCTTGAAAGTAAACTTCTCCTGTTGGGGTAAATTCCCATTCATCTTGTCAATCTCTTCATCTTTCATTTCAAGGAAATCGGCAACGATTAAATCAGCCTTGGTGGAAAGGGCTGCTTCAAGCAACTTGGGAACGCTGTTCTCTATTAGCAGGTCATCAGAATCCGGCATTAAGATATATTCGCCTTTTGCAACGGCTATGCCGT
>Ga0310691_10004284_pt1 | contig 16185 bp, 11 predicted proteins | sample 176DNAGHGlowgp2_FD_203887 | JGI IMG/M metagenome (GOLD analysis project Ga0310691, IMG submission 203887) | Sheep rumen microbial communities from Palmerston North, Manawatu-Wanganui, New Zealand - 1766 DNA GHGlow gp2 (v2) (version 2) | ecosystem: Host-associated > Mammals > Digestive system >...
TACTATGTTCAAATGCACAGAGTATGAGGAACCGCCGTATGCCGAACGGCACGTACGGTGGTGTGAGAGGTCGGAAAACAAAAGTAGGAGGAAAACTCACTACTTTTGTTTTCCTCCTACTCGATTTCTGCCCCTGCCCGGGTCAAACCCGGGGCGGGTTCGGTCAGAGGATGACTTCGATCTGTGCGGTTTCGCCTGCCTGGAAGGTGTACCGGACGTGGTCGCCGTCCTTGGCCAGCTCCTTGCCGTTCACCAGGATGCGGCAGCCTTCCCGGCGGTTGCGGAGCGTCAGGGTCTGGGCCTGGTTGGAGGTGATGGAGGCGCGGATGCCCTTCTCGTCCCAGTCCATATGGTTCAGCTTGGCGAAGGTGTACAGCCAGACTCCGTCGATGGCGCCGTGCATCAGGTTGTCGGGCATCACCGGCAGGAACTCCACGGTGCCGGGCTCGCTGAAGACGCACATCTCCACCAGGAACGCCGGGACGGCGCCCGTCAGGTCCGGGAACACGCCCCGGTAGGGGAAGTGGCTGGTCTGCAGCGTGCGGCGGACGAAGCCGTGGTTGAGCAGCTGGCTCAGGTTCTGCTCGGCTTCTTCCATATCTTTCAGGCGGATGGCTGTGAAGGCGCGGTGGATGATGCCGTGGGCGGAGTCGTCCTGCTGGGCGCGCTTGCGGTTGGAGATGATGATGGCTTCCGTGAGCGCGGGATCCTTTTCGGGCGTGACCGCGCGGCCGGGCCATACGTCATAGTGGTGGGACACGTGGCGGTGGTTGTAGTTCTCCTCGATCGTGGGCCAGGCCCATTCCTTGAGGCCGCCGTCCGGGTCCAGCAGATAGGTGGGAAGGGATGCGAGCTGGGCCTCCCAGTGGGGGATGTTCTCCTGCTCGATGCCCAGGGTCTTGCAGCCGTCGATCAGGTTCATCAGGACCTCGCGGGCGATGGCGATGTCCATCACGGAGTTGATCCTCGTGGGGTTGATGTCCCGGCTGGTGACCGTCTCGTAGCCGGGATTCGGGGTGGGGTTCTCCGGCGAGAAGGACGGGTAGAAGATGACCTTGCCGTCCGGACCGCGGTCGCACGCGTAATCCTCGTAGAACAGGGCCATTTCCTTGTAGGCGGGGATCAGGCGGGTCCGCAGGAATTCCTTGTCGCCCGTGACGAGGTAGTAGCCCCACAGCTCGTTGAAGACCCAACCCAGGCAGCCCGTCCAGGCGTAATGCGGATAGGTGCGGGAGAAGTGGTAGTACAGGCCGGAATCCGGGTCGCAGTGGACGCTGGCCAGCAGGCCGCGGGCGCCGTAGAGCAGCATGGCGTTGGTGCGGAAGTCGTCGAACTTCGTCTCGTAGTACTTGAAATACACGTCCATCTCATCGAAGAGGCCCGTGTTGTTGCCCGCGCAGACCTGCAGGTTCGTGTTTATGTTGTGCTGGCCCGTCAGCGGGGGATACACGCCCGTTTCGTAGATCTGGAAGAAGCGGCCCATGTCGTAGAGCTTCTCCAGCAGGGTGGGATCCAGCTCGTTCTTGCTGTGGGCGCGGCGGAGCAGTTCCTCGCCGGAGAGCAGCAGCTCTTCGTCGCTGCTCAGGTGGATCCGGGAACGGTCCATCCGCTCGCCGATGTACTTTTCGTTGCCCTTGAGCAGCCGGTCGAAATCGACCTTCATGGCCAGCAGTCCGTCGCGGAGGGGCTTGACGCATTCGAAGGTGAAGTCGTCTTCGAACCGCTCGATCTTCGAGACGATCGTCAGGCCGTCCGCGCCGGAGATGTGCATGCCCTTTTCGGTCTTGTTCATGGTGCCGCCCTGGGGCAGGAAGCGGATGACCACGGCGTAGCCCTTGCGGCCGTAGTCCGGATTGTACGCTGTGGCCAGCGTGATCACGCCGTCCTCGATTTTCAGTTCAGGGGTGCTGCCGGACAGTCTGGGCAGCTGGATCTCCACGTCCAGGTCCAGCTGTCCCTTCGGCGCGGAGAAGCGGTTCACGGTGACCTCGCCGTCGTAGGCGCAGAAGCTTTCGTTCCGGAAAGAGCCGCGCGCATCGGTCCACAGGGAGGTGATCATGCCGTTCTGCATGTCCAGGAAGCGCAGATAGTCCCGGGTGCCGGGCTGCTCCGGCCGGCGGAAGGTGAGCGTGAAGGCAGTGTGCCTCCGTGGTCCGGCAACGGGGTACAGGATCTTGTTGTCGAAGTTCATGTACTTTTCGAAGCCGGCCTTTTTCTGGGCCTCGTCCACCAGGGCGTTCGCCTCGTCCGCCTTGCCCTCCAGCAGCAGCTGGCGGATGCGGGGCAGGTAGGGGCGCATGTCCGGAGGCAGGGGAGTCTCCGCCCATTGCGGCTCGAAGAGCAGCTCGTGGGTATAGGTCATCACTTCGTTATAGGGCTGGCCGGAAGCCTGGAGGCGCAGGGAACCGCTGCCGGTGATGAAATTGTCCGAAGATTCTGCCGCGGGGGCGATGGAGCAGATATTGTGCTTCGGCAAGATGCCGGCGCGCTTTTCCACCGGGATATACGGGATGGGGTAATCGAGCTTTTTGGTGTCAATTTTTGCGTAACTGCCTTCGGGGGTGTCCGCGTTCTTGTTGACGGTGTTCCCGAGGCTTTTCAGGAAGCCCTTGGCGCTGGTGGTCCCCACCGCAAGGCACAGAAATGCGAGGAATGAGATTAACTTTTTCATTGGCTGGTGTATTAGTTGTGTAAAAATACAAATTTTTCTTTGAATTCTAGGCCGCGCCGTATCGTCCTGGAAAAAGTTTACTACCGGGGGATGAGGGGCTTTCTCTAAAACTGGTTTTTTGATCCAGTGGGAAACAGGATAATCCCTTCTCTGAGCTCTGGGACTATCCTGCTGTTTCCCACCCGGCCAAAATGGGTGGTTGGGGAACGCCTTGGCGGTTGGACGTGGCCCCAGTGCCATCTCGCTGTTTCCCAGTGCTTTTCCCCATTGCTTTTTGGCAACTTCCCAGGAGCAAAAAGGCTGTTTCCCGCCCCCGGCGATAGGAAATAGCGTTTACCGGGAGCGAAAACAGGCCATTTTGCTCCCGGTATACGGTTTTTTCCGCTATCGGGAGCAGAAAGACCAGTATTTGCTCCCGGCAGCAGGGAATAACGTTTGCCCGGGGCAAAATGGCAGGTTTGGGCCCCTGGCAGTAGGAAAAAACGGTTGGCAGGGGCAGAATAACCGGTTTCTGCCCCTGGCAATAGGGAATAACGGTTGGCAGGGGCAGAATGGCAGGTTTGGGCCCCTGGCAATAGGGAATAACGGTTGCCCGGTCCGGTAGCATTTGGCCCTGCCCTAGTCCTGGACCAGGAGGAGGGAGCGGAGGAGGGTGATTTCGGCGGGGGTGAGGGGAGGGATGGCGCCGTCCGGGTCGGCGGGGTCGTCGGTGACGCTGGTGGCCCAGTTATATACGAGTTCGTTGATGCTGGTGGTCTCCGGGTTGCCGAACTGCTCCTGCCGCAGGTAATTGATCAGTTGAAGGTATTGGTATTCTCCGCTGGTGGAGTTGCGCAGGCGCAAGTGGTTCTTGTCGAAAGTAGTGAGCTCGTAGTCTTTCGACAGGTCGCTTTCGCTTACTCCCAGCAGCGCCTCGATCAGGAAGGCGAGGGTGCCGGTGCGGTCGGCGCCGCCGAAGCAGTGGAAATAAATGACTTCGCCGTTGCCGAGCCAGCCTATGATGTTCCGGATGGCCTGTTTGTAGAGGTTCTGCGTAGCTCCGGAGCCATCGCCAAAGAATTTTAACACCGGAAATTGGCTATATTCCAACTGCGGAAGCACCGGCCCCACGCTGGTCTCGAACGAAAGGGAGCCCCGCAAGTCCAGGTCTGCCGTGATTCCCAAGGTGTTCAGGAAGAGATCTTTGCCCTTGTCGGAGATGTGATCCAATTGCGAACCGCGGAACAATTTCCCGTAGGCGATTCGCTTTCCGCCGGCCGCCTTCCATCCGCCAAGGTCGCGAACGTTGAATATGCTGTTCGTCGCGGTATTGAAGCCGTCTATCATCCGCACCTGGCCTTTGGGCCGTACGGCGCCCTGTTTCAACACGGAACCGCTGGCATTCAGTACCTGATAGTAATATGTCACTTCCGGAACCAGATTGATGAGCTTCGCAGGCGAACTGCCTCCCTGCATTTCTATGCTCTCGGTAAACAAAGGCGAGGTGGACAGTACGATACGGGACGCATTGCCGCCATTCCAGGAGAGGGAGAAAGACTCCGGCTTGTCCGTGGCGAAGGCATAGTAGGGCCCGTTCTCGTCCGCCGATGTGCGAGTATAGCCAGGGTCGTCGGAGTAATCCACATCGGCCATGTAGTCCTTTACCCCCTTGCTCTCAATATAAAACTCCTCATAGGGATACCCGTCGAACTTGCTGTCCAGCGCCGAAGAGCTCCACTGGAATTTGGCGCGGTTGACGCTGAGCGCCGAGGAGACGGTGCGCTTGAGGCCGCCGCCGAACTCTACGCGGAAACCGTTCTGGAACTCGACCGGCAGGGTGACGAAGAAGTACTCCTTCCCAGGCGTGAAGCCGCCGGGGCAGCTGAGCGTGATGCTGGTGGCCGGCTCGAGGATGTCCTGCACGTAGGGAATGTCCTGCTCGTCCAGGGCCACCGTCACCCGGCCCGCGAGCACTTCGCCGTCCAGGCCGCTGAGGGTGACGCTGGTGATGCCGGCTCCCTGCAGGGTGAACTTGATGCCGCCGCACAGGTGGCGGAAGGTCATCGCGAGGCCCTCGGAGTGGCCGAAGGACACGAACTCCCCGTCCGCGAAGCTGCCTTCCCGGGCGGTTTGGCTGGTGGGGACGGAGACGGTGAACGTGCTGCCATCGAACTGATTGTCAGCACTGTACGGGTAGATGGCCCAGAAGTCGCCGCCCTTGTCGGGCATGGTGGCGGGGATCTGCCCGCGGAAGTCGGCGGTGGTGGCCGGCTCGGTGTTGATGGAGGTGAACTGCCAGTTGCCTTCCACGCCGTCGCGGAACAGGCTCACGGCGTCGCCGGGCGACCAGTAGAAGCGGCCGTTCGCGTCGCGGGAGCTCTTGGTGGCCGGGTTTGCCGGGGTGGTGCCAGGGCTTGCCGGGCCGTCCGCGCGGGCGGAGAGGGTGAGGGTTTCAAGTGAGGGTTCCGCCGGGGTTTCCGGTGCCGCGATGCGCGCGCAGGCCCACAGGCTTGCCGCCGCGAGGGCCGCCAGGAGGAATTTTACTAAGGTCTTTTTCGGCATCATGACTTCTATTGGCTAGAAACCGGGCTTGTCCTCGTCGCCGGCATTCTCTCCGCTCGTTCCGGCCGGGGACACTTCCACCAGCAGGCGTCGCATCGGCTCCAGGTAGATCTGCTCCACGCGCGGAGCCTCATATTCTTCTCGGTGCATAGGCACAAAGTTAGTAAAAATCTCAATCCACCAGCAGGTGGCTGCGGAGGCGGGCGATCTCCTCGGCCGTGAGGGGGGCGACGTATTCGCTGCCGAGGTCGTCCTGCGTCTCGCTCGTGGCCCAGTTGTACACCAGCTCGCGCAGGGGCCGGGACGGCTCGCCGAACTGCCCGCTGCGCAGGTACGGGATCAGCAGGCCGATGGTGTGCGTGGGGTCGTCTTCCCGCGGGATGCGGGTGCGCCAGTCAAAGCGGTCGAAGGAGGTGATCTCGAAGTCCTTGGAGAGGTCGCTGTCGCCCACGCCCAGTAGCGCTTCGATCAGGAAAGCGAGGGTGCCGGTGCGGTCGGCCCCGGCGGCGCAGTGGAAGTACACGACGCGCCCCTCGTCCAGCCAGCCGAGGATCTGCCGGATGGCCTTCTTGTACAGGCGCTCCGTCTGCCCGGTGCCGCCCTCGAAGTTCTTGCGGAGAGGGAGCTGGTAGTAGGTGAGGCCGTCGATGTGCGGGTCGTTCGCGTCGCCCTTGTAGCCGCGGAGGTCGAAGTCGATGGACGCGCCCAACTGGTTGAGTATGACGTCTTTCGCGTACGGGTCGTCGTTCAGGTGGTCGATGTTGGAGCCGCGGTAGAGCTTGCCGTAGGCGATGTGGCGGCGGCCGTCGGCGGTCTTCCATCCGCCCAGGTCGCGCACGTTATAGACCGCGTGGCGGGGCCGGGCGCCCTGGTAGGTGCAGATCATGCGCAGCGGGCCGACGGGGGTAACACCGCCCTGCCTGAGGGTCTGCCCGCCGCTGAGGACCTTGTAGTAGTAGTCCACGCCCGGTACGAGGTTGTAGATCTCGACGGGGGAGTCGGCGTCGGCGGCGATGGTCCTGGCGTTCTTGAAGAGGGGGTCGGTGGCGAGGAGGACGCTGCTGGCGCGGCCGCCTTCCCAGGAGATCCTGACGGGGCGCGGGCGGTCGTTGGCCTCGGCGAATTCGGGGCGGTTGACGTCAGTGCGGGTGAAGCCGGGGTCGTCGGAGTAGTCCACCTGCTCGAGGAAGAGCCGCGCGCCGGGGTTCATGATGTCGCAGTCGCGGAAGCTGTAGGTGAGGGTGACGGTCTCGTGGGTGACGATCTCTTCGGGCTCGCCGGGGGCTGGCTGCCGGTTGGTTTGTGGGGCCTGCCGGGCCTGCCTATCGGCTTGTTGGGCCTGCCTGTCGGCTTGTTGGGCCTGCCGGAGCGTGCGGACGGGGCCGCAGCCCGGAGCGGCGAGAAGCGCCAGCGTGGCGAGGAGCAGGAAAAATCTCTTCATTTCGTGGATCGTTTGTACAAAGATAGCGAAATCTGCGGGAAATAACATCGCCCTCATCGGCACCTTCCCTGAACCCACCACCACTCACCCCACGCCACCTCACGCCACCTCACGCCTCCCCACGCCTCCCCACGCGTACGGCCGTGACCGGTAATTATTTGTTGGTCAACTACTTGCGAAATCATGGGTGCCGATTTTGAGGACCGATGTTTTTGGTTCTTGCTGATTACCAATACATTACTGGTCACGGGTGCAGTCTAGTCTCCTGAAATAAGTTAACAGAAGTTGAACGGGGAGAACCCGGCCACTGTGCATATCGTCCCACTTTTAGGGACGTTATGCACGAAAACGACCTTTTTCGTGAGTATCGTCCCATCTTTTGGGACGTTATGAACACCCCGCCCCGCCGCCGCACCCCATAACCCGGCGACCACCATCCCCTGGCCCTGTACTTGGCCCGGCCCTGGCCCGTGACCGGTAACTCTTCGCGATATCATCGTAAACCGATATCAAGACTCTTTGTCCTAACTACTTATTGTTCAACATCGGTAATATTATATCAGGACTAGACAGCAGCGACCGGCCGGGGGATGGGAAAAGTTTATTATCTTTGGGAGTAGTTGAAAAACCGACCGTTATGAGACGTTTGTATTCCCTTCTTCTTTTGCTTGCGATGGGGCCGGCGCTGTTCGCGCAGGAGCTGCCGGACGAGCAGACCTATGGATACCTGTATTGTCACACGTCCGCGCACGGGGGCTGGATGGCCTACGCGCTGTCGCAGGACGGCATCCACTTCCACGACCTGCTGTGCGGCGATTCGGTGTTCGCACAGACGGGCGGGGCCACCAAGGACACCCCCTGGGGCGAACCGTACATCTGCCGCGCGCAGGACGGGTTCGTGCTGGCCAGCCGGACCGCCTGGGGCGTCGAGACCTTCCGCAGCGACGACCTGATCCGCTGGCGGCGGGCGGAAGATTCTGAGCTACCTTCTGCTTTAGATGCGGCCTGGCAAGACCGTCTGCGGCAGGCAGTTGCGTCGATGGGCGGAAGCCATCCCGCGACCTTCCGCCTGGCCGGCACGCCCGGCTGGCAGGTGGGCTATCTGGTGCAGGACGGCAACCCGCTGGAGCGCTACCGGGTGGCCACCGCGGACGAGGATCTGACCGAGCTGCGGCGCCCGCAGGTGCTGGAAGGCGTCTATGGCCCTGGGCCGGGGTCCTTCCTGCGGCTCACGGAGGAGGAGTACCGGCGGCTGCAGGCCTGGAGCGACGCTGCCGAGCCGAAGCACCTGGCGCCGGACGTGCATAATCCGGTGTTCCCGGGGCTGCACGCCGATCCGGAGGTGCTGTACAGCGAGAAGACGGGGCGGTACTACATCTACCCGACCACCGACGGCGCGTTCGGCTGGCACAACCACGACTTCAAGTGCTTCAGCTCCAGCGACTTGGTGCACTGGAAGGACGAGGGGGTGATCCTGGACCTGCAGGACCTGGAGTGGGGGAAGGAGTACGCCTGGGCGCCGTGCATCATCGAGCGCGACGGCCGCTATTACTACTACTTCGTAGCGAACAAGAGCGTCGGCGTGGCGGTGTCCGACCGGCCCGAGGGACCCTTCCGCGATGCCCTTGGCGGACCGCTGCTGTCGCAGGAGGCGATCGGCTCGCCCAACCAGGTCATCGACCCTGACGTGTTCCGGGATCCTGCCACGGGGAAGTATTACCTGTACTGGGGGAACTCCTACCTGTGGATGGCGGAGCTGGCGGACGACATGGTTTCGCTGGTGCCGGGCACGATGCACGAGCTCATACCGCGCTCACGGATAGGGGATTACCACTATCTGGAGGGGACTTATGTGTTCGAGCGCGGCGGGCTGTACTACTTCATGTGGTCGGAGAACATCACGCGGTCCGCGCGCTACAGGATCCGGTATCTGATTTCCGATTCGCCCACCGAGTTCGTGCGGAACGGGCAGCCGGCCCGGGTGGAAGAGACCATTATCCTGCAGCAGGATCCGTCGCTGCAGATCTTCGGGACGGGGCACAATTCGGTGATCTGCAAGCCCGGCACGGACGAGTGGTATATGGTGTATCATCGTTTTACGCGGCCCGAGGGCATCAAGATGGGCCTCTCCGGCGGGTATAACCGCGAGGTATGCATCGACCGCATGTACTTCAATGAAGATGGCACCATCGTCCCCGTGAAGGTGACGCTGTAGGGGGGCTGCCCTGACCACTCAAAGGCAAGGCCCGCCCTGTCATCCTGAGCCCGCCCGTCATCCTGAGCCCGCCCTGTCATCCTGAGCGAAGCGAAGGATCTCCCTGGCGGCCTGCCGCCTTCCGTGACCGATATCTAATTAATTATCAGGGCTTTATGAAAACATGGGTAGTTAAATTTGCACCCCATGTTTTCGTATTGTATTAACTAATAAATACTTACTGGTCACGCACGCTGTATCGTCCTGAAAAAAGTTTACCAAAAAAGGTAAAAAAGAAGGGAAACACGATGGCTGCCCTGTGGCGCCCTGGTGCGTCCGGTTGTTCCCCACAGCCCCATTTTCGTGGCCTGGGAAACGCCCGGTGCCTTCTTCTGCAATATGGGTGGTGGAGTTGTTTCCCAGTAGTTGTCTAATCCTCCAAGGCATTGATATTTCTGAAGAAAAGCTTATTTTTGCAGCAGTGATAGTGATGTCGACAATTGTCGGCACGGATAATTAACAAACTATGGAGGACGCCATTCCTGTGAAGGCGTGGCGTCCTTTTTCTATGTTAATTATCCATTTGATCTTTGCTGGCATATCTGTACAAGGTACAAGTGTCAGACGCGTTCGCGTCCGCGCACATAAGCGTGTCCCACTGGCGCCATGTCTGGCGTTAGTCCTTAGCCCGACCAGCTTTGGGCTGGTGCTTCCCGTCCGTCCATCTGAGGAGCATTGCTCCCGGAAGCCACTCTTATGGGTGGCTTCTTTGTGCCGGAACATCTCTCGGTACGGGGATTGGTACTGGTACTGGTACTGGCGCTGGTGTAGGTTCTACTGGGAAACACGAAGGCTGCCCTGAGGCGCCCTATTGCGTTCGGCTGTTTCCCACCACCCCAATTTCGTGGCTTGGGAAACGCCCGGGGCCTTCCTCTGCAATATGGGTGGGGGAGTTGTTTCCCAGTAGCTATCAAATCCTCCGGGGCCATCCCGGAAAAGGGCATTATTCTGTCCGACCTCCTGTTTGGGCTGGCCGTTGTCCAGGATAAAGCCTTTTTCCTGTCCGTCCCTCTGTTTTTCCGGCCCGTTATCCAGAAAACAGGCCGTTTAAAACCCGCGCTTTTGGGCTCTCTCTTCTGCGCACCAAAAAAAACAGCACAAACCGCAAAGATTCATATTTTTCTTACGTCCGTTCATCCCACGTTCTTGAATCCTTTGAAGATTCTTCCCATCTTCGCCAAGGACCGGTGAACGAATAACCGGCACCCGCTGCGAGAGACCACTTCCGGCTCCTGACCGGAATGATAGACGATCCGGTCCTTCCCGTCGAGGTGCCAGAACAACTTAAACAGATGGAAACACTCCAATCCCTTACCGACCAGATGACTCCCGATCAGTTGGAACTCTACTATGCCGTTCTGAATGAAGTTGAACGCTACCGCTCGCTCACCCGACACGAGAAGTTGAAACTCATCCGGGACGTCATGGACCGCCCGTATGTCGACCTGCTCTGCGACTGGGCTTTCAAGCACGTCTTCGGCAACAATCTCGACCTGCTGGAAATCCTGCTTCGCGACATACTGCAGATGGACCTGAGGATTGAGAAGCCACTCCCGAACGAGATCGATCTCTTCCGCCCGGACGACAGGAATATCATCATGGACGTGATCTGCCAACTCGGCGACGGGCGTCGTGTCGTCGTTGAGATGCAACAGGAGAAGAAGGCCGCGTTCAAGGACCGTATCGCGTATTACGGCGCGGCGAACTTCGTCAAGCAGCTCAAACGGGGCGAGAAGTACACCGAGGTAAGAACGGTTTATGTAATATGTTTTGTCGCCTTCAAGATGCAGCACATCGACTGTCCGCCGGGCAAGATTGTCTATACATACGAGTTACGTGAACAGGACACCGGGGGACTATTTGGAGAATATATTTCCCTGAATTTCTGCGAATTGCCTCGATTGATCAAGAAGTCATTTTCGGAGATGAATCCCACGGAGGAATGGTTCCATTTATTGAAAAATATGCGTACTTTTGCACTGAATCCGAAGGGCGTGCCGGAACGGCTTCGCAGGGTGCTTGAGGCCTCGCGGACCAATTCTCTGCCACCCGACGAACGGATCAAATACTTCAGATCTATGATTTCGGAAGAGGAAAAAGAGGATATCGCCATCGCCAACTACCAGGACGGCCTGGAGAAGGGTCTCAAAAAAGGCCGAGAGGAAGGCGCTGCCAAGCAGGCCGAGGAGATTGCCCGGCGGATGCTGGCAAAGGAATACCCCATCGATGCGATTATTGAAATCTCCGGCCTCCGCGCGGAACAGGTAAAGGCCTTGTAAAACCTTTCCGCGGTCTCACATTACCCCATCATATTCCGCTTCAGGAACCTGTCCAAAGTACTTCTGTTCACCCGGCAGCGGGCGGCGATGCGGCAGCGCGGCACACCCTTCGCGAGCAGCCGGCGGATGAGATCCTCCTTGCCGGACAGCTTGTAGCGGTCGTTGAGGCGTCCCGGCGGGCGCCCGAGCACCACCCCCTCGGCCTTCTTCCGGAGGAGCGCCTCCCGCGTGCGCTGGCTGATGAGCTGCCGTTCAATTTCGGCGGACAAACCGAACGCGAAAGCCAGCACCTTGCTCTGGATGTCCTCGCCCAGGCGGTAGCCGTCCTTGACCGTCCATACCCGGCAGTCGCGCGTCATGCATAGGTGCAGGATATCCATGATCATGAATAGGTTACGCCCGAGCCGCTGATGGTCTCCTCGATCCAGCCGTCGATGCACAGTCCCTCGCGACGGCAGAAGTTGTCAATCTCGAAACGCTGGTTGCCGACCGTCTGACGGTCACTGCTAACCCTGATGTATCCGTAAATCATAATGCCCCAAAGAAAACCGTTCCGGCGGTTTGTCGGTCTATGCCGGCCGCATAACTGCGACAAAAAAAGATGCTCTAAATACTTGTATTTAGGGCAGAAAAACCCTAACTTTGAAAGTTTAAAAGAACCGGCCGTTTATTTGCCGCACATTTGAAACGATAACTAGTTAATAATTAAAAACATAAAGCTTTATGAAGAAAAAAGAACTGTATGAGGCTCCGAGTGTGGAGACTTATGATGTAATGCTCGAAAGAGTTATTGCAGATTCTAATAGGTATGGAAATAATGGGGCTGCTGGTGGCGACCTCGAAGAAGGTAATTCCTATCTGCTTTAAAGTTTTGAGCTATGAGAACAATTACTAAAGCATTATTTCTGATGGTCGTGGCTTCTGCCCTCGCCATTTCATGTGCTAAAGAGCCAAGCTCTCCGATCGACCATTCCGGCAAACTCGTAGAACTGACCATTATCGCCGACAATCCTGAGGCCCAGCCGTCCACCAAAACAGAGATGGTTGGCACTAAACCATACTGGTCTGTTGGTGATGCTATTGGTGTTTCTAATGGTACTAGTACTAACTATGAGTTCACTACCGACATTACTGCTCGTGCGACTACGGCTTCTTTCACGGGCTCCACGTCTGTGAGTGAAACACTATATGCATATTATCCTTATCAAGACAATGGAGTTGCATATAAGTCTTCTGTAAATGCTACTGGCGCTATGTTTGATCTTCTTACTGAGCAAACTCCAACTGCCACATCTTTTGATGGGGCAGCGGATGTGATGGTTGCAAAGAGTTTTTCTGTTAGTGAATCCACCACGACGGTTTCCGGTCTCCAATTTGCCCGTCTTGGCGCAATCGTTAAAATTGTTCTTAAGGATAGTGGCAACATAATGAGCGGCGAGCAGCACCCAAGTACTGTCTCAATGACCGCAGGATCCGCCCTTGCAGGTCGTTTTGTCATAGATATGCAGAATCAATGCTTAAGTAGCATATATTCTGGAGCCTCCAACACCGTTACAGCATCTTACACTGAGGATACTCAATATGTAATCAACAACTCCAACGGGACCTATCTCGTTGTTTATCCTCAGACCCTCGCTAGCGGAAGCGAGCTCACCATTTCTGCCGCAACAGAAGACTACTCCATTTCGAAGGCCATTACTCTTCCGCAAGACGTTGTGCTTCTTCCGGGTAAGGTTAATACCCTTACTATCAGCCTCGGCGAAGACAATATTACCGCAAACTCTAACTCTACTCCGTACTCTCTCCATAGTGGCAATCTTACCGAAGGAGATTATGTTATTGTTTACGACGGTGGAGCAATGAAAGCAAGCATTACTTCTAGCCGTTTCGACTTTACTAATGTGACTGTCTCTGATAATATAATCTACGACCCTTCTGAGGATATTGTCTGGCATATCGCTCCCAGTGGAGATTTCTGGACCATTTACAATTCTAGTATTAATAAGTTTGCGGCATCGACAGGGGCAGCGAATAAAGCCCAGCTTCTTGCTTCCGGTGATGATGACAAGAGCCTCTGGTCGGCTTCTGGGACTTCAACTTATGAATTCGTAAACAAGGCGAACGCAGCGGGTAAACTCAACGCTAACCTTCGCCGCAATGGCAATTATGGTTTCGCCTGTTATGGAACAGGCACTGGTGGTGCGTTGACTCTTTATAAACTCAATGACACTCGCGACGATCCTGAAATTTCCTGGTCTGCGAACACTGCTACCGCCACAATCTCTAGCAGCGGAACTGTCTTCACGGCCCCTTCCCTTAATAATGGAAATAGCTTATCCGTGACTTATTCTTCCTCTAATGAGTCTGTTGCGACTATCGCAACTAACGGAGTTGTAACCATTGTCGGCGAAGGTGCTACTACCATCAGCGCTGCTTTCAAAGGTAATTCCCAATATAAGCCGTCGACAGTAAGCTATGTGCTTACCGTTACCGACAATCGTACGGCATGCGTAGCGCCTACGTTTAACCCTGGCGCTGGCGAGGTCGCATCCGGCACTACAGTGACGATTGCTTCCACGACTTCGGGTGCTGTCATCTATTATACCACCGGTTCTTCTGATTTCTCGGCTGGTGACTGGACGGAGTATACTGAGCCCGTAGCGATCACCTCTGCATGCACAATCAAAGCGATTGCAACTGCTGCTAATTACAAGAACAGTGAAGTTGCTTCTGCCGCCTATACCCTTGAGCCGTCTCCTATTTCTATAGCCGAGGTTCTCGCTGCTAACAGTAACACCAAAGTTAAAACGACCGGTGTCGTTGCTCAGATTAATCAAAAGGGATTTATCCTTACTGATGGAAACAATAATATCTTTGTCTATGAGAATGCGGTTCCTACCGTTGCCGTAGGCCAAGCTGTTACAGTTGCTGGTACCCGTGACGCTCATAATAATATCCCTCAGATCGCTTCTCCTACAATTACTGCTGGAGAAAATGGCCAAACTGTTACAAGAACAGATATAACGGTTGTTACCAGTTCTAATGTGACGAGTTTCACAACTAGCGTCTATGTATCTCTTACTGGTGTATTGACTATTTCTGGCTCTTACTATAATGTGTCAATCGCAGGGAGCCAAACTCAAGGAAGTCTATATCAGCTAGCCGGTAACGAGGAGTATACAGCAGGCACCCTTTCTGAACTAAGTGGGAAGGCTATTACAGTCTACGGTTATGTAACGGGCCGTACCAACAATTATCTAAGTATTGCTCCTGTTGATATAGAACTTGACTCCACCCCTGCGTTATCTGTTTCTCCTGCGACATCTTCTGAAAACCCGGCTAATTGGGCAAGTGGCGTTGGGGATGCAAAGACATTTACTGTCACTCCAACCAACGGAACTTGGGATTATTCCACCACTGATATGGACTGGGCGACTATTTCACGAAACGGGAATACGCTCACGGTAACCCCTAAAACAGCACAAGCCTCTGAAGCGTATTCCGGAAATATCACTGTAACTCTTACCCCGTCTCAATCTGGTTATTCTTCTATTACTAAAACCATATATCTTGCTCAAGCGAAGTATGTCTCCGGTTCTTCAACAGTAACGCTTCAGTATACAGCGGGTAAAACCACGAATATGACAGGCGGCAATGACGCGGCTACGTTAGGATTAAACGCTGAAGATTGGTCCGTTGTTGGAGCAAAGGGTAGTAATAGTAATTTCCCGGGCTTGAACAAGAGTAATTACATTGCACTCTACTGGAATGCAACAGCAAGTAATACCTTAACTGTCTCATCATTAAAGGGAGCCACGATCAATTCTATAACCATTACATATACCGGCTCAGGTTATAGTAATGGGAAAGTGCTTGTAAATGATAGCGTAGTGTCAGGATCGAATGGTTCATACTCAATTAACAACTCTTCGTTTGTTATTACTAATGGCAATACTAGCAACGTACAGGTTCGAATTAGTTCTATAACAATTAGTTATACACCATCCAATTGAGGAGGGGCCGGAGAGGGAGACTCCGGGGCATGGTTGGAGCTCCCGGCTCAGACCGGGAGCGAAGACTATGTAGTTACTCTGTATAGAAACGGTGGGGCTTCTACCGAGCGTAACTATACATTTAACTATAGCAAGGAGCGTTATGCCGCCCTTTGGACGGCGTATACGCTTACGGAAAGCGATATTCTGGAGACGCGCGCTGCTGGCTCCTGGGCCTATTTTGCAGACATTGACAACCAGTACCAGGTGAATGTGAAGTCGAACAGCTACGGCACGAACTATAACAACGACACCTACTCGCGCGGTCACCAGATTCCGGATGCGGATCGAAGGATTGACGCTGACAAGGCTCAGACCTACTACCTGACCAACCAGACGCCCCAGATCCAGAATGGATTCAACTCCGGGGTTTGGAGCCAGTTGGAGAAGGCCGGACGGGGTTTCGTAGTCTCTTCCGGCGACAATTACAACAGTTCCTTCACACGAACGGACGTGTTGTACATCGTTACCGGGCCATGCTATGGCAAAGACGGAACCTCGGAAACGCCCAGTTATCTGACGGCGGCAAGCAGTACCATTAAGCCCTCAAGCGTCCCCATACCAAAATACTATTGGAAGGCCTTCCTGAAGGTCAAGAGGGATAGTAACGGGAATGTGACGTCAGCCAAGGCCATCGGTTTCTGGTTCGAGCACAAGACTTATTCCGATAGCTATACCGATCACGTTGTCAGCGTGGACCAGATCGAGACCTGGACAGGCTTTGACCTCTTTACGAATCTCCCTGGAACCCAAACTTCCGGCATAGAGCAAACCGCAGAGTCTAACACCAGTTGGACCACTTTCCGGGACTTTTAGACGGCTTTAACGACCATTTTAGACATGATCAGGCAGGGCTATGGTCCTGCCTGATTTGTTGTTCGCCCGGCACGAACGTATTCTAACGGGTGCAAGTCCCCAGACCGCCCTGATAGTGGGAAGGTCACAGC
>Ga0310691_10004285_pt1 | contig 16184 bp, 15 predicted proteins | sample 176DNAGHGlowgp2_FD_203887 | JGI IMG/M metagenome (GOLD analysis project Ga0310691, IMG submission 203887) | Sheep rumen microbial communities from Palmerston North, Manawatu-Wanganui, New Zealand - 1766 DNA GHGlow gp2 (v2) (version 2) | ecosystem: Host-associated > Mammals > Digestive system >...
CACCAAAATTACAGCAAAATATGGGCTGATGAAACAAATGGGGGCTATCTTTGCAACCATCGTCGCTACGCGACATTGCAAACTGCATGTGGCATTTTCTGTCAATGCACTCTGCAGACACGGCCTCTGACAGACAAATTGCGTTAAATCAATATAAATACGGAGAAAGTTTCTTCCGTTTCTCAGTTTTTCTTGCTACCTTTGCCGTCGGAAAGGAATAAATGTAAATAATCGATATTTATTTGTAAACTTTAAAATCAAAATGGTAAACTACAAGGAATTAGGTCTCGTGAACACTCGCGAGATGTTTAAGAAAGCCGTAGCCGGCGGCTACGCTATCCCCGCTTTCAATTTCAACACCATGGAACAGATGCAGGCCATCGTCCAGGCTGCCGTTGAAACCAAGTCGCCCGTTATCATGCAGGTGTCGAAGGGCGCCCGCAACTATGCCAACGCTACCATCCTGCGCTATATGGCCGAGGGTGCCGTGGCTTACGCCAAGGAGCTGGGTTGCGAGCATCCTGAGATTGTGCTCCACCTCGACCACGGCGACAGCTTCGAGCTGTGCAAGGACTGCATCGACATGGGTTTCTCCAGCGTGATGTACGACGGCAGCGCCCTGCCTTACGAGGAGAACATCAAAATTTCGCGCCAGGTGGTGGAGTATGCCCACAAGTACGACGTGACCGTAGAGTGCGAGCTCGGCGTGCTGGCCGGTGTTGAGGATGAGGTAGCCTCTGAGGTGAGCCACTACACCAAGCCCGAGGAGGTTATCGACTTCGCTACCCGCACGGGCTGCGACTCGCTGGCCATCTCTATCGGTACCAGCCACGGCGCTTACAAGTTCAAGCCTGAGCAGTGTACCCGCGACCCGAAGACCGGCAAGCTCGTGCCTCCCCCATTGGCTTTCGACGTGCTGCATGAGATTGAGAAGAAGCTGCCCGGCTTCCCCATTGTGCTCCACGGTTCGAGCTCGGTGCCTCAGGACGAGGTGGACACCATCAACAAGTACGGTGGCAACCTGCCCGACGCCGTCGGTATTCCCGAGGAGCAGCTGCGCGAAGCTTCTAAGAGCGCCGTCTGCAAGATCAACATCGACTCTGACTCGCGTCTGGCCATGACCGCCGCCGTGCGCAAGTACTTGGCTGAGCATCCCGACCACTTCGATCCCCGTCAGTATCTGAAGCCTGCCCGCGAGAACATGAAGAAGATGTACATCCACAAGATTGTCGACGTGCTCGGCTCGGACGGCAAGCTCGGATAATCATCTATAGTTTCTATAGCTTCTATAGTATCTATAGCCCCCAAATGAAGGTGGAAATGTTAAAAAAGCATTTCCACCTTTACTTTTTTGCCGAAAAGTTTGGAACGTATGCGGAAATGTACTACTTTTGCAGTGTAATAGCAAAGTAGTACACTAAAACATTATAATCCAACAGCGCCTCGCGCCTTAAAAACTTCAGCCATTATGATTGACATCAGCCACCTCAACTTCAAGTACGCCGGCCAGAAGGAGCCTGTGTTCAGCGACTTCAGCCTGCAGCTCGCGGAGAACCGCATCTACGGTCTCTTAGGCAAGAACGGCACGGGCAAGTCCACCCTGCTTTACCTCATCAGCGGTCTGTTGCGGCCCACCGCCGGTAGCGTTTGTATAACTACAGGGGCGTCATCCTCCGCCGCCGGTTCCGTAAGCTGCGATACTATCGCAGCCCACGAGCGTCGAGTGGAAATACTGCAGGAACTCTTCCTCGTACCCGAGGAGTTCGACCTGCCGCAGATGACCCTCGACCGCTATGTGCGGCTCAACGCGCCGTTCTACCCTCGCTTCTCGCGCGAAGTGATGGACCGCTGTCTGACGGACTTCGAACTCGACACTCGCCTCGACCTCAGCGCCCTGTCGATGGGGCAGAAGAAGAAAGTCTTCATGAGCTTCGCCCTCGCCGCCGGCACGCGCTACCTGCTGATGGACGAGCCCACCAACGGCCTCGACATCCCCTCGAAAAGCCAGTTCCGCCGCGTGGTGGCCCAGAACATGAGCGACGAGCGCACCATCCTCATCTCCACACACCAGGTACACGACGTGGAGGCGCTGCTCGACCACATCCTCATCCTCTCGCAACGCGCCCTGCTGCTCGACGCCCCGGTGGCCGACCTCACGGCCCGCTACACCTTCAACTACCGTAGTGTGGACGACGGTTCTGCCGTCGTCTACAGCGAGCCTGCCCTCCAGGGCCGCGCCGTCATGGCCGAGCGCCGCGAGGGCGACGCCGAGACGCAGCTGAACCTCGAACTGCTGTTCAATGCCGTGACGAAAGGGCAGCTCTGACCTCCGGATTCAATGTATTAAGCGGACAAAGAATGATACGAATTAAACGGATATAGTGATGAACGACTTTAATTTGAATCGCTTTCTGATGGTGTTGCGGCTCGACTTCACCGTGGGCCGGCGCCAGTTGCTCGTCTATACTGCCGGCGGCGTGATGGTCTACCTGTTTTACTTCTGGTTTGCCTATAATGTCGGCATGCACGCCGTGGTTGTCAACGACATGGCGTCGTACGTCAACCACATCTGCGAGGCCGTCGCTATGTTTGGCGTCATAACGATGTATGTGTTCTTCCTCGCCGTGGCCAGCACGCTGTGGCGCCACGAGCAGAAGAAGGCGGGACGCACCATGCACCTGATGCTGCCCGCCACGCAACTGGAGAAGTTCCTGTCACGTTGGGTGTATATGCTCGTACTGTCGCTTACGGCCGGCTGTCTGACATTCTTTGTGGCCGATGCCCTCCATATCGCGTGGCTCTGGCTGACTGACAAGCCCGTCGTGGCCGCCACTGCCTATTTTCTGAAAGCTTTCAAGACAGACTTCAGTCAGGGCGCCCACTCCCTTTACAGCATACTGATAGCCGTACACGCCTTCTTCCTCCTGGGCGGCATCGTGCTGCGCAAGTTCCATTTCGTGCTCACGGCCATCGCCGCCTCCCTGCTGGTTTCCACGATGATGTACTTCCTCACGACCGACCAGCCATACATGAAGGCTGTCCCCATACTGTGGTGGCACACCGGCGTGGCCGTCCTCTTCGCCGTGCTCACCTGCGTCTTCACCGTCGCGGCTTACCGTATTTACTGCCGCTGGCAAGTTGTAACCCATAAACTACTGAACCGATGAAAAGCCTGCAATTCTCACCCCGCCGCTTCTGGCTGACGCTCGTCTGGACGCTGAACTACCAGCGCCGCACGCTGCTGACGCTGCTCGTCAGTGCTGTCTCAGCCTTTGCCCTTTACCAGTACTTTACCTTCATCGATCTCAAGAACGATTTCCCCAACAGACAACTCTACGGTCACGACATCGATGCCTACATCGCCATCTGGCTCGACCAGGTAGCCCTGGCCAGCCTCGCCATTGGTGCCGCGCTGATGTGCGTCGGTGCGTCGATAGCCTTCTGGCACCTGCACCGGCAGAACGAGGGCCGGCGCCTGCTGATGCTGCCCGCCACGCCGATAGAGAAGTTCCTGGCCCGCTGGGTGCTCTACGTACCCCTGCTGCTGGTGCTGCTCGTGGCGGCCTTCGTGGCTGGCGACATGCTGCGCGTGCTCACCTGGCCGCTGTTCGGCTACGACGTGTCGTTCCCGTCGGCCATTCCGGCGTTCTTCACCCAGCTGAAGTACCTGTTCTTTGTCACCCCTACAGCCCGTCCGTTGGGCGTCTTCGCTCTCTGGGCGTTGTTCCTGTTCTTCCATGCCCTGAGCCTCTTCTGCAGCGTGGCGCTGCCGCGCTTGGCGTGGCTCGCCGTGCTGGCGACGTTCTTCGCCGTAATAGCCCTCATCGAGAACGCCATCGGCAACGCCGCCACTCTTCACCTGTGGCCATTTGCGGCCCTGACCGTCGTGCTCGCCGTGGGCGCCTTCTGGCTCTTCTGCCGCTACCCCCAGTACCAGTTGTTTCACTCTAAAAAAGACTGACTACCACTATGACCTTTACAAACGACAAAGCGATATACCTGCAGATGGCCGACCGCCTCTGCGACGAGATCCTGGCCGGCACCTACAAGGCCGACGACCGCATACCGTCGGTGCGCGATTATGCCGTGCTCCTGGAGGTGAACACCAACACCGCCGTCAAGGCCTACGACGAGCTGGCTCGCGCGAACATTATATATAATAAGCGCGGTCTGGGCTACTTCGTCACCCCCGGCGCCCGGCAGCAGATACTCCGTGAGCGCAAGCAGGCGTTCATGAAGGAGCGTCTGCCCGAGCTGTTCCGTCAGATGCGCCTGCTGGGCATCGACATCGGCGACATCGTCTGGGCGTGGGAAAGAAATGGGTAGGAGCTTAAGTGACAAAAATCTTCAGAAATCTAACAAAAACATAATAGAAGTTATTTGCATGTGATTTTTTTGCACATAATGTTCGGTACACCGCAACTTTTATGTATCTTTGCACGTCAAACTATTAAATAGTCCAATTTTCGTAACTCTTTCTTAAACGCAGAGGCGCAGAGTTATAGAGGTTTACGCGTACCATTAGAGTGGGCAGAGGCATGCCAGAGGCATTATAAGAGTACGCAGAGCCATGCGGTAGCCACTCGGCGACCCCCAAAGGATGCTTTAGCATGACTCTGGATATAACATGAAAACTACTCATTCTCTGCGTCTCTGCGTTTAAACAAAAAAGAGAAACTTGAAATAGTAAATCCGTAAATAATAAATCTAAAATAGTAAATAGTAAATCCGTATATAGTAAATCTAAAATAGTAAATAGTAAATCCGTAAATAGTAAATCTAAAATAGTAAATAGTAAATCCGTAAATAGTAAATATAGATGATTCATCTGCAAGACGTCAACAAGACCTATTACGGCGCCCAGCCGCTGCACGTGCTGAAAGGCATCAACCTCGACATCGAGTCGGGCGAGTTCGTCTCGATCATGGGCGCCTCGGGCTCCGGCAAGTCTACGCTGCTCAACATCCTTGGCATCCTCGACAACTACGACTCCGGGCTCTACGAGCTGGCCGGCGTCAGGATATGGAACCTGTCGGAGAGTCGTGCCGCCGAATACCGCAACAAGATGATAGGGTTCATCTTCCAGTCGTTCAACCTCATCTCGTTCAAGACAGCAGTAGAGAACGTCGAGTTGCCGCTGTTCTATCAGGGCGTGAGCCGCAGGAAGCGCCACCAGCTGGCTCTAGAATATCTAGAACGCCTGGGACTGCTCGACTGGGCCACCCACTATCCCAACGAGCTCAGCGGTGGCCAGCGTCAGCGTGTGGCCATTGCCCGGGCGCTGATCACGCAGCCGAAGATTATCCTGGCCGACGAGCCCACGGGCGCCCTCGACTCGAAGACCTCGGTTGAGGTGATGCAGCTGTTGAAACAGCTGAACAGCGACGAGCATATTACCGAGATTATCGTTACCCACGACCCCACTGTGGCCCAGCAGACTAACCGTACTGTGAGAATCGTGGACGGATGCCTCATCCCTGACCCCTCTCGCTGAGGAGAGGGGCGTAAATACTTTATTGGCAGTATGGAAAAAAAAGGATTGCTCAGACATTTTACGCCCCTCTCCTTGGGAGAGGGACTGGGGGTGAGGCCCCTGCTGAATGAAATATGGCAGACGGCGCGCCGCAATAAGCTGCGCACCACGCTGACGGGCTTCGCCGTGGCGTGGGGCATCTTCATGATTATCGTGCTGCTGGGCGCCGGCAACGGCCTTATCAATGCCTTGGTGCAGCAGAACAGCCGCTTTCTCGCCAGTTCGATGGTGGTGTTTGGCGGACAGACGTCGAAACCCTATCGCGGTCTGGCCGAAGGCCGCTCGGTAAGGCTCCACGACCAGGACATAGCCATCACCGGACAGGATTTCCGGGGCGTCGTCGACGAGGTGGGCGCACAGTACCAGACCTCTGCTGTCATCAGCCGCGGCCAGCAGTATGTCTCCACTCAGGTGAGCGGCGTCTATCCTAACCATACGAAGATTGACAAGGTGGAGATGCTCCACGGCCGTTTTATCAACGTCATCGACCTGCGCGAGCGCCGCAAGGTGGTAGTCCTCGGCAGCAAGCAGGCTCAGGAACTGCTGGGGAGGCCGTCGGCTGCAACAGAGTTGCAGCATAGTGGACGGGAGACAGCAATAGGGGTGAAGAACCGGGGGCAAGAGGCGCTCATTGGGCAGTATGTCAAGGTAGGTACGCTGGCCTTCAAGGTGGTGGGCATATTCAAGGAGCAGGAGAACCGCCGTGCCGATGCCTTTGCCCCTTATTCCACCATCAAGAGCATCTATGGCACACATACCGACGACGTGGGGCGCATAGAGTTCACCTTCCACGGTCTGGCCACGGAGCAGGCCAACGAGCAGTTTGAGCGCGACTACCGTCGCCGCATGAACAGTGCCCACCAGGCGCACCCCGACGACGAGAGCGCCCTGTGGTTGTGGAACCGTTACACGCAGAACATGCAGATGAACAAGGGCATGAGCATCATTCGCACGGCGCTGTGGGTCATCGGCCTGTTTACCCTGCTCTCGGGTATCGTCGGCGTGAGCAACATCATGCTCATCACCGTCAAGGAGCGCACCCATGAGTTCGGCATACGCAAGGCCATCGGCGCCAAGCCGTGGGCTATCCTGAGACTGATTATCGTCGAGAGCGTCATCATCACCACCATCTTCGGCTATGTGGGCATGGTGCTCGGCGTGGCCGCCAATGAATATATGGATGCCACCTTGGGCCACGACGTCATCGACACCGGCCTGTTCCGCACTACGATGTTCGTCAACCCCACGGTGGGACTCGACGTCTGCATAGAGGCCACCGTGGTCATGATTGTCGCCGGTACCGTGGCCGGGCTTATTCCCGCCTACAAGGCCAGTCGCATACGGCCTATTGAGGCGCTAAATGCTGACTAGTGAGCTAGTTGTCCTGGTAGACCTAGTTGTCCTAGTAGTCCTAGTAGTCCTAGTTAAACCTAGTAAAAGAATGAGAATAGATATTGATTCATACAGAGAGGTGCTCGACACCTTGACGCGCAACAAAAGTCGCTCGCTGCTCACCGGCTTTGGCGTGTTCTGGGGCGTCTTCATGCTCGTGGCGCTCATTGGCGGCGGCAACGGCCTGAAAGAGAAGCTCAACGAGAACTTCGCCGGCTTTGCTACCAACAGCGCCATGGTGTGGGCGCAACCCACGAGCAAGGCCTACAAGGGTTTCCGCAAAGGCCGCTACTGGCAGATGGATTACAAGGACGTGGAGCGTCTGCGCCAGCGCGTGCCAGAGCTTGACGTGGTAACGCCGCTGCTCTTTTCCAATGGCGGCACGGCCTACTTCGCCGACCGCAAGGCTACCGTCGGTATCAACGGCGTGCAGCCTGACTATAGCCGCGTGAACGAGCCGAAACTGTTTTATGGCCGCTATATCAACGATGCCGACATCCGCCAGCACCGCAAGGTGTGCGTCATCGGTAAGAAAACCTACAAAGAGCTGTTTCCCGGCGGCGGCGACCCCTGCGGCAAGAGCATCCGCGTTGACAAGATGTACTACCGTATCGTGGGTGTCGACTATAATGTCTCTGGCGGCGTCAACTTCGGCGGCGAGGCCGGAACGATGCTCCTGCTGCCCATCACGCTGATGCAGCAGGTCTACAACCGAGGCCACCAGGTCGACATGATTGCCGTGACGGGGCGACCCGGTGTGGTGATGTCGAAGGTAACCGACCGCATCCGTGCCACCGTTGCCCGTGCCCACCTGGTAGACCCCACCGACGAGCAGGGCGCCACGGTGTTCAATACTGAGGTGCTGTTCCAGCTGTTAGACAACCTCTTCCGGGGCGTCAACTTCCTGATCTGGCTCGTGGGCTTAGGCACGCTCTTGGCCGGCGCCATCGGCGTGAGCAACATCATGATGGTCACCGTGCGCGAGCGTACCACAGAGATAGGCATACGCCGCGCCATAGGAGCCACGCCGCGCATGGTGCTCTCGCAAATTATTGCTGAGAGTATCGTGCTCACCCTTGTGGCGGGCATGAGCGGCATACTCTTCGGCGTGGTTGTCCTGCAGATGCTGGAGCTGGCCAATACCGAGGACGGCATACTCACGGCTCATTTCCAGGTGGGTTTTTGGACGGCCATCACGGCGGCCCTCGCCGTATCGGTGGTCGGCGTGCTCGCCGGCTTGGCGCCCGCCGCCCGCGCCATGGCCATCAAGCCTGTAGACGCGATGAGAGATGAATAACAACCCAGAAATCCACCCCCAGCCCCTCCCAAAGGGAGGGGAGGTTGATTACCTGGCAGGTGGAGGTTGGTGCGAAGAGAGATAATGGTATTATGGCGGAATAGTAAAAATAAATAAAAGAATAAAATACACAATCTTATGAGTACAAACAGTAGTAAGAGTAATCAAGTCCCCCTCCCCTCGGGAGGGGTTAGGGGTGGGTTAAAACTCCTTATCGCTGCCCTTGTGGCACTGGTGTTTATCGGCACCTTCGTGTTTCTTTGGCAGAAGAGCCAGCCCAAGGAGGTGGTGTATCAGGAGTTGAGTCCCGAACAGAAAGACATTGAGAAAACCACTATCATCACCGGCAAGATAGAGCCGCGCAACGAGGTGGCCGTGAAGCCGCAGATCAGCGGCATCATTGCCGAGCTGATGAAGGAGCCGGGACAGCATGTGCAGCAGGGCGAGGTGATTGCCCGTGTGAAGGTGATTCCCGACATGGGGCAGCTGTCGAGTGCCGAGAACCGCGTGCGGCTGGCCATGCTGAACCTGAAGCAGGCCGAGGTGGACTTCCAGCGCGAGGAGAACCTGCACCGCCAGCAGCTCGTCTCTGACGACGAGTACGACAAGGTGCGCCAGCAGCTGCGGCAGGCACAGCAGGAGAAGGCCGCCGCCGAGGATGCCCTGCAGGTGGTGCGTGACGGTGTGAGCCGCTCCAATGCCTCGGCATCGTCGACGCTCATCCGCAGTACCATCAGCGGCGTCATCCTCGACATTCCTGTCAAGGTGGGCAATTCCGTCATCAACAGCAACACCTTCAACGACGGTACCACCATTGCCACTGTGGCCAACATGCAGGATCTTATCTTCCGCGGCAATATCGACGAGACGGAGGTGGGACAGCTCTCCATCGGCGTGCCGATGAAGATTACCATCGGTGCACTGCAGGACCTGCAGTTTGATGCCGCCTTGGAGTATATCTCGCCGAAGGCCATCGAGACCAACGGTGCCAACCAGTTTGAAATCAAGGCCGCCGTGCATTTAGCCTCGCTGAAGAGCAAATCGGCTGGCGGTGCCGCCGTGATGGCTGAGACGGGTGCCGGCGGTGAGGCTATCCGCTCGGGATTCTCGGCCAATGCCGAGATCGTGCTGGCCCGTGCCGACAAGGTGCTTGCCATCCCCGAGAGTGCGCTGGAGTTCAGCGGCGACTCCACCTTTGTCTACATCGTCAGCGGCGCTGGCGACGATAAGCGCTACGACCGCCGCCCCGTGGTCACCGGTCTGAGCGACGGCGTGAATATCGAAGTCAAGAAAGGCTTGAGCGCCAAGGACGTGGTGCGTGGCCCGCAAATCATCACCGACGACCAGGAGGACTAAGCCATGAATAAAGTTAAAAGTATACTATACCGCGGCGTTGCCGCCCGCCGTCCGCTGTGCTGCGGCGTTGCCGCAGCCCTCGCGATCCTCGCCGCTTTCGCCGCTCTTCCCGCTGCCGCCCAGCCGCGCCAGTGGTCGCTCCGCGAGTGTTGCGACTATGCCGTGACTCATAACATCAGCATCCGCCAGCAGGAGCTGCGCCGGCGCCAGCAGGAGGTGCAGCTCTCTACCGCCCGCAACAGCCGCCTGCCCAACCTCAGCGGTTCGGTAGGCCAGAACTTCAGCTTCGGCCGAGGCCTGACCGCCAACAACACTTACACCAATACCAACACCTCGTCGACATCGTTCTCACTCGGTACGACCATCCCCCTGTTTACGGGTTTCCAGATTCCCAACCAGATACGGCTGAGCCAACTCAACCTTGAAGCTGCCACCCAGGACCTGGAGAAGGCCAAGAACGACATCCGCATGCAGGTGGCGCAGGCCTATGTGCAGATTCTTTACAGTCAGGAGATTAGCGCCGTGGCTCATCGCCAGATTAGCATCGACTCCATGCAGGTAGTGCGGCTGCAGGCGCTGGTCGACAACGGCAGGGCCAGCGGCGCCCAGCTGTCGCAACAGCAGGCCACCCTTGCCCAGAGCCGCCTCACCGCTACCCAGGCCGACAACAACCTGAACCTGGCGCTGCTTACAATGACCCAACTCTTAGAGTTGCCGACGGCTGATGGCTTCGCCGTAGCCCCTTTCTTGAATGAAGAATTAAGAATGAAGAATGAAGAATTTGCTGCCGCCGTCCCCTCTCCCGCCGGTTCGCTGTGCAGCGACGCTGCCCCCGACGCTGAGGCCGTCTATGCCGAGGCCCTCGGCCTGAAGCCCGAGATTGCCGCCCAGCAGTTGCGCCTGCGTGCCACCGACCACAGCATCCGCATCGCACAGGCCGGCTATATGCCTACGCTCTCGCTCAGCGGCGGCTTAGGCTCTAATTACTATACCAACAGCGAGATGAGCTCCGACCCCTTTGGCCGCCAGCTAAAAAACAACTTCAGCCAGTATATCGGTCTGAGTCTGAATATTCCCATCTTCAACCGCTTTCAGACGCGCAACAGCGTGCGCAGCGCCCGGCTGGAGCAGCAGAACCAGCAACTGACGCTCGACAATACGAAGAAGACGCTCTATAAGGAGATTCAGCAGGTGTGCCTCAACTACGGTGCTGCCCAGGCAAAGTTTCAGAGCAGCAGTGCCGCCGTGCGCAGCAGTCAAGATGCCTTTACCCTGATGCAGGCCAAATACGAGAACGGTAAGGCCAACATCACGGAGTTTAATGAGGCCAAGAACAACTATCTGCGTGCAGAGTCAGACTGCGCTCAGGCGCGTTACGAACTGCTCTACCAGCATGCCCTGCTACAGTTCTACCGCGGACAACCGTTTTAAGTGAATTTACTCTTCACTTATTTGGGTTGTTCGGCCTCTAAGCGGTCGATGGCGCCGCTGACGGGATTCATCCACAGACGCGTGCCATAGTGCTTGTTGAAGAGGTCGCCGTTGAGCAGTTCGACATTGCCAAACTGCGGGGCGGGGAACTCTTCACTGCTCACGGCGTCGATACCGTTGTAGACGGTGCTACGCATCTTGCCCGGCACGTTGTAGTAGAGGCCGTTCTCTGCCTTTTTCTTCTTGGCAGCCTGCTCGGCGTCGGTGGCAGGCAGTTCAGTGAGGTTCTCCACACTAATATAATAAGGTGCACCGCTCAGGTCGTCGGCATCCACCAGTCCGAAGTGCTTGGAGAAACGGAACACCAGCAGGCGGTCGAACGCCTCGGCGGGGCATACGACGAACTGCTCTTCAGTGGTGTCGCGCACCGTGGTGCCTGCAAAAAGGCTGGTGAGCGCCTGATCCTGCTGGTCGAGCTGACCAAGCATAAGTTTCATCTGGTCGCCGTCCTTGGGCATAAAGTCGGCCTGGCCCTTGACCAGCTGGCTACGGCTGTCGCGAATGTCGTAAATCTCCTGAGCCGTCAGCTGAGCCATCTTTGCCGTGCTGCCGGCAGACAGTATCTCTTCGTTCATAAACTGCCGTGGATTGACTCTCGCCGGTTTCTTGGCAGCCTTAAACGGTGCCGGCACAGCCGGCTTCTGCGGCTCGGCGTTGATGGCAGTGAGCACGCCCTCGTCGTTGACGGCGATGTTGATGGCCGACGTTTTGTTGTTGAACTTCACGCTATAGGCTTTCGTCGTGTCGCGCACGCCGATGGCCGTCTGTGCCACCGACAGCAGGCGGTAGTTCACCGACGGCTCCGTGCTCACGTTGCTGAGTCTGAGGAATCGCTCGGCATACGATGCGAAGTCGCCCGGCGTATAGGTGGTCTTCTCAATGCGCACGGTGAGCCGGATGGCTGTCTTAGGCAGGAAGTAGACGGCACCCTCCTGTGTCACTCCCGGCATGTAGAGACCGGTCTGGGTTTGCGCCACTGCGTGGCTAGTGAATAGTGAACAGTGAACGGTGAATAGTGCCAGTGCCAGCGTAGTTATAGTCGTTAAGCGTTTCATTATAGTGATGTCCTTGAATACTTTTTAATTTTTTAATCTTTTAATCTTTCAATTTTTCAATCTTTCAATCTTTCAACTTTCCCAGCGCTTTCGGCAGGTATCTGATGATGTCGCGGGCTATGAGGCTCTCCTGTCCCATCTCCTGGGCGGCCATGTCGCCAGCCAGTCCGTGTAGGTACATCCCCACGATGCAGGCCTCCCGTTGGCTGTAGCCACGGGCTAAGAGACCGGTGAGAATGCCTGTGAGCACGTCGCCGCTGCCGGCGGTGGCCATGCCGGCATTACCGGTTGTGTTGAATGTGATATGACCGTCGGGGCTGCAAAGCGCCGAGTAGTGGCCTTTCAGTATGATGTATGCCTGCAGACGCTGTGACAGGTCGCGGGCTTTCGACAGCCGCTCGAAACTGTCGGAAGAATGACCCTCTAAGCGGTCGAATTCCTTGGGGTGGGGTGTCAGGATGATGTCCTTAGGCAGTTGCTGCACCCACGCATGGTGGTTGGCCAGGATGTTGATGGCATCGGCATCGCAGACGATGGGGCACTGCGTGCGCCGCAGTTGGGCGATAATAGCGATGGCCGTTGTCTCTGCTGTTCCTAAGCCGGGACCTATACCCATGGCTTGGAAGTCCTCGGTGTCGACAGCCTCAGAGAAGGAAGTCTCCTCGCGGTCTATCATCAACACGGCTTCGGGAACCGCGGTCTGCAGGATGGGCACGTTCTTGCGCGGCGTGCGACAGGTGACCTTGCCCACGCCCGATCGAAGACACGCTTCAGTGGCCAGGACGGCGGCGCCAGCCATGCCGTAGCTGCCGGCAATCATCAGGACATTGCCCATCATGCCCTTATGGGCGTAGGGATGGCGTGGCGGCAGCATCAGGGCTCTGACGTCAGCCTCTTCCACCATGGTGTACTGGCACTCTGTTTTCTCGATGCCCTCCTGGCTCAGTCCGATGTCAAGCACTTGCAGGTCGCCAACAAACTGCTGGTTCTCGGCGAAGAGCATCGACAGTTTCTTCTGTCCTAAGGTGAGCGTCAGTGTGGCGCGAACGATGTTGGCCCTGACGTTATAGGTGTTGTCTTCGGTCATCAGCCCCGACGGCATGTCGATACTCACCACCTCGGCAGGCGAGGCGTTGATATATTTCACCAGTGAGGCGAAACCGCCGTTCAAGGGCTTGTTGAGGCCGGAGCCGAAGAGACCGTCGACCACGAGCATGCCGTGCTCTAACTGTGGCGGGTCAAACTCCTGTGTCACTTCTACAAAATGCTTGGCTTTCTTGCTCGTCAGTCGTTTCTTGTTTTCCTCGCAGTCGGCCGACAGATGTCCGGAGATGTTAAATAGAAAAATCTTCACCTCGTAGCCTCGCTCTATCAGCATGCGCGCAACAGCCAAGGCATCGCCGCCGTTGTTGCCAGGGCCGGCGAACACCACCACAGGTACCGTCATGTCCCAGCGTGCAATGATGGCCTGTGTCAGGGTCTTGGCGGCGCGCTCCATCAGGTCAATCGACTTGATGGGTTCGTGCTCTATAGTATATTTGTCAAGCTCATGTATCTGAGCGCTCGTAAAGATCTTCATAATTGCGCGCAAAGATACGGCAAATTCAGCAGAAAACAAAACATTTCCTTCTTTTTCTGACGCTATTCGGATAAAAAGTATTAATTTTGCACCGCAAAACAATATCCATCTGTTTTTGGTATGAATAGAGTAACCATTAAAGATAAGACCTTCGAGGTGTCTATGCCTGCTGCTCAGATACAGGCGCGAGTGAAGGAACTGGCTCAGCAGATGAGCCGTGACTTGGAGGGTAAGAATCCGCTGTTTCTGGCTGTGCTCAACGGCGCGTTCATCTTCGCCGCCGACCTGATGCGCGAGATGACCATTCCCTGTGAGATTTCGTTTGTAAAGTTAGCCTCCTATCAGGGTACCACGTCGACAGGCAAGGTGCACGAGGTGATAGGCATCAACGAGAACCTCACCGACCGCACCGTTGTCATCGTGGAGGACATTGTGGAGAGCGGTCTCACCATCAAGCGTATGATGGAGCAGCTGGGCACGCGCAACCCCGCCTCGGTGCAGGTGTGCACGCTTTTCTTCAAACCCGAGAAACTGACGGTAGACTTGAAGCTCGACTATGTGGCCTTCGAGATTCCCAACGACTTCATCCTAGGCTATGGACTGGATTACGATCAGCAGGGCCGCGGGTTGAAGGACATCTATACCTTGGTGAAGGGTGAAGAGTAAAAGGTGAAGGGAGATTACTTCATCGGCAAGGTAATATATCGTAAATCAAAAATATCGTAAATCGAAAATAAAATAGTAAATCGCAAGTAAAGTGAGAATAATAAAGCTTCCCCACATGCCGAGTGATGTTGAGGCGCGCAAAGGCGACCTCATTACCGACCTGTGGACTAAGGGTAAAGAAATCAAAGCAAAGCAGAACCAACAAGAACAACGAATAAAAATGAAGAACATTGTAATCTTCGGTGCCCCCGGCTCCGGCAAGGGCACGCAGAGCGACAAGCTCATTGAAAAGTATGGACTGAATCACATCTCGACCGGCGACGTACTGCGGGCCGAGATTAAGAAAGGCACGGAATTAGGGCAGACGGCCCAGAAGTTTATAGACCAGGGACAGCTCATTCCCGACGACTTGATGGTGAGCATTTTAGCCTCCGTCTACGACGCCTTTGGCCGTGGCCATAAGGGTGTGATCTTCGACGGTTTTCCCCGCACTATCCCTCAGGCCGAGGCCCTGAAGGCGATGCTCAGCGAGCGCGGCGACAAGGTGGCCGCCATGATAGAGCTCGACGTGCCTGAGGACGAGCTGATGAAGCGTCTTGTGCTGCGTGGCCAGCAGAGCGGTCGTGCCGACGACAACGAGGAGACCATCAAGAAGCGCCTCGTCGTCTATCACTCACAGACACAGCCCCTCATCCAGTGGTATGCCAACGAGGGTATTCACTACCACATCAACGGCAGCGGCGAGCTGGACCGCATCTTCGCCGACATCTGCGCCGTGATTGACAGCATCTGACAAAAGCCCTTATGGAGAGCAACTTCGTAGACTATGTCAAGATACTTTGCCGCTCGGGCAAGGGTGGTCGCGGGTCGATGCACCTGCGGCATGTGAAGTATAACCCCAACGGCGGTCCCGACGGTGGCGACGGCGGCCGTGGTGGCAGTATCTACCTGCGCGGCAACCACAACTACTGGACGCTGCTCCACCTGAAGTATGAGCGCCACATCTTTGCCGAGCATGGCGGCAACGGCGGGCGCGACAAGTGCCACGGCACCGACGGCAAAGACATCTATATCGACGTGCCGCCGGGCACGGTGGTCTATAATGCCGAGACGGGCAAGTTCGTCTGCGACGTGGCCTACGACGGTCAGGAGGTGCTGCTGCTGAAGGGCGGCCGTGGCGGACTGGGCAACTTCCAGTTTCGCACCGCCACCAACCAGGCGCCGCGCTATGCACAGCCCGGCGAACCCATGCAGGAGATGACCGTCATCCTGGAGCTGAAGCTGCTGGCCGACGTAGGCTTGGTGGGATTTCCCAATGCCGGCAAGTCGACGCTGGTCAGTGCGCTGAGCAATGCCAAGCCCAAGATAGCCAACTACCCGTTTACCACGATGGAGCCCTCGCTGGGCATCGTGGGCTACAGAGACGGCAAGTCGTTTGTCATGGCCGACATTCCCGGCATTATCGAGGGTGCCGCCGAGGGCCGCGGCCTGGGGCTCCGCTTTCTCCGCCATATTGAGCGTAACTCACTGCTGCTCTTCATGGTGCCCGGCGACACCGACGACATCCGCCGTGAATACGAGATCTTGCTCAACGAGCTGCGACAGTTCAATCCCGACCTGCTCGACAAGCACCGCGTGCTGGCCGTCACCAAGTGCGACCTGCTCGACGACGAGCTTATAGCCATGCTCCGCGAGGAGCTGCCGCAAGACCTTCCCATCGTCTTCATCTCCGCCGTCACGGGCTACGGCTTAGACGGGCTGAAGGACGTGCTCTGGGCCGAGATGAACGCCGAGAGCAACAAGCTGGCGGCCATT
>Ga0310691_10004286_pt1 | contig 16183 bp, 15 predicted proteins | sample 176DNAGHGlowgp2_FD_203887 | JGI IMG/M metagenome (GOLD analysis project Ga0310691, IMG submission 203887) | Sheep rumen microbial communities from Palmerston North, Manawatu-Wanganui, New Zealand - 1766 DNA GHGlow gp2 (v2) (version 2) | ecosystem: Host-associated > Mammals > Digestive system >...
AATTGATTAATTGTTAATAGATGTTGTTAATTATTTTTACTTATCTCCGAAACGACTCCGTTTTTGGCTTTGCCTAGGAAACAGGTGCCTCGCGCGCAGGCAATTTTTGTTGCTCAGGCAGGCCGCAAATTTCGTCTTTTTTCTTTGACAATGCAAAGGTACAAAAAATTCAAAGCACTTCCAAATTATTCTTCAAAAAAAGCACGCAAAAAAGCACGCAGTAGATTTTCTGAATTGGTTGACACTTTTTCAATTACAAATTACAGATTACAGTTTTATTTACGCCTACTATCTTAGTCTCAAATTCAAAATTTAATCTATATATAATATATATATTATATATAGATTAAAAAGAATTCTATACATTTTCTTTGATAGTCAGTCCCAACAATATCCATAGTCCATTTTTAAACTGTAATCTGTAATTCGTAATGTGACACACAAAGTTCAAACTCACACGGGTCTATGCCTTCCCTGTGAGTCATGGGTATATAACGCGTTAAAGCCCCGCATCCCTGCGAGGCTTTAACGTTTTTACTAACTAACTAAAAACCAAAGTATGAAAAAGAAACTATCTATGATGAAACAATTACTGTCTTTATTATTTTTGTTGATGCAAAGTTACGGCGATTTTGGGCTGATTCCAAGAAATTTCGCCAATTCTTCTTCAACTTATGTGGACAAACGACCCAATTCTGGACAAAATCGGTAAAAAGACAAAAAAAATGTCCAAACATTTATTTATTTCAATAATAATTTGTATCTTTGCAATGTTCATACCCGCGCCTACGGGCGAAAAGGGTGGGACAACGACATATTGGAAAGCGTCATTGATGCTTTGTTTTTGGCTATCTGAAACTTCCACAAATGATAGACCAGTCAAGAGCAAATAGCGGAGATGAATGCTACGGGTGTAGTATATACTCCCGGAGTGTGCAGAGGGCGTATTGTGCCCTCACGCACACTTTTCGGGGTGTATTATATACTGACCGGCGTGGGTATTCAGACTCTGTTCGTTCACTGGTCGGGCTGTGGAAGGCCTCAGATAGCGGAACGGGCAGGTGAGGATACCCCGCTTTTTGTATGTTGTTGATGAAAGCTAAGAACCGTCTGACGTATGGGTATCAGTCAGAACATGCAGATGCATAAGGCTGATGCTGAAAGATATCGAGACATTAAAACCTACTTATCGTAGTTTTGCTGATGACTTTGATAATGATTTTCTTTCTCCGTGTTACAGAGAAAGTATAAAACTTGATCGGGGGTCTGGATATTTTTCTTTGAAGTCTCTGTTGCTTTCTTTTGACGGGCTACTTAAATTTATAAAGAATGGTGGAGTAATTCGGTTGATTTGCAATCCAGAATTAAGTATTGAAGATATTGCTCTTATTGATGCTAGCATTAACCTGAAAGATACGGTTATTAGCAAGCTGTTAAAACAGATTGACATAGATAATATTGATATTACAGAACACCAGATAGATAAACTTGACGTTATTTGCAATCTTATTTCCACAGAGCGATTAACAATAAAAATCGCTTACATGCCAGGAGGTATATATCACGAGAAAGTTGGTGTCTTCACAGACTACAATGGTGATAAAGTTTATTTTTGTGGTTCCAATAATGCAACTGTTCAGGCGAATATTCACAACTACGAAAGTTTTCATGTTACTTTTTCCTGGTTTGATCAAATGGGTGAGATTCGAGATGCAGAATCCAATTTTGAGAAACTGTGGAATAACGAGATTCCTCAATTAGAGGTTATTGATTTTCCGGAAGCGGTTCGAAATAAGATGTTTGACAATTATAAGAGGAGTGACACATTAGAAAATGCTATTCAAAAGTGCATACGCTCTTCATCAAATTTAAAGTCAAAAAAACAACTATATGACTTTCAAGAGGCTGCAATTCGTCAATTCTTTGATAGAGGAGGCCATTCTTTTTATGAGATGGCTACTGGGACAGGTAAAACTTTCACTTCCATTAAAACGATCGAGAAATTACAAGATGAGGAGGTTGATAATCTATATACAATGATTCTAGTCCCTCAAATTGACCTTCAGAAACAATGGTTAGATGCACTTCAAAACGAAGGCTTTGATAATGTTTACTTGATGGGGGGAATTTCAGGAAATACTGATGCTGCAATATCGGATTCTGTTATCTCATTTTTTAATGGTAAAAAGAATGTTACATGTATATCTGTCTATGACACTTTCTTTGATAAAGTGTATAGAAGATGTAGTAATATCACTAATATGTTTATTGTGGTGGATGAGGCACATAATCTTAATCCTCAACAATTAAAGAAAATTCCGCCATCGAAATATAAACTTGGATTAAGCGCTACCATTCAACGACATAGCAAAGTGGAGACACAGCAGATTCTTGATTATTTTTTGCTGGAAGGTGAAACACCTTTCTACTATGGAATAGAAGATGCCATAGAACATAAATTCCTATCGCAATATGAATACTATCCTATTTACGTGAATCTGACTCAAGACGAATTTGATTCTTACAAAGCCAAGACAAAGGCCATAGCATCAGAGATGGCGAAGAAAGAAAAAGAACGTGATTTGGAGAACCTTGAAAGATTACGTAGAGAACGAAGCTTAATCGTGAAAAAGGCAAGTAACAAGTTGTTAAAATTGCAAGAAATGACTTTGTGCGATTATGACTTTGTAAACTCTGTGGTTTATTGTGGGCAAGGCAAGGTTGAGGAAGAATCCATAATAGATAAGGTAGTTAAAATATTGAATGATACAGGTCTTGATATTTCAACGTTTACAAGCAAGACCCAAAACAGACCAGATGTTTTGTATGCGTTTGAAACAGGCTATTATGATACTCTGGTAGCTATCCGTTGTTTTGATGAAGGTGTGGATGTCCCTAAACTTGATAAAATATATATCATGGCAAGCGATACTTCTTTGAGACAAACAGTGCAAAGGAGAGGGCGCGTTCTAAGAAAGTGTGCAGAGACAAACAAGACTATAGCATTCATTTATGACATGATAGCAATACCGCCTGATTATGTATCACCCTCAGAGATGGGGGCAAGATCTCTCGTCGTGAATGAATTTCGAAGAGTCTTGGAATATAATCGTTTAGCAAACAACAAAGAATATAACGATAACCAATTTAGAGCAATATTTAATCAATATGACATAACAGAGGAGGACTTTAATGATGATGAAGAAGAATCCAATTGACGACATCTTGTTAGAACAAGGTTTCAATGAAGAAGAAGCTATTGTATTTTGGGACATTTTGAAATATGCAAGAGCTTCTCAAACTATCTCTTCCAAGGATAGCTTAAAGAATTATTTAAAGAATCAAATAGACACACTTATTGGAAATGAAGATTAAGCGTATAAAATATAAAAATTACCGTTGTTTTCTGGATGCCGAAGTCGTTTTCGAGACAACAAAATCTAAGAACATTGCTCTTTTAGTAGGGCCCAATGGTTCAGGCAAAACCGAAATGCTTTTCTCTTTTTGGTGGGTACTTTATGATTTTGATTTTAGTAAACTTAGTGGAAAGACTCAAGCGCCTTATTCATTAAACAGTGCATTGTATCAGGAACTCGCTAATTCTAAAAAGAGTATGTCTGAAACATGCGAAGTAGTGCTTGAATTTGAAGAGGATGGCGTACTTTACAAGATGCGAAGAAGAGAGATCTTTTCACAAAAAGGGGGAAAAGTCGTTTCAGAACAAGAAGTTGAACTTTCGTATAAGGAAAACAATGTTAAGGTTCTTCCTATTACAGATCCCAAAAAGGTTGAAAAAATCCTTTTACGAGTAATACCCCAGAATGTTCTTCATGGTATTATCTTCGATGGTGAACGAATGAAGCAACTGAGCTCTATCACTTCTGATGCGCAAATAGCAGTCGAAGCGGTTATAAAAGAAATAACAAATGAAGAGTTGTTCACTTTGATTAAGGGAGAGTTGGAATCGCTGAAGGGAGACTTTCGATCAGAATTCACTAAATTGGGGAAAAAGCAGAATATTGCAAAATTCGAACAGATACAGAGTACAATACAAGCTTTTGAAGATGAAATAGAGACTGACACTGTAGAACTGGAGGCAGTTAAAAAGACAATTGATGAGAAAACGATAGAACAAGGGGATATACATCGCCAACTTGAAGAACTCAGAGAGGTAAGAAAGTATGAACAAGAAAGAGCAAGATTAACAAAAGAATTAGGCAAGAAAGAACAAGAATTAAAAACAGCTGTAGAAACATTTTACAAAGATTTGTCTGAAGGTTACTTACTTGATAGTAGAAACCTAATTTCAACAGTGCAGAATAATCTTAGCGAGGTAGATATCCCTGCGGGATTGACTGTAGAGGCTGTGCAAAGTATCTTGAAACGTACACATTGTATTTGCGGTACGGAATTAACTGGTGAAATAAGGGATGCACTAAAAGAATTATTGCATACGTTGCCGCCTGACAATATTAATAGTACCATCAGTGAAATGGCCAGGCAAATGGATATGGCAGTCTCTGGGGCAAATGAAAAAATAAGCAGGAGCTATGATGCAATAAGAATATGTGAAGAAGAAATAGGAGAGATCAAAGATAGCATCGCCCAAATATCGTCACAAATCACATCAAGCAGTTCTGCGTCAGCAGCAGGCCTGGAAACAAAAAATGCAGAATTAAAAGAGATTATTGCAGAAGCTGGTGTCAGGAGAAGACAGTTAGAAGAAGAGATCTTTAGTCATTCGAAGAAACTTGAAACGTATAAAAAACAACGTAACCAAGTATCTCAGGCTAGTAAGGCGATCTCTCGATTGAATGCCAAGGATTCATTTGTTGACAAATGCATAAAACTCATTAAATCCATTGATGAATATAACAAACAGCAATCTCTGTTAGAAATTAATGCCAATATCAATGATGCTTATTCTTCATTAAGTGAAGATGCTGCTCGTGACAGAAAACTATACGTCGTTCAATATGATAAGAAACGGAAATATATGCTCATTTCGTATTATGAGCACAATTTCAAGCGTATGAAGACTGATTGGCTGAACAAAGGTGAATATACGGCCAGGTCTGCAACGGGAAAAACAGATGCGCAGATTGATGAAGAAATCAAAATCAGAATTGCAGAGCCGAATTCTACAGGACAAAGTAAGGTGAACTCATTGGCATTTGCTAAGTCTATTCTTGATTTTTCTAGTAAAGAGAGAGTTGAAGAAAGTATCTCCAGAACTAAAGACTATCCTTTCATCATTGATTCGCCATTTACTGAGTTGTCAGATGAAAATTTGACAAAACCAGCCCAAAATATTCATGATTTCTCAGAGCAAATAATACTGATGATATCTAATGAAAGTTTAAGAGGGGTAAATGAATTCATTGACCCATATGTTGGCAGTAGAGCATTTTTCGAGAAGAATGAAAATGAAGGTTATTCAACAATAAATGAACTTTGAGTTATGTCGGTATATGTAGATACAAAATATCGTATTAAACGAAATGAAGAATACGATGATAACATGCGATATATTGTGCAGGATTTGAAGATTGTACAATCTATGAGTGAATTATTGGTTGCGTGTGCGTTAATTGGTTTCAATAATTCTGCATATGTAGAATTCGAGAAGAATACGCAAGATGGTGTACTTATGCAATTCTTTACCCAAAGACATTATGACTTAATGGACCTTATTGCATATGCACATAAAAAGTCGCAAAATGTTCTGAAGGAAACAGAAAAGTACAAAATCTTTGAGTCTTATGCTAATGGAGGATTCCCAATTTTTGTCAATTGTCTGGAGATTAACTTGGAACAACCTGAGAAGAACGACAGACTATCTATCTTAAAACGCTATTATTCACTATTGTTATCCGGAGGATTTATAAAATGAAACCTTTTATTAAATGGGCTGGTGGTAAGCACAGATTTACAGAAACCATAACAGATCTCCTCGGACGAAGATGTGAATCATATTTCGAGCCATTCGTAGGGAGTGGGGCTGTATTATTGCAGATGCAACCACAAAGAGCATATTGTTCTGATGTTAATGCCGAATTAATTAATTTGTATCAGATTGTAAAGAATAATCCGAGAGGATTAATTGATGAAATAAGAAAGAATTTTATCCCATTCCATAGTAACACCTTCTTTTATGAAGTTAGGGCGTGGGATCGTAAGGAAGACTATTTTTCAAAATATACATCCCTACAAAGAGCAGCTCGATTTATGTACCTTAACAAAACTTGTTACAATGGTATTTGGAGAGTTAATAAAAAGGGACAGAATAATGTGCCATCTGGAAAGTATGTTAACCCTACTATTGTCCAAGAAGAGGCAATAATGGATGCGCATGACTTCTTTGTAAGATGTAATGTTGATTTTCAAGTGTTGGATTATAAAGAATCAGTTAACGGCGCTAAAAAAGGAGACATTGCGTATTTTGATCCACCGTATGACAAAGATGAAGGACAGAGCTCTTTTGTTGAATACAATCAAACTGTTTTTGGCAGGGAAGATCAGATTAAGCTTAAAGAATTGTGCGACGAACTTGTTGCTAGAGGAGTCACTGTCGGTATAAGTAATTCCGGTACATCTTTTATCAAAGATCTATATAAGGGGTACAAGATTGTATGCTTTGATGTAAATCGAACGATTGGTGGAACCCAAGAGTCGAGACACATGTATTCAGAAATATTCATCTATAAAAAAGGAAGATAATGAAAAAACTACTACCTCAAGCCAATGATTTAGAAAAGGTAATTAACGTGTTTGTTTATACTTTATCAAAATCTAATTGTACTAAACAAGATATAGCAGATTTTTGCCAGTTTGACATAAGGCAGGCTGACTATTACCTGGGAGCTTGTCATTATTTGAATTTATTAGATAATAGTATGCAAGCAACAAAAATTGGTGAGGAAATTTTCAGATCTCGGAAAAATATCAAGGAGAAAGTATATCGACAAGTAATAATCAATCCCTTTATAGGCCAGATTTTTGCTTTTAGATTATTTTCTAGTCATGATGAAGCGAAGGAATACGCGCATGAGTTGGCATTCAATGAATACCCAGATTATTCTTTGTCAGTACTCTACAGAAGAAGCGAATCTCTTCTCGGTTGGTGTGAAGAGATTATTGACTATTTGAAAGGCAGAGGCATATTTGAGTGACGATGACATTAAAAGAAATAGTCCAAGAGAAATATGAGCAAGAAATTGACTCCTTGTCATTTGAGGCAAAGAGGGTTGTGCGTGATAATTTTGCGGACTATTCAAGATTGATTGTTTTTCACGAACGTGGTCAAAATGCATTCAAAACATTTACAAAATCTTTGGTTGTTCAACATGAGTTATATGAACTTACAGAAAATACTTATTCATTATATGTTAAAGAGCAACTATTAGAATGGAAGAGGTCTGCAATTAGAGAGTTGTTAAGCAAGGATGAGACTTTATATGAAAAAATAATAGATGATTATTTAAAACGGTCATATCAGTTTCTATTAAAAGAAGAAAGCTCGTTTGTACAAAAAACCATAAAAAACAATTGCCCTCAATATGCCCAAGCACTTGTGTTTGTGAGGAAACAGAAAAGTATCAATGAATTTTTACGTTGTAGTAATGAACAGAGAAATGAATTAAGTGCTTTTTTCGACAGATTTGGGGAATTGTATAACGGAATCGTCTATATATATAACGAGAAAAAAGTTCTCACTCCTCAGTCATCCCAACATCTAGAAGTATTGCAAAAACAAAAATCCGTTATATCTTCCAAAATAGACGATAGGCGAACTAAATCCACAAAAAAGAGTCTCCATGTTGCCAATAAACAGAAATCAAAGACCTCGAAAAGAAAGCATAAAAAGACTCAAAACGCCCAAGATGGAGAAAAACAATTACGCAAGAAAGATAAACCTGCTTCATCGATAAAATTTGTAGATATCGATTCTGTTTCGGTTCTGTCATTTCATGAGTTGCCAAGTCCTAGTTTTGTAGACCCGCCTAGATTGTCTTTTGACGATTTAACTATGGTAGCTACTTTAAATTTGGGATGTAATGGGACAAGTTCTTTTGGAATGTCTCCGAAATTCATGACGCCTCCAATCGGGGGTATTCTTTACAATTTTGAAAGAACACATTGGTTCTATGATCCTGATGAAGAATACCATAAGCCTATTGTCTCGGACAAAATAACACGATCATCTCATAGATACAAATGGTTTGGAGTTAATGGCTATGATTATTTGTATTCATTGAAATATTATGGGATAATTGCAAAATGCATAAATCTCTATTTTGGTGAATACAAATGTTATGTGCCTGTGGAGGTCGATGACATTGAAGGTGAGTTTGTTGCAGAAATAAACATTTCTGAAGAAACAATTGATTCCATTCTGACAAAAAGGAAAGATTTGAAGGATTTTCTTTTACATGAAAACATCACATTAAGAGACTTTAAACTAATGGAGATAACGAGTAAGTTATTGTATCTTTGTGATTATTATGATATATATGATTTCCTGGATCTTGATGAAGAGTTATTTTCAAAGCAAGATGTCATAGTGAGTCTGCAAGCCGCTATGTCAAAGAAAACTATAGATGAGTATTTGTGGGATTCATACACCTTAGAAGAGAAAAATCTGTTTTTAAAGCAGAAAGTTAAAGCTATTCGTAACAAAGAAGCGTATTTAAGATTTAATATTGCAAATGTTGCATATCTTCCATATAGTAGAGAATTTGAGTTGTCATACCTTATACATTCCGAATACTCTGTAGTTGTATTCGTAAATATTGACATCATATATAGAGATGGAACGAAAACCTCTTACTCCCATATTGATGTCGATGCATATGACGATAAGTTTGAGTATTTTCAGGGTAAAATGAGAATGAGAAGTGAGCAAGATTATTTAAATATCGAACAAATTCAATTAACTTGCTCGGATGAGTAACAAATATACGTAATAAATGACAGATATAATTCCATATTTCAAATCCCTAAATAAGGATTTTACCCTCGTAGAAGGTGATTGCGTGTCGATACTTGAAGCGTTCGACTTCAAGTTCGATATGATATTTGCTGATCCACCTTATTTCCTAAGTAATGGCGGTATTAGCATTAATAGCGGGAAGGTAGTTTGTGTGGATAAAGGGAAATGGGACAAGGCGCCTTCACCAGAGTTTATCGACGAGTTTAACTATAGGTGGTTAGCGGCATGCAAAGACAAGTTGAAGGATAACGGTACCATTTGGATTAGCGGTACTCACCACAATATTTTTTCTGTGGCGGACCAGTTGTCTGAATTGGGTTTCAAGATTCTGAATGTGGTGACTTGGAATAAGACAGATCCACCAGATAACGTTTCTCATCGTGTATTCAAGCACTCTGCTGAATACATTATCTGGGCCAAGAAATCAAAACGGGCTCAACACCGCTATAATTATGAGTTGATGCGCCAATTGAATAACGGCAAACAAATGACGGATGTGTGGCGCATGCCTGCTGTTGCAAAATGGGAGAAATCTTGCGGAAAGCATCCAACTCAGAAACCTTTGAGTTTGTTGGCGCGAATTATCATGGCTTCCACCAAAGAAGGTGACTGGGTATTGGACCCATTTAACGGTAGTGGTACTACCGGCGTTGCAGCATCGTTGCTTGGTAGGAAGTTCCTTGGTATAGATATGGAAAAGTCCTACCTGGAACTTGCATCAAAACGGCGTGAAGAATTGGAAAATAAAGATGTAAGACAAGCCTATAAGGAAATGGTTCTTGTGGATTTCAATGGCGCTATTCAGGCCGAAAAGCCTCATCATGTACTTGTTGGCAGAATAGGCTCAGAAGAACAATGGGAATGGTTTGAGAAGTCACACACCTACATACTGCCTATTAGCAAGATTCTATCTATGCCGAAGTTGCTAGGTGCTGAGTATGTGTTGGCTTTTCTCGGAAAGGATTCAAAGAAAGCACAACTATGTCGTATCTCCAGTTTGAAGCCACAGGTGAAGACTTGTGAACAGGTCGCAGAAATGGCATCACACACCTCTGACTATAAGCCTACACGCGACAAAACCTACTGGCTTATCCATCTGGAAAAGCCTTTGGATGAAACGAGAGACAAGATGTTTAACAAGTCTCTTTTGCTGTCAACTAATGAACAGCGCGGAGCCTATTGGATAAAGAAATATGAGGATGTCATTAGGGCATTTGAGTGACTTCTTGTAATATCTGACTGATTTTACACCAATAATAGTAGGCCGCTGGATTACCGCGTCGAATCTTAGTCACCTCTTTGCTGATAATAGGACTGATGGTCATATTCATCACGTCACTAACATTGCCTGAATACTTCTCGATTTTGTTATACCCATATTGGATGGCTGTGGCCAGATAGGCTGCTTTAGCGGCATCGTTGATAGCCATATCGAGGGTGTATCTGCCGATGTAGATATGACTCTTCAGTTTGTCAACACCTTCTTTCAGTAATTCAAAATCCTTGTTGGGGTCTACCTTTCCTCGTGTGGCCAGAGCAAGCGCTGTGTTCCTGATATCATCGTAAACGATGCTGAGGTCTTCTCCCTTTCCACGATAGGATGACAACTCAACAACAGCTATCGCCTTAAAGGTCTCTGCCGTTGTGGCAATGTCCTCAACGGCATCAAACAACCTGCCAACGTCGTGTAGCTGCTTGGCTACGTTAATGGTAGAGTTATGGGTGCCTTTGTAATATGGCACACCACAGGTGTTAGGCGCGAAGGCTGTCAACTTATCACCCAGCATGTCGGCAACTGAGGGCACGCGTATAATAGTCGCGCTGCCATCGGTCTGGATAAATGGATGTGACAGAATTTTATCCTCGATTTTGTGATAATGGTTATCCTCATAAAGCACGTCAAGAAGCACTGAGTCCTCTATTTGGTCGGAATAGACCACCTCAAAGAATGATTTGTAGTGGCCCTTGGGTATATTTCCGTTTCTGTTCTCACGACGGATGACCTTGCAATCAGTAAATCCGTATTTATCGCAGTTCTGCAGATATTGCTCAATGTCAGTGCTAGGAGGACATAGCACATCGATGTCTATTGAGAGCCTACGCGCCTCACTGCCAAGAATCAAAAGAAGGCTGGTTCCGCCCTTGAATGTCAGCGGACATCCTTCTTTGACAAGCATCTCTAAAAGTGAGAAGGCACGGATAACCTTCTCAACCAATTCTGGGTGTTTGAACTTATGTGACGAACAGACCTTGTCGATCCATTCTTTTTCAAAGCATTCTTTCTGTATCATTATTTTTGATGGTTTCTAAATCTTTTATTATCGAGTCTTTTGCATTCCTGCGGTCTGCATACCTGAGTAGGCGATTCCTGTTGACATCATAATGGCTGATGGCTGCCCTCAACATCTCCAGGTTCTCATAGCCGTGCAAATAATAGTAGTCTGCATCGACCCTTGTGTCAACAAGTAGTTTTTCGAGCGTAGGCACAGGCACCTTGCCGTCAAGGGTTAATGGAGCCTCGGTTATCAAGGGCTTCACGATGATGTTCTCTTTGCTGAAGTCGATGTATGTTGTCGCAATCTCTTTCGTTGGTGCCAGGAAAATACGTCCCTTATATTTTGGAAGCAGCATATCAAATATGCTTTGCGTTGTATCTCGGTTTGTCTCTACATAAAGCGTATTATTAGGCATCATGTCGTGCAACAAAGGCGTAATGACATTGGCACTATATACACAAAAATCAGCAAAAGGATACTGCCCGGATAAGGAACGGTATAAAGTATAAGCCTTGGCATTTGCCTTTACTATAAATGTATTGGCGGACTGTAATGTATAGACACCACGACCAACTCGGCGCAACTTGCCATTCCGGCATAATTTGCCCAGATACCAGCTGAGTTTTACTCTCTGAATGTCAGGAAACACATCAGTTGGTATGTCATCTGCTGAGAACTGTTGCATATTAGATGCAAAGTTCAGTATTCTGTCGCTTATTCCTGTCATTACAATAACTTTTAGACGGTGCAAAGATAGTCACAAATTGGCAAATTTCCAAATTTTTGCCGCTTTGTGACTTTATTTTAATAATTATTAGCAAATAAGACCACAACGCATGAAAAGCTTATTGTGATATCAAAAACACATCGAAATAGTTAAATAAGATCAAAAATGGATCTACCAAAGATCCGCCGATTGTTGGTGATCTACTTTTTTTGTACCTTTGCGGCAAAATTTAGAATTATAGGTATGACTCAAACAGAAGCAGTTGTTGACGCATTGAAAATATTGGGCGGTAAAGCAGAGCTCAAGTATATCTATATGGTTGCTATCGATTTGATAGGTGAGCATAATAGCAACAATATTTGGGCTAATATTCGTCGTTGTCTTTACTCAAATCCCAAATTGTTTTATCCGTTGAAAGAGAAAGGTGATGGCTGGTGGGGATTGGTATCTTATCAGAACGAATTGGATAAAAGAGATGCTAGAATAGCGGAATTAGAAGCGGAAGTAAAAGAGCACAAGAGCCGTCCAACTTTGGAGTCGTTTGTTAAACTCCTTTTGGAGGCAACTATGAATCTGTTTCTTGTTAATAGAGATGCTGCTGATCCCATCAGACAAATGCTGGGCGTAATAGGACTCAAGAAAGAGGAGGCAGTTCTTGCTGCATGGATTCTGAATAAGAAAGATCCACTTGCAGAAGCCATACAAGAACTAGCAAAGAATCCCAAAGTACAAGTTAATGTACAGCCTGGTGCAACAGCTCAGATAACAGAACAGGGCATCAACAATAGTTATTTACGAATTCCACAATAGAAGACCATGAATATCAAGATAGAGTCTGGAGCTCATGTGCAAATTACAGACAAACCAATAGTTAATGTATTTGGTGATGTCAATGTCGGAGAAAAGTATAAAAACTCTAGTAACGATATAGTCGAAACAGAATATGAAGAGGTAAAGGAAGAGGATGGCGAACAAGTCGATTTCAAAAGGGATGAACTAAATTATACGACTCCTTGTATCGTATTACAAAAAATGCTGCAGAAAGAATGGTTTGATATAGTTTGTTCTGATGTGACTATTTTTAAAAAGGATTGGAGAAATAAAATGGTCTCCGACCTAATGTCCTCTGAGTATGGAGCGTATATAGCTAAACTATGGGAACATAAAGATAAAATCCAAATAATTAAGGGTAAATTTGTAGGTTCACTTGTTTTGGCAGGTGTATTAAAAGGCTCAAATCTTGCTATCGCAAGAGCATACCTAGGAATTGACAAGAATACACATGATAAGGATGAGAAGACTGAGACATCAACTTTTGCAAACTATATGGGGCAAGGTAGAAAAGAGCCCTATTTGGATTGGATAATAGACTATGTAGATAAAACACACCATAAGGTATAAACGTTTTTTTCGATTGAAACGTTCGATTGGCTTTTCTCGCAAGAGATAAGCCATTTTTTTTGATTATCTATTTTTCTTTTGTTTATCGGGGTTCGAGAGGCATTATTGTTCGATTGTATCATTTTTTTTCGATTATCTAGTCAATCGAATAATCGAACTCTACTTTTGCACTGCAATCAGATTTATATGGGTAAGTTATTACAGAGATGTTTGACTTGTTGTTACAAATGAATCACTGAGGAAGGCCTCAGAAGGATAAATAAAGATATAGGTCAATCTTTTCAAAACTTTGTCGAACATTTTGTTTTGATTATTAGTAAAACATAATTTAAGTGGTGAAGCATCGCCGCAACTCGCTCCGGTGCGTGATGCATAGGGGCGTTTTCTTGAGAATGTTCACATTATTAATAATAAAAAGAAAGGATATCTTATGAGAAATCAATACGGTGTTGAGGTCAAGGAGTTTTGCGCTTCGTGCAAGCACAAGGATCTGACAAGGCTGATATCTTCGAGATTTTGCTTGCAACATCACAAAAGCGTGAAGCCCCAAGGGCATTGCAAACAATGGGCCATGAGCGAGCAGATGGAAGCTGCGGGCTCAGGTAGGGGCAAAGTAAAAAAGAAAGCGTATCTGAAATACGTCTTGGCTGTTCGGGAAGATGAGTCCTTGGCAGACCAGCTAGGACTGAGTCAGTTCCCGCATAAGACACTCGAACAGATACGACAGGATTTTGAACAGAAAAACGGCTCAATCTATATCGAGCCATAGTTATTAATTTTTTAAACATTTTACAATTATGAAAACAAGAATTTTAAAAGTTGTCACCTGCGGACAGAAGTTCGAGGTGAAGAGTGAAAAATCAGAAGGTGGTTTGCTGAGCAAGCGCAACCTCGTGTTAGGCGAGCTGGGCAAGTTTGAGGACAGGTTTGTGTCGACTGCGCTGGGCGACAATGCCGAGCTGGAGTTTAAGGAGGGCGATATTGTGGCTGTATCGATGCGGTTCTCCTGCCGAGACTACAATGGCCAGACGTTTCAGGACATTACCATCAACGAGATCTACAAACTGAATGTCGAACAGCCTAAGGAGGTAAAGACATTCTAAGTATTAATCGAGCGAAGGACTGGTGAAGGAAGTCATCGATGTGAAATAAATGGTACCAAATATTCCGACACACCTTCACTTACAAATTTGCTTGATTATGGAAGAGAATAAGACTATTACGCTGAGTGCCCAGATGGTGGTCAGCAGAAGTGAGAATGGTTTGGATTTGGTGCAGGTATTGCCCGATAATCCGTGTGATGGATTGGTGAAGCCGTTTAGTGGCTCGGGGCATGCCCAGTTGCAGGGCAACGCTCAGTTTGACTTCGTACGAAAGAGGCGTATCAGAAGGAAGCCTGAACTGAAGCAGCCGCACAGTACGTTGTCGTACGGTCGTGACGGCATCGACCGCTATACCTTCTATTTGCCCTCAGGACAGAGGGATGAGTTTAGCAAGTGGCTGAAGAAGGAAGCCGCTGTGGTGGTTGCTTACATGAAAAATAAGAGGTAGCGCCTATGATTTACGAAATCACTTATATTGAAACGGAGAAGGGCAAGACACAAAAGCTTGCCCATCCTGTGAAAGACCGCAAGGCGCTGATGGCGCTGAGGAATGGCAAGAAGAATCTTGACTTGCTGGCAAAAGCTCGTCAGGGTGATGAAAAGTCGAAGGCAAAATTGCTGCAGCTGGCGTATAACTTAGGTCATGTGGACGGACTGTTGGCTGGCTGTAAGAGCATCGGCAGCTTCTTTTTCTATGATATAGATTGCTATGATAAAGAGCAGGCAGTAGCCATGAAGAATCAGATACTGGCTCAGAAGGATGCCATCGGACTGATGATGCTGGAGAAGAGTGCTGGCGGTGGTTATCACGCTGTCTGTAAGCGTGTGCCTGGCACTACGATTCTGGAGAATCAAGTGAGGGTGTCGTGTCTGCTGAAAATAGAGATGGACACTGGCGCGCATGATTTGCAGCGGGTGGTATACTCAACGAGCGGTTCGGAGGAAGATCTGATCTATTTAGATGACGCACTGTTTGAAGAACCGATGATGCCTGAGGCATGTGAGAAGGAGTATAAGCTGCTGAAAGAGCGCGAAAGGAAGAATCTGGAGGAGGTGCCGAAGGGCGCCAAGAAGGCGAATAAGCATTATAGGCCGTGGGAGGAGGAAGGAAGTCTGGTTGAGGATGGTCGCACAAAGGGGACAGTCCCCATGCGTTTGACAAGTAAAACACAGCTGGGACAGTCCCCATGTGCGACTGAAGTCCAGGACCCATGTGCGACTGAAGTAGTTGAAGCGACGGTGCGGACGAGGTATGTGTTTCGGGAGTGTATGAAGGAAGAGGATGTGACGGAGGCGGATCTCGTGAATGAGGGCGGACGTCACAATTCGGTGAAGGTGGTGCTGAGTCACTGCAACCAGTTGCTCTCTGAGGGCGAGACCTTAGGCGTGCTGAAGGAACTGATGCCCAATAACTGGAACGACGAGAACATCCGTACGCTGGTGAAGGCTTATTATACCGATTACTATAATCCGGCCCAGAGGTTGTCAGTGTTCCAGAAGCGGGTGTTCAGGGAGAGTAAGAGGATGGATGATGGAGGTCCTTCGACAAGCTCAGGAACCGTAGAGGGGAAAGGTATGACATCAGACATCATCCTTCAGACCTCAAAGGCACCTACGATGGATGCGCCGCTGTCGGAGATCTATGCCAGTCCTCTGCCGCCGAAGATGCCTGAACAGCAGCCGA
>Ga0310691_10004287_pt1 | contig 16182 bp, 12 predicted proteins | sample 176DNAGHGlowgp2_FD_203887 | JGI IMG/M metagenome (GOLD analysis project Ga0310691, IMG submission 203887) | Sheep rumen microbial communities from Palmerston North, Manawatu-Wanganui, New Zealand - 1766 DNA GHGlow gp2 (v2) (version 2) | ecosystem: Host-associated > Mammals > Digestive system >...
TTGAAGAAGATGCTTGACGAGCGTGGCGACAAGGTGGCTGCCATGATAGAGCTCGACGTCCCAGAAGATGAGTTGATGCAGCGCCTCATCAAGCGCGGTCAGGAGAGTGGTCGTGCTGACGATAACGAAGAGACCATCAAGAAACGCCTTGTTGTCTATCATTCTCAGACACAGCCGCTGATTGAGTGGTACAAGAAGGAAGGACTGCACCACCACATCAATGGCAGTGGCACGCTGGAGCGTATCTTCAGCGATATTCAGAAAGTAATTGACAGTTTGTAAATGGAGAGTAATTTCGTAGACTACGTAAAAATCATGTGCCGGTCGGGCAAGGGCGGCAAAGGCTCTATGCACTTGCGTCACGTGAAGTATAACCCTAATGGCGGTCCCGACGGAGGCGATGGCGGTAAGGGTGGTAGCATTATCCTGCGTGGAAACCATAACTACTGGACACTGCTACACCTGAAATACGAGCGCCACATCTTTGCCGAACATGGAGGCAATGGCGGTCGCGACAAATGTCATGGCACCGACGGCAAGGACATCTATATCGATGTGCCCTGTGGTACGGTTGTGTATAATGCCGAGACGGGAAAATATGTCTGCGATGTTACCTATGACGGACAAGAAATTGTATTGCTGAAAGGTGGACGTGGCGGACTGGGTAATTTCCAGTTCCGCACGGCTACCAATCAGGCTCCACGCTATGCACAGCCTGGCGAACCTATGCAGGAGATGACCATCATTCTGGAACTGAAGCTGTTGGCTGATGTCGGATTGGTCGGCTTTCCTAATGCGGGTAAGTCAACTTTGCTGTCATCGCTGTCGAATGCGCGTCCGAAGATTGCCAACTATCCCTTTACCACCATGGAGCCCTCTCTAGGTATTGTGGGCTATCGCGACAACAAGTCGTTTGTTATGGCCGACATTCCAGGCATCATTGAGGGTGCTGCTGAAGGTAAGGGACTTGGCTTGCGCTTCCTGCGCCACATTGAGCGCAACTCCTTGCTGCTCTTCATGGTGCCAGGAGATACCGATGACATCAAGCGTGAATATGAGATTCTGTTGAATGAGCTGGCGCAGTTCAATCCTGATATGCTCGACAAGCACCGCGTGCTGGCAATCACCAAGTGTGACCTGTTGGACGAGGAACTGGTGGAGATGCTGCGTGAGACGTTGCCGCAGGACTTGCCATGTGTCTTCATCTCGGCAGTAGCTAATCAAGGCCTTGACGAGCTGAAGGATGTACTTTGGCGCGAACTCAATGCCGAGAGCAACAAGCTGGCTGCGGTGATGGCGGAAGACACGCTGGTACACCGTGACAAGGATATGACGCGTTTTGCAGAGGAACTTGCCGATGAGGGTGAGGATGAAGACATCGAGTACATTGATGATGTGGAGGATGTCGATGACCTCGAAGACTATGAAGAATTGGAGGATTTCGAGTACGAGCATTAATCTATAGTTCATGAAGATGCGTCACTTCTTTCTCTCTCTGATAGCGATGGTTGCGCTGTCTGCATGTGCGCAGACATCGTTTACTGCTTTGGAGCAGCAACAGATTAGTATTGCTGACCCGACGCTCTTTGAGAAGTCTGACGCATTTACCATTGACTTCAGCACTGGCCGTGATCGTGACTATTCCTTCCCCTTGCCAGTAGGTAAGGCCAAGGTGGTGTCTGACTATATGGTCGAGATAGAAACGACGCAAGGTGATGCTGTCAAGTCGATGTTTGCCGGTGTGGTACGCCTGTCTAAGCACATTCCTGCTTACGGCAATGTCATTGTGGTACGCCACGACAATGGCCTGGAGACTGTGTATGCCAATAATGCTGAGAATCTGGTTAAGTCAGGTGATCGCGTCAAGGCCGGCCAGACGATTGCTATCGTAGGTCATGAGCGTGGACGCTTCTTGTGCTATTTCGCCATCATGGTCAATGGTAGCCGCATCAATCCCAATATTATATTTTCTTCTGAAAGCCATCAGCTGCGTCAGCAGGTGGTGCTTTTTGAGAAGACTGCCAACTGGAAGGTAAATGTTAGTGTGCTGAAGGAGCCTGTTGTTGAGGCTGCAGCACCGGTACAGTGGTGGGCATACCCCTTGCCCGGTGCCAAGGTTATCAGTCCTTATGGCCGTCGCGACGGACGCAGTCATACGGGTGTAGACCTGAAGACGGTGAATAGGGATGAAATCCATGCTGCTTTTGATGGAGAGGTCGTCTTCTCCGGTCGTTTCTCCGGATATGGCAATCTGGTGCGTATACGCCATGAGAACGGCTTGGAAACTTACTATAGCCACAACAGCAAGAATATGGTGAAGGTGGGCGAACGTGTAAAAGCTGGACAGGTCATTGCACTGACAGGACAAACAGGTCGTGCCAGCACGCCTCATCTGCATTTCGAGACACGTATTGGTGGACAGGCCGTTAATCCTAACCGTTTCTTCGATCACCAGACGCATACCATTCGTATGGAGGCTTTCAAAAAGAAGGTTAACGGCTACGTCATCAAACGTTAGCCAACTGCTGCTATTTCTTTTTTAATTTGATGCCGACGCTTGTGATGCCAGGCAGAATCTCGCGTTTCATATCGTGGTGTACCGACAAGTGCAGTGAGTCACCACGATGCAACTGGAGGCTCTTCAGCGGGAAGAGATACTGATATTGGCTGACACCCTGCCCTATGGCATTGCCGCGTTCGTCGACAATATTACAGTCAAGGGTGTCTGTCATGGAATTACCTGCGGGAAATACCGTCTGTTGGACAATGAGTGTCAGACGTCTGAAAGGGTACTTGTTATTAATACACAAGGCCAACTCTTCCTGACAGGAGACCTCATCGTCAAACTTGCTGATGTTGAAGAAGAGCTCGTCGTTCTTTTCCCATCCACTCTCGGGCGTATCTTCGTAGTGGAAATAGACAGTAGACTGCTTACAAGATGTTAGCAGCCATATTGTCAGTAGTAGAAAAGACAGTAGACAGCGCCTATTGTTCATTGCGTGGAGCTTGTGGCTTGCGGTTCTTCTTTTTCTTCTTCTTTTTGGAACGGTCAAAGCGGGCTATGTTCTCCTGTGTGGCCAGGTCGACAGGACCTTGTGGCTGCTGACCGCCATCAATGGTGAGGGAATCTGGCTTCTCGCCACGACGATTCATCTCGATAATCTGTTTGGCACGCTCTGCAGTAATCGTCTCCAGATTGGCGGCAATGTTCTTGTCAGTGGAGTAGGTGATGAGACCGGCCAGAATGTCTGCTTTGAAATAGTAGTAGTCGGCATCCTGTGTCTGTAGCTGGATATCCTTCGAGGGCAACTGCCGACTTGCCTCTACGTAGTCGTCAACCTCATAGTTGAGACAGCATTTCAGCTTAGCACACATACCTGCCAGTTTCTGCGGGTTCAGCGAGATGTCTTGATAGCGGGCTGCCTGTGTACCTACGCTGACAAAGTTCTTCATCCATGTGGCGCAGCAGAGCTCACGGCCACAGGGACCTGTGCCGCCGATAAGACCAGCCTCCTGACGGGCACCAATCTGTTTCATCTCGATGCGAACATGGAACGTAGCAGCAAGGTCCTTGATGAGCTGGCGGAAATCCACACGCTCGTCAGCAATATAGTAGAAGATGGCTTTGTTGCAGTCTCCTTGATATTCCACATCGCCAATCTTCATCTTCAGTCCCAGTCCTTTGGCAATCTGACGACTCTCAATCATGGTGGCATGTTCACGGCTCTTAGCCTCCTGATATTTCTCCATATCCACGGGACGTGCTATGCGGTAGACACGGCGGATATCATCGGCCGACTTGAGGTTAGCCTTCTTCATCTGCATCAGAGCCAGTCGACCCGTCAGCGACACGACACCGATGTCATGACCAGGGTTGGCCTCGACAGCTACAATGTCACCTTTCTTGAGTGGCAGATTGTTGACGTTATGATAGTATCCCTTACGGGTGTGCTTAAACTGTACCTCTACCAAGTCTGTTGTCTCGGTGTTGCCGGGTACGTCGGCAAGCCAGTCGTAGGTGTTCAGCTGGCGATCCTGACGGCCTACTGCATGCTTGCAGAGTCCGCGGTCGCAGCCAGTCATTATCATGAGTTCTTTCTCCATATATCTTGTTTATTAATCATTTCTGTATCAGCAGCACAATCATCTGCAGTGCCATGTCGAAGAATACTATCTTGGCATTGGCATTCTGTCCGATGTCACGGATATTACGGTCAATGAGTTCCGTGATAGGCAGGATGTTGGCCTCGTTGATGAATCGGGCAAAATTGCGTGCAAAGTCTTCTTCGCGTTGTGACATGTAGCAGAGCTCCTCTTGTTGGAAGTTGTACATGAAGTTCTCACGAACCAGCCGTAGGAAATAGGTCAGGAAGCGCTTTTGGCGTTCACGTCCCATCGATGCCAGTTGTTCGCTCCACTGCTTGAGCTCCTTAACCTTACGCTGGTAAGCCAGGCGCATCAGTGCTTGGAAGAGGTCCAGAAACAGTTCGTTCTCCGTGTCCGTAGTGAGCAGTTCCATGGCCTGTCGCCAACTGCCGTTAGCCATGCGACTGATGCGCTGTGCTATGTCGTCGCTCAGTCCACGCCTCTCTTTCAGGGCTTGACAGATGCTGTCATTGTCAATGCGCCTGACGTCAATGCGCTGCACACGACTGCGAATGGTCTCCAGTAACTTCTCTGGTTCTTCGCATACCATGATAAAGATGGTCTGCGAGGGTGGCTCCTCCAGCAGTTTGAGTATTTTGTTGGCACATTCAATATTCATGCGCTCGGGCAGCCAGATGATGCTGACCTTATAGCCCCCCTGACTCGACTTCAGCGACAACTTGCGAAGCAGTGCATCGCTCTCACCGGCAGTGATGATGGCTTGTTGGTTCTCGCCCCCCATCTGTTCCAGCCAGTCGGTCATGGTAAAGTAAGGGCCTGCCATGAGCAGTTCGTGCCACTGAGTGGCAAAGTCGTCGCTGACAGGCTTGTGTTCTGCACTCATGGAGGGCAGTTTGATGGTAGGATAGGTGAAGTGCAGGTCAGGATGTTCCAATTTGTCCACCATGGCCGATGGCTTTTGGCCGTTGGCGGTGAGCAACACTTTGGCGAAGTCGATGGCCAGTGCCATCTTGCCTGCGCCTTGCGGACCACACAGCATAATAGCGTGGGGCAGTCGCTCCTCGCTAACCAGCTGCATAAGTCGCTGTTGTATGTCGTGTTGTCCTATGACCTGCTCAAACATATCCTTCAACAATCTTCTTACAAAAGCCGTCTGGCTATCTCGGCCACTGAGTCTACAGCCGAAACGGTGTAGAAGTGAATATTGTGTATGCCAGCATCATACAGCTCCTGACATTGGGAGGTTGTCCACTCTATACCCAACTGGCGGGCTTGCTCGTCAGTCTTGCACTTGACAATCTCTTTAGCCAGTGCCTCGGGAATGTCGCAGTGGAAGGTCTTAGGAACCACCGTCAACTGGCTGAGCTTAGCCATGGGTTTAATGCCAGGTACGATGGGGATGGTGATGCCCATCTCACGTGCCTTCTTCACAAAGTCAAAGTATTTCTGGTTGTCGAAGAAGAGCTGCGTCACTGCATACTGTGCACCCAGGTCCTGCTTCTGTTTCAGAAACTCCATGTCGCGCTCCAGATTGGGCGCTTCTTCATGCTTCTCAGGGTAGCAGGCTACACCAAAGTCAAACTTCGGTCCAGGATGTTTGATAGGCGTTCCGTCGGCAAAGTAGCCCTCATTGAAGCGTGCCACCTGACGAATCAGGTCGGTGGTGTGTGCATGACCGCCAGGAGTAGGCGTAAACTGGCTGTCCTCCTTGGCTTTGTCACCACGTAGCAGCATGAGGTTCCTGATGCCTAAGAACTGCAGGTCGAGCAATTCATACTCTATATCCTCAATAGTCTGTCCACTGCAAATGACGTGGGGCTCTACGGGGATGTCATAGCGATGCTGGATAGCAGCAGCAATGGCGATGGTCCCTGGACGTCGGCGGATGCGCTGTCGTTCGTAATGCCCATTGTCGAGTTCTTTGTAGACAAACTCGGAGTGGTGGGTCGTGATATTGATGAAGGCGGGGTTGAATACCGCTAACTTGTCGATAGTCTGAAACAGACTCTCCGTGCCATTACCCTTCAAGGGCGGCAGTACTTCGAAAGAGAACTGTTTCTCGTTGGAATCGAGTCTTATATAGTCTGCTACTGTCATTTCTATTTCTTAATACGATAAATGCGGAACGACATGGGGGGTAGTTTGTCATTCAACAGAGATGCTCCCTTGCCTTCCTCCACCTGTATGATGCTCTTCTGTGGAGTAATCAGTCTGGGCTTGCTGATGGTGTTCTCGTCATCCATGCCGTTGTGGCTTAGTGTCAGTGTCTGTGCAGCGCGCTTGCCCTTCATGCCGTTGAGGTTAAATGATACTTCGCGAGGCTCATAAGAGGTATTCGCAATCTTGATAATCACCTCGTTGGCATCCTTGTCGAAAGCAGCACTGGCGAAGAGACCATCCTGTTCGTCCAGATTGGCTACAGGCTTCTTACCCATCGTCAGTGATAGCACATTGGTACCTTTGTTGGTGGCATACATCTGCTGGACATAGTAGCTGATGGTCTTGAACATCTCGGTCTGGTCGTACCAGATCTGGTCAGGACGCCACTGCCAACCGTCTACATGTGCAAACAGCGGGGCTGGGGTGGTCATGTGAACCACATCAGCGTTGCGCTCAAAACCTGTCATGAAGGCTGCTTCAAGGATGGCTGCCTCGTAGTGGTTCCACTTCTTGCCCTTGCCGTGGCAGGCATACTCTCCGGCAAAGACCTTAGGTCCCTTGCGGTCGTAGCTGTCGTAGCGCAGACCATGGCTCAGGAACCACGCTTCATCACGATAGTAGTGCTCGTCGACGAGGTCGGCCTTCTGTGCTTTCATAGCCTTCCAGCCATCCTCAAAGCGGTATGTGTTGTCGGGTACGTCTTCTGGTACAGGACCACTGGTACCTACTATCTTGATATTTGGATATTTCTCGCGGATGGCCTTGACGAACGGCTTCAGGCGCTCGTAATAGAACTCGCCCCACTGCTCGTTGCCTACTCCGATATACTTCATGTTAAACGGTGCTGGATGACCCATCTCGGCACGGATCTTTCCCCACTTGGAGTCTGCGGGACCATTGGCAAACTCGATGAGGTCTAAGCAGTCGTCAATGTAGGGCTGCAGCTGGTCCAAAGCAACGTGTGCACCCTCCTTTTCCCAGTTCTGGTATTGACAAGCCATGCCGACATTGAGAATGGGCAGAGGCTCGGCACCAATGTCTTCTGACAACTGGAAGAACTCAAAGAATCCCAGGCCATACGACTGGTAGTAGTCGGGGTAGTAGCGGTAGTCAAAGGTGTGCTCCCAGCGATTCTGGTTGAGCGGACGGTTCTCTACTGGACCGATGCTGTTCTTCCACTGGTAGCGAGTCTCCAGGTCAGTACCTTCTACGATGCATCCGCCAGGGAAACGGAAAATGCCTGGGTGTAGGTCAGCCAGTGCTTCTGCCAGGTCGCGGCGCATGCCGTTTTCACGTCCCTTATAGGTGTCGGTGGGGAAGAGGGAGATATGCTCTAAGGCTACGCTGTTGGCACCTTTCAAGAAGATGCGCAGTTTAGCATGCTTGTTGTCAACGGGCGAGGTCAGCGTGATGGTATATTTCTTCCAGTCAGCAGAGGTGATGTCTACCGTCTTCTCGGCAAATTCCTGCTTCTCCTTCATGGAGTGCTCGTCAATGAGCTGTACACGGATGGCACCGTTACCTTTGGGCGCCTTTGCCCATACTGAGAATCGGTAGGCAGCACCTTTCTTTACGCCAATGCCGAAGAAACCCTCGTTGGTCAGTCCTGTGCGGCGGTCCTTATGGTCGGGAGCAGACAGCACCACATAGTGTGGACAGCGTGCAAACGGACCGTCGTTCTTCAGTTCAACACATCCAAAGGCTTGCCAACCCATCAATGACTGCGGAAACTCAAAGGAGCGGTTCTTTACCAACTCACCGTAAAGACCGCCATCAGCAGCATAGTTGATATCCTCGAAGAAGATGCCATACATCGTTGACTGTATGGGAGCACCCAGTTTGCGGGTGTTCACATCCATTACGTTATGTGCACTCAACAGAGCGGTTGTCCACAGAAGGACAAGGGTCAATAGGTTCTTTTTCATGTTGTAATTGTTCTTTTGTAGTTGTTCGTAGTTGCTTGTAAGCTACAAAATTAGTTAAAAAGTTGCAAACATACAAGGATTTTCAGATAAAAATGCTACTTTTGTAATCTATTAACGTAAGAACCAAAGAAAAAGCTATGAAAAGAATCCTTGTTGCAGAAGATAATGATAGCAATTATCTATTGATGACTTTTATTCTCAAAGGTCATTATGAATACTTCCGTGCTATTAATGGACAAGAGGCAGTGGACAAAGCAACAACCGAGCATCCTGACTTGATATTGATGGATTTGAAGATGCCGAAAATGGACGGTCTGACTGCTACCAAACAGATTAAGTCTATGTTGCCTCACATGCCTATCGTTGCTCTGACGGCCAATGCTTTCGATAGTGACCGCCAACAGGCTATAGATGCCGGATGCGATGCCTTCCTGTCTAAACCTGTCAGTGCTATGGACTGTCTGAAGACTATCGAAAAGTTTCTGTAGCTGCTGATTGCCCGTCTTTTTATTTCGGCATCTCCACGATAAAGCGGCAACCATCGCGGTAGGTTGCATCGTAGTAGAGGTCACCATCCAGATTGAGTGCGTGGCGCTTAGCCAGTGGCAGTCCGAGACCTAAACCCTCTGAGAGGTCGTTTACTTTGACAAAGGGTTTGAAGATGGTACTTTCCTGTCCGGGGGGCAACCCTGGTCCCTGGTCTTCTATGGTGAAGATAACAGATGTTGGTGTTTCTGAAATGTGCAACGAAGTGTGCTGCCCATCAGAGAACTTGCCGGCATTGTAGAGCAGTTCGCCCAGCATGTGTGTTAGGTATAGCTCGTTGGTCAGAATGCGGAAGTTGTCAGGCAGAGCAGTCTCAAAATGGACTGTCTGCTGGGGGAAGTGGGTCTGTGCGTAGTCGATGGCTTCGCGGGCAGCAGCATTACACGACACTTCTTCTTTTCTCAGGTTAAAAATCTTACCGCCAGCGCCCTGTTCAGAACTGTCGAAGAGCATTAGTACCATACGGTTCAAGTGCATGGCGTTGTACTTCATGGTGTTGGTGATGTTGACCAGTTCCTCTTCTTTCAGTGTGTCCTGGCCGTTGTCCCGTGCGAGGAGACTATCTCGTAACACGTCGGCAAAGCCAAGGATAATGTTCAGTGGCGTACGCATCTGGTGTGATACGTTCTGGATGAATACTTCCTTTTTCCGAACTCCTTCTTCCACCAGTTTCATGGCCTCTGCCAGTTCTTCATTGCGCAGTTGTGTCTCTTTGGCTTTCATGCGGATGCTGCCTACATACTTATAGAGCGACTGCTGCATGATGGAGAAACTGTTCTGCAGTTTGCCGATAGCGTCTTCACGTGGTGAATGGGGAATCCTTTCGTCGTAATTCCCGTCAATAATCTTCTCGGAGAGTGTCAGCAGTTTGTTGATAGGACGGATGGTCTGGTGGACTACGTGGTAGCAGAGCCACAGGATGACGACTAAACCTATAATAATAAGTATAACAATGATGTTGACTAACTGGTGGTAGTGCGTCAGTACCTCACTATCGGGAGAAATCAGTGCGAGACTCCAGTTGGTGTTGGGTATGGGAGTGTAGCATACGTGAGAGAGCTTGCCATCAATAGCAGTGTGTATGGTTCCTTGGTGCCCGGCTGTCATCTTGTGGTCAAGAGCGTTGAGCATGGAGTATTTCTGGCTGCTTTCGCTATAGACGTTCTTTTTGCAGAGTCTTGCGGAATCGGGATAGATGACGTAGCGCCCGTCGCCTCCAATAAACAGGTAATAGCTGTTGGGGTAGGGGCGCTCTGAGGCGTTGATGGTGGCTACCAGTTGTTCAAAGGACATGTCAGCGGTAATGACACCCAATGTACGTCCGTCCTTTGCTATGAGTGGTCGGCAATAGGTGGCTATGACCATTTGGCTGCTTAGTGTCGAGTCTGCAGTCTCTTCGATGGGGTCTAACCAGCAGGCTTTCTTCGTCTTCAGGGGTGTCTTGTACCAACTCTCGTTAAGGTAGTCATGGTCGTTCATGCACGTGGTCACTACAGTATCGCCCATATTGACCGTCTGTACAGAGAAGGTGTGTCCGTATGCTGGGAAAGCATCTGGCTCTGCACTGATGGTGCACTCTTGTACGCTACGGTTCAGGCTGATAATGCGGTGACAGGTGCCTTTGATAACTTCAGGTTGGAAATTCTCCTCGACGAGCCAGACATTGGCATTGGCAGAAGTTTCTATCATGTCCATGTAGTTCCTGATGCGCATGGTCGTCGTATGCAGTATGCTGGATGCATGTTCTGTGGCTTCCTGACGAAGCAGTTCGCGGGAGTGGATAAACTCTATGCTCAGTGCCAGAAAGAAGATAGGCACTGACAGCAGCAGAATGCTGATGCTGAGTTTGGCAGAGAGACTGTGTTTAATCTTGCGCATGGCTACCCTCCTTTCCTGTTTCGCTCTCAGCGGTTTGTAGCATGTCGTTAATGAGTCCGATGACGGTCTCGCTATTTTGGCGTATCAGCTCTATCTTTTTCGCGGCCTCCTCGCTGCTGATGTCTTGATAGCGGTTGCACAGTTCTGTAACACTCTTGTCGATGGTGTCTGTCGGTTCAAGCAAACGCTTGGTCATGTGGTGCAGGAAGGTCGTCTTCATGATGTCTGCCTCCTGGGTTTTGTCATTGGCTTGCTGTAGCACCTCGCCACGCTCATTCAACTGGTTGGTCAACCGCTCCAGTTCCTTGATTTGGGTGGTCAGTGACAGCTGCATCTTCTGGAAATTGCGCTGCAGTCTGCCTATCTCGTCCTCTCGGTCAGTGTCGGGGACAATGTTGTCAAAGTGTCCTTTGGTAAAGTGTTGTGCCCACTGTGTCAACATGCTCAATGGTAATAGCTGACTATGGATGACCATCCGGCACAGTACCGAGAAGACCAGCAGGCCGATGACGATAATTGTTAACACCAGATATAGCAGTTGGTTGTTACCCTCAAAGATATCATCTTCTGGATAGACTAAGGCTATGCTCCAATTGAGGCTTTCCATGGATCGACCGTCAACAACGGAGCGCCGGAAGGGTTTGTAGACAACATACCAGCCGCGTCCATCCATGTTGAAATTTTGGTTGCCGCTTTCTTCGTTCAGCATGGCCTTGATAATCTTTTTGAGGGCGGGGTCGCTATTCTTCTCTAACAGACTGAAGGCATTTCCTTTGGTAAGTTTCTCTTGGTTGGGATGTACAATGTACGACCCGTTGCGCGCCAGCATGGCGGCATAGCCGTTGGCTGACGGCTTGGCGGCAAGGACGATGTCGGAGAGCAACTTGATGGATACATCAGCAGCCAGCACACCAACGCATTTCCCGCTGAGGTCGTAGATGGGTAGGCAGAATGTCGTCAGTGCCTCGTCTTCTGTGTTATCATTCTTTAGTGGATCAGTCCAAAAGGGTTGTCCTGTCGCCATAGGTTCTGTGTACCATACCTGTTCGGTGTATGGCTTGTCGGTAAAGGTGTCCTGAATGATGAACTCTGACGCTTCGTCAGTGGTAGGTTTGTGACCTTTCCGATGGATGTAGGCCATGAAGAGTTCACGCTCGGGGTAGTAATAGGGCTTGAAAACAATGGCACAGCCAATGATATAAGGATTGCACTCAACGACTCGCTTGCTGTATTTAATCATGTTTTCCGGTTCGTTGAGGTGCCCCAACAGGTCCCAATAGATGTTGCCTGTCGACTGTTCTACGCTGAGTAGAATGTTGTCAACGTCCTGAACGGTCGATTCCAAGGTCTCTTGAGCATTACACAATGCTTCTTCTCTTAGTGCCTGGCGCGAGAAGAAATACATAGCAGCCATAGACACCAAAAGCAATAACGCTATCACGCAGACCACCATCAAACTTAGCCGGAGTGACAGCGTCTGGGAGATTTTCTTCGTCAGCATCGGCAATATGGCTTGATGGCGCAAATATACGAAAAAAAGTATTCTCTATACAAGATGGGCTCTTGTTTTAGACAAAATTAACCAAAATTGTTGAAAGATATGCTAATTTTGGCGTGTCGTAGTCTTAATAATGCCCACATAGGCGAGCAGGATGATATTCATCATTAGGGCATAGACAATGGCAGGAATAGCCATGACGTCGTTAGCAAAGACAAAGGGACTGCTGGCTATAGAGATGGCCTGGGCAGCATTCTGCATACCTATTTCTATAATGATGGTACGCTGCTCACGTCCAGAGAGCCGCATAGCCCACGATAGTGCTACGCCACCGCCCATGGCCAGCAGGATCAGCACCGTCATAGCCAGTCCCAGTTGTGGAAACTCGCGGACGATGGTCTCCCTGTTCTGTATGAAGAAGATGCTTGCCAACAGTATCAGGGCAGGGAAGGCCAGCTTCTTCAGCACGCCGTGCATCTTGCGGGCCAACTGTTCACGCCACATAGCTACTGACAGGCCGATGATGATAGGTACCAGCATCAGCACGATGTTCTGCACCAGCAGGTTGCCCACAGGCAAGGTTATCGACTGGTTCTCGCCCACCAGTCCTGTGGCATAGCTCATCACCAACGGACCCGTAAACAGCGTGATAATGCTGCTCAGCATGGTCAGCGATACCGACAGGGCTACGTCGCCACCTGCCAGCATAGAGAATACATTGCTGGAGCTGCCGCCAGGACTGCATGCTATCAGCATGACTCCTAAGAAGAACACAGCCTCCATTTGGAAACCGAAACCGATAGCCAGACCAATGAGTGGCAACAGCAGTATCTGACCTGCCAAACCTACTAATATAGCACGTGGACGCTCTACTACCAGACGAAAGTCGGCAGGGCGCAGCGTCAGTCCCAAGTCGAACATCAACAGGACGAGAATGGGCAAAACAATAAATATCGTATTCATATGGTGTGCAAAGTTACGAATAAGAGAGAAAAAAACCAAAACAATTTTGAGCTTTCTCGAGCGAGAGTGCCTTCGAACGTAGTTCAAAGTTACGAATAAGAGAGCGAAATGCCAAATTTATTTGAGCATTTCCGAACGAGAGTGAAGCTCGTAATACAGCTAATAACGATAAAATTCTCTAGAGAATTTATGCGAAATACAGCTAATACAGAGTTGTATACAGCTAACTCAGAAAAACCGGGCACTATGACAAAAAAATGCTTCTTCCATGACCAATTCTCATAGAAAGTTTGTATCTTTGCAGCCAAAACTAGCAAAACAATCCATGAGACGACTATTTATTATCGGCTTGACGGCCTTAGCCTTGACAGCCAACGCAGAACAGAACAAGCGAGTAGAGACTTTCCCCATCAGCAGTGTACGACTGACTGATAGCCAGTTCCTTCGTAACCAGCAGGCAGACATCCATTACCTTCTCGGACTGGATGCCGACCGACTGTTGGCTCCTTACTTAAAGGGCGCCGGACTGACGCCTAAGGCAGAGAACTACACTAACTGGGAGAATACGGGACTGGACGGCCATATCGGTGGACACTATGTGTCGGCACTGAGCTATATGTTGGCTGCCACGGGCAACCAGGAAATCTGCGCACGATTGGACTATGTGCTCAGCGAACTGAAACGCTGTCAGGATGCCCGTGAGGACGGCTACCTGGGTGGTGTGCCCAATCCCGACGAGATATGGGGACAGATAGCCAAGGGTGACATCCGTGCCAACTCTTTCGGATTGAACAATCGCTGGGTACCTCTTTATAATATTCATAAGATTTATGCCGGTCTGCGCGATGCTTATCTCGTCGCTGGCCGTGAGGAGGCTAAGGAGATGCTGATCAAGTTGACCGACTGGATGATTCAGGAGGTGAGCCAGCTCAGCGACGACCAGATACAGCAGATGCTAATCAGTGAGCAAGGTGGCTTGAACGAGACCTTTGCCGACGTCTATGCCATCACGGGCGACAAGAAATACCTGCGGTTAGCCCACCAGTTTAGCGACCAGAAGATGTTGCAGCCACTACTTCATGCAGAGGACAACCTGACGGGTAAACATGCCAACACGCAGATTCCTAAGGTTATAGGATACAAGCGCATTGCCGACCTGGAGGGACTGGAGAACTGGAACCGAGCAGCAAAATTTTTCTGGGATGTCGTCATCGGACAGCGCAGTGTGAGCATTGGCGGAAACTCTATGCGCGAGCACTTCAACCCTACCGACGACTTCAGCGGACTGCTTGCTTCAGAGCAGGGACCGGAGAGCTGTAACACCTATAACATGCTGCGCCTGACCAAGATGTTCTACGAGAGTACAGCGGAAAAGGGCTATATCGACTACTATGAGCGTGCACTCTACAACCACATCCTCTCCATACTGAACCCCGTACAGGGTGGCTTCGTCTATTTTACCCCTATGCGTGCCGGTCACTATCGCGTCTACTCACAGCCGCAGACCAGCATGTGGTGCTGTGTGGGTACTGGATTGGAGAATCCTGCCCGCTACGGTGAGATGATCTACGCTCATGAGGGTGAAGACCTCGTCGTCAACCTCTTCATACCCTCTGTGCTGACATGGGACGACATGACAGTTAAACAGGAGACCCACTTTCCACAGGACCCTGCTACCACGCTGACGCTGCAGCTGCAGAAGGAACGCATGTTCAGAGTGAAACTGCGCAGACCCTCATGGGCTGACGGCGTGGAAGTGTATGTCAACGATGAGGCTGTCAACTATGTAGTCCGTGAGGGCTACATTCTCATAGACCGCGTATGGAAGGATGGCGACGAGATACACATGGAGATGCCTATGTACCTCACCGCTGAGACAACCCCTGACGGCAAACCGCAGTACTCCTTCCTCTATGGTCCGCTTGTGCTGGCTGCCAAGACGGGAACCGACCGCCAGGACGGACTCTTTGCTGACGACAGCCGTGGTGGACACATTGCCAACGGTCCCAAGATACCGCAGACTCAGATGCCGGGTATCATCGGTGTCCCTGGTAAGCTGATGACGCATATCAAGCCTGTGGAAGGCAAGCCGTTGACATTCGCACTGACGGGGCTGACGACACCTGCCTACGAGGGCATCCAACTGGTACCCTTCTATCAGCTCCATGAGTGTCGCTACCAGATATACTTCCCACTATATTCCGAGGGTGAATGGAGCATCAAGCAGCAACAGATGGCTGCTGCCGAGAAGGCCAATATGCAGATAGAGGCTAATACGGTCGACAAGGTGTTCTGTGGTGAGCAACAGTCGGAGAGCGACCACTTCTTCAAGGCTACTGGGGCTTGGAACGGCTACGACGAGGGTATGCACTGGCGCCAGGCAAGGGGCTCCTTCTCTTACCAGATGAAAGCCCAGGGGGCTCATAACCTGCGTCTGAAAGGTTTCGCTGCCAACGAGCAAATCGTGGTGAGCATTGATGGGCAGCAGCTGGACCCCGTTCGCCTCAATCGCGAGGGACAGGCCGTTATCTACATTCCCTCCGCTTTGCAAAAGGCTACGCTTACCGTTACCTTTGCTGCCGAGCAGGGCAAACAGACTCCTCGAATCCATGAGGTGCGCTTGTGTCGATGATGATTTACAATCATTTAAATCATACAATACTATGCAAAGAAGATTTAAGAAGGGTACAAAGATTCTTGATATTGGCATCACAACCCTTGGCGGTATTTTGTCGGTGGGCATCATGCTGTATGGCGTTGCTCACTTCGGATTGAGTGAGGCGTGGCCCGAATTGATTCTCAACATTTTCTATCTGGCCTGTCTGGCGATGATAGTCATGTATTTCTTCAACTACCGCATCACCACCAATCAGTTCAACTACTGGTGCTCCATATCCGTGGGTATGACCATCTTACTGCGCGACATTCTCTTTTCGCCACCTTTGGCAAACTATGCCATCCATCTTGTTTGTTTCACCCTGTCGGTATTGTTGCTCTGCATGCTCACCTTCTTCTATGCTCGTAAAGACTGGAAGAGCTATTCAAAAAGCAACCTATGGTCTATCTTTATCATAGACGCACTGATAGCAACACTCTATAACTTCG
>Ga0310691_10004289_pt1 | contig 16178 bp, 13 predicted proteins | sample 176DNAGHGlowgp2_FD_203887 | JGI IMG/M metagenome (GOLD analysis project Ga0310691, IMG submission 203887) | Sheep rumen microbial communities from Palmerston North, Manawatu-Wanganui, New Zealand - 1766 DNA GHGlow gp2 (v2) (version 2) | ecosystem: Host-associated > Mammals > Digestive system >...
GTGAAGTTCCATTCGGGCGAACGCATCGATCCGTTCTTTGTATACAGCGTGATGCGCCAGGAATCGATTTTCAACTTTGAAATCATGTCGCCGGCTGGTGCCTGCGGACTCTTGCAGATTATGCCTGCAACGGGCAAGATGCTCGCCGAAAAAGAAAGCATCCCGAATTTTGAGCCGCGTCAGCTGTTTAATGCCTACATGAACATTCGTCTGGGAATCCGCTACCTGGTTGACTTGAAGACCGAATATAATGACGACTACATGTATGTGCTGGGTAACTACAATGCAGGCCCCAAGCCCACCAAGCGCTGGCAGGCGGCTGGCGAAGGCAAGTCCTGGGATATCCGCGCCGAAGACATTAGCTACTGGGAAACCCGCGACTACGTAAAGCGCGTCATGGGGAATTATTGGATCTACCAGGAAATCTACGACGGACTTTAATCGATGCTTTTTCTGCTGTTGACAATCGGACCGGCGTTCCTTTTTGCCTGCGGAAACATTCTCGAAAAATCGGGCGTGTCTACTGTTGGCAAGCGTACGGGCGGCACTTCGAAACCATGGGAATTTTTTAAGGGCGTTATCACCAACAAGTTCTGGTGGCTTGGTATTTGCTGCTCGGGACTTGCCACGCTCGGCTATTACATCGCCATGGCGCAGTACGACTTGAGCCAGGTGCAGCCGATGATGGTCTTGAATCCGGTGCTTACCGCCCTGATGGGCTTTTGCATTTTGAAGGAGGCCTTGACCAAGCGGATTGTGATTGCGATTTGCTTTGTGGTGGCGGGACTTTTGTACTCCGTCGAAAACTTGGGTGAATCGACCGCGGTACAGAACATTGGCATGCTTTGGGCGTATGCCGGCGGCCTCTCTGCTGTGACACTGGTAGCCCACTTGTGGGTCAAGGACCGCGAAATGGTCGACTCCCTGATTATGGGCGTGGGCTTTGGACTCTCGGCCGCATTCTATAAGAGCCTCGCGATGGATTTTGACTTGGACCATATTGAGCTTTCATCGGTGGCGAACCTCTTGATGGATTTTAGGACGCTGGGCTATATTGTCACTTACGGCATCGCTTTCTTGTATTCGCAGGTCTCGTTCTCTCGCGGTCGAGCTCTGTTCATTATTCCGTTCAGTGCGGCGGTGGGTGCTGCGGTGCCGACTCTTGCCGGTGCCTTGGTGTTTTCTGAAATGTTCCCTGTGGGTAAGGTCATCTCGGTGAGCCTCGTGCTGATTGGCGCCTGCCTCTTTATTGTGCGTCGCCCCAGAAGAAAGAATAAGAAACCTGTTTAAGAAAATCTTACTAATTGCCAATTGTCGACCTTTTAGTATATATTCAATACATGGTGTATTGGCGTTTTCTTTTGTCTCAAGTCTGTAGGGCTGTTGGTCCGTTCTCTTGTTTTTTATTGTTATTGGCAGGAGTCTTGGCTTGTTCTGATTCGAATAGCCAATCGACGAAGGTGGAACCGATTTCCGGAGATGAAGTTCCTCAAGATACCTCTAAGGTGGATTCTCAAAAAACGCTTCCGTTTGTCGGCGGTGCGGTCATGTTTACCGAAGTGGACCCCATCAATATCGTCTATGAAGACCATGAGGGAAACGATGCGGGTTGGGTGGAACTTTTTAATACCTCGGCTGATACGGTAGATTTGTCAGGGATGTATTTGACCGATTCGCAGGCGGATCCTTTCAAGTGGAAATTTGGCAATGCAAAAATTGCACCGAATGCATTCTTGCTGGTGTTCATGTCGGGCAAGAATTATCCGGATTATGTACTGGCTCATGATTCGTTAGATATGATTGGACCGGGGTGTTGGACATGGACGGATTCGCAGAATGACCCTGCCGGAGAAAGCTATGCAGACCCTTTGCCGGACCGGAATAAAAATTGCTTCAAGGAAGAGGGCGAGCGTCGTTTTGGCGCCGTGATGAGGCTTGGCGAAAATGAGGAACTGGGCTGGTCGTCTATCGCTGTATTTGTAGGCACGGGAAATTCGGACAAGGACGATGTACTTGATATTTCGGCGACAAACGAAATCTTGATGCAGGCTTACATTACCAAGGACCGCAAGGTATCTTTCAGGCTCACGCAGCCCGATGTCGATGACTGGAAGGGCTATGAAATCGTATTTACGGGAACGGGCGATTCTTCGACTGTGTACCGTGCCCCTTTACCGATGGGAACAACATTCCCGGACCTTCAAAATATTTACGGTACTCGAATGAGCCCGGAAGCGAACGAGTCTCAAGAAGTGGCCGTCAAGGTTTTCAGCTACATTGCTCGCAACCGCGGGCATGAACCGCACGCTTCGTTCAAGTTGAACAAGTCGGGCGGGCACCTGTATTTGGTGAATGCGGATACAGCGATTGTAGACTCTGTCGCCTACCCGAAAATGCCTGTGGGAAAAACGTGGAATTATGGAACGCTTCTGGATGGTATGCCTGGCTTTGGATTCGGCGAGGCTTCGCCTTATGGCCTTGTAACGCAATCGGTGGTGCCGTTGCGATCGCCGGCGCTCGATACTTTGACGGAAATTCCTCCCTCTGGTTTTTACGATAAGCCCTTTGCGATTTCGTTCCCGGAAAATGCGGCGGTTCGTTGTGAAACGGGTGGCATTGCACCTACAGCAGAATCCACTATCGCAACGGCGTTGACGGTTGAATCGACAATGACGGTTCGCTGCGCTTCTTTTGTGACGGGGGCGCTCGCCGGCGAAGAAACAAATCGCACTTATGTGTTCGAAAGTGCGCCTGCTGTACCGGCGGTATTCTTGACGGCAGATCCGAATTCCTTGTTCGATCCGGATTCGGGAATCTACATGGAAGGCCATTTTGCGCAGAGCAAGGAGCCGCATTACGGCGCGAATTATTGGCTTGACAAGGAAGTTCCCGTTACGGTGGAATTCATGGAACCGGGCGTGAATGCGCCTGTATTTGCGAAACGTGCGGGCCTCAAGATTTTTGGAAATTACAGCCGCCAAAACGACAAGAAGTCGGTGGCGATTACATTCCGTGAAAAGTATGGTGACAGTCGTTTAAAGTATGCCTTGTTCCCTGAATTTCCGGAGTTGAACAGATTCAAGGTATTTTTGCTTCGCAACAACGGTAGCAACTTTGGAAACGATTACATTCGCGACAGGCTCGCAAGTTCGGTGAGCGAGGGGCTAGGGGTGGACTATCAGCGCGGCCGTTTTGCGGTGGTGTATTACAATGGCGAATACTACGGCATCCATAGCATCCGCGAACGTTCGACGGAATACTACTTCGAGACGCATTACGGCCTCGATCCTGAAAAAATTGACTTGCTGAAGGCGGACAATTCAGTCTCTGCGGGTTCTGCAACAGATTATGTGGCCTTGATGGACTGGCTTGAAGATCGCACCCTTGCAAGCGAAGAAAATTTTGCTTATGTGGAATCGCAAATCGACGTGGATAATTTTATCAATTACATGCATACCGAAATATTTGCCAACAATCGCGATTGGCCTGGCAACAACCTGAAAAAATGGCGTGGTACGAGTCCCCAAACGAAATGGAAATGGTTCTTGTACGATCTTGATTTCGGATACGGGAATTCCTATAGCGAATACACGAACAACATTTTTGAGTTTGTAACTGCCGAAGATGGACCTTCTTGGCCCAACGGCCCTGAATACACTCTCTTGCTTCGTCGGATGTTGGAAAACGATGGTTTCAAGGCTGCGTTTATCAATCGAATGGCCGCCTTGCTGAAAATGAACTTTGAAAGTTCCCGGGTGTTGGGGCGAATCGACAAAATGATGTCTGAAATCGAATCGGAGATTCCTCGCGATCAGAAACGCTGGAGCCTGAGTGCGTCGAGAATGACGAAACAGTTGAATGCCATCAGGGACTTTGCGGAAAGCCGTCCGGACGTTATCTATGTCGAATTGCAGGAATTTTTTGGCCTTGGAAAAAAGTCTCCAATGACTTTGTCTGTAAACGGCTCGGGATCCATTCTGGTTCACGGCTTGAAATTGGACGCCAGTCCCATGGTCGTCAATTTCTTTGACGGATTCCCCGTGACGGTCACTGCAGTGGCAAATGCCGGCAGCATTTGGTCTGGATGGAGCGACGGAGTGATGGAGATGACCCGTACGGTTGTCCCGGGCGAAATTGAATCGCTCACCGCCGTTTTCAAGTGAGTTTCTTTAACTTGTTTTTACAAAAAATCCCCTGCGAACGCCCCGTGAACGGAAAGTTGCTTTATATCGCTTGCGGATATACCCAATAAAGCTTTCTTTAGTTATAATCAAGGTCAGAAAGGCGGTAATTTTTTAAATTTGGGCACATTATGAGTTACAATACCAAGATTCTTTGCATTGGCGCGGGCTATGTCGGTGGCCCCACTATGACTGTTATCGCCGACAAGTGCCCCGATGTGAAAGTGACTGTGGTCGATATCAACCAGGCCCGTATTGATGCCTGGAACAGCGACAACCTCCCGATTTTTGAACCCGGCCTCGATGACGTGGTGAAGCGTGCCCGCGGCCGTAACCTCTTCTTTAGCACCGATATTCCCTCTGCGATCAAGGAAGCGGACATTATCTTTGTTTCTGTGAATACCCCGACGAAGACGTTTGGCCACGGTGCCGGCAAGGCTTCTGACTTGCAGTACTGGGAAAAGACGGCTCGCAATATTTTGGAAATTGCCGACGAAGGCAAAATTATCGTGGAAAAGTCCACGCTTCCGGTGCGTACCGCTGCCGCCATGGAACGAATCCTGAATTCTAACGACAAGGGCCTGCACTTTGAAGTGCTCAGCAACCCGGAATTCCTGGCCGAAGGAACCGCCATTAACGACCTTTTTGAACCGGACCGCGTGCTGATCGGTAGCCACCAGACGGAATCGGGCCTTGCCGCCTGCCAGAAGCTGGTTGACGTTTATGCCCACTGGGTGCCGCGCGACCGAATCCTCACGACGAATCTTTGGAGCTCTGAACTCACGAAACTTACCGCTAACGCCTTCTTGGCGCAGCGTATCAGCTCTATCAACTCCATTAGCGCCCTCTGCGAAAAGACCGGTGCTGACGTGGATGAAGTTGCCTACGTGATGGGCAAGGACCGCCGTATCGGTCCCAAGTTCCTGAAGGCCTCTATCGGCTTTGGCGGATCTTGCTTCAAGAAAGATATTTTGAACCTCGTGTACCTGTGTGGCTATTATGGACTCCCCGAAGTGGCCGCCTACTGGGAATCGGTGGTTAAGATTAATGAATGGCAGACCCACCGCGTGGTGGACCGCATGCTTGAGACCATGTTCAACACCATTGCTAGCAAGAAAATCGCCGTGTTCGGTTTCGCCTTCAAGGCAAATACCGGTGACACCCGCGAAAGCCCTGCAAATTTGGTGGTTCGTGATTTGCTCGCCGAACATGCACTGCCGGTCGTTACCGACCCGAAGGCTATTCCTGATGCCAAGCGCGACTTGAAGGATGTGATTGACCAGGTCCAGTTTGAAGAAGACCCGTACAAGGCCGCCGAAGGCGCACACGCCGTGGTGGTTTGCACCGAATGGAAGTGCTTTGCTGAACTGGATTGGAACCGCATTTACAAGGGTATGGCTAAGCCAGCCTTCGTATTCGACGGTCGTAACATCCTGGATGCGGAAGCCCTTCGTAAGATCGGTTTCGAAGTATCAAGTATTGGTAAGGGGAAGGCGGAGTAAGTCACCTTGAAAATTGCTGTTTTAGGTACACGCGGAATTCCTGATATTATGGGTGGAATTGAAACCCATTGTCAGGAATTGTATCCGCGTATTGTGGACCGTGGGGCCATGGTTGTCATTTTCGCAAGAAAGGCCTACACTCCTCAAAAGACGCCTTACAGATATAAGCGTGTGCAGGTTGTTCCTGTTTATGCTCCCAAGATTGCGGGGCTAGAAACATTCGTCCACACGTTTAGGTGCCTTTATAAGGTCTTGGCATGGAAACCGGACATTGTCCATTTGCATGCGATTGGCCCTTCCTTTGTAGCGCCCATATTCAGGCTTGCCGGTTTGAAGGTGGTCTATACCCATCATGGTCAGGACTACAACCGCGCCAAGTGGGGCTGGTTTGCGAAGGCGGTTCTTAGAATTAGCGAATTCGTGGGAACGAAATTCTCTAATCGCGTGATTGTAATTTCGGATTTGCTGGAAGAGTGGCTCAAGAAGAAATTCCACTGTAAAACAACGGTCCGCATCAACAACGGCGTGACCTTGTTGTCTGCCCTTCCTGAAGAAACGAAAAAGAAATGGCTTGGCAAGTATGGGCTCGAAGGAACACGCTACATTTTTGCACTGGGTAGATTCGTCAAGGAAAAGGGATTCCACGACTTGATTGCAGCCTACAAGAAGGCGAGCCTTGTCGATGTGAAACTCGTGATTGCCGGTGCGGCTGATTTTGAATCAGACTATGCGGCCAAGATGAAGAACGACGCTGCGGAAGTCGGGGCTATCCTTCCTGGCTTTATTCACGGCGAAGAACTGCAGGTCCTTTTTGAAAATGCGTCCCTGTTTGTGATTCCGAGTTACCATGAGGGGCTGCCGATCGCATTGCTCGAGGCACTTGGCTACAACAGGAACGTCGTGGCGAGCGATATCCCGGCGAACATGGAAGTTCCGCTACCTGAAGAGTGCTTCTATGAACTGGGTGACGTCGACGAACTTGCCGACAAGATGACGATGTTTATGGAAAGCCCCGTACAAAGGGATTTCAGGCATATTGTTGAATACCATTACGATTGGGACAAGATAGCTGACCAGACGATGGATCTGTACAAGAGTCTCGTCAGGAAGAAGTAGGCTGACTTCTGGTTATGAATCGGTTTGATTCGCTTGATTGCTTAAGGGCTTTTGCTGTAATTGGTGTCGTCATTTGTCACGTTCTTTCGAACGCGGACTTGAACTTGCCTGAAAATTTCTTCTTCCAGAAGTTTCTCCCATTTGGGTCGGAATATGTTTTCCTGTTCATGATGCTCAGTGCGTTTTCGATGTGCTGCGCCTATTATCAAAAATTCAAAGACCGTCAAGTTGATTTAAATACTTTTTATAAGAGGCGTTACCTTCGGATATGGCCTTTCTTTGCATTGATGGTTCTGATTGATGTTGCCTTGGGCTTTTCAAAGGAATCTCTTATCGAGGCCTTTGCGGACTTGACGCTCTTTTTTGGCTTTTTGCCGAATCCGGACATCCATGTGATTGGGGTGGGGTGGTTCCTCGGACTGATTTTTGTTTTCTATGCAATATTTCCCTTTTTCGTATTCCTGATGGATAACAAGAAAAGGGCGTGGTTTGTTCTTGCCTTGTCGATTGCGATGATGTATTTTGCGTCGTCGTATTTCTCGAGGCCCGAATTAGTCGTGCGTTCCGTGAGCAAGTGGAGTATTCTGTTCTGCATGCCCATGTTTGTTAGTGGCGGCATCATTTATCTTTATATTGACAAAATCAAGAAAATTCCTGTTCTGTGGGCGCTTGCGATTGCGGTTTTGACCACGGCCCTGTTTTTTATTCTGGGAAAGGATCTTTTTGTATTTAAGATGCTCGTGTTCGTTTCGTGGATTATCTTTGCCATTGCAGACAGCTTGCGTCCGGCCAAATGGACCCTGATGAGAAACAAGTATGTTGCCTTTTTGAGCGGAGTCTCGATGGAAGTGTATCTGTGTCACATGATGTTCTTCAGGGCCATTGAAAAAGCTCATGTTTTGGAACCCATTTCTTCGGGAATTGCGCGATTCCTAGTTTGCTTGGTACTGACTTTGGCGGGGGCCATTGCGTTTTCCTTTGCCGTCAAGAAAACAATCTTCCGTGGCATTCATCGATAACGGATTTTTCTTGAGATGAAACGGCTCTTGCTGTCATTTCTTTTGGCGATCGTGTTTAGCGACTGTGCCTTTGAAAAAGGCGAAGATGAGCTGTGCTTTGTGGGGGATTCCATTACGTACTTGTGGGATGTTGAATACTATTTCCCCAATTACATAGTCCATAAGCACGCGGTTAGCGGTGCGGGGCTGAAACAGATGGATACTTGGAATGTGTCCGATTGCAAAGGACGTACGACAGTCCTTCTAATCGGAACCAATGATATAGGCTACTGGAAAACAACGACTAAAAACATTGAATTTTTGCGTGAAGATTACAAGGACAGGTTTATCAAGAGTGCAAAACGAATTGGGGCGGACCCGCTAATCGTCCTGTCCGTTTTGCCGAGGAATTTCATGGGGGACGAAGATCCTTCTGTAAACGAAAACATCGAAATTCAAAATGGCCTGCTTCGCGATGCCCTAAAAAAAGAAATTCCTGGTAGCCGGTTTATCGATGTGTTTGATTTATTCCTGGATGACGATTTCGAAATTCGCGAGGATCTGTTTAAGGATGGACTGCATCCGAATGATGAAGGCTATGAAATCTTGTCTCGCCAAATACAGAGGGCCTTATGAGAAAGGTAATCTTGCTTGCTTTGCTGCTTTGTACTGTGAATTTGTTTGCAAAAGAATCGTTCTCTTACCTGATGGGAATGCGGAATAACCGTTATGTGTTTGCGGGAATGGAGTATGCGGCGCGTTTTGGAGTTGCAGTCGAAAATTCGGTTTTTACTCAGGGAACCGAAAAACAGTATGTACGCGTGTTGCCTTATTACCGCTGGAATTTAGGTGAGGGATTAGTGGGAAGCTACGCCCTGTATGCAGGAATGCGCTATGACCGAGACTATTACGATATGGGGGCTCGTCTGGATGTCCTTTGGCAGCATTACCGCTACTTGCAGGTAGGAGGAACGCTGATGCCTTTTTACGACAGTTCTTTGAAGGGCTTGGTCGGGTACCAGGCTTATGCGCAGACTTTTCCGCTGAAAGAAATTGGCGTGTTTGCAGGAGCGAAGAACCTGCCCGATTTTAGGAATGTGGAACGGCGCTTTATGGGCGGGCTCGTTTTTGAATCAGGAAACCTGTGCGTTCGCCCGGAAGTATCAGTTCCGATGAACGGGGGAACGCATTTGTCGCGGGTGTCGCTATTTTTTGTTTACCGGTCCCCCTGAAAGTCCTGCTGAAAGCTGGCGAAAAGCAAGGCCGTGGTGTCGGCGGGCAGACTTAAATTGCTATTATTATAGAGGTTGTTTTAGGGTAGAAATGGAGGCTTGCTGAGGTTTTATGTCTTGCTCGAATTGTAGTCATTGTAATTCTAAGATTCAGATGCCGACGGACGTGTCGGTAATTACAACTTATCGTTGTCAGATGCGCTGCAAAATGTGCAACATCTGGAAGAACCCGACCAAGAAAAGTGAAGAAATCCAGGCGAAGGATTTGGAAATCCTCCCGCAGCTCAAGTTTGCAAACGTGACCGGTGGTGAACCGTTTATCCGCCAGGACCTGGAAGATATTGTCGAAGTCCTTTATACCAAGGCCCCGCGCATCGTGATCAGTACGAGTGGTTGGTGGGTAGACCGTGTTATCAAACTGGCCGAACGTTTCCCGAATATCGGCATCCGCGTCTCCATCGAAGGCCTTGAAGGCACCAACAATTTCTTGCGCGGCCGCGACGACGGCTTTGAACGCGGCATGAAGACGCTCAAGACCCTGCATGAAATGGGCGTGAAGGATATCGGCTTTGGCCAGACGCTCAGCAACTGGAACAGCAACGACTTGATTCCGCTTTACGAACTTGCCCTTTCGATGAATTTCGAATTCGCGACGGCCGCCTTCCATAACAGCTACTACTTCCACAAGGAAGACAACCAGATCAGTAACAAGGAAGAACTCTGCGACAATATCGGCAAGCTGGTGAACCGCCTCCTCAAGGAAAACCATCCGAAGTCCTGGTTCCGCGCTTTCTTCAACCTGGGTCTCATCAAGTACATTCAGGGCGGCAAGCGAATGCTCCCTTGCGAGGCGGGTTCCGTGAACTTCTTTACTGACCCGTGGGGCGAAGTTTACCCCTGCAACGGTCTTGAACCGCGCTACTGGCAAGAAAGCATGGGCAACATCCATAACGCGAAGAATTTCGAGGAAATCTGGTTTAGCGAACAGGCCCAGAAGGTGCGCGAAAAGGTGCGTACCTGCCCCAAGAATTGCTGGATGGTGGGTACTGCCGCTCCGGTGATGAAAAAGTACATTGCGCACGTGGCACCGTGGGTGCTCACGGCGAAACTCAAGAGCCTGTTCGGCAAGGAAATCGATTGCTCCAAGTTTCCGACATTCGATGTCGGCCAGGATCCGCGTCAGGGCGACCTGAGAATCGAAGGGTAGTGAGCGCACGATGCGGATTCTGCTTGCAAACAAGTTCTACTACCGTCGCGGTGGTGATTGCGTTTATTCTATAGAACTGGAAAACCTGCTCAAGGCATCGGGGCATGAGGTCGCTTTCTTTGCGATGGACTATCCCGAAAACCAGGACAGCGAATGGAAAAGCTACTGGCCGAGTGAGGTCGCCTTTTCTCCGAAGAAACCAGTCGCTTTTCTCAAGGCGTTCAAGCGTCCGTTTGGCGATGCAGAAACCGTAAGGAAATTTACCGCGCTGCTTGATAAATTTAAGCCCGACGTGCTGCACCTGAACAACATCCATACGCAACTTTCGCCTGTAATGGCCGAAATTGCGCACGCACGCGGCATCAAGGTGGTGTGGACTCTGCACGACTACAAGCTGGTTTGCCCCGCCTATACGTGCCTCTGCAATGGTAAAATCTGTGAAGACTGCATCGGTGGCGACAAGCGGAACTGCACCGCGAAAAAATGCCTCAAGAACAACTGGCTTGCAAGCAAGATTGCTGAGAAGGAAGCTGTGGCGTGGAACCGCGAACGTCTGGAACGTTGCGTGGACCAGTTTATTTGCCCGAGCCATTTCATGAAACAGAAAATGGAACAGGGCGGTTTCGATGCTTCGAAGCTGGTTGCTCTCCATAATTTTGTCGATGAATCGAAATTTGCTCATGGGCCGGTGGAACGCGAAAAATCCTACTGCTTCGTGGGACGTCTCTCCAACGAAAAGGGTGTCGAAACCCTGCTGCGCGTGGCGTCGAAAATTGAGGCGACTCTCTATGTGCTCGGTACGGGTCCGCTCGAGGACGAACTCAAGGCGAAATACGCATCAGCAAAGCAGATTAGGTTTATGGGACACAGCGACTGGGAAACTTGCAAGTCCGTGCTGCTCAAGTCAAAGTTCAGCGTGGTGCCGAGCGAATGGTACGAAAACAACCCGTTCTCGGTAATTGAACCGCTTTGCCTCGGAACTCCCGTGCTGGGCGCAAACATCGGCGGAATTCCCGAACTGATCGAACCGGGAAAGACCGGCGAACTTTTTGAGATGGGTAACGCCGAAGATCTTGAAGCGAAAATCCGCAAGATGCTTTCCGGAGACTATTCCTTTGACGTGAAACCTCTCCGTCAGCATTTTTCCAAGGACGATTACTTGGAACAGATGATGTCTGTTTATGGTTAATGCCGATGACTCAGGATTTGCCTCTGATTTCAGTCGTTATTCCGGTCTATAAGGTGGAAACCTATTTGGATCAATGCGTTGAAAGTATTGTCCAGCAGACTTACCGAAACTTGGAAATTATTCTAGTCGACGATGGTTCTCCGGACCGTTGCGCCGAAATGTGCGACTTGTGGGCGACAAAGGATTCAAGAATCAAAGTCATCCATAAGAAGAACGGCGGCCTTGGTGATGCCCGCAATGCGGGCCTTGTTGTTGCCACGGGTGACTATATCGGTTTTGTCGATAGCGATGACTGGTGCGAACCGGACATGTTCCAGGAACTTCTGGAATCCTGCCTGCAGTATAAAGCTCCCGTTGCTGTTTGCAATGTCTTTGTGGATTGGGAATGTGGCTGGCCTACTGAATATGAAACGTTTGCCGCTGAACGCTCCTGCTGGGACGCCTCCGATGTCCGTCGCAATTTCTTTAATGGCAAGTTGACGGCATGGGCTTGGAATAAGTTGTATCGCAAGGACTTGATTCCGGATTTGAAGTATCCGACCCAGGCATTCGAAGATATTCCCGTGGCCCGAAATATTTTTACCAAGATAGAACGTTGCGCCCTGACAGGGAAATGTTCTTACCATTATCGCCAACGTCAGGGAAGCATTGTCAATTCTGCCGTGAATTTGTCTCAGTTTACCTTGATTGACGAATTGAGAAAGAATGCTGTGGCGGCAAAAGCTTTTTTGCTTGAAGATGTCGCTGTTGCAAGGCTTGCGGTGAGTAGTTTCAATTTCTTGGCAAAAGTGGAAAGGGGAAAGGCCCCTGCTCTGAGAGAAAAAATTCCTTCCTTGGTAGAAGATATTCGTCGTTACCAGTTTGGCTTGCGTGAAAAATCGGTTGTCCGGAAGAAGGACAAGATTTTCCTATATTGCATCGCTAAAGGGTTACCCTATAAAATGGTGTTCGGTATCCGGCGCCTGTTCCAAGGCGTTTATTGGGCCTTGAACATGAAGGGGGGACAGAAGAAACAATGATTTATTACCTGATAGGAGCTTTCTGGGTTTTTGCCCTCTTGAATTACCGCCTGGCAGTTTTGCTGTTGGCTCCTTTTGCGTTGCTTCTTCATATGTTCCCGGCGTATGACGGACAGTATGTTTCGATTCTCGATTTCTGCTGCTTGGGACTGACGGTCTTGTTGCCTATCAAGACAAATTTTATAGCGAAATTCCGTACGTATCCTTTTATGGTGCCTAGTTTATGCGTCTTGGCTTCCTATGTGGTGACGAACCTTTTGGGTGAACCGCATTGGCCGAGCTGCATATTTATTTTGAATACGGTTTATGTTTATCCGTTCATAGTGTGGTGTGTTTTTGAAGAAGAACGCGACTTGAAAGTGCTCGTGTATGGTTTTGCCGCCTATATGGCATTCTGCATTATATACGCCATGGTGGAATTGGCTCTTGGCGAGAACCCCATATTGGAAAAAATCATAACGATGAGGATTGTCAACGAGAACGTTCTAAATTATACGGAAGTCCGTTTTGGCCTGAAACGATTGCAGAGTGTCTACAATACCCCGATGTCTATGGGCTTGGCTCTAGGAGCTTTTGGATATTTCCTGTTCCAATTCCGTGATATGACCAAGAACAAAAACCCCTATATACAGATGCTCATGGTGGCTTGTTTGGTCATGCCTTGGTTGACAGGTTCGCGTTCCGTGTTTGCCGCTGTGTTTATTTTGTTGTTCCCAATCATGAATGTCGTGATGAAAGAAGGGAAATTCATGCTTTTCAAGATTGGCCTGATTGGTGGCGCTATCTTTATTTTAGGTGATTGGATGCTGACGCTGATAGATTCTTTTATTCATTCGGATACGGCGGTGGCAGGCAGCAGTCTGGATATGCGCTTGATGCAGTTCGCCGTGATTATCCCCTTCTTCTTGAATTCGCCGATTTGGGGTAGCGGTTATGCGTACACATGGACCTTTGTCAAGGCTGTAGATGCGGACTTGCTGGGCGCCGAAAGTATATGGCTGCAGCTGTTGGTGGACTTTGGCCTTTTGGGCGCTATTGCTTATACCGTTTGTATTGTGTATATGGCCAAGAGTCTCAAACCGGTATTGGGCAAGGGACGTTGGGCTTTGCCCATGGCTGTCATTGTCGGCTACACTTTATCGACATTCCTTGGCTTGGACCTGAACTACTTCTTTATCCTTTGCATGATGTTGATCAAGACTCATGAATTCTCCGAAAAGACCGAAGAAGAAGCCGAAGAAGAATAACGATTATTTCTTCTTGAATTTAGCCGAAATCTTGTTGAAATATTTCAGGGCGATTGCGTCGCGGATCAAGTAGAGTACGAGGCAATAGGCCGGAACATAGAGCGCTGTTGACAGGATGATGTTCAGCAGGTGAATGTCGGTCTGGATTCCCTTCGTAATTCCCCAGGCAATCGGGTAGGCAATGAGCATGTACTTGACGAGGTCAAAAAGCTGCATGGCGTAGCTGTATTGCAGAATCTTTTTGGTGGGGTACAGGTTGATGAGGGCGGCGGAGAAATTGATGAAGAATTGCGCGAACGCAAGGCCAATCACTCCGTATTGAATACCTACAACGATAAAGAGGACGCAAAGGGACTTCTTTGGGAATTCCAGTTTCAGGATTGTTCCCGTGCGATTGACGACTTGCAACAGGCTGAGGCTGAGCTGGCCAATTGGATTCCAGATGTTACTTGTGACAAGAATCTGGAAAAAGATGACGGCCGGTAGCCATTTTTCGGTCCAGAGGAAAACGATGATGTCTCGCCCGGTAAAGCAGAGTATCGCTGACAGGGGCGCCGTGATCATGACAAGCAGGCGCATGACTTCGCGGAAACGGTCCTTAAGGACTTCGGTGTCGTTCTGGTACTTGGAAAGAACGGGTAGGGCAATCTTTTGGACGATGCCGGAGCTGATGGAGTTGACATTGCACCTTAGGCCGTTTGCTTTCGTGAAATACCCGAGGTCAGCCTTGGTGAAAAACTTACCGATGACGACAGAATAGATTTCGTTGAAGACGGTTCCGATGAGGTTTGCGCTGAGCAGCTTGGAACCGAATCCGAACAGGTAATGGAATGATTCCTTGCTGAAGCCTTCGCGCGGGCGCCACTTGGCACAAATCCAAAGGAGAACGGTGCGGATGAAGGCCGCGAGGACTGTCTGTAGGGCGAGCGTGTAGACGCCCCATCCGTAAAAGGCGAGGACGATTGCCACGAGGCCGGCGGGAATCTGGCCGCACAAACCGATAATGGTCTGAAGTCTGATATTCAGTTTCGCCGTCAGGATGGCATTCTGGACGATACAGAGGGAATTGAGGAGAACGCTGAGGCCGATAATCTTGATGAGCGGAATCAGCAGCGGTTCGTCGAAGAAATTCGCGATGAGTGGTGAACATGCCCAGAGAATCGCATAGGCGACAAGGCCCACGACTACGTTGAAGTAGAAGGCGGTCGCCAAGTCCTTTTCGGTACGGTCAATTTTACGGATGAGTCCATTCGCAAAGCCGGAGTCGACGAACGTGTTGGACAGCGAAATGAATATGGTCGTGAGCCCCACGATGCCGTATTCGTTAGGGGTCAACAGTCGGGCGAGAACGATGCCGATGGCAAAACTTACAATCTGCGAAGAGAGCCTTTCGAGAAGGCTCCAGACTGCAGCGAGAAAGGGCGTGTTCTTCTTATCTGACATCGGTCTTGGGCCTAATCAAGATGCCGGTAATTTCTTCGGGGGTGTAGTAGGTGGCGCACTTGTTGCCGCCGTTTTTGCCGGTCCAGTTCGGATTCGGCGTCATAAAATCTTCGCCGTAATACATGGACAGCGTCTTGACCGGGTCGGCGGGGGCGCCCAATTCGACTCCGTTGATCGTTACGGTAGACAGCGGTTCCTTGGTGCTGAAGGTGTAAGACCTTGCCGAAGAAACAACGTCGCCTTTTTCGACTTCGTAGCAGTACACGGTGCGGGTGTCACCTTCGCGGATGCCGAGGAAGATGTCGAAGGCGAGGCCCTTGTAGTGGAACGCGTATTCCGAAGGCTTGCGTTCGCCAGTTGGCACCTTGACCATATCGAAGGAATGGTCCTTGACGAATCCCTTGGCAATCAGTTTCTTCTCAAAGTCTTCCGTATAGGAATCTTCGAGGATGCCCACGTCCAGGTCGAAATCATGGGGAATGAAGGACTTGTGCCTTACCGCTCCAAGCAGGGTGCCGAATTCCAGCCAATAGCCTACGCCGGATTCCTGGCAGACGTCCTTGAATGCCTGCAGGGCTTCGATACCGTATTGACGCAACAGTTTCTGCTTTCTTTTCAGGTCTTTGCCGATACAATATTTGGACCACTTCTTCTGAAGAAAGGAACCTTCTTTTCCTCCGAGGAGGGTGTAAACTTTATGAACGATACCCATGATAATCCTTGATAACTAAATCCAGTAGATGTTGCTTAAGGTGTGGGGCGATGTGCGGTTCTTGTTGGCGGGGGGCGTCATGTAGTCTCCGTACATTCCCGTGAGCCATTGGTCGTAATCGGCGATGGCCATGAATTCCGAGCCCTCGAAGGGAACTTGGACAAAGTTTTCGAACATGCCTCGTGGCACGATAGAACGCAAGGCGGCGTCTTTTTCAGGGTCAACTGGCAGTGCGATAAATTGGGCCGAGCTATTGTTCAATTCACCGATCTTTGCGTATTCCTTTTCGGTGATGCTTCTTATGGTCCACGGCAGAGCGGCCACCTTAGAAA
>Ga0310691_10004291_pt1 | contig 16159 bp, 25 predicted proteins | sample 176DNAGHGlowgp2_FD_203887 | JGI IMG/M metagenome (GOLD analysis project Ga0310691, IMG submission 203887) | Sheep rumen microbial communities from Palmerston North, Manawatu-Wanganui, New Zealand - 1766 DNA GHGlow gp2 (v2) (version 2) | ecosystem: Host-associated > Mammals > Digestive system >...
TATTATCCGTGGAACTGAAGGATTATATTTGTTATCCTCAGCATTTGCCATGGTAGCTACGGCTGCTCATACTATTAATGGAATCGATACGAAGCAGATGAATGAAAAACTCGATTCTTTAATGGAGGTTATGCGTAAGCTTGTTCTACTGGCTACATATTTGGGTAATAAAGTTGGTTCCGGTTTAAATTCTGTAGCCGGATCATTCGGTCTTGCAGCAATGGCTGGGGGTATATATTTACTCGCAAATGCTTTAGCTATATTATCCAATATACCATTCCAATCATTAGTGTCAAGTATTAATGCTATAGAATTAGGTCTTAATACCTTACTTAATGCTGTAGAGAGAGCCGTTAATTTGGCCGCTCCATTAATAGCGTTTGGTTTCGGTATGATAGAAATGGGTATAGCTTGTGTGGCAGCTGGTGTAGGTATAAATCTTGCCGGCGAAGGCATTATATATTTAGCTCAAGCTATACATATTCTAAGCACTACCACACCATCGGAACTTGAGATGGTTAAGCAAGTTATACTTACATTCTTTGGTGCACTTGGTGTTGGTATTGAAATAATGATAACCAAGATAGCCGAGGGTATTGCGGTTAAGATAGCAATACTTACCAAGACTATATTACAAAATATAGCCCTGGCTATTAATGGAATCATACTTATCATCCATAATGCAATCCCTAAGTTAGCAGTAGTTATTGATGAAGCGTTAACTTACATAGAACTAATCATTAAGAAGCATCTTGGCTCTTTCTTTGCTGATACTATACAGGCTTTCCGTACCAACACACCGGGTGTAGTGACAGCAGCAAAACTATCTGCAACTCTTGTTGGTAATGCTTGGGAACACGCATTTCGTTATAGTAAAATTGAATGGCATTCAGATCCAGATCCGATATGGATGTTCTTGGAAGATGTTGGACATGCGTTCGATAACAATACTCAGGGAGCGGTAGATGCAGCAGAAAATTCAGCCGAAAGAGTCGGTAATGGATGGGCAGATCGCGCAACCGGTATCATGGAAGGTCTCGTTTCAAAAATGTATGACTTTGGTCAACAGCAATCTGAATCTGCTGCTGACGGAGTTGTAAGTGGTTATAGTAGTTATGAAGCGGCGTGGAAAGGAATGGCCGGAATTGCTCAGAAATATTGTAGAGCGCTTGATGATTATCAATATAATCTTAATGCTCAGCTTACCATGTATAACCAGCAGTATTTGGAGAATAGTGAGCGTGCTAGATATTGGCAGACTAAGATTGGTAACGAGAATTATAAGAATCAAAATTTAGCCAACGCAAATTATAAATTATATTCCAAACGAGCTGAGGATGCTAAAAAGAAAGAACTAGAATTTACCCAACAGCTAGACGAGTTGAATACAGGATTAAACGGAACAACTGAGGCTGCAGAAGATGCGGGAGATGCAATAACAGAGCTTGGTGATTCTTTAGATAAAACCACAAAGAAAACTGGTGGTGCAGCCAAGGCTACTCAAGATTTTGCACAATCTCTCGAACAAACCCTCGTATCCCAGATGAATATCTTCGACAAGTTTGAAGCCAAGGCCGCTATGTCCAAAGAAGAACTGCTATCCAATATGCAGTCCCAGATTAACGGTATGACTAACTGGGCGGCTAACATGGATAAGCTTTCGACGATGGGTATAGATAAAGGTCTTTACCAGAAGCTTGCTGAGATGGGACCTCAGGGCGCTCAGTATGTTGGTGCATTCGCTAACATGACAGCAGAGGAAATGGCTAGAGCTAACGAGTTATGGGCTCAGTCATTAGTACTTCCTGGAGACGTTGCTGGTAAGATATCTGCTGATTGGGCTGGTATATCTGGAGATATGGTTAATGGTTTGTCAAAGGGTTGGACTGATTCAGAAGGCATCTTCCATAAAAACATACTTGATACTTCGCAAGAAGGACAGGAAGTAATGAAAGAAGATAATGGAATTCATTCACCTTCGACTGTATATCGGTTATTTGGTCAGGCTTTAATGCTTGGACTTCGATTCGGTATGTGGGATGAACGCTCATTACTTCTTGAAACCCTTACAACCATATCCGAGATGATGATTAAGAGAGCTAACGAGCTTCTTAATGAGGAAACGTTAGTTGAAACGGGTAAGAACTTAGTTAAAGGCTTAGCCAAGGGTCTTAAAGATGAATCAGTTCTTAAAGAGCTTGAAGATGCTTCTGAAGAAGTATCAGAGATTCCTGATAGAGTTACACGCAAGCATAATCTTATAGAGTCACCATCTAAATTATTTATGCAGCACGGTAAGTACATCGATAAAGGTTTGGCCATGGGTCTCTTACAGAATCAGGGATTAGTATCCACAGCTATGGATGAAGTCAATAATACAGTTCTTGATTCCATGAAATACACTATCGCTACGATAGCCACAACTCTTCAGGACGGTATAGAGGATCCTGTTATTACTCCTGTGTTAGATCTTAGCCGAGTTTCTTCGGGTATACGGACGCTTAACAGCGCATTCTCAACCAATCAGGCACTTGCTGCAGCAGGGTCGATGTCCAGTCTTCAAAATGGGCAGCCAGTGGCAGGTGTTCAGTTTATTCAAAACAATTATTCGCCTAAGGCTCTGTCAAGAGCGGACATTTATAGGCAAACACGTAATCAATTTGCGCAATATAGGAGTGCAATGCTATGATTAAATCGTTAGAAGTTATAAATTACTTAGGCGATAACTTGGTTCTTGAGTTAAGGGCCCCTGAAAAAACGGGGCTCTATATCAAGACCATTACGGGAATAGGACCTGGCAAAGCGACTATAAATACCACAGACCTCGCGTCAAGCGATGGCGGTATATACAACTCAGCCAGGTCCGAAATACGTAATATCGTACTAACTATAGGCTTTCTTGAAGGTCCTATTGATGGCGTGTATAAGACAATAGAGGATCTTCGCCAGAAAACTTATGCATACTTTCCAAAAAAGCGGTTTGTTAGACTTATATTCCACACCGACAATCGAGATCTATATGCTGATGGGTATGTGGAATCTAATGAACCCGAAATTTTCAGTCAGGAAGAAACAACTCAGATAAGTATTATCTGTCCAGATCCTAACGTGTATAATGCTGTTGGTTCTAGTGTCGTTGATTTCTCATCTGTTAACAGTTTATTCGAGTTTCCTTTTGAGAACAACTCGCTTACAGATAATGAGATAGAATTCGGTTCCATAGAGCCTTTAACTAATAAGATTTTAAAGTATGAAGGTGAAGTTGAAACCGGAATGACACTTTACATTCATCCAGGTCAGGCGTTGACCGGATTCAGTTTTTCTAATTACGAGACCGGGGAAACAATTGCTATAGATGACAGTAAAATAGTTGCCATAACAGGTCGGGGTATTTTAGCTAGAGATTCTATCGAGATTTGTACAGTTAGGGGTCAGAAATATGCAACTCTTACTAGATCGGGGCTCTCTTACAACATTATTAATGCGTTGAAGGGTGATGGTAGTAATAAGAGACCTGATTGGATACAGCTGTATAAAGGTGATAATATATTTACTTACTCAGCAACGACCGGCAGTAATAACTTATCAGTTTTGATATATTATAGAATAGCTTACGAGGGTGTATAGGTATGGATATTTATGTAATGGACCAGGGGTTTAATGTCGTAGGTGTCCTGGACAAGTACTCAAGTCTCATATGGACTGATCGATTAAGAGGATATGGCGATTTCGAGATTTATACACCATTCGATATCTCAATACTTAAGCTCTGTAAGCAGGACTATTATATTAACATCGATTACTCTGATCGAACAATGATTATTGAGGGTATAGAGATATTGACAGATGTTGACGGCAATAATCTCAGGATAATCGGAAGATCCCTTGAATCTATATTAGATAGGCGTATTATTTGGGATACGATTGTTATTAAGGGGACTGGTCAAGGAGAAGAGGCTAAAGTTGAAGATGCGGTTAGGACACTTCTTAACGCATGTATAATATCTCCGTCCAAAACCGATAGGCGTATATCCAACTTTATATTCGATCCTTTACCTTCCGGAGATCCATTGAAGTCTCTTACAATCAATAAAACTCAATACACGGGGGATAATCTCTATGATGTATTGATGGAGTATTGTGACGCATTTCAAGCAGATGGGTTAGGTTTTAAAGTCATTCTTAATGATAATCATCAGTTTGTATTTAGTTTATATTCTGGAGTAGATCGAAGCTATATGCAGGATGTACTTCCATATGTTATATTTAGTCCTGACTACGATAATGTGGTAAACACTAATTATCTCGATGACATGTCAACTATGAAAAACATTACACTAGTTGCCGGCGAGGGAGAGGACAATAATCGTAAACGTATAATCGTTGGTAAAGGTGTTGGACTTAATCGTAGAGAATTATATACAGATGCTCGGGATCTTCGTATGGAAGACTACGATAATGATCCAGTAAAGTATAAAGATGCAATGAAGATAAGAGGTCTTCAGAAATTAGTGGAGAATTGTCGAAGTGTATCATACGAGGGTGAGGTTGAAGCCCAGAGACAATTTGTTTATGGTCGGGATTTCTTAATAGGCGATATTATTCAGATTGAGAATGAGTATGGTATAAAAGGAGACGCCAGAGTTATTGAATGGGTTATATCTGATTCTTCATCTGGATTTGAGACATATCCGACATTCGATGGGGTTCAGATAATAAACGATGATGAAGAAGATGATGGAGGATGGAGTTAATGAATATTCCTGAATTTTCCTACGGTTTCTATAACGCCGTAGCTCACGATAGGCAATACAATGCCAATCAAATTAGTAGAATGTTTGATGGAATCATACAGGATGGGATATTTTCAACCATAGGTAACGCGTTCGATGTGGTTCCGTTGGATACCCCGGGTGTTGGAGTTAAACTCAAACCTGGTAAGGCATGGCTTGACCATACTTGGAATAATCTGGATAGTATTGTAACTATTAATCTTACCAGTGTGGGATTAACTAATCAGAGTCGTATAGACGCTTTAGCCATTGACGTCAATGTAGAAGAGCGTACGAACGAGATAGTAGTAGTTGAAGGAACTCAGGCGTCCACTCCTACAAAGCCAACCCTGATAAGGGAAACCGATTCTGATGGTAATCATATTCATTGGCAGTATCCTTTGGCTTATATTACTGTCAGAGGGGCAAACGCTAGCGTTGTAACCGCTTCGGATATAGAGAAAACCGTAGGATCGGTAGAAGGCGGAACGCCATTCGTGTTTGGTGCTATGAACAGTCTAACGGTCGATCAGTTAGTGACTCAGTGGGAAGCGCAGTGGAACGATCAGCTTGATCTGAATCAGGCCGAGTTTAACGCTTGGCTTGCTAACTTAGAGGATCAGCTTGATGATAATCAGGCGGCTCACCTTCAGAATGAGATTGATAATCTTATAACTGCTGGAACAACGCCTTTGAATGACGGCGATGGCCTGATTGCAGGTAGAGTATATTTTCAGTATGAGGTATAAATATGGCTAGTACATCTCATGGACATATTGGGGTTTTAAGTCCAATAATAAGCGAGATTCAAGCTACGATTAGAAACCAATCTGGTACCTATTATGGATGGACTATACAACAAGGGAGTACACAGGTTGTTGTAAGGGAGATTAATCAATCGATTACATTTGCAGTTGAGATATCATGTTACAGCAAATGTGGATAAGTACTGGTAATATTCGGATAGCAGATACATTCGATATTAATTATCCGATGGTCATTACTGGTATGAGCGAAGAGAATATTAAACAATATATTGAATTCGCTAATAATCGAATCGATGATGTATATGTTGTTACAAGCGATGATAACTATTCATGTATTGCTTATGTTACCATTTTTATCGGTAAGGTAGGGATACGTCCAAGTGGGGGCGGTTCCGTAGCAAATATACGTATAGGGCCGTATGCTAAAAATCTTGATGTATTTGTTGAGGTTACAAAACAACGGCCCGCGCATCAAGCTAAACCTATCCGCCGTGGTTGGGTAAAAGCTACCGTTGGAACTGAGATCGTTGATAATAAATTGATGCCTATATACGCTAACAAACGTATCATTAAAGGTTGGATAGGTGACGAAAACAACCATCCGCAACTTATACTTAAAACAGTATTTAAGGATTTTGAAGAGGTCGGAGATACATCCGTGTATTATAGGGAATATGTTGACAGGGATCATGCGATGATAATCAAATATCAAGATACAAATTATTTGATTTCTGTATCCGCCTATCAAATCGTTCCTTGGGATTCTACAAATAATCAATTCGACATAACCCAAAATGAAGACGATGGTGGATTTTTCCCCCCGGGAACTTCTAATTATTGCGTTGGCAGTCGATCTCGTGTAGTATGTACTGAATTTGATGGCTCTTTACATTTCTTTTCTGCAGAACATCCGGGTAATTCCGATGAGGATGGCTGGATATGGAGACATTGGAAAAAAACAAAAACAAATGGTGTTTGGAGCTATGATCAAATTTCATATCCGACAGGACCGGATGGGGCATATCCGTCTACCGAAATATATATGGACGATCTTAATAAAATTTTATATAATTTAGGAAATGTTATAGATCGAACATATGGCATTGAACCATGGATAGCAGTACCATATGATAATAAGATTTATATATTTTGTAAAGCATATGCTAGTACTTTGTTAACGCTTGTTAAATGGGATGAGGAGACAAGATATACAAATAAAGTCATATACGAAGGTACAGGTGGATGGAGCGGATTTGATGTTCTTCCCGGGGTTATGTATAGAGGGAAAATGCATTTCATCATAACTGGACTATTAAATGGGGTGGCAACAACTCGACACCTGGTTTTTGATTTTAAAACAGAACAAGTCGTGCAACTCCAAGATATTCAAATGGATATTTTTGGAGCTACTGCGGTGTCTATTAATGATGAAATCCATGTAATCGGAAGTGATAATAGTAAACGTCTGCATAAATCATGGGATGGTAATACGTGGTCTACCCAGCCAACCTTGCCAGTAGATATGGCACGGGATTTAGCGGGTGTAATAGACAACCATCTTCATATATTTAGTGATGTTTCTGATAATCAAAATTATAGTGTTAAACATTATATTAGTGATGGCACTTTCAACTAAAAAAAGGGAGGTGAGGCCTGAATGGATCCCGTTATAGGACAGTTGGTAACCGGCTTAGTTACAGCTGCAGTATCCTTACTCGTAGCCATGGGGACATGGCAGGTTCAGATGAAAACTTCCCGAGAGAAGCAATCAGAAGAACTTCGGACTCTTCTTCAGCAGTATCGAGATGAGAATCGTGATCTCATTACTTCTCATAGAGAAGACATGGATAAGGAGTTCAATGAACTCAGAGACGAGGTTACAGCTGTAAATGCCACAGTACAGCAGCAGGTAGCTATAGTCGACGTTAAAATTAGTGAGCTTTCACAGCACGTGGAGGCTCACAATCGTATGATCGAGAGGACGTATGCCCTTGAAACCACAACCGCCGTACACACACAGCAGATTGCTAATCTTGAGAAGGCGATTAACACTTAAAGTAGGTGATTATATTTATGAAAGTAGAACAGGCAATTAGGCTAGCCAAGGCTGAGCTAGGTACTACTGAATTCCCGGCTAATAGCAACAATGTCAAGTATAACACTTGGTTCTATGGGAAGATGGTACAGGGTTCACAGTTTCCCTGGTGTGCCGTATTCATTAGTTATATTTTCAAAGACTCACCATTAGTAAAGAGAACTGCCAGTTGTATAGACATGCTTGAATGGTTTGAAGACAGGCATCAGATAGTAGCACGTCCGCAGCCTGGCGATATAGTATTTTTCAAATACTCAACAAACAATCGTAGAACAAACCACGTCGGGCTAGTTATATCTACAGTCGATTCTAACCGTTTCAAGACTATTGAAGGTAATACTTCTATGAGATCTGATGATAACGGTGGAGCAGTTATGGAGAGAAATCGTACGAGACACAATGTAGTGGCTTTTGCCAGACCTGCTTATGAGGATTTAGATAACTATCATCCGACTCTTAGACGTGGTGCAAAAGGAGAATCAGTCGAATTGCTACAAAGTATGCTGAATATTCAGGGCATCCAGGTAGTAGTCGACGGTGACTTTGGACCCAATACTGAAAAGGCGGTTAAGACTTTCCAAGCTGCTAACGGGCTTACGGTCGACGGCATTGTTGGTCCAATGACATGGAAGAAATTCACTTAAGGAGATTATATTTATGTCTTACACAATCAAGAAAACCACCATCACCTTAACTAGAGGTGATACCCTCAAGGCACAGATCTCCATCACAGACAAAGACGGTAATCCGTACGAGATACAGCCAGGTGACTCTGTTCGCTTCGCTATGAAGCGCAGCTACGACGATCCTGACAGCGAGGTTCTGATAGAAAAAGATATTCCTACAGACACCCTTATTCTCAAATTGGATCCGGAGGATACTAAGACGTTGCCCTTTGGTAACTACGTTTACGATATTCAGCTTACCAATATCGCAGGCGAAGTTGATACTTTCATAACCAAAGCAACCCTAGTCCTTACAGAGGAAGTCTATTGAGTAGTATATTTCCCATACCGTCTTTATCCGGAACATTATCCTCTGGAGGTAAGCTACAGGGAACGATGTCCGCAAAAGGTGGTTTATCTGGTGGCTTAAGTAACGATGTGGTTCACGGATCATATGAGGATCTCATCAACAAACCCCAGATAAACGAAGTGGAACTAGTTGGTAATCTAACTTTTGCTGATCTTGGTTTGTCAGCTGTGACTGAGCAAGAGATAGACGAGATTATATTTGGAGGAGATTGACATGCCTAATCCTATTGATGAGTATCAAAGTAAAACAGGCCTAAGTTATTTCTGGGGTCGGATCAAAACTATATTTGCAACTAAGAGCGAGCTTGGTGATAAGGTGGATAAGGTTACTGGTAAGGGCCTGTCAACCAATGACTACACCGATAACGATAAACAGAAGCTTACGAACGTTGAAGCTGGGGCAGAGGTTAACATCATCGAGTCTGTATCTGTTAACTCTTCTCAGCTCACTCCGGATGCTAATAAGAACGTTAACGTATCGGTGCCCACCAAGACTTCAGATATTACGAACGATAGTGGCTTCCAGAACGCCACACAGGTTCAGACCCTGATTGATAATGCTATACAGGGGCTTACCGGCATAACATTTAACTTCGACTATGATACAGTGTCAGAGCTTCCGGCTACCGGAGATGAGGGAACGATATATTTCATCCCTGATCAGACTTGCTTCGAGGTTACGTCCGACACTCAGTTCCTGGACGGTAAGAAGTACTTCGAGTATGACAGCACGACCCAGAGTTATATTCCCACATCAGATACTACTATGGTATCTGGTAAGACTTACTACACGCTTAAGACTGGCGCTAACGTATATGATGAGTATGTGTGGTCAATTGCCAAGACCAAATATGAGCAGATCGGATCAGCTTCCATTGATACCAGTAGTCTTTGGGGTAAATCAGAACTGGTGGCTATCACCACAGCGGAGATAGATCAGATTCTGGCTAACTAAGGAGGTGGCTTATGGCTGGTTTCTTAGATAAAGACACGGGTCTACCTTATTTTTGGAGTCAGTTGAAGGCTTTGTTTGGCGGTAAGGCTGACAAGGTAAGCGGGGCTACGAACGGTAACTTTGCGGGACTAGACGCTAATGGGAATCTTACTGATAGTGGACATAAGCATAGCGATTACAAGGCGGCTTCGGCACATGATAGCTGGAGTCAGGTTACTGGTAAACCTTTCTCTACAATAGGTTCAGGATTGAGCGTATCGAATAATGCTCTAACGAATTCTGGCGTGAGATCAGCGTCATTGGGAATGACTGGAACAGCATCAAGCACTGCTGTTCGTTATCAAGCCCTTTCAAAGAATCAAAATGGAACATCATATAACTACGCCATAAATGGCACTCGTTATATGGAGATCGTTGGTACCACCTCAACAAATACCTACATATTTACCCAGATTGATGTATTTGGTAGTGGCAACAATCCTGTAATCCGTGATATTTGTACTGATATTTGGGGCGATGTTCCGACGAATGTAGCGGTGGATTCTAATACTGGAACCTGTACTATTGTATTTGCAACCAGTGCAGTCAGAACTGTCAGGATTTATATTGACTAGTAAGGAGGCCTAAATGGAAACTAAATACTTTGTTGCCCGAGCATACCGTTATAAAGAAGGTGGTGCCTGGGAGTATAAGATGGTTGGAATGTACGATGATCTTAGTTCAGCTAAGCAGGCATTCCATAGCAATATGTCGGCTATCATCAAGCCTACGAACGACACAGCTATGTGTATTATATTTGATAGCTTTGGTAATCAGATCACTGCGGATTTCGATAGCACGTATACTGAGCCCGAACCCAATGAGGATGAGTAATGGCTTTATTCAGTTGTAGGTCGGCCTTGGGTACTAAAATGGCTATGCCTCAAATCGAATCTCATACAAGAACATTAAACGGCAATGGGTCAGGTAAGACTGCAGCATACACTGTTACCATATCTGCAGAGGATACTAATAATTGGTGTTTGTATGTTATATTTCAATTTTATGTATCGAATTCAACCATAGGTGGTTATACTACCTGGGGTACAGTGGAAGAAACCGCTAACGTTGATTGGTCACGTAGTATGAGTAGAGGCCAAGAGAATCCAAATAGTCTTGTTTATCATGCTTGGCGATGTGTGTTGGTTAAGCCATTACTTGATTCTACGGCTACGAAAGTTAAATTCACAGCAACAACTGGTTATGGAAAAATTTTATATTATGTGTATAAGATTGATTATCCATTTATGTTCCCTGATACGGGGGGACATAAACGAGATTTTCTTATTAGATGCGGCAGGTTGATTGAGTACCTTAAAGAACTCACCGGTTCCACAGTTCTTGTTGAACGAGCTACTAGTACTACGGCTGCCAAGACCATATCTTGGACAGCTAAAAAAGGAAGACTCTACATAGTTGTTGCGATATTTCTCTCGAATGGTACTAGTAGTTTTACATCATTTGTCGCACCAACGGCATCAGCTAATGTTGAATGGTTGTATTCTATGACTACTGGTTCCTCAAGTTCTGACAGTGTAAACGCCCGTGCTCATAAGATAACTTTCGTGAGAGCTGCTGCCGACGGCACTTGCTCGATTCACTACAACGCTAAAACCTCCAACGGTAGATTCTACTATTGGGTTAGAGAGATGTCTCCAGAGGTGTTCTGATGTTCAAGTCCCGAGGCTTTACCGACCGATTATATTTTCTAAACTTTGTAATAACCTGGGTCTTTGTTTTCATTTGCCTTATCTTAACCGCCATATCCGGGATCGCTGGTATAACTGATATGTCCGTAGCCTCGTATGGCATTCCTGCAGCGTTCGCAGAGCTGGGAGTCCACACAGGTTACATCGTGTGGAAGGCAAAGTGCGAAAATCTAAACAAGCACCCAGTGTATCAGGAGATTTCCGAAGAGTCCCCCGATACCAATCTCAACACTCAAGTTATAGGCTTCGAAGTAGACAGCGGGGAGTGTGATGACTATGAGGATAGTTGATATATTTCACATAGTGGTTCTGGTAACAGGAGCCATTGTAATATTAGCAGGGTTGATAACATTACTTATTTTAGAAGGGAGAGACCACTATGACCGTGACGCTATTTGTGACAATGCTGACTCTAGGTGCAGCGGTAACAAGTCTTCTGACAGAAGCAATAAAAAAGGCATACACAAACGCAGGTAAGGAATACTCAGCCAATGTTATTGCGTTGGTCGATGCAATAGTTGTTGGCTGCGGTGGATCAGCTATATGTTATATGCTTCTTGGAATCCCGTGGACAGTTAACAATATTATTTGTATGTTGCTCATGGGGTTTGCCGTATGGATCGCTTCAATGGTTGGATACGATAAGGTCCTTCAGCTTCTCAAGCAGATAGCTGATATTACTCCGGTTAAGGAAGAGACTTCTGAGGAGGGAGAGGAATGATATTATCAGACTTATTAGCAGCTCTGGCAGGTAATGCTGAGCTCAAGATCACTTTATACGATAATGATGAGAATCAGATCATAACATTCAACGCTGCTGGCTATGCTGCAGTAGAGAGTGATATTTCTGCACGCCGGGTTAGGCGTGTACGCATCAATGATGCAAAGGCGGTATCGATATTCCTCGTTGCAGACACGGATACGGACGAGCCGTAATTTTTACACCTCCTATAATACGAAGGAGGTGAGAAAAATGATGTACATGGTAGAATTGAATATCACAGATATACCTACTCAGCTGGTTGACGCAATGAAGGGAATCGGTGCTAATAATGAGTTTGAGACTTTTCATCACGGAAGTGATAGACTTGTCTTCGACTCTAAGAGCGGCCGCAACTTCACGAATTTGATTAATGAGTTGAGCAGAGTCTGTGCTGTTTATGGCGTGGAGTACATAGATCTACTTGTTTAAAAAGCGGGAGGAGCGTAACAGCTCCTCTTGACTTTCGATTATATTTTGCCATCTCCAAAGGTTCTCCTTTTCTGCTAGTAGGCCTGGGTGGAAGTTGAGGTGCTCTCACTTGCATTCGGGCCTACGTAAATTTTACACCTTCTTTAATAGGAAAGGAGGTATCATTATGGATAAAGTACTACAGTCATATGACGAAGTCCAGCTGAATGTAAACGCTGGCTCAACTGGAACTGTTTTTATCACCTTCACCAATGTAAACGGTGAGGCTGGTAATGACTTATATTTTGAGCTTAGCAAAGATCAGACAAAGTGGCTTCGTATTGGACTGAAGCAAGCCTATGAACTTGCTTTCACGTAATAAAGAGAGAGCAGCTTTTACAGTTGCTCTCGATTTCTGAGAAAACCGAAATTCAAATCCAAAATTTTCCCGGGAGGGAATTTTTGAAAATGGTCCGTCAAAAGTGAAGACCACGAACACCAAGCTAAGGACTTAACCTGATTATATTCTAACGTGGATGTTTCGTGGTCTTCTGTATAAAGAAATAACAGGAGATAAATAATATGGACGCTACATATTTAGGTGACATCGAGCTTACGGACGAAACCCTTGAGCACTATGGTGTTAAGGGAATGAAGTGGAAAAAGGGTACTAAAGGTAAGAAAGTAGGAGACAAGTATTACTATTATCAGCCGAAGGCCAATCCCAATAATTCCGCAGCATACAATCAGTTAGCCGGGATGGAATCCAGCGCTTATCAGAAGCTTCTGGGTAAGATAAAGCTTACTAAAGGCGGTAAAGGTAAATCTGCATCATCCAAAGCTAAAGGCACCGGCAAGAAGGCTTCAGCCGAGAAAAAATCTTCAACGGGCAAAGCGTCAGCTGGTAAATCTTCCCCAGGATCTTCGAATTCTTCCACTCCTGTTGAAACTAAGAAAAATTCAAAGTGGAAAGAGGAAGAAGTTAAGGTTGAGATTAAGCAGCCCCAGGATATTCTTGACAGAATCCGTAAAAACTATAAAGCAAAGAAAACGCGCGTACGGACGTAAAAAATACACCCCTTATAATGAATAGATTAGAGCAGAAGTGAGTTCTGGGTGAGAGTCCCAGCAGCTGTGACGCTGTCACATAGGAAATAAGACTGGGCGACTCCCAGCAGGGAATAAGAACCTGACAAGACTACGAATCTTTTCATTATGAGGGGTGACGCAAAATATGCAACCCCTATATTTTTTTCGTAAATATTACAGTCCCTATAATGTAACTATTGTTATATTTCGAAAGGAGACATTATGTTGAAAAGGATTGAAGTTTGGGATGGGACTAATGAGAGATGTGTTAGGGCATTTCCTAAGGTAATACCGGAAAGTATCAAGGTAACTGATAATTTACTGGTGTTCGACCAGGATGTGCCTCGGAAAGAGCATCTGGTTGTTAATCTAGACCGGGTTCTTTTCTACGACATCATGGATGTTTTAGAGAACGATTAAGTACAAGAGGGAGAGCCCCTTACAAGGGCTCTTTCTTTTTCGCAATTCTTACACCGTCTCTAATGTAACTATTGTTATATTTCAACGAAAGGAGAAAAATATGATAGATTTTACGGATGATGAGCACAAAAGAGGAGTTATGATTCTTTCGTCCAAAGACGTTAGGACGGTTGATAGGTATTTATTTGACTATCGTTGTAACTTGATGTATGTTGATACGATGCTAGGCGTCATCAAATCTAGTATTTCTAGAATGGAAATCGATGAGGAGGTGAAGGATGCAACTATAATTGATATCGATTATATGTTAGAAGTTATTACGAAGGCAAAGTTTAATGCCGAAAAAGTTAAAGACGTTTTTAGATAAGGGCGAGAGGAGCTACGGCTCCTCTTTCTTTTTCGAAATTATTACACCTTCTATAATGTAACCAATGATTATATTTCAAAGGAGGCACTATGGATAAAGGTTTAATAAAGGATATGTTGCAGGATCTTATAGATCTTACCGAAGAGATAGACTGGAGTGACAAGACGCTCCCGGATATTTTTGAGGATGATCTGGTGTCCAGCATCACTAATCTGGCAAAAAACATGTATAGCATACGGGGATATCAGTGCTGGAATAATGGAATCAGAAAGGAGAGGTGATGACTTAAGAGAGCGGTTTTACAACTGCTCTCCTTTTTCGCAATTCTTACAACGTCTATAATGTAACTAATGATTATATTCTGAAAGGAGAAAAAGAATGTTAGAGAATAAGAAGACACATAATGGTATTCCATACTCTAGATACATAGCTAGTTGGCATGTAGCTGGTGGACGGATTTACGATCGTTTGTTTGAGGAGTGGTTACGTACTACTCAGCAGCTTACGGACGATGAGATCCACGATATTAAAGAGATGGCAACTTGCGGTAAGTTGGAGTTGGAAGAGAGTGCCAGATTATTCCTGAAAGACAGGATTCAGGGAGATTGATGGTTACGGGGAGAGCCCCTTACAAGGGCTCTTTCTTTTTCGCCTCGTAAAAAATACAGTCCCTCTAATGTAAGAAAAGTAACTGTTGTTTTTGTTGTTATTAAAGAAAGGAAGACAATTATGGAAATGATTACCGTCGTTGATAAGGAAGGACGTGTGATTTCTGTGGAGTTTGTTCCTAAGAAGGATAATGAGAAAAAGTAAATATAGGGATCTTTGAGTAACAAAGGTTGAGGGACTTGGACGTAACAGGTCCTTTGACTTTTCGAAAAAGTTACAGAGATTATATTTTTTTTCGAAATTCTTACACCTCCTCTAATGTAGGAGAAGTTTAGTTTCAAAGGAGGCAACTATGAAACGAGGTATTATTATTTTTGTAGCAATGGTGTTAGTTATGATGACTGGTACGATAACGAGTCAGGCAAAGGTAACAAAACTACAGGAGAGAAACGTGCAGCGTTTTGTATTCGACATTGAAGACGACTACGAATACGAGGAAGAGTTAAAGGAGATAATAGATCTCGACGTTACATATTCTGAGATGGGGTATGGCATTTATGATGTAAAATTACAGATGACTGTAGACAAGGATGTCTATGAATATCACGTGATTTACGATGGCGTAGAAGATGACGACATTGCAGATTACGGGATATACAAAGGTGAACGGGTTGACAGTGATCGGTTAGAAGAAATCATGATTGCTGAGCACCCCATACTGGCAGATTATTAATGTCGAGAGAAGAGTCTACAACGACTCTTCTTTTTTTTTCGTAAAACTTACAACGTCTATAATGTAACTGTTGTTTATATTTTGAAAGGAGAGTTATTATGGATTTTTTGAAGGCGTACGGTTTGTCAGTTGGAAAGAGTTTCAAGAAGTTTGTAAAGGATACGAAGGAATATGGGAAGGCGCATTATGCCACTTCTATAGGACTGTTGACCTTTGCAGCTGTTGGAGCGATCTATGCCATGGCAGACAGAATAGCCCAGGAAAATGACATGAAACTGGGTTTCATTAGTAAAGATTGAAGAACAGGAAAGGAGGTATTGTATGAATCCGTTAGCAAAAGGGATTGCGAAATGGGCTTGTGCGGTAGCGAGTATTATATTTAATTATCTAATATTTGGA
>Ga0310691_10004292_pt1 | contig 16155 bp, 15 predicted proteins | sample 176DNAGHGlowgp2_FD_203887 | JGI IMG/M metagenome (GOLD analysis project Ga0310691, IMG submission 203887) | Sheep rumen microbial communities from Palmerston North, Manawatu-Wanganui, New Zealand - 1766 DNA GHGlow gp2 (v2) (version 2) | ecosystem: Host-associated > Mammals > Digestive system >...
GTCAACCCCATATCAGGTGGTTATTGCAGCAGGGTCCCACCTCTTCCCATTCCGAACAGAGAAGTTAAGCCTGCCTGCGCCGATGGTACTGCAATGCAATGCGGGAGAGTAGGAAGCCGCCTTCTTTATCAAAGAGTGAAGCCCTGACGCAGCAATGTGTCAGGGCTTCTTGGTGATAAAAAAGTTTGTTGAAAGTTTGGAAGTTATGTAATAAACTGCTACCTTTGCAACGCGAAATTGCATATAGATATGAGGAAATTACTGCTAATCTTGTTCTCGGTTTTGTTGGTTGCTTGCAGCGGAAATAAATCTGGAAACGACGAACTGCTTTCCAAGTTTAACAGCACTTGGAATATCTACGAAGACATTGTTAATAATGATGACGGCAGCGTTACGTATTACGCCCTTCCGTGGGGTGGTCTGGTAGCCTCGTTCAAGGAGCATAACATGCCGGTTGACTGGTCTGGCTACGAGTCCATCACGTTTGAGTTTGCTGAGCCTACGAAGGTGGCGACACAGATTATGGTGTCGAGTGAACTGAAGACAACGGGCAAGGCTGGCATCACGTCGTTGACGTGCTATTTTGATGGCCATGACGTGCGCTCGGTGGGCGAGGTGGCGTTGCAGGCATCAGACTCAACAACGCTGCAGGTGAAGAAAGTCTATCTGACAAAGGTTAGCAGTACGTGGCAGCCAACGATGGTGTGGACGGGCGAGTGTGCCTTCGGCAATTGGGAGAATGGCTTTGTTGTCGGTGCCGAGAAATTCAAAGATGCCCAGCCGGGTGATAAACTGGAGTTTGTATGTTCTGCCGACCACAGTAACCCGGAGGTGACATACTGGCTGCTGAAAACCATCTATGACAACACCGACTCCACATTGGAGGGTAACAGCAGTGAGCTGAATGAGTGGGGCTGCGTGCTGATGGGCCGGGGGGCGAAGTCGTACCGTATGGCATTGACTGACAAAGACATCAAGAACCTGCAGGTGAAGGGGCTCTTCACCAATGGTTACTACATGGTTGTTACAAAAGTAAATTTGTTGCGGAAGATCGTCAAGTCCGATTCTGCCGACAAGCGGTAATGTACAAGCTGAAACGAATGATAGTCTGGTTGAGACGGATGCACCACAGCAGGGGCTTTGGTGTACAGTCGCCTACTGACTATGCGTTTATCAGATATGTGGTCAACGAGCACTGGCCTTACTATGCCTACGAAGAGCTGCTGCACAGCGTGAAGGGTGTTGACAAGAAGACGCGGAAGTTGTGCAGGCTGTACTTCAGGATGGCAAACTGGCGACAGCCTGAGGTGATTGTTGACTACGAGCCCGAAACGGATGCCTACCGGCAATACATGCAGGCAGCGTGCCGCAAGGCGAGGGTGGTGAATGGCGTACGGACGACGGAGGACGGAGGATGGACGTTGGCATTAGGACGCATGTCGCTGCGGGGTGACTACGAGGCTTTCTGGGAGGAAGTTGTGCAGCATGTGAATGAGCGTTCGGTGCTTATCGTAGAAGGCATTAAGCGCGACAAGACGACTGAGGCATTCTGGAAAAAACTTCAGGAGGATGAGCGTACGGGAGTGACGTTCGACCTTTACTATTGTGGCGTGTTGTTTTTCAACAAGCTACGTTTCAAGCAGAATTATATTGTTAACTTTTAAAATACAATGGGAAAGATTACAAAAGTATATACACGCCACGGCGACCAGGGCATGACGAGCCTGGTGGGTGGTGTGAGAATCAAGAAAAGTGACCTGCGGTTAGAGGCGTATGGCACGGTGGATGAACTGAGTGCCCATTTAGGCATGCTTGTCACACTGATGGACGAGCAGGACGGCGAAAGGGAACAGGTTCTGAAAATACAGAACACGCTTTTCAATGTGTGTACCCACCTGGCTACCGACCAAAGCAAGACGGAATTGTATCCTTCTGCCAGAATACCCGATGGGGAGGTGGAACTGTTGGAGCAGTGCATAGACCAAATGATGGGTCAGCTGCCCGAGTCGCAAGGCTTCATCCTCTCCGGCGGCGTGCCTGCAGCCGCCCAGGCGCACATCTGTCGAACAGTTTGCCGACGTGCCGAACGGTGCATGGTAGCCCTGTCGGAAGTGGCCGAGGTGGGTGCCGACGTGATGCGGTATATCAATCGTCTGAGTGATTATTTGTTTGCTTTGGCAAAAAAAATAAATTTTAACGCAGGCCATAGCGAAATATTATGGCATAATGCTTGCAAATAGGAAAAAATGTATTACTTTTGCGCCAACTTTAACAAACGATTAATATTTTAAGACTATGTATTGGACACTTGAATTAGCATCGAAGCTTGAAGATGCACCTTGGCCAGCCACGAAAGACGAGCTGATTGACTATGCCATTCGTTCGGGCGCACCCCTTGAGGTGTTGGAGAACTTACAAGAAATAGAAGATGAGGGAGATGTATATGAAAGTATAGAAGACATCTGGCCCGACTATCCCACAAAAGAAGATTTCCTTTTCAACGAGGATGAATATTAAGGTATAGTTTTTGATGTAACTAATTGAAAATCAACGTGGTGTGCAAGAAAATACTATTTTGCACACCATGTTTTTATGCCCCAAAGTGGCGTTTTTAGTGGCTCAATAATGGCACAAACGCCTAAAATTAGGCTTATTTAGGGGAGGAAATTGGATTATTTGCATAATAATTGGTATTATTGCAAAATCCTCTTTTGGTCGAAGTTGAACCAATGAAAATAAAGAAGCCCCTCAGAAAATACGAGCGGCTTCTTTTAGTAATTGTTTACCACCAAGTGCGGATGATGCGTGTGTTGTAGATAACACGAGGACGACTCTTGGCATACGCCACAGCAATCCTCTCAGCTGAACGGAGGCGAGCCTTCTCCATCTCAGCCTCGTTGTTCATCTGCTTCACAACCAACTGATAGGCACGATCCTGCTCTAACTTCGCACGTGCCTCAATCTTGTTCATCAGTGCCTTGGCCTGTTGATAGCAGGCTGCACTGGGATCAATCTGCGAGAGTAGCGTGATGATGTTGCTGGCATTGGCCGCTGTAGGATTGGCACTCCATGTGGCTTGTGCCTCGTTCAAGATCTTGGCAGAGTTTTGGTTTACACGCTGGCGACCGGCTGTGCCAATGAGAGTCTGTGCTTCCTTGTACTGCTGGCACTCCTGTGGAATCATAGACAACTCGAAGATTGCCTCATCGTAGTTACCGCTTTTCATCAAACCCTTACCACGAGCCAGGATATTTCCTGCATTGCTTCTGTAATAGTCGATGATTCTACCCACACCACGCTGAATCAGTTCGCTTACAACGTTAGCTTTCTTATCCAGATTTCTAACAGCGTTAATGATGGCTTGTTCGTCAGTTTCCCCCACACCTGTTATCTCTACATTCTTAGTGCCATAGCAGGTGCCGTCAATACCATCACCAATAGCGAAGTTAACATTCAGGTGACTGATAATCTTTACGGGTACGGTCGTTGTCATCTCTTTCTCCAATACGTCAAACTTTGCCGTAAGGATGAAGCGCGATTCACCTAGATTGCTGTTAATGCCATTGCGCGAGAGAATGGCACGTAGTTTACCTTCAATGAGGCTTGTTGCAGTGCCTGGCAGACCATCGACATTAGGATCCTCAAACACATAGGGTGAAATGTGTACTTGAGCCATCATAACTTTGGCTGTTAAAGCCAATACCATCAATGCGAATAATCTGATTGCTTTCATAATGACAGATTATTTAGATCCGAGAATTCTAACCGTAATAAGTCCAAGACCGTGATCGTCAACACGTGCGTTGACACCCAATGAAGACAAGAATCCCTCCAGATTCTCATTCTGTGCCCATTCAGAGGCAACCATCTTCTGTCCGCTTGCGTCATGCAGAGGAATGCAAACACCACGGAAGTCCATCTTATTCTTCGTACTTCCTGGTTGCAGGGTTCCTGTACCACCCTTGCTGTGTTGACGCATCCAACCCTGAATAGCCTGATTCAGGCGCTGTCCACCAACCTCGTCGAACAAAGTGATAGGACTGTTCTGGCCTACGCGGAAGCGAATACGGATTTCGCGACCCTTGGATGCCATGCTCTGAAAATGGGTCATCATACCATTGGTCAACTGCTCAAATCCACCAGACGCAGCTGTTGTTACCATGTTGCCGATTAATGTACCACGTGGCATAGGTTCAGTGGTGTTCTGCAGGTTACCAATCTGTTTGTTGGTAAACGAGTCGTAGGCTGTCACCGTCAGCATCAGTTGTTTGTTAAAGCCCAGATTGCCCATATCCCAATTGATGGCCAGCTTAATGTCGGGCTTTACGGTATTCATCACTTGATCTATTGACGAGGTGGCAGCAGCATCGCCGTCACCATCGGCGTCCAAGGCCATTTCCTCAGCATTCTCTTCCTGCAATGCCTTCATACTCTCCCACGCACTGCTACACTCAAAACCACGCTGCTGGAACAATTCACTGAGAGCTGCGATAGCGACGGAGATTTCATTATTCTCTGTAAATGCACGCTCGTAGTCAGGGGCTTTACGCACTTGTCCTTGTACGTTGATTTCCTTATAGAAACCATTCTTAAAAAACCAGTTGTCTGCAGGAACTATCATCAAGTCCGGTTTGTCTGCCTGAGCAGAAGCCTGCATGCAGAATAGCAGGCCCATACATATTGTTAAAAAAATTTTTTTCATTGTAATATCTTTAGAATAAGAAATCAAGACCTTTTATAATATTTTTTTCTTCGAGATACTGACGCAGTCCGTTGACATTGACCATCACCACCATACCTATTTTATAACGGCGCTTATCCAGTTTAATAACGTCGCCTGCATCAAGCATGCCGTTGTTAGTCACCTGTATGTATTGCAGGTACTTACCTTGGAAGAATTCGTCGAAAAACTCTTTATGAGCTTCATATCCTTCTGGAACCAGCGCTTTCAGACCGGCATTAGCACCCATTTTGGGATAACCTTTGAATAGAATTCCATGAATAGCATTTCTCATATTGTACTCACGGGTCAGACGCTCACGCCTACCATAGCTCCATACCTTTACAATCTGCCATCCTGGACTGGCTGCTACGCCACCCTCATAGGATACGAGTTCATAGTGGTACTCATCCCCGTCACCCTTATCTGCATAAGACAACAAACTGAACGAGAAGAGTGCGACTACAGCAATTATAAAACGTTTATAAATCATATCATTCGTGTTTTATGATTATTTTACCTGACGAATCAAGCTTCCCTCGAGGAAGTCCTTGCTAGTACCCAGTTTGGTGTACTTCAAGGCAGCGTTAGCGTCTTTCTCTTCCTTGGCACTTGCCGCACCTTCGATAACCTCACCAGCTCCCTCACGGTTATCCCAGAGTCCGTCCTTTTCCACCTTGATGGTCTTCACCACCTTGAATTCTTCCTTACCTTGCTTGTTAATGTATTTCTGAAGAACTTCAAACTTATCGCCTTTCTTTACACCTTCTTTCATACCAACGAAGGCAAACAACTGCTTACCATCCTGATGGAGGGTAGCCAAAGTCTTGAAGTCTGGATACTTTGCCTGCAACTTAGCAATGGCATCATCGGTAGCGCGAACGGTTGCGCGAGAAATCAGCTTCTTCAGAGCATCTTCATTAATGGAGAGTTTCAATGCTGCAGGAGCGTAATCCCAGGTCTTACCAACATACTTCAACTGATAGCTGTCGTCATCGTACAGGCCAGAGATATCCTCTCTGTATTTCTCACCCAATACCATAATCTTATCTTTGTCTAAGTCAAGTTGGAACAGATAGGTATTGGTCTTTACAAAGTATCCCTTCAATACGGAACCCAACACAGCACCTCCCAGTGCGGCATAACCACCTCCAACAGCAGAAGCGGCAGCAGTTACGTAAGCCATTATTTCCTCTGCACTCAAGTATGCGTAGCGGTTCACCATCACGAAGGTCTTTGGCAGCAGGTCGTCCATCGCACTGGCAATCAAAGCTGCTTCACCGCCTGCCTCACTCTTTGCACGGTCCAACTCCTCCTTGCTCAGCGTCTGAAGTCCTCGTTCCTCGATAAGAGCAGGGTTATAGGGCTGCGCTTTGCTTGGCTTAGTCTCGTCACCACCGAGCCACTTGGCAATCAACTTCTGGGCAGTCTTCTGCTCCTTGAAATATTTCTGGAGTTTAGCTACATATGCCGCATCACTATTGTCCTCCTGTTTTCCATCTCCATTTTGTGCAACGGCTTTCTTTCCTAAACCACCCAGCATACCACCGAGTCCTTTTTTCGCTCTCTTGGCACCAGCAGCCTCAGCAGCCTTGATTTCATCGTCAGTTACTTCGATGGCCTTAATCTGTGTCAAATCCAAAATACGCTCAGACAGACAGTGATTGTTGTACTTGTCGGGGAATACCTTTGTCAGGAATGCCTCTGAAACGAGTTCCTTCTGCTCTCCTGTCAGTTTTTCATCAGGAAGCATGATGGTGTAAAGCGAACTTCTACGATACTTAGTTTCTTGCTTTGCATCCTGTGCAAAACTTAACATGCCTACTGACAGCAATACAGCAACTAATACAAAATTTTTCATAGTTACAACGTTTTTAGTTATTAATAATATTATCAGTTTTAGTTATTAAAAATATTAATTAATAGTGCTTATTTTGCAAAGATAGTAACAAATTTTTTAATATGCAAGAAAAATGGAAAAATTTTCGATGTACATTGAAAAATTAGATGGGAACTATATACCTGTTGGCAATAGCTCGATTTCCACATCTCCACAGCGTCTTCATAGTCTGGGCTAAGAAAAACTTGCAGTACAAGTGTATCAGATGGCGGAGAAGGATGCCGCGAAACGTGTTAACTGATTCCGAAATTATGCTGACGGATTACATCACTTCAAGGAAATATAAGGAGAAACTCAAGCTGGTCAAGTTCTATGATGAGAAACAAGGCCGTGAGTTCTTGAGGTTACCGATCTCTACAAGAGCAGGTGGCAGATTGAGTCCTTTTTCAAGTGGCTGAAGCAGCATCTGAAGATCAAGTAATTCCGGGCAGAACAGAGAATGCCGTTAGGATTCAGGTCAGTGCTGCTATTATTGCCTACAGTCTGGTTGCCATCGTGCAACATGATATGCGACTGGAGCGCTCAACCTATGAAGTCTTGCAAATCCTCAGCATCTCACGGACAGACATGACTCCTTTGAAAGAGTTGTTTGAAAAGACTAAATTCAACGATGTCAAAGAACAATTTGGTCCCCTCAATTCCGGGGCTATTTGATTAATTTTTAACTCGTCCCGAATTTAACGGGACACAAATGAAATTAGAGAATAGTTTAGTCCATATGGAATTTTTAACCTTTAGTGTATTGAAAAAGGTGGGATATATTAATTCAAATGCGTATGACGAAGATTATAAAATAAGGTGCGCGAAGGAAAATGACTGTAGGACCGGTGATTACTGATATTTTCGATGATTTGTTTGCCTGTCTCAGAATAATTCCGTAACTTTGTAGCCGCATAATTCAAAAATGACAGAACGTATGAAGCATCTTGAACTCTCTATAGCGCGGTCTTTCACTGCATTTCAGTGCCAAATTATAGGCACAATAATGGCACAGAGCACCGTAACTCGTTGGGACTCAGTATGTGCTTTAAACTTCAACGAGGATGAGTATTAAAGCCTGCTGTTAGGTTTAAACAATTAAATACCAGCGAGATAAACAATGATTATTTGTTTGTCTCGCTGGTGTTTTATGGGCTTGAATAGTCTGATTTGATTGCCTAAATTGCAAAAATGAACATCAATAAACGGTTTGTTTGTCTAAAAGTTAGTACTTTTATTCTATTCCGAATGAAACCTACTACCAGTGAATGACACGAACTAAAAAGAACGGGGGGACAAGAAGCGTGAGTTTTCCTGTTCCCCCGGCGTTGTTGTATTAATTTTGTCTTGCTGTGTCGGAATCAGCGACGAATCTTGGTTGTCGTACCGTCGGCCTGCCGGCTGATGTAAGTGTTGCCGGGAGTGAGCGTATATACCTGACGGCCGTCGAGCGTGTAGTAGGTGGCCGTCTGAGCAGCTGCGGGCTTTATGCTGCTGATGGCAGTAGCATTGCTCTTCACCTTGACAACATAGGTTGACTTGGCCTTCATGTCGCTACCGATGACGTCGATGGTGCAGATGTACTCGCCGTCTTTTTCCTCAACATTCTTGACGACGTGGGGTTTGCCTTCAACAGCCACCTCAATGTCGTCAGCCGTGATGACCTCGTTCAGTTCCATCTCGTAGTCGGTTTTGTCAGCATTAAACCCAGTCACGTCCTGACCTTTAATCTTCATACCGGTCACCTTGGCGTTGTAGATGAACGCAATGTCGTCAACGAGCATTTCGTCTTTATCACTTCCCTGTCCGGCATCGGCATTGGTAGAGATAGTCACCAGTACGGCTTTGGGGTCAACGGCGTTGTCAGTATATTCAAAGGGAATGACAATCTCTTTCCATTCGCCATTGGTAGTGGCAATCGTGTTGTTCTTGGCCTTTGCCACAACGTTGGTGTACTCCTTGTCCTCAGGGTCCTGATAGCGTGTGCCGTCGGTGATGGCTGCGCTGATGGTGGCGTAGGGGTGAGAAGCATTAGCAGTTTCCTGCTTGAACTTCACCCAAACGGACAGAGCGTCAGGGCGGGAATACAGGGGAGTATAGAAGGGGTCTCCGTTGCCGTCCTTATCAGTCATACTCATGTCAAGATAAGCATAATTGCCTTTCGAATCGGCTGCACTCATAGAAGCAGCATTCATGCGGCCCGTGGTCATGGTGCCATTAGCCACGAAGCCGAAAATGGAAGTGGCGTAGATGCGGGCCGAGACATCACCGGAGTGAGCGACATTTGATTTCTCGATGTGGTGTCCGGCCAATGCTGCCAGAGAACCCGCGGCACTCTCGAACGAGTGCCAGGCGTTCGGCTCCTGGTAGCTACCAGTAGAAGTATGCCAATCCTCGAAGCTTGGATTAGGCATTTGATAGCCCTTATCGCCACCTATGGCCACCTGAATAACCTGCCCCATGGCCTCTAAATTAATGTCAAGGTAGCAACGGAGAGTACCATTGACGATTTTTCCGCGAAGATCCACAGGTACGGGAGGCAAACTACTTGCTAGCCAGAAAGGCACATTAGGATCATCGCCTGGCGTAATGGTGACGGTCTGTTTAGTCAGCAGCAGCGTGGCATTGCCATCCTGATAGGGCTTGATGCCTTTCAGATCCACGTTACCTACAGGCATTAGGTCTTCCCCACTCTGAAGAATAAAGTTTTTCACGGTGAGTTCATACCGTCCGCCGTTCTCTACAACAGAGATGACACCAGTCTGCTCAGATGTCGCACCGTCTACGGTAACGGTGATGGGTACGTTGTAATCAGTAGCACGTGCAGCCGTGGCCACCACGGCTACAAACAGCAAAGTAAATAATTTCTTCATACGCTATTTTTATTATATTTGGTTTTATCTATGAATAACATGTTTATTTGATTCGGTAGAACAGTCCGACGGTTCCGTAGATGGGGTAGAGCGTCTGTTCTACCGTCTTGAAGTTGCTGTGATGGATGCCGGTGAGTCCCCATGAGAGATCGGCCGACAAGCCCAACCGTCGGTGGAAGGCCCAGTCGATGCCCACCGTCACGCCCATCTGGCAGGTGCGCATGTCGTCACTAAAGTCGTAGGTGGCCCACTCGCCCTCCTTGTCGCCCATCACCACCTTGGCACCCGTAGGGGTATCTTTGCGCAGATAACCGTCGGCGGCATAGCCGTAAAACTCCTTGCTGGCCAGCAGTGACAGGTAAGGGCCAGCTTTCAGCTGTACCTTCCTGCTCAGGTCGTATGTCAGTTGAATGGGAATGGTGAACATGCGCTGTCGCACTATCTGCCGCACGTGTCCGGTGTAGAGTCCTTCCAGTTCGTCTTCGTCCATCTTCACCTTCATGTGGTAGCCTTTGGTGGTCACTTCGCCGTCCATGTCCTTGATTTCATAGTGCAGGCCGGCTTGCAGCCCGAATCTGTCAGACAGCTGGTACATGCCGTCGGCTCCTGCCATGAAATTAGGTGTCAGTTTAAACGACTCAATGCTGCGTATGGTGGCCGGTATGCCTATCGGTGCAGTAGCGCCGATGCTATAGCCTACGCGTGCTTTCAGTTGAATCTCTCTCTTGTTGTTCTGCGCTGTCGCGAAATGTGCGGTAAGCAAGGCAAGACAGAGCGCTATTGTTAATTTATAATTCATAATTCACTCTTCATTCATGAATGTGATTTTCACCTTATCTATATACAAGGTACTGCCTACCGAGCCCTCGAACGTGTCGCCCGTTTTGCTCGACGAAAATACCAGAGCCAGGTTGTAGCCACGGTTGGCCAGGAGTGTGGCATCAATGGGCTTGGAACCCTCGAATGTCATTTCAAACGGCTGCCACTGGATGGTGGCAGGCAGTTGCTTCACTTCTGCCTCACGTACTATGTAGGGGCTGGTTCGCACGTCGTCGCCGTGCAGCATGACCTCGTTGCCCTGTTCGTCGTGGTTGAGATAGAGCACGGCGTAGATGGCCGGCTCGTCAGTACGTGATGCCACTTCCTTGAAGTCTTTATCGGTGAACGTCTCGCCTGGCGCGTATTTGTAGTAGCCCGTCACCTTTACCGGCTCCTTGGTGTAGGCAATGCCCATGTTGGTCGTCTTCAGCGTATTGGTCAGTGCAAACTTGCTGTCGAAGGTTCCTAAGAAGAAATTGCCGGCGGCAATAGGCTTCTTGAATGTCTTTCCCCAAGACCCCGTGCTGCGTGTAGTCAGTCGGATGCAATAGCCGTCCATGCCGTTCTCGTCGGGCACGGTGGGGTAGTCGGTGGCCACGGCGTTGGGCTTGGCAATCATGAAACCCTCGTTGCCAGATGCCCAGATGTTTTCCTTCGTGCCTTCTTTAGCCATGTTGTACCAAACGTAGTATTTGCCATTGCTACTCAGTTCGAAGTCCTCAAAGTCGTATTGATTGCTGGGCAGCATTGTTTCCTTGAAATCAACCGTATAGGTGCGGTGCCACTGTCCGTCTTCCGATGTCACGGTATAGACGACCGGTCCGTTTTTGAAGTCCTGCAGGCTGCCATTGGCGGGCGATATGGTAGCCCCTGGCGTGAGTTTGAAGTGTATGGCCAACGGTGGCAGCACTGCGCGTTGCCGTATGGTGAACGTCAGTTGTTCTGTGCTTGAAGGCACATCGGTGATACGCATGTCGGTTGTCTGGCTAAAGTGTTGGTCCAGATTGTCGCCCTCAACCCATGCCTCAAGGATGTCGCATTCTGCATTTTGCGGCTCGTCTTTGATACATGATGTAAACATCAGCGCCACAAGGACCAAGTAATAAAAAGACCTCATTTAAAAATGTTATATAATTATTACCAATACTAATTTATGGTTTGTTAAAACGCTGCAAAGATAAACATTTTTTTTCTTTTACCATAATTTTTGCTAACTAAATGTAACATAGTCAGTATTTTATTGTCTTTTTCAATCATGTCTTCACGTTATTTCAAAGTAATTTTTGATAAAGGCAGTCCTTGCGCCTTGACAGTCAGCGTTGCTTTACCTCGTTGCCCCGTGTTTCTGACGACCGCGAGGGCGCGACCCTGCCACAGGCTGTGACGAGCGTCGAAGTAGGGGTCATCATCCCTGACATTGGCATTGCCTGCAGCCAGAAGTGAGGCATGGCCACTGACGGAGAGTGTCAGCTCGTCATGGGCTGAGGTTACTACCCGTCCCTGGTCATCGACAAGCTCGACGGTGATGAAGGCCAGACCATTGACCCCTATTTCGCTTCGGTCGGCAGTAAGGCGGATGGCAGCTGGCTTCCCGGCTGTTTGCAGTTCACACTGTTCGTTGCCAGCCTTGGCGGTGAGAATGCCCGGCTGGTAGGGCAGGGTGAAGGTGGCCATCATCTCGTTGGTGGCCTGTCTGCCAACCAGTTGTCCGTTCAGGTAAAGACTGACCGATGGCTGCCGGCTATACACCTCAACGGTGATGGGTTTGCCTTCCCATCCCGGCCATGTCCAACTCTGCTGTGTGGGCCATGTGCTCCACATGCTGGTTATCACTTTCCCGTGGTAGCCGTCAGGTTCACGTACAGCCATACGGCTGCTGCCTCCGTTCCAGAGCAGCGAGCGGTAGTGGCTGATGGGTTTGCGCAGCCCTGTCAGGTCAACGTCGCCACAATAGGCAGCATGCCATGGATAGAGCGGGCGTTCCCACGATTCGCCGGGCACGTCGCCCTCATAGTAGTATCGGCCAATGCCCGATTCTCCGAGATAGTCGAGTCCTGTCCACACAAAGTCCCCCAGAATGTAGCTGTGATCCATCGTTGCACGGTAATTGTTCCACGCGTCACGCGGATAGCTCTCCGTCTGCATCATCACCCTTTGTGGTACGCGTTTGTGGTCGCCTTCAGCCAAGAATATCAGGTAGTTATATCCCACAATGTCGTGCTCGGCAGCCAGTGGGTCGTAGATGTCCCAGTCGCGGTCCCATGCCGCGAGTGCCGAGGTGACGGGACGGTGTTGCGAATCGAAAGAGCGAACGTGGTCTGCCAAGTGGTGGGCGGTCTTCACCACCTCTATTTTCTTGCGTTCAATCACCTCGTTGCCAGTACTCCAACAGAAGATGCTGGGGTGGAGGCGGTCGCGGCACACCATGGCCTCCACATCACGCTGCCACCACTGGTCGAAGAGCGTGGAGTAGTCGTAGATGTTCTCGTTCTTATGCTCGCGCCAACCGTCGAAGACCTCGTCGATGACCAGTAAACCCAGCTTGTCGCAAGCCCTCAGGAAGGCTTCCGATGGAGGGTTATGGGCGGTGCGCACGGCGTTAAATCCTGCCTCCTTCAGCAGATGTGCCTTCCGGTATTCAGCATCGTCATAGGCTGCGGCGCCCAGAATACCGTTGTCATGATGCAGACAGGCACCGTTGAGTTTAATAGGCTTGCCGTTGAGCCGCAGTCCTTTCTCGCCGTCGTACTCGATGGTACGAATGCCGTAGGTCACGCTGATGCGGTCGCCGCCTGGTGCATCGAGTTCCGCCTCATAGAGCCAGGGGTCGTCAGGCGACCACAGCCGGGGCTCTGCCACTTCGATGGTGCGGCTGAGGGGGCTGGTGGTGCCATCTTCGCGTATGACGGTGGCGCATAGCTCCACGTGGTGTATGTCGGGGGTCTTCACCTCAATGCTCCAGTCGTCAATGTATGTCTTTGGCGTGGTCACGAGCCATACATTCCGGTAGATGCCCGAGCCGGAGTACCAGCGGCAATTCTTCTGCTGCGAGTTGTCAACGCTGACAATGATTTCGTTCTTCCCTATGTTCACGTAAGGAGTGACATCGACCCAGAACGACGAATAGCCGTAAGGCCATCCGCCTGCTAATTGTCCGTTGACATATACCTTTGAGTTCATATAGACACCTTCGAAATACAGCCTTAGTTTCTTGCCTGCATACCTCTTGTCAAGCGTCAGTACCCGTCGGTACCAGCCTTTGCCGGTCGGAAGGTACGCCCCGTCATTGCCAGCAGGTGCGTGGCGGTCGAAGTGCTGTTCTATGCTCCAGTCATGGGGCAGTGTCACGTTTCGGGCGTGGGTGAAGTCGCTGTCGTTCAGTGCAAACTGCCAATGGTCGTTCATCAGTTGTTTCCGCTGAATGTCGGCAGCCATTGCTGTGATGGCACCTGCTGCCAGAACGATGGTCGTGGCCAGCAGACTCGTCAAAAATTTCTGTCTTGTCATGTTGTTCGTCAATTTAGACCCTATTACTGTTTGGTATATATGAAATTGTCAATATCAACCCATCCGCCTCTCTTTTTCGTGGCATAGCAGAAAATGCCAAACTTAGTACCCATAAAGAAGCGCCGGTAGTCGAACCCCATCTTATAGTCGGAACCTATCTTTGTCCATTGCGAACCGTCAAGGCTATAGAAGAAAGAGGCAACGTCGCGACCACCCCCTATGCCATCGCTGACGGGTCGGAAGTCTGCATCAATGCGTAACCATACGAGTAGTTTCCCATTGTTTGTTCTCCTTTGTGCGTTGATGAAAGTGCTTTCTACGATTTTCTCTTCGGTGTTGGTCACTTCTTTGTCGGTGTCAGAGAGTTCCACTTTCAGTTCGTTCATTTCGAGGAAGTACCGCTTCCCCTTCTTCTTGACGAATAGTGCTCCCGTATCACTGTTAAAGGCTGCCAGGCCGGCGCAGTCGCCGTCCTTCATTCGTGAGCAGTCCATGACGATGGTTCCGCTGCACGTCGGTCCTTCCATGCGTTGTGTCAGCGTGTTGGGAGCCAGATAGAGCGTGTTGACCACGCGGCTGGTCTTCAGTCGGAGAAAGCCTGGGCGTTCTGTGAGCGACCATGCCTCGTTGATGGGGTTGTGGTTCCACTGCCAGTGCAATCCGAGTCTCGTTTCTGTGAAGTCGTCGCTTTTGACAATGCCCGTAGCGGGTTGTCCGCTAACCAACGGACGTACGGTCAGGGGCACCTTGCCATCTTCATCGCCCAACATGGGCCAACCGTTAATCCAGCGGCAGGGCATCACGGTGAGCACGCGGCCGACACCCCCACGGTCCTGGAAAATGATGCCATACCAGTCGCCATCCTGTGTGTCAACGATGGTTCCCTGTGCTTCGTAGGAAAAGCCACCGAACGGTGACTCGAGAATGACCTGTTTCTCGTAAGGCCCACGAATATTGTCAGCGCGGTAACATACTTCACGGCGGTGGCGGCCGGGAGCGTATGTGTGTGATATCATCAGCAGGTAGTATTTCCCATTGTGTTTGACCATGCGTGACCCTTCTAACAGCCCTTTCTCATCTTCCTCGCGCTGGAAAATGACTTGATGAGAACCTTCAATGACATCGGAGAGGTCAGGGCGCAGCTCCATCAGTTCGCCTGTTCCGTAAATGACATACACTCGACCATCGTCATCAAAAAACAGAGAGCAGTCGTGGAAATGACGCATGCGTGACACGACGGTCCATGGCCCTTCTGCCTTTTCTGAAGAGAAAATATAGGTTTTGCCCATGTCGCTCCGTTCGTTGGGTGCCAGTAGCGCATAGAATTTGCCGTTGTGGTATTTCAGAGATGTGGCCCACTGCCCGCGCCCGTAGGCCGTTCCTTGCAGAAGGTCATACTTCGGAGAATCCGTCAGACGGTCGAAGATGTAGCCTACAGTTTCCCAGTTCTTCAAGTCTTTGGAAGCCATGACAGGTGCTCCTGGCATCAGGTGCATGGTGGTTGTCACCATGTAAAAGGTGTCGCCCACGCGAATAACGTCCGGGTCGGGGGTGTCAGCCCAAAGCATGGGGTTTTGGATTTTCTCTGTCAGAAGAGTCTCATAGTCTTTTGTTTGCGCTGACACCGTGGTAGCCAGACACAACATGGTAGCGAATAATAACGTAATTTTTTTCATCATGGCGGCAAATGTACAAAAAAAAATGGATTAATAAGCCGGTCGAGATAAAAATGTGACAAATAAAGTTACAGTAATTAAGTTCATTTGTACCAATTTGTTTTTTAATTGTCACTTATGCCATATCGGCCTCAAGGGTGAGGCAATTGCAGTCGAGATGCAATAAAACGACTTTTACTGCGTTATTAATACGATGCAGAAATTGTTTTTCCTCTCCATGCTACTGCTGTTGGGCTCCGTGAAGGCTGCTGCGCAGTACGACCCTTCGTTCAGTCATTACTGGGCGATGGAAACCTCGTTTAACCCAGCAGCAGCGGGAAAGGAGAAGAAATTGAACATAGTGGGTGCCTACGCCCTGACGATGGCGGGTTTCGAAAATGCACCGAAGACCATGTTTGCTGCTGCTGATATGCCTTTCTATGCCTTAGGGACTTATCATGGCGTGGGTGCCATGTTCATGAACGACCAGATAGGTATTTTCTCACATAAGCGCATGGCTGTTCAGTATTCGCTGAAGCGCCCCCTCTTGGGTGGTGTGCTGAGTGTGGGTTTGCACGTGGGTGCCCTGAGTGAGAATATGGACGGTTCGAAAGCGGAATTGGAAAGAGAAGGCGACCCGGCATTCACGAGTGGTGACCAGACGGGCACGGGTCTTGACCTGGGTGCCGGATTGTATTATGC
>Ga0310691_10004293_pt1 | contig 16154 bp, 12 predicted proteins | sample 176DNAGHGlowgp2_FD_203887 | JGI IMG/M metagenome (GOLD analysis project Ga0310691, IMG submission 203887) | Sheep rumen microbial communities from Palmerston North, Manawatu-Wanganui, New Zealand - 1766 DNA GHGlow gp2 (v2) (version 2) | ecosystem: Host-associated > Mammals > Digestive system >...
ATACCAGGCAACCGGAAAGGAAACCCAAACGAAATGATCCAAACGAACCCCCAACACACCGCCAAAACCCACTATGATTCCGTCCTCCCGGACTATCGGACCCTCTATCGGTCCGACAAAACCTTCCAGAAGGAATGCAACTCCTTCAAGAACCTCTGCGCCACCGTTCGCGCGGTGGGGCGGAAGCCGGAGACCCTCATGAACGGGCCGCTCCACCATCTCGTCTTCGACGCGCGCAACGAAGCCGGATCGGTCGGCCGGGAGTCTCTCTCCTCCCTGGCCGGCCGGGGGAAGGTCCGCAAGGACCTCTGGAACGGGGATGTCCGTCCGTTCGTCGAATCCCTCCTCGCCTTCGCGGCGAAGGGCGGCGACCTGACGGAAAGGGAGTTCGCCGACCGCGAGGCTGCGTTCTCGGCCGCCGTGGGCGGCTCCGCCACGGCGGTCTTCCGCCGGCTCGTCGCGGCGGCGTTCCCCGCGGAGACGGTCGCGGTCTACTCCGACGCGGATCTGGACCGCCTTCTCCGCGCCCTCTCCGCGGAAGTCCCCGCGGGGGCGACGTGGCTCGCGCGCTGCGCCGCCGCCCACGCGGCGATCCACGCCGAATGGCCCTGGCCCGACGCCACCGTCCGGTCCGTCCTCGCCCGCCGCCTCGCGGCGGAGGCGAGGGCGTGACCCCCTTCGCCACGCGGCCTCCCGCCGCGTGGCGAAAATCTCTGCGAAGCTTTTCGCTTTCTTCCCAACCCCGCCTCTGCTATAATCTTCCCCGTCCGCGCGACAACCATTTTCCCTGAACCCGAACCCCGAAAACCGCCATGGCGAAAAGCATCGTCCGCAAAATCTGCAAGCCGTGCAAGTGCGCGACCCGCAAGATCACCAAACCCTGCAAGAGCGCAACGCGCAAGATCTGTAAGCCTTGCAAAAGCGCGACCCGCAAGATCACGAAGTGAGATTCCTATTTGGTGGCTACTCAAGCAGAGAAAGGATTTGAACGATGAAGACGATAGAAGAGCTGTTTTCCGACCTTCGCAAAAAACGGCAGGAAGAGTTTAACGGCATTCAGAATTCGTTTGCCTTGGATGGAATCTGGGACAATGTTGTCGAGAAGTATTCGGAGAAGGCGCATTTTATCTACGAGGTGTTGCAAAATGCCGATGACGTAGGGGCGACTTGGGCCAAGTTTGAATTATATCAAGATTGTCTTGTTTTCCGGCACAACGGAACAATCCACTTCAACATCACTCCCAGCAACAGTGAAAAGGAAGATTATAAACAGGGCCGACTTGGCTCGTTGAATGCAATCACGGCGACAAGCAAAAGCACAAAGACGGAGAATTCCATCGGGAAATTCGGCGTGGGGTTCAAGGCCGTCTTCCGGTACACGAAGACACCAAAAATCTATGACAAAGACATCTGGTTCTCCATCCACGACTACATAGTACCGGAAAGGTTGTCAGAGGACTTCCCCGGCCGGAATGAAGAAACGGTATTTGTTTTTCCGTTTGATCGCGAACCATCGACCGATGCGGTGTATGTCGTGCCCGACACGGCAACTTGTTATGCTGAAATCAAAAACCGGCTTGAAAAACTGAAAATGCCGACGTTGTTTCTCTCCACCCTTTCAAAGGTGGAGTTTGTTTGCAAAACCGGTTCAATCCAAGATGGTTCCAGCGGTGATGTCTCCCGTGGTGTATACTCGGTCCAAAAAGACCCGGCGAAACAATGGCAGTTCAATACGGACGGAAATCGTCCACAAACATCTGTCATCGTTCTGCAGAACAAGAAGACCCTCAACGGAACCGAACCCTTCAACGACGAGCTCGTGATGCTTTCTCGCGGAGACGGGCCCGGCAAGAAATATTGTCTGTGTTTCAAATTGAATGCAAACGGCAAAATTGTTCCTTTGATCGGGTTTGATGCTTTCTGCTTTTTTCCGACGCAACACCACACTGGACTGCCGTTTCTCGTCCACGCTCCTTTCCAATTGAACGATGCACGCGAGATGTTGTGCGAGGATTCGGAGCACAACAGGACATTGGTCGATAATTTGAGAAATCTGTTCGCCGATTCATTCGTATACTTGGAACACATCTGGAAAAGCACTAACCACCGATATTACGATGACGGACTTTTGGACTTGCTTCCTCTTCATCGCAACGAAACGCAACCCGTCAAGGAATTTGAATCCTTCTTCATCAACGAAAGTGCTAACCCTGCAATACTGAAACCAGACCATCCCATCCTTCGGGCTTTTCAGACGGAGTCCGTTCTTCCGACGGGCGACGGCTACACAGCAAAGGCCCATGCAAACTTTGCAGAAACGGCATGGATTATAGACGCATTTCCGACAACGGCATTGCGCATTCTTTTGGACGATGAGAACGCGGACTGGGCTTTTCCGTCTACGCGTAAGGACAAAAGCGGGTCGGCGGACAAAGGAAAGTCCAGTTTCGTCGAACAGACGGTTTGTCGAACAGTGGATTCAACGTTCATCCGTCAGCGGCTTTCCGAAGAAATCATCAGGAACTGTTGTAACCGGCTTGGAGAAAACTGGTTGTGGAGACTTCACGGGACCATTAACGACGTGAAAGAGAATGTGGAGGAGAAAAAGAAGTTTTGCCAATGCCCTATTTTCCTTAACTCCAACAACAATGTTTGTTCGGCATTGAACGCCGCCGGGCACAACATACTGTTCTTGCCTTCGGAAACCACCGGCGAGCCGGTTTCTGGCTTTATGACAGTTCTTCCTTCTTCCGTTAAGGACCCCAGCTCGCCAACGGCAAAGTTGCTCAAGACATGCAACGCCACATGCCCGACAAAGAGAGATGCGGTTTTGTCCGAGGTGAGGTATCTCCTCGAAACCGAGTTGGAAGAATCGGATCATCTTTCGGCGTTTAAAGAGATCGTTGCAGATTTGGGTGACTTGTCTTCGAATGATCGAGCGACTGTCATTTCGGAACTTACGCGCTGCAAATTCTACGGAAAGAAATCCAATAACGAGGTTTGTCTGTTGAAAAGCAGTGAACTGTATTTCCGAGAAGGCAACCTTGTTCGGTATTTTTTCGCTTGCCCGGAAGTCGGATTTCTGGATTTTGACAAATACAAGCAGGCCCTAGGAGAACAACCCGCCGACGAAGTAGAGTCTCTTTTTCTTGATCTCGGAGTTGAAAGACTCCCACGAAAGAAAGACATAACATACACGAGTACGGATAAGTTCGATCAAGAGTACAAGAGCCGTGATTGGAAGAAGAACGAGCAATCGTACAAAACCGAGGAATGGGTGGAAGAGGAATTCGACGGCATGCTTGCTGCAATCAACTTCCTGGATAAGGTCCAATTGAATAACGGTGTCAAAGAGACCTGTATTGCAGTTTGGCAAGTATTGGTGAAACTAGTCCATAAATATGGGGAAAATGGTTTTCTGAATGAAGGAAAGCACCATTATTATCGTAAAGGAAAGTGGTACAATGATACGGAGCCAGCTCCCAATTATTTGTTGCATCGTCTCCAGACAGCCAAATGGCTCCTGTCCAAGGATGGTCAACAATTAGTGAGCGCACAAGAGACCAATGTGCAGTCGGTTTTGGATGTTTATGCGGGCAATACATTCCAAGAGGTAGCGCTTCGCAAGATCATTGGATTGAGTGACAACGCGGAAACCAGATTGATGTCGGAATTGAAGGAACTTAATCCGAAATGGGCCTCGGCGTTGGACCAAATCATCAAGAGAGACAGAGAGACAGTTGGCGGCGGCGGCACCGGTCGAGACGCCATGGTTGAAACTGGCCGGGCCGTGAAACCGGATGAGGGGCTGGAACCCGCCGAAGTGGAAATCGACAGGAATCAATGGCCGCATAGGACGGGTCCGGATGCTCGCGGGCCTTTCAATCAAATTCCTGCGGGAACCGTGAGCTGGGTGTCGGAGGTGGAGCCCTTCATCCAGGGGATTGTCACGATTGCCGGGACGCAGATTCGTCGGGCGAAATTACGGATTCCTCCCTATCAGCGACGCTTCGCCTGGAAGGAACACGACGTCCGGCTGCTCTGCCGCGACTTGCTCAAGACGAACGGGTCGAGCCATTACCATCTCGGAACCATCATCCTGCATCGGAAAGAAGCCGGAGAGGAGGAGATCTGGGACGTTGTGGACGGACAGCAGCGGTTGACGAACATCATGGCGATTCTGAAGGCTCCCGTTTTCGATTCGAATTTGACGGAAAACGGAACCATTCGGATGAAGCAGTTCTCCCGTCGCGATTACGAAATGGTCAAGAGCATCCTGGAAGAATACGGCGAAGGCGACAAAGAAACAATCAAGAACCGTTTGAAGAGCTGCACCTTGGCGTTCGTCGCCGTCGACGACATCGCCGAGGCGTTCCAGTTGTTTGGTACGCAAAACGGCAGGGGAAAGCCCCTGACCCCCGTGAATTTGCTGAAAGCGTACCATTACCGGGAAATGAACGCCGACTTCGAACAATGGACAAAGGAGAGGAAGAAAAAGATCACTGGTGATACGACGGAGGAACAACTCAAAAAGGATTTTGACCGGGAAGTCCGCTTCAATATCGAGAAGAGCTGGGAATCGGCGAACGGCGAAGACGCCTCGACCGCCTCCAGCGACGGCAAGCTGCTGTCGCACATCTTCGGAGAATACCTGTTCCGCATACGGAACTGGACCCGCGGCAAATTCCCGACCGAATCCTTCGGGAACAGGGACATCGGAGAATTCAAAGGGGTCACGATTCGTCCCAAAGAAGACAAGCGGCAGCTGCCTTTGCAGAATTGCGCCGTGCTTCGCAAGGGGGCGAAAACAACGGAAGATTCTTTCATTGCGCGCAGAGGGCTGGAAACCGAGGGTTTCATGCCTTTCATGTCGATTTGCCAGACCATCGTGAACGGAGAGGACTTCTTCCACTACGCCGAAACATATGCGACGGCATACAAACACGTTTTCAAGGAGAATACGGTTCCGGAGTTTTTCGAATTCTACAAAACGAACTGTTCTCCTTCGCAGCACAACAAAGGCGGCGCCATGTACGCCCGCCACATTTTCGAAGCGCTGTGCCTGTTCTGTTACGACTTGTTCGGCGGCGAAGGGTTGAAGGCCTGTTACCCGGCACTGTTTTGTTGCGCCTATTTCGAACGGGTTTCGCAGTCGAGAGTTCTCTATAGGAAATGCGGGGCGACGTTCGCACCGAGGGCGATCGAAGTGATGTCCCGCAACTTCACGATCGAGGACGTCCGACAGGGATTGAACGACCTTGCTTCCGAGGCAAAAAATGAAATCCGGAAGAGCGGATATCTTGAGAATCTCGACCAATCTCAACTAACGGCGGGACAGAAAATGCAAAAAGCGGCCTACGAAATCATTTTCGGCTGAGAAGGGAGTTTCGACATGTCCGACATCGCAACAATCAACGAGTTTTCCATTTCGAAGATTTTCAAATCTTCTGAAGACCGGTATGTTGTTCCCCTATACCAACGCGAATACGCTTGGGGAAAAACCGAAATCGAGCGGTTGCTGAACGATTTGTACATAGCGTTCAAGACGGAACCACCCAAGAGTTACTACCTCGGCTCGTTCGTCGTGGTCAACGGAACCGACAACAGGTTCGAGTTGATTGACGGACAACAGCGGCTCATCACGTTTTCGATTCTATATCCGTTGTTCTTGAGCGATGCTTCCGGAGGAAAGAAGATTCTGGACTTCGAGTGCCGCGGGGATGCTGATCAGTTTCTCGCCAAGTGCTACGAATACGGAACAAAGGTGCTTGATGCTGCGGGCGCGGCGGCATACCCGGAACCATTTGTTGTTGCCGCCAATGTCATGAACAATTTCTATCCGGAAGGATGCGACGAAGACGTTTCGAAAGATTGTTTGCAGGGGCAGAATCCTCTTAAAGAGCCGAAGGCCGGAACGGCCTTCAAGCAATTCATTCTCGACAAAGTCAGGCTGTTCCGGATCGAACTTCCTTCGGGGACCGACGTGAACGCCTATTTCGAAATCATGAACAATCGCGGCGAGCAACTCGAGTACCACGAGATTCTCAAGGCCGAACTGATTTCCAAGTTGGAAACGCAATGCAAGCCTGAAGGCAAGCTCTCGGGACGGAATTTCGACGAACTTGCATCCCGGTTCGACACGTTCTGGACGGCTTGTTCCCGGCTCAACGGTCACTTGATCGACCACTTGCATTGCTGTTGGGAGTTCGTCGACAATCCAAACAAGACATGGCTGGACGTCGAGCCGAAAAAGAACGACGAAGAATCTCCAGATGACAATTTGACCTCTGAACAGTCCGTTCTATGGGATTTTTCCAACTTTCTGATGCATGCCCTTCGATGCTATCGAAATGACAATTTCCCCAACATCAGAGAGGAGATTCCCCTTGACGAGCGCAAAATGAAAGAGATCTCTGATTCGATGAAGAGCCGCATCGATCCGGTTTCTTTCCTCGATTTGCTGATCCGTCTGCGTCTGAAGTTCGACAAGTATGTCGTCAAGTCGTTCAACGACGATCGCGGCTATGTCATCGATTGGCAATTGACGCATGTCAAACACTATGACAGAAGTTACGAAGCCGTTAATACGTTCGGCCCTGATGTTTTGCCTGCTATCGTGTATTTCCAATCGATGCTGCAAGTGACGTACAACACCCAGCGAAACAAGGAGTGGCTGCAGATGTTGCTGGAGGCGGAAGAATCCGAACTGTCCGATGGTGAGACCATGCTGCGAAAACTGAAGGACTGGACGAGAGTCAGGTTGGAAGGTTTCAAAACGAAAATAGAGAAAGCCGACAAGAACATTTACTGTCTCGGTCTGGAAACTTCGCGTCTGATGCTCAATCTCATCGACTATTTGATGTGGGAGAAACGAAATGAAAATGCCGAGTTCCCTGTCGACAACAAATTTGTTTTCAAGTATCTGACCTCGATCGAACACCACCATCCGCAAAATGACAAGAAAACCGGAGATGTTTGGGGGGACAAAGATAAAAACGATATCGGCAATCTATTTCTCGTATACAGTTCCGAGAACTCGTCCATGAGCAATAGTAGGCCCTACGAGAAAAAGAAACAGTATCTGAACGCTCATAACCAAGTTTTACCGGACTGTCCAAAACGTCGGTGGATGTACGATCACACCTCAGATATAGGATCGGGTTGGAGCCTAAGCGATATGGAAAAACTGTCAAACTATGTAAAAGGGCTATTGGATTCATTTCTCAGCGAGGGAACGGAGTCGACCGCTTTGAAAAACTCCGGAGTTGAAACTCGCCCGTCCGCAATGTAGACTTGTCCCATGATTCTCGTATCCCCCGCCATGCTCCGGTATCTCAACGATCCGACGCCGGAGAACAAGGCCAAGCTCAAGCCGTCGGATCTCGCCGCCCGCGACACGTTCACGGGCGAGACGATGAAGCTCGAAGAACCGCGCAAGACGAAAGCGAAATCCGAGCATGAAAACGAGTGAAAACGCAGCCGGATCGAATCCCTGAAGGCGCCCGGGCTCCGGTGAATCATCACGCAGAGAACGCAGAGCCCCGTTCCGCCCGGGCGCCGGTGAATGCTCTCACGAAAAGTTCGCGAAGGCCGCAAAGTTTTCCGTGAGGCGGCCCGCCGCCTAGTTTCAGCCCGCGGAGCGGGCTCCAAAAAATCGCTTGAGAGCCAGTCCGGAGCATGGCTCTGCGTTCTCTGCGTGGTTTTAAACCTCTTGAGAGCCCGCGCAGAGCAAGGACTCCGCGAACTCCGCGGACTTCGCGTGAGCATTTCGCTTGAGCCCTCTGGTCCGCGAACTCCGCGTGCAAAATCGTTTCGGAGGTTTGTTTAGGTTGACCGCAAACTGTGTTATACTGTCCGGCGTCCGCGAATCGTTCCGCGGAAAACCAACAGAAAGGAAAACCAAAAACATGCCAAAAATCAACTGGAAAAACGAAATCGGAAATCCCGTCTATCCTTCCTGCAAGACCGTGCGCGACTGGTGCGGGCTTCTCAACGTGCGCGCGCGAGTGAAGCCTTGTTTCCGGATTCCGGAAACGGACAAGTGGCTCTGGTTTGCCAAGGCTGAAACCAAAACGGCAAAGAAAAGCTATTCCAATCCTTTCCTCGTGGAGGAATACATGGGACAGGGAAAAGAGAAGGGCAATGAGGCCCTTCTTGCCAAGATGAACCTGGAATGGGTTGAAGAGGAAATCCTCAAGGAGGAAAAGGGGGAAGCTGGTTTCCGAATCGTGTTTTTCCGTGACAACCGGAAATTCGGAGCCATTGCTCCACTGAAGCATGGTTTCGGTTTCCTGGGGGTTTTCCGGATTGATTCCGAAGAATCCAGGAAAGCCGGAAAATGCGTCTACAAGCGCGTTTCCGACGAAGTGGAGCTTCCTTGATCGTTGGATCGTGAGTGTCGCGCGGGCGGTTCCGCCGCTCCGCGCGCCACGCGTTTTTCCCTTTTCCTCGAAGACCGCTTCTGATACAATCTTTCCCGTCCGCACGACAAGCACACCATCGACCCATAATCCCGAAAACGCCATGGCCATCGAAAACGCATACCAAGACAAGAACGGAAACTGGAAGTCCTACACGGGAAGCATGGAAAACGTCCGGATTCCGGACGGCGCCCGCGTCGTCGGCAAGGACATCCAAAACACGTTCACGTCCGACGAGGTCCGGACCGTCTGGATGCCCGACACGGTGGAAGTCGTGGAAGCCAAGGCGTTCGAACATTGCGCGAACCTCGAAAGCATCACGCTTTCGCGCAACCTGAAGATCATCAAAGGCGCCGCTTTCATGGGGTGTTCCAAACTCCGTTCGGTTTCCCTGCCGAAGTCCCTGGAACGGATCGGCACCTTGGCCTTCTCCGACACGGCCGTCGACGAATTCTTCTTCGCCGGTACAATGGAGGAATTCAAACGGATCGAAAAAACCGAAGGAGAGCAGGCCTGGATCGACCACGCCCCGACGGTCCACTGCACCGACGGCGATTTCTTCGGTTCCTCAAGGATTTCAAGAAGGGTGGCAAACGCGTCCGCAAGAGACGAAAATGACAGAAGAATCCTGAATCGGTTTATGGACGATTGGGACTCGATCATCCGGCAATGGCACGAAGGGAACCGCAGAAATCACCAGTCGGAAACACCTTTTGATCCCCTCTGCGGTTGTGGAGACGTCGCGTTCGTTCGGGACTTGTTCGATATTTCAGAACGCGAGCGGGATTTTTGTTTCCAACCGGGCCTGATGCCCGAACCGTACTGGGGCAATCCGCTGGAATCATCAATCGTGATTGCACACCACAATCCAGGCGGACACGTAGTTCCGGACTGGACGCGATCGCGCGCGGAATGGAGTCCGCATGAGAAATCCCTTCATTGGTTCATGGATCGTGTCTCCGAATCGAAATACAGTACGTTTGCGACGCCCGCACCCATTCCAATCTTTGAACCTCCGACAGGATTTGAATCCTATGGAGGCGTCAAATGGTGGAAACCGGTAGCAAACTGGGCCGCTCGTGTCACGCAGAATCTGCCCGGATGGAGAGCGGGTCGTTTCCCTTTCGGCATCGAACTCTGCGGATGGCATTCCAAGACCTGGCCGAGCAACAGGGCGAATTCCGTCATGCTCGATCCAAGGAACAGAAACCATTTCCTTCGGTTTGTCGTCGAACCCCTCGAGTCGGCAATTCGGCAGTCCGACACGAAAACCTGTTTCGCCCTCGGAGACGTTTACGCGGATTTGGCGATTGCGGCCGGATTCGAATCTGTGGCGGGACCGGGCATGGTTCCCGGAGAAAGAAAGAGGAGTTTCCAGCTGTTCGCTAAAGACGGCATGAGGATTCTTGCCACTTGGTATCGAGGCGGACAAAAAACGCCAGCCCGGGAGTTTGACAGGCATATCATAGACTTGTTGTTTGGTGGGGGAATGCTCGTTCCCTAAACAAACGACCGAAAACCGCCATGAAGACTTTTGCCATTCGATCTGCGGCGCCGCTCCGCCTTCGTGGACGGGAGGTGAAACCTTCCCGCGCGTCGGGTAGACTGCAGCCATGATCCTCGTATCCCCCGCCATGCTCCGGTACCTCAACGATCCGACGCCGGAGAACAAGGCCAGGCTCAAGCCGTCGGATCTCGCCGCCCGCGACACGTTTACGGGCGAGACGATGAAGCTCGAAGAAAACCGCAAGGAGAAAACGGAATGCCCGCAAAAGACAACTGGTCGCTCTTGACCGAGGAAGACTGGTGCAATCTTCTGGAAGTCCGGCCGGAGTTCCGGGAGAAATGCGCCGACGAAGCACTGCTCGCCGCCGCGGACGCGCTCGCCCGCGACCGCGAGGCGCGCGAATGTCCGGATTCGCAAGGCGAAGACGAACGTTCCTCCGACGAACCGGTGGAGCACGATTCGCCCGGAGAGGACTGGAACGGCGGAGAGGGCGAAGCGGCGGGACTTGTCGAGTTCCTCGACCGGAAGCCGGACGATCCCGAAAGACGCCGGGGGGACGATCCCGAGGAATGGTGCGATTTTCCGGCCTGGGGCGCTTCGGCGTGGATTCGCCTTCTCGAAGCGCATCCGGAACGGGCCGACCTGTTCTGGAACTGGGCGCCGATGCTTTCCGGCGACGTCCTCGTCGAAATCCTCGACCGTTTCCCGCGGTTTGCGAGCCGCATTCCCGGCGGACTGCTCGACGGTTGGGATTGGGCCGAGCTGGTCGTGCGACGGCCCGAACTGGCCCCGCGCTGCGATTGGAACGCCCTTTCCGGCGCCGCCGTCGTCCGGGTCTTCTCGGATTGTCCGGAAATCGCGGACGCGTTCGAGTGGAACGTCGCCGGCGACCCTCCCTGGAACCGGCTGGACGACGGCGACTGGGGGCGCCTGCTCGCCGCGCAGCCGGCCTTCTTCCGGTTCCTGCCCCCCGTGAAACGGGCGTTCACGGATCCGGCGGACTGGCCGTCCTCCCTGCAGCTCGACACGAGCGACTGGGTTTCCATGCTGCTCGTCGATCCCGGGCTGTCAGACGCCTTCGAGCGGGCGGACGTGATCCGCAAGGCGTGGATTTCGATTTCCGGACCTTCGCTCACGATCGGACACGCCCCCGTCGACGTCGACGATCCGAAGCCGGAGCCGGAACCGACGCGCAAGCACGTCCTCGAGATGCCGTTCCTGGTCAAGGACGCGCCGGTTCTGTCCGACGAGACGTCCGGATCCGCTCGTCCGCTCGAAATCACGGTTTCGGTCCATGGTCGCGACGACGGCCGTCCGGGTCGTCCCGCCGGGCGGGGAGGTCCGGCCGTGATCGTCGTCGATCCGGCCGATCCGGAGGCGAGCGGCGTCTCGATCCGCGACGACGGTCCTCTTTTCACGATGGGGACTCCCGCGCGGAACGAAGTCCGGTGGGTCCGGTGGGCCGTGCATCTTGGACGGAAGACGGTCTGGGAAACGCCCTGCGGATCCGTCCGCTGGCGCGTTCCGATCGACGGAGATTTCGATCCGGCCAAGCTGGTTCTGCCCTTCGGCCGCGTTCGGACCGGCGGCTTTTCGTTCCGCGCGCTGCTGGTGCACCGGATCTCCTACGACGGATGTCCGGTCCGAGTCGAATGGAACGGAATTGAAAGCGACGTCGATGCCGGTTTCGCGCGAATCTGGGACGACTTCGAACAGGGATCGCCGACGCCGGAAAAGGGCGGCCGCGAACCATGATGACGAAAACCGTTTTCGACCGCAAACTCCAATCCCGTCTCAACCGACCACAACATGAAAATAGAAATTCTCCGTCCTGTCCTCCCTTCCGCCAAGGAAATCGGCTTCAAGGAGTTCTGGAACCGCGAGGACCTCGTGGACGTCGCCCTCCCGGAAAACGTGACCTCCATCGGGATCCTTGCGTTCGTCGGATGCAAGAACCTCCGGTCCGTCAAATTTCCGAAATCGCTCAAGGCGGTTGGAAGCGACGCCTTCTACGCCACGGCGCTTTCCGAAGTCCTCTACGACGGGACCGTCGAGGAGTTCGATCGAATCCAGTTCAGTTCGGACTGGTGCGAAGGGTGCAAGCCCGTCGTCCGCTGCGCGAACGGCACGATCGACTTCGGCGCCGGGCCGTTCTTCGTGAAGCGGCTCGCGTTCGACGGCACGAAGGCCGACTGGACCAAGCGCTATGCGCCGGGCCACTGGCTGAACCGCCGCGTCGCGGTGGTTCGCTGCACGGACGGCGACATCCGCCGGCCGTTGCCCAAGAGGCCGGTCCAGCTCGCGACGAAGGGGGACTGGACGTTCTTCGAGGGGGCCGAATACATCCCCTACGACTTCGAACGGAACATCCCCTCCGCGAGGACGCTCGCCGTCCCGGCGTCCGTCTCGGCGATCGCCGGGTTCCTGGACGCGGCCGAGGCGCCGTTCCCCGCTACCGCCTTCGATCCGTTCCCGCGCCTGCGCGAAATCCGCGTCGATCCGAAAAACAAGACGTTCGAGAGCCGCGACGGCGTCCTCTACACGAAGGGCGGCGGGACGCTCCTCTATGCGCCGGATCCGGAGCGGCGGACGCTTCTCGTCCCGGACGAGACGTCGAAGATCGATATCTTCGCGGTGGACGCCTGCCCGAAGCTCGAGGCGTTCGAGGTTTCACCGGACCATCCGTCGTTCGCCTCGGTCGACGGCGTCCTGTTCTCCCGCGACGGCCGGACGCTCGTCCGCGTTCCGCCGGCGTGGCGGGGTGCGCTCGACTTCGGCGAGGACCGCGAACCGGTTCGCGTGGCGCCCGGCGCATTCCGCGGCTGCCACGGGCTTTCCGGCCTTTCCTTTGCGCGGCTTCCCGTCCCGACGGAGATCGATCCCGAGGCCGGCCCCGAGGATTTCTCCTGGTGGTTCGACGGGCTCGTCGGCGAACTCTCCCGCCTTTCCGGCCTGCGCGAGTTCACGGTCGGCGGCGGCACGTTCGATCTCGACGCCAAGCCGCCGCGCCTGCGCCGCCTCGAATCCCTGAAGACCCCGAAGCCCATCCTCGACAACGAGAGCCGGGCCTGGGCCGCCGCCAGGCGCGCCCGCGCGAAGCGCCTCGGCCCGCGGACTCGCCAGGCCGCGCGGACATAACGGAATGGAACGACAAGGAGGATTGACCATGTTCGATTACCGGCAGCGCGCGATGCGCGTAGAGGTGTTCAAGGACACGTTGGCGCGGATCGAGGCGGAGGACGATCTGCTGGAAGCCGTGTCCCGGAGCATCGAGACGCAGCAGTTCATCGCCGAGGGCGCGGACATCGCGCCGCCCGGGCCGCCGTATGCCGAGCCGGCGGCGGTGGCGGTAACGAAGAACCGTTCCTTCGAGGCCGCCCGTCTCCACGCCGGAAGGGGACTGAGGACCGCCGTGCTCAATTTCGCCTCGTCCACCAGCCCGGGCGGAGGCGTGACCCACGGCGCCAGCGCCCAGGAGGAGTGCCTGTGCCGCGTGTCGACGCTTTATCCCTGCCTGATGGACGAACGGATGTGGAACCTGTTCTACGCCCCGCACCGCCGGGCGGGGAACCCGCTCCACAACGACGACATCATCTACACCAAGGACGTCCTCGTCCTTAAGGACGACGACTACCGGCCGTTGGAGAAGCCGTTCGCCGTCGACGTCGTCACCTGCGCCGCGCCGAACCTGCGCGAAAGCGCGAGCAACGCCTACAACCCGGACGACGGGGAGCGGGCGGACATCGCTCCCGCCGAACTGCTCGCCCTGCACGAGAGGCGCGGAAGGCGGATTCTCGCCGCCGCCGCCGCCAACGGCGCGCAGGCGCTGGTCCTCGGCGCCTTCGGCTGCGGCGCCTTCCGCAACGACCCCGCCGTCGTCGCGCAAGCCTACGCGAACATCCTCCCGGCGTTCCGGCGGCATTTCCGCGCGATCGAGTTCGCCGTCTTCTGCGGCCCCCGGTCGACGCGGAACTACGATGCGTTCCGGGCGATCGGTTGAATCCCGCCCGCGCGGCCGGTAGACTCGACCGACAAGGAGAAACGACATGTCCGAAAACGACAAAACGAATCCAATCGGCGAAAACAAGTTCGCCGTTCCCGACGAAGAAACACTGGTGAACCTGGACGCGGCCGAATGGGCCGAACTCCTCTCGGAGCATCCCGAACTCGCCGGACGATGCGACTGGACGCAGTTCACGCTGCACGAGGTGGCGGGCATCCTGCGCCAGCAGCCCGTTGCGGCCGAGGCGGCGAAGGCGAAGCGTGGCATCCGCGGAGGAATCCTCGCGATCACGGTCGAAATCGAGCAGGCGAGCAACGATTCCTTCGAGTTCTGCCGCAAGGTCCAGAAGCCGGGCGCGGTTCCCCGCCATCCCCGGACGGACCGGCGCCGGAACGCCCCGAACTGGGTCGACTACTCGCCGGCCGAACCGGGGATGGTTTCGCTTTCGGCGGTGCTGGACGGAAAGACGGTCTTCGCCCGGCCGCTGAACCTGTCCCGACCCGGGGGGCTGGCCGTCGAAGACCGCGGAACGCTCTTCAAGGACGAGGTCCCCGCGGAAGGACGGCTGCTCGTCGGCTGCGCGCCCGACGGTCCCTCCGCGTGGGCCGCCTGGATTCTGGAGGTTCCCCCGGGGTTCCGGTTCGACCCCGGTAAGCTCGTCGTTCCCTTCCACCGGTCGCGGATCGAACCCGACGGCCCCGTGCTGCGGCTGATTCGTCCGCCGGAGTTCCGCTACGGACGGCGGAAGCCAACCGGCGACTCGTTCCGTTTTCTCACCCGGAGCTGGTTCGCCCGCATGTTCGGTCCGGACCGGACCGCGTTCTGGACCGTCGGGAAGGACGGCGTCAAGTCCTACGACGGCCCGTGGATCGATCCGCCGGATTCCGGCGACGACCGCAAGGAAAGACCGAACGATTCGGGTTCGGGACCCAAGTTTGTGACCGCCGACGAATTCCTCCGGGAGGACTGACGCGCCGCGCCGCTTCCGCACGGACGGGGTTGAAAACCGAGTTTGACGTCGGTATACTGGTTTCGTTCATTCAACGTTCAACCAAGGACACACCAACATGGCCGAAAGACCCGTCTTTTTCCCGCGCTTCGACGCCGTCGGCGTTTCGGAGCGGTACTACGAATTCGAATGGTTCCCCGGCTTCGCGCCGTCGCAGAAGCGCAAGTGCGTCGCCGCGCTGCACGACGCGGTCCGGCGGGAGCGGCCGGACGCGCGGATCCTCGAGGCGTCGCGCCGGTCGGAGATCGAAGCCGGCAAGGCCCTGAGCGCGTTCAACCTGAAGCTGCCGGTCGGCGGGACGCCCTGCACGGTCGAGGCCGTCTTCCAGGCGGGCAAGGTCTTCGAGGACGGCGTCGGTCCGTTCCCGGAACTGGGGACGCGCGACCCGAAGCTGGTGCGGGACGTCGTTCGGGCGCGGTCGGCAGGCCATCCGCTCGTCGCGTTCGAGACGGACGGCGTCCGGTGGCCCCTGCTTCCGCGAACGGCGTTCTACGACTGGCTCTACCTGAAGGCCCTGGTCGCGAACCCGGAGCTGGCGGCCGCCGTCGAGACCTACGACGCCTTCACGGACATCGAGTTCAATCCGGAGCGCTCGCTCAACTGCCAGGCGCGCTCCGCCGCGCTCTACCGCTCGCTCGTGCACGCGGGGAAGCTGGAGGAGGCGCTGTCGTCGCAGGAGGCGTTCCTGCGGATCCATCCGGCCTGATACGCAGAGCCCCGATCTGTCCGGGCGCCGGTGAATCATCACGCAGAGGACGCAGAGCCCCGATCTGCTTGGGCGCCGGTGAATCATCACGCAGAGAACGCAGAGCCCCGATCTGTCCGGGCGCCGGTGAATCATCACGCAGAGAACGCAGAGCCCCGATCTGTCCGGGCGCCGGTGAATCATCACGCAGAGAACGCAGAACCCCGATCTGTCCGGGCGCCGGTGAATCATCACGCAGAGAACGCAGAGCCCCGTTCTGCTTGGGCGCCGGTGAATCATCACGCAGAGAACGCAGAGCCCCGTCCCGCCCGGGCGCCGGTGAATCATTTCACGCAGAGTTCGCGAAGTCCGCGGAGTTTTCCTTGAGGCGGCTCGCCGCCTGGTTCCAGCCCGCGAAGCGGGCTCCAAAACCGCTTGAACGCAGGGCGGAGCATGGCTCTGCGCGCACTGCGTTCTCTGCGTGTCAAAACCGCTTGAGCGCAGGGCGGAGCATGGCTCTGCGCGCTCTG
>Ga0310691_10004296_pt1 | contig 16147 bp, 13 predicted proteins | sample 176DNAGHGlowgp2_FD_203887 | JGI IMG/M metagenome (GOLD analysis project Ga0310691, IMG submission 203887) | Sheep rumen microbial communities from Palmerston North, Manawatu-Wanganui, New Zealand - 1766 DNA GHGlow gp2 (v2) (version 2) | ecosystem: Host-associated > Mammals > Digestive system >...
CAAGCTGGGTGGTAATGTCTGTTGGTTGCTTGTTATATCTCATACCCTTATAAATAACGAAGTCCCGCCGTGGTACGCATTGTTAGGAGGCGTGGCGGGAACTGTTGGTGCAAATGTACTGCATTAATTTGAAATAGCCAAACTTTTTTCAAGAAAAAAGAATAAAGTTGGCCTAAGAAATCGTCATTTTGTCTCAAAGTGCCACCTCATCCTTTCTTTTCCTTACCTTTTTGAATTGATATGAACCAAAGATTACCTGTCTGGTGACACATAAACATTAGTAAGTTACTGCGTCTCGGAAATACTCAAATAAATTTGGTATTTCACTCGACTTTTAGTAACTTTGCCGCGTTAAAAAACATGGAGCGTGATGAAAATAATACAGAGTTCTGTTTTCAGGGCCTTGACGGCCATTGTGGTGGGCGTGCTGCTCATCAAGTTTCCTGACAACACCGTCTTGTGGCTGACGGTGGCCATCGGCGTGCTGTTTCTGATTTCGGGCATTATTGCCTTGTTGGCTTATATGAATGCAAGGAAGCATGCCAGCGAGTACACTATTACCGACCAGCAGGGACGGGTCATTGTGGGTGGACAGCCTACGTTTCCCATCGTGGGGGCTGGCAGCGTCATTCTGGGACTGGTGCTGGCGCTGACACCTGGTGTGTTTGTCAATGGGCTGATGTATGTGTTGGGAGCTATCATGATTCTGGGTGGCATCAACCAGTTGATGGCACTGGTTGCCGCACGTCGGCTGGGTAGTGTGCCCCTGGGCTTCTGGGTGGCTCCGTCGCTGATTTTGCTGACGGGGCTGTTTGTCATTCTGAATCCTATGGAGTCGGCCGCCACGCCGTTACTGATTCTGGGCTGGTGCTCGCTGCTGTATGGTGTGACAGAACTGATAAACACCCTGAAGATTCATTTCCTGCGCAAGGAGGCCAAGCAGCAAAATGAAATCCTCGACGCGCAGCGTGCTGCCGAGCAGGCCGCTGTGGCCGAGGAAATCAGTTCGGAAATCAATAAGGACGAAAATGCGACGGGCAGCCCAGAAACCGTTGACACCACAGATACTCCTGCCCCTAACGCTCCTCGTGGCTCAGATGCTGGCAGCGAGAAGACGGATGACTATCCTGACTTCGTGGGCTGAGGTGCCGCAGAGGGGGCTCATACGTTCGTGACGATGCCCTCGATGTAGGTTTTGAGAATATGGATGCCGGTCTTGTTCTCGTGGCCCCACGGGATGATGAGGTCGGCATATTTCTTTGTGGGCTCTATGAACTGCTGATGCATGGGCTTGAGCACCTTCTCGTAGCGGTCGAGCACCATGTCGACGGTGCGTCCACGCTCTACCACGTCGCGGCGGATATTGCGGATGAGGCGCACGTCGTCGTCGGTATCGACGAAAATCTTCAGGTCCATCATGTCGCGCAGCTTCTTGTAGTGCAGCGTCATGATGCCCTCAAGGATGATGACGGGCTTGGGGGCTACGTGTATGGTCTCTGGCAGACGGTTGCTGAGCACGTAGCTGTAGGTGGGCTGCTCGATGGCCTGTCCGTTTTTCAGCTGGCGAATCTGCTCGGTCAGCAACTTCCAGTCGAAGGCATCTGGGTGGTCGAAGTTGATGGCCCGCCGTTCCTCGTCGGTGAGACTCGACGTGTCGTTATAATATGAGTCTAAGGGCACCACGGCTGCACAGTGGGGGGGCAGCACGCTGGCTATCTTCTTGACAACGGTGGTCTTGCCTGACCCCGTGCCGCCTGCTATACCTATAATATACATGGTTTGGTGTGATTTAGTCGTCGTCTTCGTCTTCTTTCTCCTTCTTGGCTTTATCCTCCTTCTCCTTCACCAGATATACGACGGTGGGCAGGTGGTCGCTATATCCGTCGAGCCAGACACCGCCGGCATGTGTGCGCAGCGGGCCGCCTTTGTATTTGCCTTCCTGCTGGAACAGGTAGTCGCGACGGAAAATCTGTGCCTGGAAGAAGGTGAGCGAATCATAGTCCTTCTCGCCTTCCACGTCGAGCAGGTTGCGCGAAAGGATAATCTGGTCGAACAGGTTCCATGCGCCACCGTACATTAATGTACCCGTACCACTATCATGTATCTTCCAGAACGGATTGTACAGCCCGTTGTCCTCTACGTCTTCCATCTCACGTTTTGCGCCGAGAGCCTGCGACATCGAGGCATCGCGTGGGTCGTCGTTCATGTCGCCCATGATGATAATCTTGGTGTCAGGCTCGGCCTTCAGAATGCTGTCCTTGACGATGCGCAGCTGTCGACCGCCCTCCTCACGATAGAAACTGCCGGCGAAGCGCGACGGGAGGTGATTGACAATGATGGTCAGCCGTTCGCCGGCCAGTTTGCCGTTGACCACGAAGAATCCACGGGTGGCCCTCAGACTGTCCTCTGGCTGTATGTAGACGTAGGGCACGAGGTGATAGTCGAGCACCTTGAACTGCGACGGGTTGTAGACCAGTCCGCAGTCGACGCCACGCTGGTCAGGGCCTTCTATGTGTACGAACTTGAAGCCCCGCTTGGCCAGCGGCTCCTGTTTGCACAGGTCGTCCAGGCAGTGGGCATTCTCTACCTCGGAGACACCGATGGCTGCACAGCCGTAGGGCAGCTTGTCGGTGCCCATTTCCGAGAGCACGCGGGCCATGTTGCGCAGCTTGTGCTGGTATTTCATTTCGCTCCATTTGTTTCTGCCGTCGGGCAAGTACTCAAAGTCGTTCTTTCCCTCGTCGTGCTGGGTATCGAACAGATTTTCCAGGTTGTAGAAGCCTATGGCGTAGGCACTGAGCTTGCGGTCCTTGCCCTTCTGTGCATGCAGGCTGACTGCTCCCGTCAGGAGCAACAGCATAGTGATGATGGTTAGTTTTTTCATAATAGGTTAGATTTGATTGTGCGAAGTTAGGCAAAAAATCCGATATTCTTGCATGTTTTCAAAAAAAATTGTGAAAATATAGCTATTTTTACGTTTAATTCGTTAACTTTGCAGGTGCAAATGTGAAAAGTAACTATTAAATCTAATTTTATACATCAACGCTATAACAATAAACCTATGCAGAAAAAACTGAAATTAATGGTTTTGATGCTGTGTGGCGCACTGGCTGCCCATGCCCAGGAGGAAGCAGACTCCGTGGGTATCGACATGCAGGACGAGACAGCATTTACCTTTACCGAGGCGCAGTTAGGCGAGGATGACAACGTGAGCAGTAATATCACTATCGTGTCGTCAAACCGTAACATCTACGCCAGCGAGGCGGGCTACCGATTCAGCCCGGCAAGGTTCAAGTACAGAGCCTTCAACTCGAAGTACAACGAGATTTACATCAACGGCAATCCGGTCAACGATGCCGAGCGTGGTGAGTTCAGATACTCGTTTGTGGGAGGATTGAACAACCAGACGCGCGGCGTGGAGGCTTCGTTGCCGTTTGAGGGTAACAACTTCTCAATGACGGCCATGGGCGGTTCGAACAACTACAACTTCCGCCCCAGCAGTTTTGCCACCGGCCACCGGCTGTCGTTAGCAGGAGCCAACCGCAACTACACCCTGCGTGGCATGTACACCTACAACTCTGGTCTCACGCCTAAGGGGTGGGCCTTCACGGGCAGCGTCACCTACCGTTGGGCCAACATGCAGACGGCCTATGTGGAGGGAACCTTCTACAACGCACTGAGCTACTTCCTCGGTGCCGAGAAGATTATCAACGACCACCACTCGCTGTCGCTCGTCACCTGGGGCAACCCCACCGAGCGCGGAGCCCAGGCGGCCTCTACGGACGAGATGTACTGGATAGCCAACAACAACTACTACAACCCCAACTGGGGCTACCAGGACGGCAAGAAGCGTAACTCACGCATCATCAAGGACTTTGCACCTGCCGCCATGCTGACCTGGGACTGGAAGATAGACCAGGACACCAAGCTGGTGTCAAGCCTGCTGTTCAAGTACTCGATGTACAGCTCCACCCGTCTGAACTACAACAATTCTACCAATCCGTCGCCTGACTACTATTCGCTGATGCCCAGCTACTACTACGACGTGTGGGCACCCTTCGGCGGCGACCGCGATGAGACGGCCTACAACAATTGGCAGACGGCCTACAACTATCTGAGCGCCTCGAAAGAGAACCGTCAGCTCAACTGGGACCGCATGTACTATGCCAACAAGGTAGCCTCCATGCAGGGTGCCGATGCTATGTACTATCAGCAGGCTTACCACGACGACCAGCTGACCTTCTCGCTGTCGTCGAACCTGCAGAAGCAGCTGACCAAGAAGTCGCGCCTGAACGTCGGCCTGAACCTGCAGACCAACAAAGGCATGCACTACCAGACCATGGAGGACCTGCTGGGTGCCACGTCGTTCCACAATGTCAACACCTACGTCATCGGTACGTTTGCCGAGAACTCCAACGAGGTGCAGTACGACATGAACAACCCCAACGCTGTGGTCAAGGTAGGCGACCGTTTCGGCTACGACTACAACATCAATGTCAACAAGGCCACCCTTTGGGGCAGCTACAGCCACGATGTCGGTTCCGCTCACCTTATTGCCAGCGGCCGTCTTGGTGGCACCTTGATGAGTCGTGACGGTAAGATGCGCAACGGTCTGGCTCCAGACAACAGCTACGGTAAGAGTGGTACGGCCAAGTTCCTGGACGGTGGTGCCAAGGCGGCTGCCCACATCAATCTGGGCCATGGCCATGTCGTCATGCTGGGCGTGGGCTATGAGTGGAAGGCTCCTACGGCTCGTACGGCCTTCTCGGCTCCGCAGATTAACAATGACTTCGTCAACAACCTGAAGAATGAGAAGCTGTTCAGCGCCGAGCTGGGCTACATGCTTCAGACCCCGTGGATGCAGGCCAACATCAATGGATACTACAGTCGTCTGACCGATGTCACCGAGTATTCGATGGCCTACAGCGACATTCAGAACTCCTTCTCCTACATCTCGCTGACGGGCATTAACAAGGAGTACTATGGTGTGGAGCTCGGCCTGAAGTTCAAGCTCAGCAGCGCCTTCGACATCAAGGCCATAGGTACCATCAGCGAGGCCAAGTATGTCAACAATGCCAACGTACGCTACATGCTCTCTAACAGCGGTTCGTACACCGACGACATCTGTGTCAACAAAGGCATGCGCGAGGGTGGCACACCGCTGTCGGCCTTCAGCCTCGACCTGGGCTACCATGCCAAGGGCTGGTTTATCGACCTCATCGGCAACTACTACGACCGCATCTATCTCTACTATTCGCCCATTACCCGTTACTACAACGACTTCCCCGACCCAGACAACGACGGTGTCCACGACCTCTCGACCCTCCCCGAACAGGCCAAGGGCAAGGGTGGTTTCATGCTTGATGCCTCTATCGGCAAGAGCATCTATCTGCGTCATGGCCGTCGCATGAGCATCAACCTCATGCTGACCAACATCTTGAACAACAGAAAGATAGTGACGGGCGGCATGGAGCAGAACCGCCGCGACAAGGATGCTCAGGGCGAGGACATTCGCACCTATTCGTTTGTCGACAGCCCCAAGAAGTTCTATGCCAACGGCTTCAACGGCATGCTTATTGTCACCTATAACTTCTAATAAACAGCGCACGCCTTATGAAAAGACTACATTATTATATTATAGTAGCAACCCTCTGCAGCCTCTTCACCGCCTGCCAGGATGGCAAGTGGGACGAACCCTCGTTCAGCGAGCCGCCCTACGGCAACAATGCCATCACCGAGGACGGCATCATCACCATTGCCCAGCTGAAGTCAACCTATGCTACCACTATCAAGAACAGCAAGAACAAGCTCGTCGAGGACAATATCAAGATTCGTGGCCGAGTGACGGGCAACGACCTCGGTGGCAATCTCTACAAGCAGTTTTCTATGCAGGACGAGACGGGAGCCATTATCATTGCCGTCAACCAGAACGGCTTGAACGGTTTCCTGGCTGAGGGCCAGGAGATAATCGTCGACCTCAAGGGCCTCTATGTCGGCGGCTATGGTGGCATGGCCGAAATCGGCACACCCTACAATGGCAGCATCGGACGTATGTCCAAGGACCTCTGGGCCACCCACTTCAAGATAGTCGGCGGTCTGAGCAATATCAAGCCCGATGCCATACAGCCCACCGACTTCGCCACCATTGTCAACAACCTTGACGAGGCCGGCAAGCTGGTCACCCTCTATGGTGTCCACTTCGCCGCTGCTGACGGCACGAAGCGACTCATTGACGGGGCACAGTCGGGCGGCAACTACTATAGCCAGAACCTCTCGGAGTATGGCTCCAACGTCATCGTCCGTACCAGCAGCTATGCTGACTTTGCAGCTTCCGTTATGCCTACGGGCGCTTGCAATATCACGGGCATCGCCACCCGCTACAATTCCACGTGGCAGATAATGATTCGCAAGACCAGCGACATTGTGATACTTAGTGAGTAAAGAGTAATTAAGGAAATATAAAGACTACAGATATGAAAAAACTATTCAGTAACCTGCTTGCGATAGCTATCGCAGCATTCGCATTTACGGCCTGCGAGGACGTTCCGTCTCCCTACAGCGTCCCCCAGCCAGGCCAGCAAGAAGAAGTCGTCTACACGGGTAGCGGCACCAAGGCCGACCCCTATACCGTGGCCGACGCCATAGCCTATGCCAAGTCGTTCAATTCCGAGGAGTCCGACAAGTCGGTGTTCATCAAGGGTAAGGTGGCAGCCGTCACCGAGGAGTTCAGCACTCAGTATGGCAACGGCACGTTCACCATTTCCGATGATGGTTCCAACAAGGACGTATTCACCGCCTATCGTGTGCTCTATCTTGGCAATCAGAAGTTCAAGAGCGGCGACACGCAGATAAAGGTCGGCGACGAGGTCATTCTCTACGGCAAGGTGGTCAACTTCAAGGGCAACACCCCCGAGACCGTCCAGGGCTCTGCTTGCCTCTATTCGCTCAATGGCGAGTTCATCGACATTGAGGAAGGCGAGGCCGGCACACCGAAGGGCGACGGCTCGCTGGAGAATCCGTTCAATGCCGCTGCCGCCATCGCCTACGCTCAGGAGATAGGCGATACGGAGTCGCCCAAGGAGGTGTACATAGCCGGTAAGATTTCCGGCATCTCCGAGGAGTTCAGCACGCAGTATGGCAATGGTACGTTCACCATCTCTGACGACGGCAAGGCTGGCGGCTCGCAGTTCACCTGCTACCGTGTGCTCTATCTTGGCAACAAGAAGTTCACCAGCAGCGACACCCAGATAAAGCAGGGCGACGATGTCATTGTCTGCGGCAAGGTGACCAACTTCAAGGGCAACACGCCTGAGACCGTCCAGGGTTCGGCCTACCTCTATTCGCTCAATGGCAAGACCGCCGAGGGTGGTGGTGGCAAACAGGGCACGCCCACTGGCGACGGTTCGCTTGGCAATCCGTTCAACGCCGCTGCCGCTATCGCCTATGCCCAGCAGGTCGGCGATACGGAGTCACCCAAGGAGGTGTACATCGCAGGTAAGGTGGCCGACATCCGTGAACAGTTCGGTGCCCAGTATGGCAATGGTACGTTCACCATCTCTGACGACGGCAAGACCGGCGGTTCGGAGTTCCTCTGCTACCGTGTGCTCTATTTAGGCAATCAGAAGTTTGCCAGCGGCAACACCGAAATCAAGCAGGGCGACGATGTCATCGTCTGCGGCAAGGTGACCAACTTCAAGGGCAATACGCCTGAGACCGTTCTGGGCTCTGCCTACCTCTACTCGCTCAACGGCAAGACCGAAGCCGGCGGCGGTGGCGGTGGTGGCACTGAGGGCACACCCGCCGGCGACGGCTCGCTCAAGAGCCCGTTCAATGCCGCTGCTGCCATTGCCTATGCCCAGCAGGTCGGTGAGTCGGAGTCGCCCAAGGAGGTGTACATCGCCGGTAAGGTGGCCGACATCCGTGAGCAGTTCGGCACCCAGTTTGGCAATGGCACGTTCACCATTTCCGATGACGGTAAGACGGGCGGCTCAGAGTTCCTTTGCTACCGTGTGCTCTACCTCGGCAATCAGAAATATGCTGCTGGCAACACCCAAATCAAGAAAGGCGACGATGTCATCGTCTATGGCAAGGTGACCAACTTCAAGGGCAACACGCCTGAGACCGTTCAGGGCTCAGCCTACCTCTACTCGCTCAACGGTCAGACTGAGGCCAGCACTCCTGGTGGCGGCAGCGAGGGTGGCGGCAGCGAGACTGGCGGTGGTGAGGTCAGCGGCAACAGCATCACCGTGACGTTTGCCAATATGGACCTCGCCAATCAGGAGAAACCCACTACGCTGACGCTCTCTGACGGCACCACGCTGACCTTTGCCGACGGTGGCAACAAGAACGCTCCGGCCTACTACAACACCGGCACGGCCCTCCGCATGTATCCCAACAACACGATGACCATCAATGCCGGCAGCAAGAAGATAGCCGCCATCGCTATCACCTGCGACGAGTATAACGGCACGCTCTACAATGCCAGTGGCGACATTGAGGTCGGTGGCAAGAAGATGACCGTTGACGGCAGCTCGCTGAAGTTCACGGGCCCCAATGCCTCATCGGCCACTGTTGCCAACGTCTCGTCGACGACGGGTGCTCCCAGCCAGCTCCGCATGAAGGTGCTGACCATCACCTATGCAAAGTAACCGCTGCGGGCTCCACCCGGAAGCATAGATACTAAGCCGCACACAGGGAATTCTCCCTATAGTGCCTGCGGGTTCACAACGCCCGCTACTGATATCGACAGCGCTCGCTGACAATATCGGTAGCGGGCGCTGCTAATATCGGTAGCGGACGCTGAAACTTAGTTAGGGTAGGGGTGTCGCCCACTTTCCTCAGCCCTCTTGCCCCGTTTGCCCGGCCCGTAGTGCCTTTGTCCTCAGCCCTCATGTCTGTTGGGCGGTGACCTCAGTGCCGCTAAAAGTCTTCGGATTCTTTGGCTTTCTCATGGAATTGTTGTAACTTTGTGCCCAGATATAAAACTGGCGACTATGACCCAAGAAGAAAAGACACGACTGGAAGAGCGTATCGTGGACGTGCTGAAGACGGTGTACGACCCTGAGATACCCGTCAACATCTACGACCTCGGCATGATATACAAGATAGACGTCCAGGAGGATGGCTCCGTAGACCTGGACATGACGTTTACGGCACCTAACTGTCCGGCTGCCGACTATATTCTGGAGGATGTGCGCACCAAGGTGGAGAGTGTCGACGGCATCACGTCGGCCAATGTCAACCTAGTGTTTGAACCCGCCTGGGACCAGTCGATGATGTCCGAGGAAGCCCGTGTGGAACTGGGCTTCGACTAAGAAATGGTAAGCGGGAAAAAGGTAAGCAAGTAAAAGGTAAAAGAGCAGACAGATGAAGAACGTATATTTCCTGTCCGATGCCCATTTGGGCTCACGTGCCGTTCCCCACCAGCGCATGCAAGAGCGCCGCCTGGTGCGGTTTCTTGACAGTATCAAGGACAAGGCGGCCGCCGTCTATCTGTTAGGCGACATGTTTGACTTCTGGTATGAGTACCGCCATGTGGTGCCCAAGGGATACACGCGCTTCTTGGGCAAGTTGTCAGAACTGTGCGATGCCGGCGTGGAGGTACACTACTTCACGGGTAATCACGACATCTGGGCCTATGAATACCTGGAAAAGGAGTGTGGCGTCATACTGCACAAGAAGGAGGAGACCACGGAGATATACGGCCATGAGTTCTTTCTGGCCCATGGCGACGGACTGGGCGACGGCAATGCGTCGTTCAAGTTTATCCGCTCCGTTTTCCACAACCGCTTCTGCCAATGGCTTTTCTCGGCCCTTCATCCCCGCTGGGGCATGGAGTTCGGACTGACGTGGGCCCGCCACAGCTACCTGAAACACAAGGAGAAGAACGATGTCGTCTACATGGGTGAGGACAAGGAGCCGCTGGTGCTCTTTGCCAAGCGCTATATTGTCGACCATCCCAACATCGACTACTTCATCTTTGGCCACCGGCATATAGAGCTCGACATCAAGCTGGCCCGCAAGACCCGCCTAATGATTCTGGGCGACTGGATTTCGCAGTTTACATACGCCGTCTACGACGGGGAACACATGTTCCTTGAAGAATACGTAGAGGGCGAAAGCCAACCGTAAGAACATTGAACATTGAGCATTGAACATTGCTCCCTCCACCCTCCTCCCTCCACAAAAAAGCATCCCCCGTAGTGCTTGTGCGCTGCGGGGGATAATGTTCAATGGCAATGGTCAATGTTCAATGTTCAATGCTCAATGGCCAAAGCGCTTGAGATGGCAGAAGGCGGCTGGCAGGTGACTGACGATGTCGCTGGCCAGCAGACTCTCCTCGCCCACCTCCTCGGCGGCCAGGTCGCCAGCCAGTCCATGCAGGTAGACACCTGCCACGCAGGCATCCTGAGGCTTGTAGCCACGTGCCAGCAGGGCGGTGAGCAGACCCGTCAGCACGTCGCCGCAGCCTGCGGTGGCCATGCCGGCATTGCCCGTAGGGTTGAACGCCACATGGCCGTCGGGCATGCAGATGGCCGTGTAGTGTCCCTTCAGGACGACGTAGCCTTGCAGACGCTCGGCCAGTTTGACGGCCTTCGTGAGCCGCTCGAAACTGTCGGTGGAGTGACCCTCTAAGCGGTCAAACTCCTTGACGTGGGGGGTCAATATGATGCCCTTTGGCAACTGCTGCATCCAGGCACGATGGCTGGCCAGAATGTTCAGACCGTCAGCATCGACCACAATGGGGCACTGCGAGCGCCGTAGCTGGGCGATGAGGGCTATGGCCGTCTGCTCGCTCTGGCCGATGCCGGGACCGATGCCCAGGGCGTTGAAGTCCTCGGTGTCTACCGCCTCGGTGAAGATGGTCTCCTCGGTGCCTATCTGCATAATAGCCTCCGGCACAGACATCTGCAAGATGGGAATGTTGCGCTTGGGGGTGTTGACGATGACCTTGCCCACTCCGCCACGCAGACAGGCACGTGCTGCCAGCACGGCGGCTCCGGCCATGCCGTAGCTGCCGGCTATGAGCAGCGCACTGCCCATCTGACCCTTGTGGGCAAACGGTGGGCGAGTCAGCATGCGCTGGCGGACATCGTCCTCCTCCAGAATCTGGTAGGGGGTGTCCGTCTGGTCTATGGCCTCCTTGCTGATGCGGATGTCGAGCACACGCAGACGGCCGGTAAACTGCTGGCTCTCGGCAAAGAGGAACGACAGCTTGGGCTGCTGAAACGTGAAGGTGTGCGTGGCGCGGATGATGTTGGCACGGACGTTGTAGGTGTTGTCCTCGGTCATAAGACCAGAGGGCATGTCGATGCTGACCACCTGCGCCGGCGAGGCGTTGATGTACTTGACCAGCGACGCAAAGCCGCCAGCCAGGGGCTTGTTGAGGCCGATGCCGAAAAGGCCGTCAATCACCACCATGTCCTTGCTCAACTTCGGTGGGTCAAACTCCTCCGTCACCTCTGTAAACGCCTTCAGACGCTTGCAGTCCTGCAGGCGCTGGCGGTTGGCCATACAGTCAGGCGACAACCGTCCGCTGATGTTGAACAGCCACACGCTGACCTGATAGCCGCTCTCAGCCAGCTGACGGGCGACAGCCAAGGCATCACCGCCATTGTTGCCCGGCCCGGCAAACACCATCATGGGCACCGTCGGTGCGTATATCTCTGTGATAGTGCGGGTCAGCGTCCTGGCTGCCCGCTCCATTAAGTCGAGGCTGGCAATGGGCTCGTGCTCAATGGTGTATCTGTCTAACTCTTGAATCTGGGTATTGGTGAATATCTTCATTACAACTGCAAAAATACGAAAAATATGCTAATCCGTGTCTCTTTTTGCCGAAAAATTAGTAATTTTGCACAAAATTAATGGTTTTACATCATGAGCACAGTAAGAATAAAGGACAAAACGTTCCGTACGTCGATAGCCGAAGATGAAATTAAGAAGCGCGTAAAGGCCCTAGGCCAGCAAATAAGCCGCGACATGGAGGGCAAGAATCCACTGCTGCTGGGGGTGCTAAATGGTTCGTTCATCTTTGCCGCCGACTTGATGCGCGAGATGACAATACCTTGCGAGATATCGTTTGTGAAACTGGCTTCATATCAAGGCACCACGTCGACAGGTAAGGTACACGAGGTGTTGGGCATCAACGAAGACCTGACGGGCCGCCACGTCATTATCGTCGAGGACATCGTAGACACGGGGCATACCATGAAGCAGATGATAGAGTCGCTGGGCACACGCCGCCTGGCCAGCGTCCATATATGTACGTTGTTTGTCAAACCCGACAAACTGGAGGAGAAACTTGACATCGAGTATGCCGCCTTCTCTATTCCCAACGACTTCATCGTGGGCTACGGACTGGACTACGACCAGCAGGGGCGCAACCTGCCGGAAATATATTCTTTAGTGGAGGAGTGACATGAGAGAGGTAAAGCTGCCACACTTGCCCAGTGACGTCGAGGCACGTAAAAGTGACTTGATGACGGACTTGTGGTATAAGGGCAAGGAAACACAGATAAAGCGCGACGAACAAGAAAAAAGAATAAACATGAAGAATATTGTAATCTTTGGCGCTCCGGGGTCCGGTAAGGGAACACAGAGCGACCTGCTTATTGAGCACTACGGCCTGGGACACATCTCCACGGGCGACGTGTTGCGCAACGAAATCAAGAAAGGCACCGAACTGGGCAAGACCGCCCAGAGCTACATAGACAAGGGCAACCTGATACCTGACGACCTGATGGTGTCAATACTGGCCAACGTCTACGATGCCTACGGCCGTGGCCACAAAGGGGTCATATTCGACGGCTTTCCCCGCACCATCCCACAGGCTGAGGCCCTGAAGCAGATGCTCAGCGAGCGAGGCGACAAGGTGGCTGCCATGCTGGAGCTTGACGTGCCGGAAGACGAGCTGATGACGCGTCTCATCAAGCGCGGACAGGAGAGTGGCCGTGCCGACGACAATGAGGAGACCATCAAGAAGCGTCTCGTCGTGTACCACTCGCAGACCCAGCCGCTGATAGAATGGTACAAGCGCGAAGGGCTGCATCACCACATCAATGGTCTGGGTACCCTGGAACGCATCTTTGCTGACATTCAGAAGGTTATTGATAATATTTAATAAGCAGCGGACGACAGCCGACTCCTCCGGACTATCCGTGTGAGTACCTTGTCGTCCGCCGCATTATATATATATGTATGGAGAGCAATTTCGTTGACTACGTCAAGATACTGTGCCGCTCAGGAAAGGGTGGCCGTGGGTCTATGCATCTGCGTCATGTGAAGTACAATCCTAACGGCGGACCCGATGGCGGCGACGGTGGCAAGGGTGGCAGTATCATACTGCGGGGCAACCACAACTACTGGACGCTGCTCCACCTGAAGTACGAGCGGCATATCTTTGCTGAGCATGGTGGCAACGGCGGTCGCGACAAGTGTCATGGCACCGACGGCAAGGATGTCTACATCGATGTGCCCTGTGGGACGGTGGTCTACAATGCCGAGACGGGTAAGTATGTCTGCGACATCACCTACGACGGACAGGAAATCGTGCTGCTGAAGGGTGGACGTGGCGGACTAGGCAACTTCCAGTTCCGTTCTGCCACTAATCAGGCTCCACGCTATGCACAGCCGGGCGAGCCGATGCAGGAGATGACCATCATTCTGGAGCTGAAACTGCTGGCCGATGTCGGACTGGTGGGCTTTCCCAATGCCGGCAAGTCGACGCTGCTGGCTGCCTTGTCGAATGCCCGCCCCAAGATAGCCAACTATCCTTTCACCACCATGGAGCCCTCGCTGGGCATCGTGGCCTACCGCGACGGCAAGTCGTTCGTCATGGCCGACATACCGGGCATCATCGAGGGTGCTGCCGAGGGCAAGGGCCTCGGACTGCGATTCCTCCGCCATATTGAGCGCAACTCGCTGCTGCTGTTTATGGTGCCCGGCGATACCGACGACATCAAGCGCGAATACGAGATACTGCTCGACGAGCTGCGCCGCTTTAATCCTGACATGCTCGACAAGCACCGTGTGCTGGCCATTACCAAGAGCGACCTGCTCGACGACGAGCTCTGCGACATGCTGCGCGAGACGCTGCCCGACGACCTGCCCTGTGTGTTCATCTCGGCGGTGGCTAACAAGGGCCTCGATGCGCTGAAGGATGTGTTGTGGGCGGAACTGAATGCCGAGAGCAACAAGCTGGCCGCCGTCATGCAGGAGGATTCCCTTGTTCATCGCGACAAGGACATGACCCGTTTTGCCGAGGAACTGGCCGACGAGGATGCCGACGACGACATTGAGTATATCGATGATGACGAGATAGAGGACATCGAAGACTTTGAATATACGGAGGAAGAGTAGTCCGTCGCTGGAAAAAAACTTGAATGATTGAGATAATGAGAAAGAATCTGTTTTGGATGCTGGCTGCCATCCTGTTAGTATGCAGCCCCGTGCTGACCTCGTGCAGCAAGGATGACAACAACAACACAGTGGCTCCTGTGGTGACCAAAGAGTATTTCACCCAGTGGAACCAGTGCGAGTCACTGTTGGCCCTGAAGGAGTTTGTTGAGGATGTGACCAACCCGAAGTCGCCCAACTTTATCGCGGTGGAAGACCGTATCGCCACCTTCGATATGGACGGCACCTTCGTGGCCGAGCTCTATCCTACCTATTTTGAGTATAACCTGCTGGAATATCGCGTGCTCGACGATGTCGACTATCGCGACAAGGCTCCCGATGACGTGCGCCAGGCTGCACAGCATATCCGTGACTTTGTGCGTCAGGGCACCGCGCTGCCTTCTGGCTTCGACATGATTCATGCCCATGCGGCTGCCAAGGCATATGCCGGCATGACGCTTGCCGAGTTCGACAGCTATGTGAAGACCTATGCCGCACGGCCTGCAAACGGATTTACGGGGATGACCTACGGACAGGGTGTCTACAAGCCTATGGTCGAGGTGTTCGACTATCTGAAGGACCACGACTTCACCTCCTATGTCGTCTCCGGCTCCGACCGCTTTATATGCCGTGCGCTCACCGAACCTCTCGGCATTCCCTCCAATCGCGTCATCGGTATGGACGTGAAGCTCAAGTCTACCAAGCAGGGTGAAGTGGAAGGTGTCAACTATACTATGGGCAAGGAGGAATACCTTATCCGTACCGACGAGCTGATTATCAAGAACCTGAAGACGAACAAGGTGTTGCAAATCTCACAGGAGATTGGCAGGGTGCCCGTGCTGTCGTTTGGCAACAGCGGAGGCGATTGCAGCATGCACAACTACTGTCTGGGCAATACAAAGCACCGTTCGGCAGCCTTTATGCTGGTGGCTGACGACGATGCGCGCGACCATGCCAACCGTGAGAAGGCCCTCAAGCTGGCTGCACAGTGGCGCGAGGCTGGCTATCACGTCATCTCCATGCGCGACGACTTCCGCACCATCTACGGTGACGGTGTGACACTGGTACCCTTCTCTTTCCAGTGATTCCCTTATTCTATAACCTGCTGATGGTGTACTGTACGACGATGTCGTCGTCGCTCACGCCTTCGTGCAGCGACATACATCGCCATGATGGCAAATCCGATAGCTGCCGACATAACGGTGTCCTTGTCTTTCTTCAGGAACAGACCTTGAACGATGAAATAGACGAAGCCTAATGCCAACAGGCATGGTACTGCTGGGCAAATCCCACTAAACTAGTAAGGAAAAGGATTTGAGCTAAGATAAAATATTTCATGTTCGTATCATGTTTGTTGTACTATTTCTCTACCACCCTTTAATTTGAAAGCACACTCCGACATTGATTCCCATACTATGAATCAGCCTGCTTTTGTAATCGTTCTTATTCACGTCAAACGCTTTTACGAGATAAGCTTCGTCACTTATCGAAGCCATTATGCCTAAGCTCGGAGTGATGTGCACCTTCACACCGACGCTTGGCGACATGAACAGACTGAAACCCTGCTTTTCTTTTGATAGAGAGTATTTCTCATTACTTCCTACATTCTTAGCGTTGAATAGGGCGAATCCTCCGACGCGTAGATTAACAAACGGAGAAAACTTGCGGTCTAAGAAGAAGTAATGTGTACTGAGATAAATGGGTATAGCTGAAAACTTGTAGTTCTTATGATGGCTATATCCGATTCCTGCTC
>Ga0310691_10004297_pt1 | contig 16144 bp, 17 predicted proteins | sample 176DNAGHGlowgp2_FD_203887 | JGI IMG/M metagenome (GOLD analysis project Ga0310691, IMG submission 203887) | Sheep rumen microbial communities from Palmerston North, Manawatu-Wanganui, New Zealand - 1766 DNA GHGlow gp2 (v2) (version 2) | ecosystem: Host-associated > Mammals > Digestive system >...
TGCACATGCATACAGGGCAGGACTTATCGGAATGCTTGTTTTCGGTCCGTTCTGTCATGTGATGTGTTGTGCCACAATATATCATCATAATGTTGTCGCCAGGATAGATTATTTTCATGCAATAGATGAAGCACTGAAATTTGCCAAGATGTTTCTTCTTCCTGTCACAAGTATATTTTTTGTGTTTTTTATGGTCATGAATATAGTTCAGATAATGGCATTTGCAAAGAGAAAGACACCATATCCGGGATGGTGCTGGGTATTTTCGATGCTTGTGGGAATAATCGATATAGTGGTCATGAAACTTGCAGGTGAACATGCATGGGCATATGCGATATCGACAGGATGGCTGAGCTTCGGTAGCCTTGTTACATTCACCGGACTGCTTCTGAATATGTCAAAAGCCAGGAAGAATGAATAAGAGTATATCTTTTTGGCGTCAGGTTAGCGGATGCTAATTATTGATTGCAGAAAATAAAATTACAGGTCAGCTGTAGAAATGGAGGCAGTTATATCATGTTTTTAACATTATTTCTCGCAATTGTCTTTTGCGTAGCAATCACGCTTATGATGTTCGCAGCAGTTGCTTTTATTCAGGATAAGAAATTCTTTTCTTCTGCACCGAAAGAGGCACAGGAAGCACTTATACCAAGGGATAAGGAACTGTTCTATGGTGCAAGATGCATCGGATGGACACTTATGGTTTTCAGTTTTCTTATGATCATCGGTGTTGGAGTGATCTCCATCTGGGATGGCTTCAGAAGTGAGTTTTCATTTTTGCAGTTCTTTCTTAGGTTTGTGCTGATCTTTACCATATATAAGATCTACGACATGGTCTGCTTTGACTATTTTCTACTTATGAAGTTTCATTTTTTTCAGTTTTATTTTCCGGAGGTTGAAAGTGTGTATGCGAACAGAAAGTATGGGTACAACATCAAGAGTCAGCTTCTGAAACTTCTGGTGATATTTCCTGCAGCTTCAGCTCTTGCAGCATGGATTTGTTCACTATTTTAAAAGGAGGATATCTAATGCTTTTCTTGAAAGTTATCTTTGAAGGTCTCGGTCTTGGATTTCTATTGTATCTTATATGTGCCATAGGTATCAGAAACGGTGCGGTTGGTATGGTTCATATGTATAGCAGCGAAGTTCAAAATCGTGTGATTAAAAAAGGACTTACTACAGCTGAGGAGATAAAAAGAAGAAGCATAATATTTAAATGCTTATGCATCCCCGGATATTTCGTTTATGTTCTTGTGTGTGCTTATGCAATCAACGGAGCGAGAGGCTTTAAAAGCGGATTCTGGCAGATGTTTGTAATCCTTTCCATCATGAACCTGATCGACAGGATTCTTGTGGATGGATATTGGGTAGGCCATACGAACGCCTGGATCATTCCCGGAACAGAGGATCTGAGACCATACATCACGACGAATGACAAGAAGAAAAAATGGATCATGGGCACTGTGGGAATGGCAGTCATATCAGCAATTCTTTCAGGCATTATGTGCCTGATCATAAAATGATAATAAAAATGTGATAATAGGATGAGACACGAGGATTTCAATTATAAACAACACGGTTTTGTCGGACATCTTGCTGAACCTGATAACGGAAGTGACAGGGCTGTGATAATTGTCATGGGTGGAGAGCAGAGCATTCTTCCCGGAATAAAATTTGTCGAAAGATTTGCGGATTATGGTATAACAGGACTTTCGGTTTCTTTGTACGGTGCCGAGGGACTGCCTGATTCCCCGAACCGGATACCGGTGGATATGTTTATCCCTGCGGTTAATTATCTGAGAGAGCAAAATGGGATACAGCATATCAGCATCTACGGTCAGTCTATGGGATCTATCTTTGCGGTGCTTGCTGCACAGTACATAGGCGAGTTTGATAATCTGATCATGGTTAGTCCTACGCATGTACCGTTTGAAGGTACCTTAAATGATAAAAAGACAATGACAGGTCAAAGTGTTGCAACATGGAAAGGTGAGGATATACCGTTTGTGACAGCGGATTTCTCAAAGGTCAAAGCAGGAAAATACCAAAACCATCAGGATGCAAAATGCAAAGTAACAGGAATGTGGGTGGCATATCACGATGCATATACGAACATTGAAAAGGTAAAGTCAGCAAAACTAACTCCTGATACATCAGGTGCCAGGATACTTCTTATAGCAGGTGATGAGGATGAGGCCTGGCCCGCTGAATATTCAGTCAGAGTGCTTGAATATGACCTTAAGACTGCCGGGTACAGTAAAGATGTAAAAGTCATTATATACCCTCATGGGAGTCACCTAAATGGTCTTATGCCAAACAGGGAACGAGAAAAGAAATTGTATCGCATGATCCCACTCATTGGAATGATGTACAGGACTTTTGGAAAATACAGAAAAGAAAATCTGTCTTACTTTGAAAAAACGGAAAAAGAGATCATCGATTGGATAACAAGTGATTAAGTAAAGGAAAGTCAGAAAAGAGATAACACTATGAAAGGTATTTTGTTTGAGCCGGATAAAGATGGATTTTATGGGGCATACTATCCGAATAAGAGTATGAGTGATCATGCTTTTATTGTTATGCTGGGAGATGACGTAGATGGATTGCTGTGCAGAAATGCCGTGAGATGGCTTCGCAGAAGAAGGTACAACTGTCTTGCAATGGCACCTGCAAAAAAGGATTACGGTCACCACAATTATCCCTTGGAGCGTTTTGAAAAGGCTATAGCTTATTTGAAATCTCAGGGAAATATAAAGATTGGTATAATCGGTGGATCCACAACGGCGATGCTTGCACTTATTGCAGCTTCTTATTTTAGCGATATCACCATGACGTTGGCGTTTACTCCAAGTGATTTTGTTATGGAGGGATTCTATCAGGATGGTAAGGATGGAATGAAGGAAAGGCCCGGAGACGGAGAATCAACGGTTTCATATAATGGAAAGCCTATTAAATATTTTCCTTTTGCATACAGACATCCTGAATACTGGCAGAAGATCATGGAAGAGACTAAAGGAACCGGCAATATGCTCTGTTCGGTAGAGATGTTCGAGGAAAGTGAGAGAAGACATCCACTGCAGGAGGATGAGAAAATCAGGGTCGAAAACATCCATGGACATGTCCTTATGGTAGGGGCTAAAGACGATACACTGTGGAATGCATATAAGTATGTTCAGAGAATGGATGAAAGACTGAAGTCTATTCCACATGCGTGTACATATGATGCCCTTACCTATGAATATGGTACGCATTTTGTCTTTCCGGAATCCATGATCAAAATGATTTTACCATTCGGAAGTAAGTTTATTCTTGGTAAGCTTTTTAAATCAGCAAAGGAACATCCGGAGGAATGCAGGAAGACCAGGATGGATATAGACAGAAAGGTGCAACAGGTACTTAAAAACTGGTAGAAGAGGTCAAAAAATGAGTACATATGAAAGAAATAGGATACTACTGATCGCAGGTATTATAGGATGCCTTTTATATGTGATTGGAGATTTTCTGTTTGCATCAACGGGAAATGGACAGACTACGGAAAGCATAGGTTTTATGGTCCGTATCGCATATCTTGAAATGGGAACCTGGCGAATGTATGCCAGTATTCTCTGTGGTTTTGTTGGAACATTTCTTTACTACATGGGTTTTCATTGTATGTATGGTCTTTTGAAAAAACATGTTCTGCTACAGGGTGATTCCAGAAATCATATATGGGTAAGATTGTTCAGGATTGCCTATATAACAGGCACTGTTTCATGGGCATATGTGCATGCCATTTTTATGACCGTAGCACTGATATTTAAATATGTATATCAAACCTATGGTGACATGCAGACTGCGGCAGATATTGCGAACAGAGTCTTCTATGCCAATGCCGCACCTATGATCATTGCCTATGTTTTGTGTGACATCGGATTGACAGTGATCATGATAACTCTGGTCTGGAAGAGGGTTATACCTCTTAAGAGTACAGTAGCGAGAATCGTGGCTACACTTTGCAATCCTATGATGTTGCCGGGGGTGATCGGTAATCTGTTCACATTATTCCCTTGGCCTATAAATCAGCTTGATCATGGAACAGAATCCTTTGGACATGCACTGGTTCTGATACTTGGTCTGGTCTTACTGAAAGAGATGGGACACACTGGAGAAATTAAATGAATATTCACGAGTTTGGAAACAGATCTAATCCGGTAATAATGCTGTTGCCCATTACAGAAAGTATTTTAAGAATCCGGTGATACACGAACAGGATATGCTCCATGAAGAATTCCTTGGGGTTCATCCTGATGAATGGTGTGGACTTGTAAAAAGTATATGTATATGATCTGTTTTGATGGTGACTGGTACTGATTTGACAGTATTTTCTCTCATGTGCTAATATACCTCAGAAATTTCATGAGGGAGTAGCAAGCGCACAGCGCAACAAGTCAACATACTGGTCCGAAGACCTGGCTTGTTTTAAATTGCGAGACTCATGTATAGTGATACTATGCGTGAGGTTGACAGGTGTCATGGTGACCCGGGTATAGGTAAGGCTATATCCGGGTTTTAAAATGTAATAGCAGATTGGAAGAAATGTTATGGGATTGATTGAATTATTGCTCCTTGGGATAGGACTTTCCATGGATGCATTTGCTGTTTCTATATGTAAGGGTATAGAAACAAAAAAGGCTAACTTAAAACAGGTGCTTTTGTGTGGTATATGGTTTGGTTTCTTTCAGGGACTTATGCCATTTACTGGGTATGTTCTTGGATCGAAACTTGAGTTTATAATAAACAAAATAGCACCATGGCTGGCGTTTGTTCTGCTTTCAATTATCGGTATAAATATGATAAGGGAAGCGTTTTTCTCAGAGGAAGAGGAGACCAGAGCAGGTTTTGATGTAAGATCCATGTTCATACTTGCGGTCGCGACATCGATTGACGCGCTTGCTGTCGGAATTACATTTGTGGCGGTTCCCGTGTCTTTGATCGATGCCCCTGAACTGATCAATACGGTTATCGGATGTCTGATCATCATGGCAACTACTTTTGTGTTTTCATGCCTGGGTGTCAGAATCGGCAATGCATTTGGAACACGATTCAAATCCGGAGCTGAAGCAGCCGGTGGATTTGTACTGGTATTTATAGGACTCAAGATATTATTGGAACATCTCGGACTACTGGAATTCATGGACAATGGAGATGTTCTGTTCGGACTCCTTATTCCTCTGCTGGGGACTGTGCTCGGTTCATCACTTGTATTTGTTACGGAAAAAGAGATAAAAGACGGTTTTAAGTCAGTTATGATGGGTATGGCCGGTGGTATCATGATGGCTTGTTCCATGTGGACCCTGTTGTATCCGTCAATACTTCAGGGGAAGATAACAGTTGCTGCCGTTGGATTCATACTTGGGATAGGATTCCAGTATCTGCTTGATAAGATTGTGCCACATACGCATGTTTTTATTAATGCTGAAGAGGGACTTTCAAACAGGTTGAAGTATTCATTTAAGGTGATGTTGTCTGAAGTGATCCATCACGTTCCTGAAGGAATGGCAATTGGAATAATGTTTGCCGGAGCTCTTAACAAATCGGATGAAGTATCACTTGCGGCAGCTTTTGCTCTTACCATCGGCATTTCTGTTCAGAATATTCCGGAAGCAATCATTGTATCAGCACCTATACGATCAGGTGGCGAGGAAAAAAGCAAGTCATTTCTGATGGGAGTTGTCTCCGGTATTATTGAACCTCTTATTGGTATTCTGATGTTGATGATAGTGACTGCTTTTCCCGGAATTCTTCTGTTTACAATGTCGCTTGCCGGTGGCGCAATTGCCTTTTTGGTAATAGAAGAGAACATACCATCGATGAATACCGGGAAGCATTCTGATAAAGGAACCATATCATTTGCGTTTTTCTTCTGTCTTATGATGCTGATCACATTCTCCAATCTTGTATGATCATAACCTGAAAGCCTGCCTGAAATATGGCAGGTATTATTTTGCAAAAAGCCATTGATTATAATAAATGCAAATGCTAATATGTTTCAGTTAGATAACGCTTACTAAATATCAATATAATTCTTTTTATACTCCGCTTGAATGCGGAGTAAAATTATGAGGTTAGGTTAGCTGAATCTAACCATAAACCATTCGATATCATGATTATTGAATACTGAACATAAATGTTTATAAGGAGGAAATCGGAGATGGGTCTTTTTAAGAATTTTGTAAGTCAGACAAGAAAGCCTGAAGGTGTACTTGGAAAAATGATGGTAAATGGTATGAACGGTGGGCATGCAAAAATGGCAGACTGGGGAATGTCTCATCTTACGATTGTCAGGCCTGAACATATAATTGAGCTAGGATGCGGTGGAGGAAGAAATGCCGGAGAATTGCTAAATAAATATCCGAATGCAAAGGTTACTGCAATTGATTATTCGGAAGTATCGGTTCAAAAGGCAACAGAATACAATTCTGGAGCCATTAAAAGCGGACGGTGTAAAGTGCAGCAGGGTGATGTATCAGCACTGACACTTCCGAAAGAAAGCTTTGATCTTGCAACTGCGTTTGAAACTATCTATTTTTGGCCCGGACTTGAAAAATGCTTTACTCAGGTTGCCGGAGTACTTAAACCCGGCGGAGTATTCATGATTGTCAATGAATCCGACGGAACCGATGAGGCAAGTCTTAAATTTGAACAGATTATCGAAGGTATGAAGTGTCATACCATTAATGAGATTGAGGCAGCTCTTAAGAGCGCAGGTTTTTCTGAAGTTCAGTCAGATCACCATAAGGATAAACCCTGGATCACTGTAATAGCTAAGAAATAAGGAGGAACTACATTTATGAAAAAATGGAATAAGAAGAATGTGTTATGGATGTTGTTGTATGCAGTTCTGTATGCGATAGGCACGGTCATTGTATGCGTGACAGGGGCGATTACTCCGGTATTGTTTGTATGTTATCAGATTACGGCAGGAATTCTGCTGTCCGGAATTGTTATTTATGCTTTGAGAAAAGTGCAGACACCGGGAGCAGCCGCATGCCTGGGACTTGCTGTTATCATTCTGTTGATAGTGATCGGTGACGCTGTGATGTGGCATGTGATCCCGATAATAGTGATTATGATATTGGCTGAAGTTATACGCGCAATATTTAAGTACAATTGGTCCGGTGATGTTATTGCGACTGTGATAATGACATTTTCGACTTTTGGTTACTATGGTCAGATATGGTTTAACAGGGATTACACTTATGAGTGTGCTGTAGAAGAAATGCCGTCGGGATATGCGGATTCGCTGATGGCAGACAGTCCGGTATGGAGTCTTGCGGTAGTGGTCATTGTCGGGAGTGCATTGGCGGTTATTGTATCAAATATAATTGCAAAGCTTTTCAAGCTCGAAAAATAGAAGTGAGAAGTATAAGCTCATTGCAGAAAGACTGATTTGAAAAAAGAGCCTGAGTGTGCTATTTTAAAGCGTACGCACTCGGGCTTCATTAATTTGAAGAAAGTAATTAAGGAGATATAAGAGAAAAATGAAACTAGGAATCGTGGTCAAGAGCCTATTTCATGTATCTTCCCGAATCTTTACATAACTGATTATTTCGGTAATCCTATATATCTTAAATTTCACGTATTTTCACATAGCTTTACGATAATTTAATGCTTTTGGCGTATCGTTGGCGTAAATGCTGGCGTAATTTCGGTAATCCTAGGGTAGAACTCGGGAAGTGATTAGTATATTTATATCCGAAAAGAGCCTTGGTGCTGACAGTATAATTTAATAAAATGTTTGATTGAAATGCAGATTATATGATGATAGTCTATTCTCTACACGGGTAACCGTGTAGGAAAGTACCCACGACGAGGTGGTAGCCTCCCGAGCCAATGAGACCGGCTTGCCGGAATACATAGGAAGGGAGGTGGCGCTTATGACAGTCTATGAAACCATTATGGTTGTGCTGGGAGTGATCGGTTCACTGATATCGCTCGGTATGCTGACAATAGCGTTGCTGAACTTTCTCGATAAGAGAAGTAAGCGGAAATAAAAAAATCCTCTCTCGTCTGCAAACGAGAGAGGTGTTGCTCGTAAGAGCGATTTAAACCTTGATTGGGAGCATCCACTAAGGAGTGGGTGCTTTTCCTTTATTTATGATAACATTTTTTGAAACGTTTTCAAGTTGTTTTTGTTATTTTGGTGTATGAATAACACTGGTTTTTCTTGGCGCCTTTTAGATGCTATTTACTTTCTCTTTTTGTGACTGGTTATATCGGTCTTTGTCAACTCAGACTTTTCTAACAATTCTTTTATCTGATCTTCTCCGGGATTATCGCTTGTAAGAAACGATCCCCTCGATACTCCGCCGGAAATATCACGTAGACGATATGCCTGTGAGAGGTAAGCTGAAGATAAAGATACGCTTCGGCTTTAAGATGCTTGCCCTGAATTTCACAAAGCTGTGGTTATGCACAAAAGGATCAGAAAAATGCCGGGCATTTAATGAGCTATCCACCGAATAAAGGGTGAAGTATCCACCACATATCGGCCTGAAACACCATCCGGCATAAATGGACGATATTAAATTGTCATGGAACAAGGATTTTTTAATTATCGCCAACTGAAACAACGGCTTTTGGCGACCAAATCATTATATTGATATAATAAAAATACAATAACTATATTTCAACGGCTTTACTTATCGTACATTCCTTGTTGGATGGGCGTATTTGTAGTATAATTTGAGTGTAGATAAAGCGAGGAAATAAATGATTTGCATAGATATAGATGATCTAACACCGTGCTTGATTGATACTTCAACAGGCGAAACTGTAGAGACTGAAGTCATCAGAGTCAAGAGGCAGTCATTTCTTTCAAAGTTTACCGAGAAAAATGGCTGGTATACCAATTGGAAGAATCTTGTTAAGAATAATGAGATTTACGCTCTTGTAGTCAAAGGCTCGGTTGATATACAAGGTTTGATTGCTATAGAGGATAATTCGGATTATGGAGCTGTATATATATCATGGGCAGTAGCAGCGCCTATGAATAATCCTGAATTATATGATTCTAAGAAGTATAATGGTGTAGGCGGACATTTGCTTGCAATTGCCATTGACCGCTCGATAGAATTAGGGCATAAAGGTGATGTGACTGGTTTTTGTCGAAATGAACAGATTATGAATCATTTTGTAAAAGCATATGGTGCCGATCCTATAGGAATCCTTCATCCTTATCAGATTGGAATATATGGTTCGGCAGCAAATAAGATAAGGGAGGTATATGACTATGAGTGGACAGATGACGAAATATGAGCAGTACTTAAAAAGTCTGGAATCAATGAAAGAGCCTACTCCCGCAAATCTTGTTTTTAATATGAGGGGTGCTGTGGAGTATGCCGAGAGTAAAGGCGTAAAAATATCTGAATTATCTGAAGAAGAAAAGAAGCAATTTATCAAAGAGAAAACAGAGGCTATGCTTGCTTGATGGATTGCGTTATAGAGTTCGGGAATCACCAAAAGTTTATGATAGAAAAAAGTACTCGTCGTGTTGGCGAGTACTTTTTTTGTAAAAAGCATCCGGATTGTTAATTGAGCGGATGGTTATTTACGTTTTTCTTTGGTTTCTTTCTCGTATTTCATAATTATAAAGGATTGATTATAGAATTGTAACGACATAAGTGACATTAGTGATTTTCTAAAAGAGAACTGCTGGAAAAAGATGAACTAAGTAATTGCTTATTGAACCTTTAATCATTATGGTTAAGCGTTTTTGGTCTATTTTTACCCAGGGTAGAGAAATAAATAGAAATGTGGTAATATACAAAAGATTTTCACCAATGCATCACCAATTTTTAAAAACACAGTAAAATCAATACTTTTAGAAGGAGATATATAGAAAATGAAACTCGGAATCGGAGTTTCAACGCTCACGGACGGACACCTCACAGACTGCTGAAAACCCTGTAAATACTGAGCTTGGGAGCATTAGGTGAAACTACAATATTTCACGAAATTTAACGAAATGCAACGAAAAAATGTTACGTCAGTGTTACGTGATTCAGACACGAGAAAAAGTAAGCCTGCAGCCGCTTTGAAACGGTTGCAGGCTTTCATAATGTTACGTAACAAAAGCTGGTAACAGATCAGGCACCGCGTCGGGGTTTGGTCAGAGCATCCTCAAGGCTCCAGCCGTGCGATATACGGTATTCAAACAGCTTCCGATCCATATTCCAGTGCTCGCACATAAGAGTGCGGCTTCTGAAGCGGGTTCCCTGATGATCACGGCATGCCTGTCCGCCGTTTGGCTTGACCGGGCGGGTAAGAGCTTCTTCGATGCTCAGATGATATACCTTGATGCGTCTTGTATATGTCTCCGGCTGTATTCCCCAATGAGAGCACATTTCCTTGATCGAAGGAAACTCGTTTCCCAGATGGTCTGTACATTTCTTTTTTGGAAATCTTACTACTTTTTTCATTACTGTCCTCTTAATGATATCTATAGCTTACAGGTAAGGTTTCAGGGTATCGATCAAAAGATGCACCATAGTTCCGGGGGCGGAATCAGACGGCGTTTTTCCGAAGTTGTTTTGTTCGAGATTTTGGGCATTACGGATAGCATCTTTCATATAGGGACGGAGTATTTCATACATATCCGGACGATTCTTTGCATATTCGCCGTATCCGATAGCCTTTAGATTCTCTGATAGTTTCGGCCAGTATTCGTTTCGGTGCAGATCTGCCTGAAGAAACATGAAGTGCAGCAGAAACCATAGTTCTATGCACTGGTTGGACCAGATGGCGTGATAAGTGGTTTCTTCAGAACATGCTGAAAGGCATAGCTGTGCTGTCCTGTCAAAATGCTCAGCCGGGAAATCATCCTTGTCATAGACCAGCCATACGTGTTTATAAACGATATTGCTGTTTAATACATCAGTCTGAGCACGGTAGAATAGATTGACGGTGTTATCCCCCTTCCCGGATATATCCAGAAAGATACGTCCGCGGTACTTTGATTCCACAACCTTTTTTATCGCTTCGAAATATGCCGGCTCGGTATCTGTTCCTTCCGACACGATCAGGTGATATTCGGGAGCAACCATCTGATTGATGTTGCGTCGGGGCTTGATCCATGACTTTCCCATGTCGGATTTTTTGAGAGGTTTTTTACTCATATCAGACCTCCCAAGTCAGCATATTGCTAAGATAAGGGTCTGCGCCGTAGCGACCTTCGAGATATTGCTTATCATAGGCGGCCGTATTGTTGATCGGATCGTTATTCTCTTTACGAAGTTCTGAAAGGGAATAGATCATGCTGCTGTTATCTTCATCAAGTGCGGCGAACCAGATTTCATCTCTTCTGAAAATACTGTTTTTCATTGTAGCCATATCATGAGAAGTAAACAGGAGCTGAGCCCCTTTTTTGTTTATCTCAGGATTGGTAAATAGTCTGATAACATAACGCAGGAGCTTCGGATGAAGCTTTGCATCCAGCTCGTCCACGATCATAAGTCGTCCTTCTTTCAAAGCCATAAGAATGACCGGGAGCGCGGCAAACAGTTTTCTGGTGCCGTCTGATTCACTTGAGAATGGCAGTTCGTAAACTGTATCATGCAGATTTCTTTGCAAATAAAATTCATTGGTCTGTTTATCATAGCGGTAATCCGTAATGCCAACGCCCATATCATTCATCATGGCCAGAAATTGCTTTTTTGACATATCATCATCCGCAAGCAGGATCTGCTGTTCAGCTATGGGATTGGCATAATTGCGTATGATACACTCTTCAAACCATGTGATAACCTCAGCAATCACCGGTATGGAATAGTTGATCGCAAGGAATGAGAGCAGGGGCATTTTGCTGTTGACTTCGGTGTTGATTCCTTTTTTGCTGAACACATCTCCAAGAGAGATATTGTCTTTCTGTCGTTCGAATATTTTAGCTGCTTTGCTTGCACCGAGCTTCCGCCTATACAGTGTTTCTTCGATAATCTCGTTTTGGAACAGGACAATGTAATACCTGTACTCGTATTCGGCTATCCGGAAGAACAACTGAAATTTAGTCGCCTCTGAAGCAGATAATTCATCAAACAGGTACGGTGTATATTCAACTTTCTGCTGCATGATGAATCTGGAGCGGTTTTTACCAAGCTGATAAACCGGCTCCGTTACAAGAGATATTACGCATCCGAGCGCAGAAAGAAGATTGGACTTGCCGCCACCGTTGGGACCGTAAATAACACCCACCGGAAGAATGCTGCTTCCTTTTCCGGGATTTATCAGGCTTTCCTTAAATTCAGCAAGTGCCTCAGACTGAAAATCAAAGGTAGTCTCGTTACGGTAGGATCTGAAATTGCTGAATGAAAACTGGCACAACATAATGACACCTCCTTGTTTCCATGTCTGGAACACTTCGAGGATATTGTAGCATCAAAAAGGATGAAAAGCAAGTTTAAAGTCGAAATATTAAAATATATTTAATATATGTCTTTCAAATGCGATATTCCTATGGCATTATATTATATCCAGGTAATCTCCAGGTGATCTTTTGCTTGACAAAATATTAACAGTGTAGTAATCTATGATAGCTAACGACGATTACAGATTTCCTGCTGGGATTGATGAAATGCCAAGAGATAAAACATTAAGCCATGAAAAAGTAAAGAAAGCTGTTAAAGAAGAGTTTCTTGAAAAGGGATTTGAAGATGCTTCCATAAGAAGTATCGGAGCCCGTGCCGGCATGACTTCGGCAGGCTTATACCGTCACTATGCGGATAAGGAAGCAATGTTTAATGCCATGGTGGAACCTCTTATCGAAAGCATTAAGGAATGGACCGACAAACACACTAATAAGAAGTATGACCTGCTTGAAGGCGGAACATCTGATAATGAATTGTTTGGGGAAACCTTTGTTGATATGGTAAAGGAAGTGATCCTTCCGAGGAGAGATGAATTCATCCTTCTTATGTCCCGCTCCGGCGGAACAAAGTACGAACATTTTATTCATGACTATGTAGAAGATAACCAGAAAGAATTTCTCGAGGCAATAAGATACCTGAAAGAAAAAGGATATCAGACTATAGAGCTTGGTGAGGAGGAACTGCATATGCTGCTATCGGCATATCTGACAGCGTGTTTTGAACCGATCATACATGATTACGATGATAAGAAAGTAATAAAATATCTAAATACGGTCCAGGAATTCTTCATGCCGGGGTGGCTGAGGATAATGGGGATCAAGTAAAAGAGCCGAAAGGCTCTTTTTAATTTTGTTAGCTATCGTTCTGCGGTTAGCGATAGCTAACCGAAGTGAACATTTGATAACTATAGATATCAGATGCACAAACTAACAGGGAGGAAAAGCAAGTTGGGAAAGACGGAAAAGTATGATCACATGAAGTTGATCAGGGAGTATGCCGGAGGGCATAAGAACCTTATCACGATAGGAAGGTGTCTGGCGGCTGTAAGTGCTGTAATGACGCTTATTCCCTACTATGAATTATGGAAGATTATAAGGACGGCAGTAAACGGAGAACACCTGGATGATATCAGGGTGTATGCATGGTCAGCAGTTGCTTTGATAGTGGGAGCGCTGCTTGTATATATTGCTGCACTTTTTTGCACGCATATAGCGGCTTTCAGAGTGCAGGCCAATATGAGAAGTTCTCTGATGCACGGGATCCTTACACTTCCACTCGGCGTTTTTGATGAGGATGGGACGGGTAAGATCAGAAGGATCGTAAATGATTCCACGGCGGCTACTGAGACCTATATTGCTCATAATCTGCCGGATAAAACTGTTGCAGCCGTCACTCCCGTAGGCCTGCTTGTGCTGGTGTTTGCCTTTAACTGGAAGATCGGTCTGATCTGTATGATTCCGGCGCTTATCGGATTTGCATGCCTGATGTCCATGATGGGAAAGGGTATGCAGGAGAAAATGAAGGAATACCAGGATGCACTTGAAACCATGAGCAGTGAGGCGACTGAGTATGTCAGGGGCGTTCCTGTAGTAAAGACATTCGGTCAAACGGTGCATTCTTTCAAACGCTTCAAAGAATGTATAGACGGTTTCGGCAAGTGGGCCACGGATTATACGCTGATGCTCAGATTTCCTATGGCGGGATTTATGACATGCATCAATGCCATATTCGCATTTATCGTGATCGCTGCCTTTGTGGTGACGAAAAACGGCGTTGATAATGCCGCCATACTGAACATTATGTATTACATCATCATTACGCCGCTTGTTACGATCGCACTTACAAAGATCGCATATTCGGGAGAGGCAGAGATGACCTTGATCGATGCCTTAAAGCGTGTGGATAAGATCATGGAGATCGAACCACTTGCTGAAGGAAAAGCAGATCAGAAGCCGGCTGATCACGGGATCGAACTAAAGAATGTGTCGTATCGTTATAAAGATGCAAACAGAGATGCAGTAAGCGAAGTGAGTCTAACGATAAAGCCCGGTGAACATGTGGCGTTGGTGGGCCCATCCGGATCAGGAAAAACCACACTGGCAGAATTGATGGTGAGATTTTTCGATGTGACGAGCGGTGAGGTTCTGATCGGCGGGGTAAATGTAAAGGAGTTGCCGTCAAAAGCCCTCATGGAACAGGTTTCATTTGTATTTCAGGACAGCAGGCTGATCAAGAAATCAATTCTTGATAATGTTCGGATGGCAAAGCCGGATGCAAGTGAAGAGGAGGTCATGGACGCACTGAAGAAAGCCCAGTGCATGGACATCATCGATAAGCTTCCCGATGGGATACATACAGTACTCGGAGAGAAAGGAACCTATCTTTCCGGCGGTGAACAGCAGAGGATAACAATAGCAAGAGCAGTCTTAAAAGATGCTCCGATACTGATCCTTGATGAAGCGACTGCATTTGCTGACCCTGATAACGAGACAAAGGTTCAGGCTGCATTTGAAGAGTTGTCAAAGAACAAGACTTTAATCATGATAGCACACAGACTCAGTACTGTTATGAATGCGGACAGGATATTTGTCATGGATGACGGAAAGTGTACCGAATCCGGAACCCACAATGAACTGATGAACAAAGATGGCTTGTATAAGCATATGTTTGACGAGTATACAAGATCAATCGAGTGGAAGGTAGGTGCATGAAAATGGTAGAGAGATTACAGCATAAATATGCGCTTTCAAGACAGGGTGCGGTGGATATGATAAAAGCCTGTGTCAGCGTGACTGTTACAAATGTTGTTTTGATGATGACAGCGGGCATCCTGTACACACTTATTAAGGATCTACTGGATGATAACTTAAACAGCGGAAGGATACCGTTTTATATAACCGGATCTGCAATTGTGATCGTTCTGGTATTTGTCACCAACTTTATTCAATACAATGCAACGTTCCTGACTACCTACCGTGAGAGTGGGATCAGAAGAACGGCAATAGCAGAAAGGCTGCGAAAGCTCCCACTTTCCTATTTCGGGAAAAAGAACATTGCAGATCTGACTACGAATATCATGGGTGACTGCGCCATGATCGAGACTGCATCGAGCCATTGGATCCCCGAGCTCATCGGTGCTGTAATATCCGTTTGCATTGTCGGCATCAGCCTGTTTTTCTTCTTCGATTGGAGAATGGTACTTGCAAGCTTCTGGGTGATCCCGGTTGCGTTTATCATTGTTACTACCTGCTCCGGAGCAGAAAGAAAAGCAGTACGAAAGAATCAGGCAGTCAAGCTTGAGATGGCGGACGGGATACAGGAATGTCTGGAATCCATCAGAGATCTGCGAGCCAACAATGCACAGGACAGATATATGGAGGAGCTTGACGGTAAAATAAAAAAAGTTGAGAAGTTCGCCCTGTTCACTGAATTGAAAATGGCCGTGTATGTGAACTCTGCAGCAATCATACTTAAGCTTGGCATAGGTACAACCGCAGTGGTGGGCGGAACGCTTTTTGCAAAAGGCGATATAGACATTCTTACATTCTTCATGTTCCTGATGCTTGTATCAAGGCTGTACGCTCCGATGGAGATTTCATTGCAGAACTTTGCAGCAATCATAGCGACGGGGATACAGTGTGAACGCCTGGATGAAGTGCTGTCACACGAGATCCAGACAGGCTCCGAAATTCTTAAGAATGACGGATATGATATCGTCTTTGATCATGTCGGGTTTAAATATG
>Ga0310691_10004300_pt1 | contig 16129 bp, 16 predicted proteins | sample 176DNAGHGlowgp2_FD_203887 | JGI IMG/M metagenome (GOLD analysis project Ga0310691, IMG submission 203887) | Sheep rumen microbial communities from Palmerston North, Manawatu-Wanganui, New Zealand - 1766 DNA GHGlow gp2 (v2) (version 2) | ecosystem: Host-associated > Mammals > Digestive system >...
TCTCGGGAATGAACATCATCATCGGCGATGTGGACCGCCCGCTCGTCATCAAGGTGGCGTCCATCTCATCGGCCCGCATCCAGGTCTATTTCATCGACAATGAAGATTATTTCCGCCGCAAGCAGATTTACCACGACGAGGCGGGAAAATTCTTTGCCGACAACGGAGAGCGCGCCATCTTCTTTGCCCGCGGCGTCCTGGAAACGGTGAAAAAACTGCGCTGGGCACCGGACATCATCCACTGCTCCGGCTGGATTTCCCACGTACTCCCCCTGTATCTCAAGAAAGCCTACAAGGACGATCCCATCTTCTCCAACGCCAAGGTCGTGCTCTCCCTGTTCGAGGACACGCCCACGGAGAAATTCGCCCCCGGTTTTGCGGGCACCCTCGCCTTCGGCCCGGTGAAAGAGGCCGATATCCCCCTGAGCGGGCAGCCGGACGGCATAGAACTTGCAAAACTTGCCGTGCAGTATTCCGACGGCGTCATCCTGGGCAGCCCGGACGTGGCTCCCGCCCTGGCCGAACACTGCCGCAAGAGCGGCCTTCCTCTGCTGGAATATGAGGAGGCCAGTTTTGCCGACGGAAGTTACATGGACCGTTACAACGCATTTTACGACGACCTTTTGAAATGAAGAAATACCTAGCACTGTGTCTGGCGGCAGCCCTCCTGGCTCCGGGCTGCGTGAAAGTGGACAACAGCCTCGGAAAAGGACTGGTGGACAAAAGCCTCCTGTTCGACACCTATACCGTAGAATTCCCCCTGGAAGAAATCACCATGGAGCACGCGAGCGACCTGTCGGCCTTCTCGGACTCCCACCTCACCATCGGCGCCATCCAGGACCCCGTGTTCGGCCTCACCACCCGGGAAGCCGCCTTCACGCTCGTCCCCCAGAAAGACACCGTAGATCTGGGAACCAACCCCAAGGCCGTCACGTTCACCCTCTATTTCGAGGCCGATACGGTTTCCCTGGCCGATGAGTCCCAGCGGCACATCCTCCAGAACCTCTATGTGACGGAGTTGGAAGAGCAGATCCCCAAGTCCATCGCCAGCACCAGCCTCCCGCTTGCGCACGGCACCGAAATCATCACCGACGGCATCCCCGTCTATAACGGAGGCGATTTCTTCTCCTTCAACTTCAAAAAGGAATTCGCCCAGAAGTATGTCGATGCCATCAAAGCCCTCGGCCCGGTTTTCGCCGACCGCAGCGACGATGACAACGACGATGATGACGATGACGCCCTCTTCGATCTCTATACCGCCATGCTCCCGGGCATCCACATCCGTACCGACAACCCCCTCGGAGAAGGCGGCCGCATCAACCTGTTCGACTTCTCCTGCCTGCAAGTGGTGAACAGCCGTTACACCACCAACAACAACCTGGCCTACCTCACGGTGAACAGCACCTGGGACGGCGTGCAAAAGGACTCCACCTTCATCTTCGTCCCCGGGGAAACCGAATTCGTGGATGAAGACTCCTACCTCGACAGCAACACCAAGTTCTACCAATACTGTTATAATTACACCTACCACAGCACCAGCCCGGAGAAAGCCACGGACATCATTGCGGTAGAGGGCGGCGGCGGCCTCAAGCCCGTCATCCACGCCAAGGAACTGCAGGAGAAGACCATCCAGGCCATCCGCGAGAAAGGAGGAGACCCTTCCAGCGTCTCCATCATCCGCGCCTCCATCATCCTTCCCTTCCAGATGCCGGAAGACTACACGCAACTGGAGTTGTTCCCTTCCATCCTGAGCCCCACCATCCGTACCACCAACAAGACGGAAGACGGAGAAGAATATATCTCCTTTGCGGGCCTTACCGATGCCAGCGTCAGTTCCGAAGACCAGGGCAACATCGACCGTTCCAACCTGTGCTATTCCCCCGACATCACCTACCACCTCCAGGAGATTCTCACCCGCAAAGACTTGGATGAAGCCACCAACGCCGACATCTGGCTCCTGACCATCCACACGCAGCGGGTGGCCAATGCCAACGCCAATGCGGCCGACAACGAATACTACCAGAATCTTCTGTACGCCAGTTACTACAACAGCCTCTACGGCGGCGGGTACGGTGGCTATGGCGGCTATGGCGGTTACGGCTATGGCGGCGGCTACAACAACTACTACAGTTACATGATGCTGGCCCAGATGATGGCTGCCCAGAACCAGCAAACCTACAGTTACACCACGGAGTTGGACAAAGACCGGTTCTACAAAGCCATCCTCAACGGTCCCACGCCGAAGGAAGGCAGTTATCCCACCTTCACGGTTACCTTCGCCATCGCAAAAGAATAAATAAAAACCCGGGCCAGACGGTCCGGGTTTTCTTTATTATTTCAACAATTACTCGCCGATCTTCTCGGCCACTTTGTTGATGGCGTCGCCTACGGTGGCGATACCGCTGGTTTCCTCATCCGGGATTTTGATGTTGAACACGCGCTCGAATTCCATGAGGAGTTCCACGGTGTCCAGGGAATCGGCTCCGAGGTCGTTGGTGAAGGAGGCGGACTCGGTCACGGCGCTTTCCTCGACGCCAAGCTTGTCAACGATGATCTCCTTGACCTGCTTTACGATTTCTTCCTTTGTCATAACTGTAGGTTTTAAGTTTATATTATACGTTTTTTACTTTCCGTTAAGGCGAAAGAACGTGCAAATATAGTAAAAATATTTTAAATCGGAAACTTGTCCCCTTATTTCTGCTCCGGCCGGCTCAGACGGAGCCAGATTCTGAGCCCGTTCAGGGAGTTGATAAAGTAGAAACTGTACTTCACCACATAGATGATGGCATAGGCCGACGAAGCATCCTGCCGGAGGGTGAGCACCCACATGACGACCGATGCGACATTCACGCCGATCCAGAAAAACCACTGGTCCATATAGGCGGTGGAGAGCAGGTACTGCCCGATCAGGTTGCACATCATGGAGAAAGCGTCCATCAGCACCAGCCATTTCACCACGCCGGCCGCCTCGGTCTTGTCCATGGCCGCCAATACAAAATAGGCAATGACAAGGCCCGCCAGGAACAGGCTGCCGAAAAGCGTCCACTGCTTCCCGCTCAGGCGGCGGGCCTTCACTTCATGGGCGCCGTCGGATCCGCGTTTTTTCCACTGGAAGAAGCCCACCACCTGCATGGGCAGGAAATACAGCAGGTGCAGGGCGGCATTCCCGTACCGCGCCCCGGCCAGGCACATCGCCCCGTAGATGGTCACGTCAATGAAGCCGAACAGGAACGTAAGGATGCGGCCGTTGGCGCTGAGCACCGTGCTCAACACCCCCATCAGGGAGCCCAGGGCCGATATGACCAGCAGCCACTGGCCGTTTTCCGCACTGCGGAATTTGATGGCCGTCACCAGAACGGTGACCACCGCCATCCCCACCAGCACGAACGTGTTGAATGCTTTGTTGAACTGTTTCTCTGCCATTCCGAGCGTAACGAAGAATCTATTCGTTCAAATAATCATGGATACGCGTAGCAAGTTCCGCGCCAACCAGGGCGCTCAACTCTTCCAGCGGCGCATCGGCGATGCGGGCCACGGAGCCGTAGTGCAGCAGCAGGCGCTGTTCCGTCTTCTCTCCCACGCCCTTGATCTCGCGCAGGGCACTCTGGATGGCCGCCTTGGAACGGAGATTCCGGTGGAAGGTGATGCCGAAGCGGTGCGCCTCGTCCCGGATGCGCTGAAGCACCTTGAGCGCCTGGGAATTGCGGTCGATGAACAGCGGATAAGGGTCTCCCACCCGGATGACTTCTTCCAGGCGTTTCGCAAGGCCCACCACGGTCACCCGTTCCAGGATGCCCAGTTCGGAGAGGGCCTGCCAGGCAAACTCCAACTGGCCCTTTCCGCCGTCGATGACAATCAGTTGCGGAAGGTCGTCGGGCGCTTCGGCCAGCATGCGGGAATAGCGGCGGTTCACCACCTCCTTCATGGAGGCGAAGTCGTTGGCGCCGATGACGGTCTTGATCTTGAAACGGCGGTAATCCTTCTTGGAAGGCTCCGCGTCGCGGAACACCACGCAGGAGGCCACCGGATTGGTTCCCTGGATATTGGAGTTGTCGAAGCACTCCATGTGGCGCGGCAGCACGCTCATTCCCAGGGCTTTCTGCAACTCCAGCATCACGCTCATGCGGAAAGCGTCGGGGTCGGTGTGTTCGCGCTGCTTGATGCTGTTGAAATGGAACTCCTTGGCGTTCTTGGCGCTCAGTTCCAGCAGGGACAGTTTGTCCCCGCGCTGGGGAATCCTGAATTCCACGCCCGGAATCTCCACATCCGGAAGGAAAGGCACGATCACTTCCTTGGAAAGGTCCCCGAACTTGTCTTCAATCTCGCCGATGAAGGTGGCCAGCATGGTGGCCGGTTCCTCTTCGATCTGGCTCTTGAAGCCCAGGTTCAGGCTCTGGACGATGGCGCCGCCGCGGATGCGGAGGAAGTTGCCGAAGGCCTCGGCCCCGTCCAGCACCAGGGAGAAGACGTCGGCCTCGGTATCGGCCGCCTGGGTGATAATGCTCTTGGCGTAATGGCGCTCCAGGGTGCGCATCTTGTCCTTGTACTCCTGCGCCTTCTCGAACGCCAGATTCCGGGCCGATTCGGCCATGAGCGTCTTGTAATGGCGGATCACCTCTCCGCCCCGGCCGCTCAGGATGCGCACGATCTCGTCGATGTATCCGCCGTATTCCTCCTTGGAGACGCCTCCCACGCAGGGGGCCTGGCACCGGCCCAGGTGGAATTCCAGGCAAGGGCGGAATTTGTGCCGCAGGATGGCCTCGGAGTTGATTTTGAGGTTGCAGGTACGAAGCGGATACATCTCCCGGAAGAAGTCCACCAGGTTGCGCGCATGCATTACGCTGCTGTAGGGACCGAAATAGCGGTTCCCCTTCTCGACCCGCCGGGTGATGAACACCTTGGGAAATTCGTCCGAGGTGACGCAAATCCAGGGATAGGTCTTGGAGTCCTTGAGAAGGATGTTGTACTTGGGCTTGTACTGCTTGATGAGGTTGTTTTCCAGAAGGAGGGCATCGGCCTCGCTGTCCACCACGGAAAACTGGGCATCGGCAATCTTGCTCACCAGGATGCGCGTCTTGGTGTTCAAGCGCTCCGGCGGCACAAAATACTGCGCCACCCGCTTGTGCAGGTCCTTGGCCTTGCCCACATAAATCACCTTTCCCTCGGCGTCATAGTATCTATACACGCCGGGGGAATGGGGAAATAAGGATATTTTTTCTCTAACGTCCAAGGGCTTCGGCTACAGCCTCGCCAATCTCTTCGCCGCGCAGGTTGCGCTTCAGGATGGTGCCGTCGGGGCCGAAGAGGATGATGTGCGGAATACCCTCGATGCCGTAGAGATCCGTAGGAATCTTCTGGGCGTTCACAATCTGGTTCCAGACGATGCCCACCTCGGGAGCCACGCGCTGGGTGTCTTCCAACTTGTCCCATACGGCGACGGAAAGCATGTCGAACTTGTCACCGTGGTAGGTGTTGTAAACATTGATGAGGTTGGGCATCTCGGCCTTGCAGGGGCCGCACCAGGAGGCCCAGAAGTCCACGAGCATGTACTTGCCCTTGCCCACGAAATCGGACAATTTCACGCCGTCCACCTCGAAGTCGGTGAACATCTGGCCTTCGGCCGTCTTCTTCTGGGCCGAGAGGCTTTCCTTGAGCCCGTACACAAAAGCGGAATCCTGCCCGTGTACCGGAGCGGTGAGTTTGTCCAGGTATTCGGCGATTTCATCGGTGTCCATCACGCCGTAGAGGTTCTTCAGGGCGGCTACGCCCACCTCATTGTCCAAGTTTCCCTTGAGGGCGGTGAGGTTGAAGTCCTTGAACACGTTGATCATGGAATCGGCATACTCTTCCAGGGCCTCTCCGTTGTCCTTGTTCTCCGCCATGAAAGTTCTGTACTCTTCCATGAACTTCTCGTTCCACTCGGTCAGGTCGGCGAGTTTTTCTTCTACGCTCTTGCCTTTGCAGCCAACCATGCAGGCCAGCACCACGGCGGCCAGCAGCAATAAATTCTTTTTCATACAGTTCGTTGTTTGTTTCTAAAGTACAAAGATAAGAAAAAGCGGCCGATAATTCGGTCGCTGTCTCTGTTTTTTGTATAGAACTAGAAGTTAAAGGCCAGGCCCATGCCGTTCATGGTTGGACCTACCGTCAAGGAGGAACCGTATGGCTTGGGGGCGTAGCGCTTGGTGTAATCGTCCAACATCCAGTCAAGATCCCTTCGGCCTTTAATCCACAGCGGAATGCCCGCTCCCAGACTGGCAGCCGTAACTATCCCGCCAGCAACGGCTCCGCCCTTTATGTTCTGCTTTATCGAATAAGCGACGAACACGCCGGCCAGCGGTGCCACAACCACAGAAAGGATGACCCCCCACTCCTGCATAGCCTTTGCCCTACGATAGCGGCTTCCGTAAACGGAGTATCCCATGGCATCGTCAAAAGGCCTCCACGCATAGCTGTTATGGTCTATAATGATATGCTGCCCTTCCGGACCGGTAATGACTTCCTCTCCGGAAAGTAGCTGCGTCTCTCCATTACTGACACTCTGGGCATTTGCACTCAGGGTAACCAGAACCATCGTCAGAAAGATTACTATTTTTTTCATAATCTATGTTCATTGGTGTTCTTTCGACGCAACAACATCTATACCAAAAGCACAAAAGAATATTGCGACATTCGCTTATCGGCGCCCAAACACCGGGCGAATGGCAAAGCTGTAACTCACTTCAAAGGGATAATCGGCAAAAGACCAGCCATTTTCCTGAAAGAGGCCGAAATAAGGATAATCCGTTCTGGACAGGGTGGCCGACAAGTAGGCCCCATAGGCATTTCCGTCATACGCACAGGCTGTATTTTCTTTTCGGACCGGAACAAAAGGGAGGAAGATGCTCTGCTCCGTATGGGGATTGGTAAAGCGAACGCCGGCAACGCCGTTTACCACATCGGCCGATCGGGTCAAATTATACATACTCAGCTTCTCAAAGTCAAAGCGGGTGGGCATACGCCAACCGTTCCCCTGTTTCCGGCTTGCGGCATCGTTATATTCATACAAAGAAGTTGCCCCATTCAAGTATGCCGGGCAATTATAATTCTCCTCGGTAAAAAGGTCTTTCGTCTCTGTTTCTCCCCACTGCAAACGGCCCTCCCCACGGTGCTCGCCACCAACCCGGGTGGCAACTAACCACTTGATACTCAATATTTTCTGTACAATCCTCTGCGCAAAAAGCGCAGAGGATTGTACGTAAGCAACTCAAAGCCAGGTGGTTAACAATCAGGATTATCGGCTCCATCTTTTATGGGAATAACCGACTCCGGAGTAAAAACGCCACCCGTCAATCCCAATTTATCAACAGGGCCGACACTGATATCGTATAACTTAACGAATGTATCGTCTAACGTAAATATAAAGAGAGCGTTCCTTTCTTCAATAATTTGCCTCTCTATCACTTTGCGAGCGCCGGCCGGAACATGACTTATGTGGCTATAATCAAATTGATCATAGGGGCCGATTACATAAACCTTGTCCCACTCAAAGTCGGTGATTTGTTCCAGTGTAACCGCGGTGCCATTCTCAACAACCGTCGTTAATGCCGTTTCCATATTGGCAGAAGACTGGGAGCAGCCTAACAAGAGGAAAAACAGTATGCTATTTTTAAGAATAATGTTCATGCCTCTCATTTTTTGTCTGCGCTGTTATGCCTGTTGCGCCATTCGTCCATACTTCTAAAACGTCTTCCCCCTTCGATACTACGCCCGGGTGTCTTTCGAAGAATGGTCTCGGGAGAATAATGTGTTCCATATTCAAGTCCGACTTCCAAGACATCATCATATAGCGCCTCGTCATAAGCCACGAATTTATTCTCCAAAGAAAAAATAAAAACGGTTCGGGCTTCCTCATACGTTTGGTAACCAATCTCCTTTGCAACGGAACGGGGAAGGTTTTCCATCTCGCTATTGGACTCCCTGAATTCCTTGAGGCCACTGTATGGCCAGACAATATCGACCCGATCCCATTCGAAATCAGTAATCTCGCCAAAACGGACTTCCTCGCCGGATTCGATGATGTGATAGAAGCGTTCCTGCAAAACATTTTCGGAACGATACGGCTTGCAGCCTGCCAGCATCAACAACAGGCACACCACACTGAGCAATTTCGTTGTTGCCCTCATAAGCTATTGCGTAATTCCTATCTTCCTTCGAAAACGGGACGGATGGCAAAGCCGTAACTCACTTCAAAGGGATAATCGGCAAAAGACCAGCCATTTTCCTGAAAGAGGCCGAAATAAGGATAATCCGTTCTGGACAGGGTGGCCGACAAGTAGGCCCCATAGGCATTTCCGTCATACGCACAGGCTGTATTTTCTTTCCGGACCGGAACAAAAGGGAGGAAGATGCTCTGCTCCGTATGGGGATTCGTAAAGCGGACTCCTGCGACACCATTTACCGTATCGGCCGAGCGCTCCAAACTAAATAGACTCAGTTTTTCAAAATCGAAGCGGGTGGGCATTCGCCAGCCGCGGCCCAGTTTCCGGTTCGCGGCATCATGCGCACTGGTCAACGTGGTGCCCACTCCTGCAATTTTGTACCACAAGTAATTCTCTTTGCCAAAGAACTCTTTCGAATCCGTTTCGCCCCAGGCATACAGATCACCCGCGTCTTCAGGGGCGGTCGCACCCAAGTTGCAGGAGGCCCACAATATATCCATTCCCAGATCCACAGCCCCTTCCGGAATCATTCGGTCCGATGTTTCGAAAGACTCGACCGAACTGACATACCGTTCTCCCTTCCGGATCATCGAAGATACACAATAATAGGTGGTCCCTTGTTCCAAGTTCTTAAGCCGCACAAAAGTGGAGCCGCCGTTAAGATTGTTGAAATGATACTCCATCGGCACAAAAACGCCCTCTTTCACAATCGTTTCGGCATCCTGGGCCGAAGTCGAATAATAAACCCCGAGCCCGTGCAAATCTTCCGGTGCCACCGTAGAAGGCATGTGGGCAGGCACAAAAGTAGAAACGTTGCCCGTCACCTCGGCCGTAGTGTTGGAAATGTATTTGATACTCTTGATGGAACAGAAGATATTCGGCTTTTCTTCGCTTGCCGGTTCCGCTTTCTGACAGGCCATACACCCCATGAGCAGTACAGTCGCTAAAAAGAATTTAGAATAAATGTTCATCATAGTTAATTATTTTATAAATTATCAACCGCAATTATAATGATTTATTTTGGGTTATTGTGCCCAATCTGATTCTTCAATGCGAAGGTAGTTGAAAAGGAGAGATATTCTATCTAAACAGTTATAACAATTAGGAAAATTACATATTGATTATCAATGGTTTATAAAATCTAAATATAACAAGACGTAATTAGCCCAGATTATTAAGGAACACACTGCGATCCGGCTCTGGAAGAGATTCAAATAAATGTTTGTACCGAGACTTCCGCATTCTGAGGGAAGCTTCTGACATTCGAAGCAAGTAGCTGATACTTTTTATGGAGAAACCGGAGAACAATAGGACTAATACGGCGATATCAAGTTCTTTCTCTTTCTTAAGGAGCAGACGCGCTTTCTTCATGATTCCATTATCCGTTATATTTAATGACTGCTCAAGAGCCGGAATAAGAGAATGCCCATTACGCAATTCTCCCAATTGTCTACGAAAAGCTGAAATCATTTCATCTTTCATAAGTCTTCCTGATTTTTCTTCCCTTCTTTTTACAGAGGCATCTTCCCACGAGAAATAAGATTCTGAGATTTTTTGCAAAGAACTTATTTTATCGGAAATTAAATTATCAACGAGCACGTATGCTTGTTCATTCTCAGTCTCTAATCGTTTTAATTCCTCGCCAACTGTTTGTGCCTGTGCCATCTCCTCCAACAGTTTACTTCGTTGCGTTTTTACCAAGAAGAATAAAACTAAGGCTATCGACGTCAAAACAAGTCCAATAATCAACGCTAAATATAGTCGGGATTGAGAACGTCGATGATTTATCTCCATCTTATCAAGATAATATATTTCCATTGCATGAGAAAGAGACTGTTCAAGTTTTGTAAGCGTAATTTGGTCTTGAATAACAACTGATTTGTTTTTTGCTTCATATGCACGCTTCCAATCTCCTTTTAAATCATACATATTGCGACAGTCATTGTAATAAACAACACTATCTTGTGCTGTTCGAAGGCTATGTTCTGCTTTGTAAAGGTAGTTGTCCGCTTCTGAATGCTTCCCATCCACTTCACTCAACAATGCCAATAAACCATAATCCCTGCTATCAAGTGAAATCTTTTTGGAATCAATTACTTGTTGCATATACCATCCAGCAGAATCAATTTGTCTCGGATTACGATAATACATTACCTTCGCCATTTCTAGCGCCGCAAAATAATATAAAGCCGAACGATTCGAAGAATGACTACATATAATATCCCTCAATAGGGGATATGCTTCATTTAGTCTAAGTTTATTTATTAATTGTGTAGCAATATCCAATTTACACCAATCCGCCATCAGTTTTTCTCCCGCCTTATTTGCTGCTTCAAGTGAGTGTTCAGCATATTCCAAAGCGCGGACATGATCATAATTGGCGGCAAAGATTGCTGAAAGGTGCTGCTCCACCAGACTAAGTTGCCGATAGTCTTCCAGTTCTTCTGCCAAAGGCTCCGCCTCACGAAAAGCCAAGGCAGCCTCGATGTTATTTCCTCTGCTTTGCTCAACAAATCCCAGATAATACGCCGACAGCATCTTGTAACGCCTACTCCCATGATGCTGATACCAATCATAAGACATCCGGATAGTAGTATCTTCGCTGATATCCTGATAGCACTTGTTTTTTGCCATTGTCAGAAGTAAAGCATGCCGGGCGCGCATCCCGCGAGTGGGCAATTCTTCGGCCACAATGCCCTTCATCAAGGCAAGCGCACTGTCCGGAGCCTGCATCATCTGTGCTTCGGCAGAATCCATTATCCCTGAATACTCTCTTCCACAGGAAAACAGACAAAACAAAGTTAGAATAATGATGACTCCTTTTCTCATTGTAAACGGGTGATTATATTTAGAAAAAGATACGTTTTTTTTCTTGAAAAAAGCTGCCGGAGAGTGTAGAAAGTGTTATTTTAATCCAATACAAGGTATGGGGTTCCCCGGCAACTGAACAACAATATGCTGACGGGCACAAAAAGGGCATAAGAAGAACTCCTGATCTCAACTCACAGGCTCTGGAATGCCCAAGTTTCACAATCAAGAGACTTCCTATGCCCAATCTGATTCTTCAATGCGAAGGTAGTTGAAAAGGAGAGATATTCTATCTTAACAGCTATAACAATTAGTAAAATTACATATTGATTATCACTGATTTACAAAATCTAAATATAACAAGACGTAATTAGCCCAGATTATTAAGGAACACACTGCGATCCGGCTCTGGAAGAGATTCAAATAAATGTTTGTAACGAGTCTTGCGCATACGGAGAGAAGGTTCGGACATCCGCAAGAGGAAACTAATACTTTTTATTGTAAACCCCGAAAACAATAATGTCAATATGGAGTAATCCAGTTCTTTCTCTGATGGGAGGCATTTATGGATTCTATCCATTATACCATTATTCGTCAAATTCAAAGACTGTTCTAAAGTAGAGATAAAAGATTTATCGTTCCGTAAATCATTTAACTGCATACGGAATGTCGTTATTATTTCATCCCGCGTCTGTTTTCCCATTCTTTCTTCCCTTTTCTTTACAGATGCGTCTTCCCAAGAAAAGTAGGATTCCGATAATCGCTGAAGACTCTTTATCTTATCCGCAACAAGCGTATTCATCAAATCATTAGAGAGGTCTTGTGCCCTTGCCATATCTTCCAACACGGCACGACTCCTTTTCGAAAAGAAGTATACTACGATGCTGATTATCACCAGAATGACAAAACCGATTAATCCAAACAGATACATTCTTGCACGTGATTGTGCCAACTCCAATTCCCACTTGTTTTTGTAATGGCTTTCCAAGGCATGTGTTTCAGATTGTCCTAGTAGGTCAATTACAATTTCATCCTGTAAATCTACCCTTTTAGACAGGAACGCCAAAGCTCTATCCTTATCGCCTCTTTGGTCGAAGACATTATAACAATCGTTAAAATACCCCAAGCTATCTTTTTTTGTGCTGACTAAATGGAAAGATTCTTTCAAATAAGAATCGGCCCGTTCAGAATTCCCGCACATTTCCTCTACCAAGGCCATCCTACCATAATCAGTTGATGTAAAAGAAATAGCTTGGATAGAAAGAAGACTGTCAAAAATGGACTTTGCACCAAGATAGTCTGCTGGGGTTTCAAATAACAGAATTCGAGCCTTTAAACTTGCTATCGCTCGATAGAAACTTCTAGAGAGGTTATTCTTTTTCAACAACAACTCGTCTATAATCAACTCTGCATCCTCGTATCTAAACTTGGCCAACAACTGCACGGCAACATCGTACTTACAATAATCTGCCATTGACTCTTCTCCCGCCTTATTTGCTGCTTCAAGTGAGTGTTCAGCATATTCCAAAGCGCGGACATGATCATAATTGGCGGCAAAGATTGCTGAAAGGTGCTGCTCCACCAGACTAAGTTGCCGATAGTCTTCCAGTTCTTCTGCCAAAGGCTCCGCCTCACGAAAAGCCAAGGCAGCCTCGATGTTATTTCCTCTGCTTTGCTCAACAAATCCCAGATAATACGCCGACAGCATCTTGTAACGCCTACTCCCATGATGCTGATACCAATCATAAGACAACCGGATAGTAGTATCTTCGCTGATATCCTGATAGCACTTGTTTTTTGCCATCGTCAGAAGTAAAGCATGCCGGGCGCGCATCCCGCGGGTGGGCAATTCTTCGGCCACAATGCCCTTCATTAAGGCAAGCGCACTGTCCGGAGCCTGCATCATCTGTGCTTCGGCAGAATCCATTATCCCTGAATACTCTCTTCCACAGGAAAACAGGCAAAACAAAGTTAGAATAATGATGACTCCTTTTCTCATTGTAACCAGTTGATTATATTTAGATAAAGATACGATTTTTTTCTTGAAAAAAGCTGCCGGAGAGTGTAGAAAGTGTTATTTTAATCCAATACAAGGTATGGGGTTCCCCGGCAGCTGAACAACAATATGCTGACGGGCACAAAAAGGGCATAAGAAGAACTCCTGATTCCAACTCACAGGCTCTGGAATGCCCAAGTTTCACAATCAAGAGACGGCCGTGAAACTTTAAAATTTTCCAGATTTGTGAGTTTGCCCGTCAACAAGATTTCACTATAGAAATCATGTATTTCCGTATGTGCTTACAAAATTAACGAATAACCTGCACATTTCCAAAGCTGCTCCATCACCCTCAGAATGACAGGATGGAGCCCCAAAAACTAGTGACAAAGAACTCTCAGAAACTCAACGTCTTACGAGAAGTTCTCTGCACCCTCATGCCCAGAGGATTATCAACAAACGATTGAGTATCAGTAACTTATCGGCCACCTTTTCGGGTATGATGTCCCGACAAATTTGCATATTTGCCCAACCGGTCAACGGTGACCGGCCTAAAACATCATTTTTATGGCAACATTTGCAAATATCCTGTTCGACGAAACCTTCAAGGTTGTCCTCGCGGAGCCATCCAACAGAAGGCTCCTGATGAAACTGATTGAGTTTTTCCTGCCGGGAAAAACCATCCAACACCTGTTTTTGAACGACAAAGAGCAACATGGCTTGATTCTTTCCGACAAAAACTGTACATTTGACCTGTATTGCACAACTGACACAGGGGAAAGAATGATTGTCGAGATGCAGTTCTCCTCCCAAAGCAGTTTTCGGGACAGGATGCTGTACTACTCCACCTACCCCATCCGTTCCCAACTGATGGAGCGCCTGAAAAACGTGGAAGACAATCCGGACTTCGACAAAATGGATTACAGCCTGAGCCCGGTATATGTCATCAGCATCGTGAACTTCGCTCTGGAGCATGACGGTCCAGACGCGCTTGAGGACGGACTCATCAGCCGATACGACCTGCGGAACGCACGGAATGGTGAACTCATGACGGACGCTCTTCATTTTGTGTTTTTGGAATTGGCGCGTTTCCCGTGGAACCGGGACGAGGAACAACAGTGCCGGACACTTTTGGAGCAGCTGGTTTTCTCGCTGAAGTACGGACACCTTCTGCAAGAACGCCCCACTTCTTTCCAGGACGAACTCCTGCGCCTGCTGTTTGATGCAACGGCATTTGCCAAAATGGACGAAGTACAACTGCAAAACTATAATGCCATTATGACGACTAAACTGGACATCATCGCACAAAAGGCCTATGCCCGTCGCGAAGGGCTGGCAGAAGGAAGAGCAGAAGGCCTGGCCCAGGGACTGGCCGAAGGAAGGGCCGAAGCAGTGAAAACCATCGCTCTGAACATGAGGGAAATGGGGATGGAGATTGGCTTGATCAGCAAAGCCACAGGACTCAGTGCCGAAGAAATTCAGGCCCTGTAAAAAAAAGCGGGCAGAAGCATCAAGCTCTGCCCGCTTTTCATATAGAATAATTCGCTTAGCGACGTTCTCCGCGGCCTTCGCCACGACGGCCGCCACGGCCACCGCGCTCGCCACGGTCACGGCGGTCACGACCTCCGTCACGACGGCCGGCACTGGGAGCGGCAGCGTTGGCTGCAAAACCGGCGTTCGGGGAAAGATCCTGCTTGCCGTACTTTTCACCGTTGCAGATCCACACCTTAATACCCATGGTACCCATCTGGGTGTTGGCTACTGCGAGGGCGTAGTCGATATCGGCACGGAAGGTGTGCAGCGGAGTGCGGCCTTCCTTGAACATTTCGGAGCGGGCGATTTCGGCGCCGCCTACACGGCCGCTGATCTGGACCTTGATGCCCTCGGCACCCACGCGCATGGCGGTGGCGATGGCCATCTTGATGGCGCGGCGATAACTCACGCGGCCTTCGATCTGGCGGGCGATGGAATCGGCCACGATGGTGGCGTCAACCTCGGGACGCTTCACTTCGAAGATGTTGATCTGGACATCCTTCTTGGTCACCTTCTTGAGTTCTTCCTTCAGTTTGTCAACTTCCTGACCACCTTTGCCGATGATCACACCCGGACGGGCGGCGTGGATGGTGACAGTGATGAGCTTCAGGGTGCGCTCGATGATGATGCGGGAGAGGCTGGCCTTTGCCAGACGGCTGCCCAGGTATTTGCGGATCTCGTAGTCTTCGGCGATCTTTTCGGCGTAGTTACCGCCTACCCAGTTGGAGTCCCAACCACGGGTGATACCGATACGGTTGCTGATAGGATTAGTTTTCTGACCCATAGTTTATTCCTCCACTGCTTTTTTTACGTCAAGTACGATGGTGACGTGGTTGGAACGCTTGCGGATGCGGCCGGCGCGGCCCTGAGGGCACGGACGGATGCGCTTGAGGGTGCGACCCTCGTCCACCATGATGGTTTTCACAATCACGTTTCCGGATTCGAGTTCCTTCGCCTCGTCGGGATTCTTGGCTTCCCAGTTGGCGATGGCGCTCCTGAGGAGTTTCTCCAGACGAATGGAAGCGTCACGCTTCGAATAGTGGAGAAGGTCCAGGGCGTGGTTTACTTCGACGCCACGGATAGTGTCACATACCAGACGCATCTTGCGAGGGGAGGTAGGGACATCGTTAAGCTTTGCAATAGCGGTCTGCTTCTTGGTCTCTTTCAGGCGCTCGGCCATCAGTCTTTTTCTTTTTCCCATAATGCTTTTCCTTTAAACATTACTTCTTATTGTTGCCTGCGTGGCCTCTGAAAGTTCTCGTGGGAGCGAATTCACCGAGTTTGTGACCTACCATGTTTTCAGTGACATATACCGGAATGAACTTATTACCGTTATGAACTGCGATGGTGTGGCCCACAAAGTCAGGGGAAATCATGCTGGCACGGGACCAAGTCTTGACAACCTCTTTCTTCTTGCTGCCGTCATTCATAGCAAGAATTCTGTTCTCCAGGGCTTCCTGGATATACGGTCCTTTTTTAAGTGAACGACTCATAATCTGTTAGTTTATTCCGTTATTTCTTACGTCTTTCAATGATGAACTTGTTGGACACGGCCTTCGGGTTGCGGGTCTTGTAGCCCTTTGCAGGCAGA
>Ga0310691_10004302_pt1 | contig 16122 bp, 11 predicted proteins | sample 176DNAGHGlowgp2_FD_203887 | JGI IMG/M metagenome (GOLD analysis project Ga0310691, IMG submission 203887) | Sheep rumen microbial communities from Palmerston North, Manawatu-Wanganui, New Zealand - 1766 DNA GHGlow gp2 (v2) (version 2) | ecosystem: Host-associated > Mammals > Digestive system >...
TGCTGGCAGCCGGCGCTTCCGAACACGCCGCAGGATCGCGCTCAGGCGGCCTTGCAGACGGGACGCTCCATGCCGAAGCCGGCGCCCAGGCAGGCTCGCCTTCAGCACCTCAGGCTCCGGGAGCAGACGGCGGTGCGCCTGACGGTGCCGTCGAGGACAGTCTGGCTCCGGGAGAGGCTGCCCGGCACGCCGAGGCTGCCCCTGAGGACGCAGCAGAGGATGACTGGGGGAGCGGCGGCGACGGCCTCGAAGGCATCGGCGTGCGCTTCGGGCAGGATGCGGACAGGAACATGCCCGCATAGCGCCTGAGGCGATTCTGCCTCGCCCAGACCGGCGTGTTGAGGGCGAGGGTGGTTTCGGCGCCACGGCAGCCATATCCTCAGTAGTGCTCGCAGGCGCCGTGGCACCGCCACCTGGTGGCTGTTCTCGCTCGTCATTGTACATTGGCTATTAAGTTTGTCGCACGCCAGTGCAATTTAGTTTGTTATATTTTGCTTTTTGATTTGTCTCATGCATATTGCGGCGCATAGTGGCCACCGGTGCGCTGGCGAGTGGCCACCGGTGCGCCACATAGTGGCCACCCCGCTGCGGCCCCAGGACAGGTCCGCCGGCCGGCTGGAGCACGGCTTCGTGATTGGAGGGCGAAATTTCTCTTTTCCCGCCACGCAGACGCACCAAGAGTGCCGCACTCGTCGCTCCCAGGGTAGTGTCAATTTTTTTGTGTCAGATATTTCTCTTCAAGGGGCCGGCAGTGCATAGGAATTGCGTAGCTAGCTGGTCATGCTAACTTCCACGGCTTCAAGTCGTTTTTGGGTTTGTCTGGGTCTCCAGAACCATAGGGGTTGATTGGGGTTAGGGCTGTCTGGGCTTCCACAGCCTCCAGAGGCCGGGTCTCCGTTGAACGGGCCTCCACAGCCTCCAGGGGCCGGGTCTCCGTTGAACAGGCCAGCGCCAGCAAAGGCATGACCGGAACCGCCACGCTAGCGAAGCGCCCAGGCCTGCGAAGCGCTCCAGCTCTAGCGCGTCTTCGCGCCCAGCCGCTTGAGGGCCTCCTTCACCTTGTACATGAGGGCGTCAGCCCGCTCGAAGACGTCGTGCATCTTCTTGTCCTGCCCCTCGCAGTAGTTCGAACGCCGTACTCGAGGGCCACCCATCCGGCCAGGCTCACGGGAGAGTCGATCGGAAGCAAGCCCTTCCTTGAAAACAGGGGATGGTTCCGCCCGGGATCGAGAGGCTCGAAGCCAAACTTCTCCCTGAAGTCGGGATCAATCGTATAGAGGAAGAGGAGCTTCCTGTGCTGTTATTCTTCCCTTCCCTTTCGTACCTGTGAAACTCGCGCTAACATATTGAAATTATACAACTGTGTGGAGGCGCTGTCTCTTCCTTCGAGCCGAAATCCAGTCATTTCTGGTTTCATGGCCGGGGGTGAAAGTCGATACTTCCATGGCCAGTTAGTGTATATTACGGTCTCCTTGTCCTATCGTTCCGGCGTTCGTGTCTAACGATGTGTGCGTCGCCAGCTACGGCTCTCACTGTGGCGATGAACGTGAGCAGGATGCCGAGCGTGACTCGTCGGCGTCAGCGAGGGCTTCGGAGCACCGCGTGTGGACAACGTCCTTTTCGAGTTCCATACGGTGCTCGTGGTAGATCTCTGCTATCTTGAAGATGCGCTCTGCCCCGTCCTTGATCCTGGCGTTGTACCGCTCAAGAGTCTCGGGCGAAGGTAGGCCGCTGAAGATGAGAGCTCTACGCGCGAAGACGCGCCTTGGACGGGGGTTCCGCTGGGAGCGAGCTTCGAACTCTTGTCGCCCCCGCCTTAGAACTCATTGCCCCCCTTCTCCATGACGCGACGCATGGAGTAGCCAACGGCGTTGAAGTTCCTGAAGAACAGCTCCTCAACTCGAAGCGGCTCATCCAGCTTCAGCCTGCGGACAACAGCGTCCACCTTCTTCATGGCTGTGCGCTCGTATGTCGGGGCATCCGTGTCGTAGCAGAAGATGCGCTCGTAGAGTCTCTTCAGCTTCGCCTTCATGGGTACCCTAATCATCTCGTGACCTCCCTTTGCGCCCCCACCCTGTCGGGTCTGGCCGTTAAGCGATACATCCGTCTGCCCGCATGGGCAAGCGGTTTGACGCTTTGGGGTCGCCCCCAGGGTGAACGCATCTTAGACTTCCCCGTCGGTAAAAAGCCTGAGGGCATATTCAGGATCAAGGATGAACCGCGGCCGCGTACGACAGTGGCGAGTACCTGCTCAGACTTTCCCCGCCTGTGCGGGGTGTCGCGCTCAAGTTGCAAAGGGCGCTGTGCCCTGCACGGAGCCCTTTGACGAGATGGCAGTCCGGGTTTCTCGGACTGCGGGTCATGCGCGCGTCTTCGCGCCCAGTCGCTTGAGGGCCTCCTTCTCTTCGTACATGAGGGCGTCAGCCCGCTCGAAGACGTTGTGCATCTTCTTGTCCTGCCCCTCGCGGTAGTCCGAAATACCGCCCGCCACGACAACTTCGCCGCTCTCGATGTGAGCAACGCAGAGGCTGTGCAGGCTCTTCATGAGCAGATGGCGGTTCTCGTAGTCGACGCCCCGCAGGAAGACGAGGAACTCGTCGCCACCCGTTCGGTACACGGGGCTGTGGGAGAAGAGATGGCAGATCATGCGGCAGGCGCTGCAGAGGTGCTCGTCGCCCGCCTTGTGGCCGTAGGTGTCGTTGACGTACTTCAGTCCGCTGACGTCGCAGACGGCCAGCGCGAAGGGCTCGCATATCCCGAGGGCTATCTCGCCGTTGATTTCCGACTCCTTGTCGAAGAAGGAGTGCCTGCTCTTGACGCCGGTCAGGGGATCGGTGGTGTACTTCTGCCTGACGATGCCGAGGGCAACCTCGCTCTCCTCGGCCTTGCGGCGCATGATGCCGTAGTTGTTCACGAGCACGGCCAGCGCCACGCCGAAGAGCAGCACGACGACGGCCAGACTTCGGGCGTTGATCGCCTTGAAGCTCTCGATCTGCCGCTCGGCGATGCCGATCTCGTCCATGAGCCCGCTCTGGGCGTAGTAGCTGCTCACGGCGTTGATGCCGTTCGAGGCAGCCGTCATGACGGATTGGCTCATCCAGACCAGGGAGACGTAGAACACGAGGGAGAGGAGCGCAACCCAGACGATGGGGGAGCGGCCGAAGCGGCTGGACGCTTCGCGCTTCAGGATGGTGCGGAAGAAGAGGAAGCCCAGCACCGACCAGAGCACGAAGAGGAAGTAGCTCTCCGAGGCCATGGAGCTGTTCGTGAAGAGGTTCGGCGCCAGCAGGTAGGCTTCGAACAAGACCATGACGGCAACGCCGGCCATGCCTGTGCACTTTTCCAGGGTGTCACACTGCACCTCGGCCTGCTTCCATGCGCAGGCGGAGACAAAGGCGTAGACCATGGTCGCACCGATGGTGGTCACGTCCACGATCCAGCCTATGGCCGTCCTGCCGGCGAAGGCCACGGCCAGGGAGACGCCCCCCACCAGCAGCACGGCCTGCGAGGGGACGCTGTGCCGGTTGAGGGCTGCGAAGCGCCCAGGCAGGATGCCGTCCTTGGCAAGGGCGTAGAAGAGCCTGCTCAGGGCGAGAATGTTGCCGACGAAGCTCGAGAGCACGAGGCACAGCAGGGCTGCCATGAGGACGGCGATGCCCGACTGGCCCATGTAGTGCCGGGCCGCATAGAAGGCAGGCAGGCCCTCGATGCCTTCCAGCTTGTCCAGATTGCGGATGTAGTCGTACCAGGAGTCGTACTGCGCGGGCCATGCCGTTGCCGAGAGCAGGATGACGAAGATGTAGAGGAGCGTGGTCGCGACGACGGCGGCAACGAGCACCCGGTACGACTTTGTCGGGTTGAAGGTGAACTCCTCGGTGGCGTGGGAGATGTTCTCGAAGCCAATGAAGGCCCAGGGGGAGATGATGGCGATCTTGGCGATCTGCGAGAGCACGCTGGCATCGGGGACGAAGGCTGGCTCGAAGGCGGGAGTCCGGCCGCCCATGCTCCAGACGAAGCAGAGCGCGATGGCGGCGGTGAAGCAGAGAGCGAAGCCCAGCATGAGCAGGGCCGCGAGCCGCTTGCTTCCCGTGCACAGGAGGGTGAAGAGCACTATCGCCCCTGCCGTGAGCAGAACCTCGCCGAGGAAGATGTCGTAGCCAAAAAGGGTGTAGAGCTTGCCGACCTCGAAGAAGCCGCCCAGAAAGTACCTGGCAAAGAGGGGCAGCGCCGTGGCGTTGGCCCAGAAGATGGCAAGGTAGGTCAGGGAAAGGAACCAGGCGACGAGGAAGCCGTGGTCGTGGCCGAAGGAGCTCCTGGCGAAGGCGTAGGCACCGCCCGCCTCGGGGAGGCAGTTCATCATGTAGTGGTAGTTGCGGGCGATGATCAGCATGATCAGTCCGCCAGCCAGCGTGCCCAGCACGCTGCCGAAGGGACCGGCCTGGGCGAGGTAGGTGCTGCTGGTAATGACAAGCGAGCCCCAGCCAATGCTGGTTCCAAGGGACAGCGCCCAGGCTCCCGCGGGGCCTAGGTAGGGTGTCAGCCTCTGCTCTTCCTCAGCCATTGCGCTACTCCTTGCCGTGAAGGTCCTGCAGGCGCAGACGCCCTGCTCCGCAAAAAACCCGCGCCCCATATCGCGTTCCGCCTGCCGGCGCAGGAGATGCCGGCGTCCTTTCGGCAGCTGGATCCCGCATATCGCGGGGTGCACAGAACGACGTTATGAGTATAGCCCCTTGTCCTTCGGCGCGCAAGAGCCATGAACAGCCTGCAGCCTGCCTCCATGCAGCCTGCAGGACAGCTTGCGACACTGCCGGCACAGCCGGCTTCCAGATCTGCCCACGGCCCGGCCCCCGCCCACGGCCTGGCCCTCGCCAGGCCAGTCCTGCCCGCATGACGCCATGCCGCCGGCCGCAGGCCCGCTTCTCCCTGGCCGGCGGAGCACCGGCAGGCGCAGGGAGGAGCGCATGCCGCGCCGCGGCCGGCGGAGAAGCAAGGCAAGGCGCCCCTTGCTGGACAAGGCCGCAGGCGCTGGGGCATAGTTGGCCCCGGCCGGCCCCCGCGCTGCCGGCCAGCGCGGGGCGGCAGGCGGAGATCTCCCATGCAGCGAACCATCAGCTATCCTTCCGGACTCGAACGGTCGGGCCTCGATCCTGCGGAGGAGGCAAGCCTGGCCTTCTTCGACAGCGCCCTGCCCCCGGACTGGGAGATCTACGTGCGTCCGCACCTGAACGGCCTTGCGCCGGGCTTCGTGCTGCTGAGTCCTGCCGGCGGCATAGCCGTCGTCGAAGTGCGCGGCTGGACGGACGCCTTTCTGGCCCAGTGCCGCGACGATGCCATGCTGCGCGAGCCCTTTGCGCGCCTGCGCCTGGCCAAGGAGGAGATCTTCGAGATCTACTGCCCCCGGCCCGGCCTGGCCGCCGGCAGGGCGCACAGGAAAATCGCCTCTGCCTACAGCGCCATGCGCTGCGGCCTGATCTGCCCCCAGGCGGAGCTCGGCGCCCTCTGCGCCCGCTTTGCCCCGGGCCCCGCAGGCAGCCAGTTCATCTCCCCGCGGGAGTGGAATGCAGGCTGGCTTGCCCTTGCCGGCCGGGGGGAGCTGGCCGCAGGCCAGACGGGCTGGCTTCTGCCGAACAGAGGCAGGCACAGCCCCTTCATGCGCCCCGAGTACGCGCAGGACGTGCGTCGCTGGCTCGTCGCCGAGGCAAGGCCCAGGCGTCCCGAAGGGGCCCCCGTGCTGGACGCGCGGCAGAAGGCCATTGCGGCCTCCCGCACGCAAACGGGCTACCGCCGCATCCGGGGCCCTGCGGGCTCTGGCAAGACGCTGGTGCTCTGCCGGCGCGCGGCCCTGCTTGCCGGCCAGGGCCTGGACGTGCTCTTCCTCACCTACAACGTCACTCTGGTGAACTACATCCGCCATCTGGTCCAGCTCAGCCTCCAGGATCCTGCCGCCATGGACAGGGTGGTGGTGCTGAGCTTCCACGCCCTGTGCAAGCGGCTCTGCCTCCAGGCAGGGCTTGACGCCGAGTACCAGGCCCTCTGGCCCCGCCTCGGCGCGCGCAGGGTCCTGGAGGAGGGGCTGCCCCGGCTTGCCATGGAGGCAGCCCGGCTTCCCTCGGCCCCGCGCTTCGACGCCGTCGTCGTCGACGAGGGCCAGGACTTCCTCCTTTCCTGGTGGAACGTGGCCCGCGCCCTGGCCAAGCCGGAAGGCGAGAAGCTCCTCGCCGCCGACAGGGCCCAGGACGTCTACGGCAAGGCCGGCACCTGGACGGAGGCCGCCATGGCGGACTCCGGCTTCAGCGGCCCCTGGGCTGAGCTTGCCTCCTCCCACCGCCTGCCTGCGCCCGTGGACCGCATGGCCAGGGACTACGCGGCCCGCTTTCTGCCGAAGGACATGTACCAGCCGCCCCAGCGCCGCGAGCTCACCCTGGGGGACGCGGCCTGCTCCCTGCGCTGGATCCAGTGCCGGCCCGAAGAGCTTGCCGACGCCTGCTGCGACGCCCTGCTCGAGCTCGTCTACGACCCTTCCCTGCCCCGCGAGGAGCCCCTGGTCTTCCTCTGCCAGTCGACGGAGGCGGGCCAGGCCGTGGTGCAGCGGCTCGAGGCCATGCACGTAGCCTGCCAGCACACCTTCGGCGCCGACGAAGCGGAGCGCCGCCAGCAGAAGATGAGCTTTTCGGCAAGCCCCGGCGGCCCCGCCAGGGTGCGGGCCACCACCGTCTACAGCTTCAAGGGCTGGGAGGCGTCCCGGCTTGTCCTCGCCATAGGCCGCTTCGGCTCGGCCAGAGACCGCTTCGCCGTCTACGCCGGCCTCACGCGCGTCAAGGACAGCCCCCAGGGCAGCACGCTCTCGGTCGTCTGCGCGGCGCCGGGCCTCGAGGACTTCGGCGCCAGGCACTTCGCCCTGCGCCGGGCCCGCTCCGGCATAGCCGGCTTTGCGGCAGCCTTCCTGCGCCGGCGCCTCCACGCCTTTGCGGCCCAGCGGCGCGGCATTCCCGACTGCGCCCTCTGCGGGCTTGCCGGCTTCGACTTCAGAAACCGCACGCCCGACTACCGCAGCCCCCTCCACAGGAGCGTCTACTACCTCCGCTACGGGGCAGCCTCCCTCTTCGAGTACTACGGCATCTTCCGCTTCCTCCTCCAGTCGGGCTGGCTTGCCGGCGCGCCCAGCCTGGCCCTGCTCTCCTGCGGCTGCGGGGCCATGCTGGACGCGGCTGCCCTCAAGTTTGCCCTCGACGGCCTGGATCCGGCGCCGGCTGTCTCCTACCACGGCATCGACCTCGTGGACTGGCAGTGTCGGGAGACCAGGCTCCTTGCCGACATGCGCTTCACGCTGGACAGCATCGCCTCCTTCACGCCTGCCGGCCCCTACCAGTGCGTCGTCTTCCCCAAGTCCCTCCCCGAGATGGACAAGGCAGCCCTCGACGGCTTTCTGGCAAGGCTTGGCCCGGACAGCCTGGCGCCGCGCTGCGCCTTCGTCTTCTCCAAGCGCGCCGGATCCCGGCTCGACCACGAGAAGGCGGAGTACCTCTGCCGCAGGGCGGCCCTGCAGTTCGGCTTCACCGAGCGGCTGCATGCGGACAGCATCTTCGATGCCGGCTCCAAGACCCTCTTCTCCGCCGAAGCCTGCGGCCGGGAAGGCGACGAAGTCGAGCGCCTGCTCGATCTCGCCGACGTGGAGCTGGAGAGCCTGGGAGCGCGCTGCCTCAACTGCGACTGTCCCCGGGACAGGCGCGCCTGCCAGGCCGTCATCGGCAGGCGCGCCATGCGCCGCATCAAGGGCCCTGCCCCGGACGGCGGCGAAGAGCTCAGGGCGGCCCCCGAAATCTACTTCATGGGACGACAGCGATGAAATGGCCCCAGACCGACATTCAAACGCCCCGGGGAAGCCTGCGGGGCATCGCGCCGCTGGTGATCTCCGCCAGCCGGGCAACCGACATCCCCGCCTTCCACGCCTCCTGGTTCATGCAGCGCCTGCGTGCCGGCTGGTGCGCCTGGCAGAACCCCTTCAACGCGGCCTCCCGGCAGCTCGTCTCCTTTGCCCAGTGCCGCTGCCTCGTCTTCTGGAGCAAGAACCCCGCCCCCCTCGAGCCCTACCTGAAGGAGATTGAGGACAGGGGGCTCGCCTTCTACTTCCAGTTCACCGTGAACGACTACCGCCAGGAAGGCCTGGAGCCTGGCCTGCCCGAGCTTGGCCGGCGCATCGAGTGCTTCCAGCGCCTCGCGGAGCGCTTCGGCAGGCACAGGGTGGTGTGGCGCTTTGATCCCATCGTGCTCGGCCCCGGCCTCGGCGCAGAGGAGATCCTCCTGCGCGCGGAGCGGCTCGCGCAGGCGCTTGCGCCCTGCACGGACAAGCTTGTTTTCAGCTTCGTCGACTGGTACGGCAAGACCAGGCGCGGCCTTGGCCGGCTCGGCCCGGGCTACCGGCCGCCCACGCCAGAGGAGGAGGCCGCCATTGCGCTTGGCCTCGCCCGCCTGCGCGACAGCCTGGCCAGCCCGCCCGTTCTTGCCACCTGCGCGGAGCCCCGCGACTTCGCGGCCCTCGGCATAGCCAGGAACAGGTGCATCGACCCTGCCCTGCTCCTGCGCCTCTGCCCGGACGATGCGGACATGCGCCGGGTCTACGGCCCGGCGCGGCGCGTCCTCTCCCTGCCCGGCCTCGGCGGGCCGGGCGCGGCGCCGGCCAGCCCCGAGCCGGCGGCTCCCCGGGACCAGGGACAGCGCGGGGCATGCCGCTGCGCGCCCAGCAAGGACATCGGGGCCTACAATACCTGCCGGCACTTCTGCGCCTACTGCTACGCCAACCAGTCGCCCGAAGCCGTGGAGCGGCGCCTGGCGGGCCGCGCCGGCAGCGACGAGGCGCTGTAGGGGCCATCTGCCCGCCCAGGTCCGCCTCTACAGTTCCGCCTCTACTGGTCCGCCTCCAGCGGACTCACGCAGGCCATGGCTGCCAGGCCAGCCCTGCGCCCTGCTGGCAGATGCGCCGGGGCAGATGCGCCCGGGGCCGGGGCCCGGAGGCATACTGGCGACGTTTCCTAGAGGCGTATCCTGGAGGCGTGTCCTAGAGGCGTGTCCCAGTGACGCTTCCCAGTGACGTTTCCCGTGGACGCATCTTGGGAAAGGATCCCGGGAACAGATCCCGGGGACAGCCGCCGGCCCTGCCGGACAGGCTCAGCTTCTGCTGGCCCCCGCCTCCGGCTCGTCGCCCGCCCAGGCTTCGAGACCCTTGCGGTCGAGTATGGTCACCTTGCGGCCGCTGACGGCCAAGAGCCCTTCCGCCACGAGGCGGGAGAGGTTGCGGGAAAGCGTTTCGCGGGCCGTGCCCATCATGTTGGCCAGCTCCTCGCGCGACATGCCGAGATCGATGGCCTCCTCGCAGCCGGCAAAGCGCGTGCGGTGCAGAATGAAGGCCGCAAGGCGGGATCCCAGGCGGCTGCCCTGGCTGCCGAGCTTCTTGGTCAGCATGCGGATGCGGATGGCGAACAGGCCGAGCAGGTCCTGGGCAAGCGCGGAACAGGACGCCACGGCGTCCAGGAACTCGCGGCGCTGCAGGCGCACGAGCCGGCAGCTCTCCTGGGCCACGGCCGAGCAGTCGTAGGTGGTCTGCCTGAACATGCAGGTCAGGCCGGCGTGCTCCATGGATCCCATGACGTGCACCAGCCGCTCGCTGCCGTTGTTGAGCAGGTGAACCAGCTTGACGCGTCCGGACAGGACCAGGTAGCAGGCCTCGGCGGGCTCGTCCTCCCCGTAGACGGTCTCCCCCCTGGCGTATTCCAGCAGGACCGCGCCCTGGGCCATGCGCGCAAGCGACGCCTCGGAGGCGTGCTTGAAGAAGGGGGCGCGCTTAAGGTGCAGGACAACGGCGCTTTCGGTGCAGGGAATGGGATGCATGGCGAACCTCGCAAAGGGGGGGCATGGCCCTGAAGGGGCAGGCTGCGCCCGCAGGAGCCTGCATGCACGCCGGACGGCGCAGTCTCCGGGGAAGGCGCGCCGTCCGGCGCCAGAAAGGGACTAGCCCTGGAGGCAGGCCCTGAGGTCGGCTTCGGGGTCGGCGACGGGCGCGAGGCCAAAGCGCTCTGCGAGCGCGCCGAGGATGGCCGGGCTGGCGAAGGCGGGCAGCGTGGGACCGAGCCGCACGCCCTTGACGCCGAGAGCAAGCAGGGTGAGCAGGATGGCCACGGCCTTCTGCTCGTACCAGGAGAGCACAAGGCTCAGGGGCAGGTCGGAGACCGTGCAGCCGAGCGCTTCGGCCAGCTTCAGGGCGAGGGCGACGGCGGCGTAGGCGTCGTTGCACTGGCCGGCGTCCAGCAGGCGGGGGAAGCTCCCCAGCCTGCCGAGATCCAGGCTGTTGAAGCGGAACTTGCCGCAGCCAAGGGTTACAATGAGGCTGTCCTTCGGGGCAAGGCGCACGAAGTCGGCGTAGTAGCCGCGCGACTGGCGCGCGCCGTCGCAGCCGCCCACCAGAAAGACGTGCTTCACGGCGCCGGCCTTGACGGCGTCGAGCAGCGCGGGCGCGGCGTCGAGCAGGGTCTGGCGGCCGAAGCCCGTGAGGAGCGCTCCGCCGGCCTCCTCGCCGGCAAAGCCCTGCATCTCGAGGGCCTTGGCGATCACGGCGGAGAAGTCGCCCCCGCTGGCGCTGCCCACGCCGGGCCACTGCACGGGACCGCAGGTGAAGACCCTGTCTGCGTAGCCGGAGGGATTCTGTATGCAGTTGGTCGTGAAGACCACGGGCCCGGGGAAGCCGGGCAGCTCCCGGCGCTGGTTCTGCCAGGCCGTGCCGTAGTGGCCCGCCAGGTGGGCGAAGGCCTTGAGCTTCGGATAGCTGTGGGCAGGAAGCATCTCGCCGTGGGTGTAGACGGCAATGCCCTTGCCCCGGGTCTGCTCCAGCAGCTCGTGCAGATCCGCCAGATCGTGGCCGGAAACGAGGATGCAGGGGCCCTTGCGGTGCCCGAGGGAGACGGAGGTGGGCACGGGGTCGCCGAAGCTTCGGGTGGCGCCCCTGTCCAGCAGCTCCATGGCGCGCAGGTTGAGCCGGCCGGCCTCCAGGGCGAGGTCGAGCCAGTCCTCGAGGCCGCGTGCCGTGCCGTCGCCGTCGCGGGCGCAGAGCAGCTTCGCCATGCCGAGCGCCAGGGCGCTGTCGCGCTGGCCAAGGCGGGCCGCATGCCAGGCGTAGGCTGCCGTGCCCTTGAGGCCGTAAAGCAGGATCTGCATGGCGCTGCAGACGTCGGGATCGGCCGAGAACCTGTCGGGCGAGGGGGCCTGCGCCAGCAGACTAGCGGCTTCGGCGCCGGCGTCGCAGTCCCGGCCGGCAAGCCCGGCGGCTCTGGCAAGCACCCTGGCTGCCAGGGCCTTGAGGGAGGAGGCGTCGAAATTCACGTTCGTCAGGGTCGAAAAGAGCCCGAAGCAAAGCAGGTCGCCATCGGCGCCGCTGGCCTGGCCGGTCTCGGCCATGGCGCCGGCTAGGCGGCGCAGGGCTTCGATCAGGGCGTCCTGGGCGGCCGCGGCTTCGGGGCTCTTGCCGCACGCGCCCCTGGCCGTGCAGCCCTTGCCGTTGGCCGTCTGTTCACACTGGTTGCAGAACATATCGCGCTCCATGAGGGAAGCGGGGCCCCTGGGGGCGCTCCGCTGGATAAAGGGTGGCGGCAGGCCTTGCCGTGCGCGCAAGGTAGCAGGCGGCATCCCTGCCAGATATGACATAAGTCAAATCTTCGGCATTTTCCCCTGCCCCGCAGAGGGTGCCGGCAGGCGCCGGCAAGATGGCAGGCGCCTTCCCTGCCCTGCCGCCGGGGAAGCGCTCCGCCCCCCGAACGTCCTCGACGGCCTGCCGTGCAGAAAAAGACAGAAATTGGCGGGCATTCCAAATTCTGGAGTTACGCGCTGCTAGCCTGGCTTCACCGGGAAGCCCACTCCGCCCCGGCAAAGCCTTCTGCCGGCAGGCGCGTCAAGCCCGACAAGGCCGCATGGCGAATGTGGCGGCAGGCGAATGCAACAACCGGCGAACGCGGCGGCAGGCGAGCGCTTGATCCGGCGAAGGCCTGCATCAGCGCGCCGCAGCCGGCAACCTCTTCACGTTAAGGAGCAAATCCATGGCAGCCCCATTCAACCTTTCCAGCGTCATTGGCCCCAACCCGCCCTTGACGGACCTGAAGCTGCCCGAAAGCCGCCTCGGCTGCCTGCTGCTCGGCGGGCTTGCCGGCTTCGTGCTGGCCACCCTGCTGAGGGATGCCGCGGACGCCAGGCGCGAGCCCAAGTCCCAGGAACGCCCCGAAACGGCGCGCTAGCCAAGGAGCACTGCCCCAGGCGGGCGGTGCGCGAGGCCCAGGCAGGCAATGCGCGCGGCCTGTCCCGACACAGGCAGGAAGCCCTGCGACTTCCAGCTTTCCTTGAAACCCAAGCCGCGCCGCCCGCACGGTCGGCTTTTCCCCGGCCGGCACGGCGGTGCGGCACGCAACCCCACATGGAGTACCCCATGAGCAAGTTAGCCTACTTTCTCGGCGGCATGATCGCCGGCGCAGCGGCCCTTGGCGTTGTTTCCTGGTTCGTCGCCGGCCGCGACGGCGACAGCTGCTGCTCCCTTGGCGACGACGACGACGGCTGCCTCAGGGACGATGCCGCCCCCGAAGCCGGCGGCGCGACGGTGCACGAAGCCGACAGCGCGACCTCGACCGAAGCCGGCAGTGCGGCCTGGACCGAAGCCGGCGGCGCGGCCGTGCACGAAGCCGGCAGTGCGGCCTGGACCGAAGCCGGCGGCGCGGGCATGCCTGAAGCGGCACCGGCAGCGGAGGCCGCAGCCCGCCAGGCGGAACCTGCCGGCAGCGAAGCCCCTCAGCCGGCATAGGGAGCGCGCCATGAACCTTGCCTGCTTTCTCGGCGGCGCCCTGACCGGCGCCGGCATCCTGACCGGCCTCGCCCTGCGCAGCGCCCAGAGCGAGTCGAGGCGCGATCCGGCCTTCACGCCGGAGGAGGCTGCGCGCATGGACGCATCTACCGCCAGTCTCCACCTGTCCATCTACTTCTTTAAAATCAACGCCCTCGCCATGAAGTGCACCTCCGTCAGCCTGCACAGCGGCCCGCTCTGCCTCGGCCCCCTGGAGATCGATGGCGAGAGCGTCCTCCAGAAGGCCAAAAGCCGCATGGACGGCTTCATGACAAGAACGGGACGTGCCTTTGCCGTCTCCATGCTCAAGGACCAGGCCCGGGACATGCAGAGCCTCTTCCAGCACTACAGGCCCGTCTTCGTGCGCGCCAACAGGCTGCTGGCAGCCAAGCGCCAGGCTGGCGTCAGGCTTGGGGGCTTCGTTCTGCATGCCGGCTCCTTCGCCATCGACAACAGCCTTGTCAACGACAGGTGGCTCGAAGACTTCGACAGCCTCTGCGACAGGCTGCGCGACTTTGCGCAGGCAACGGGCCGGGCAGGCGACAGGCTGATAAGCCTCCTGGAAGCCCACTGCCAGGACGGAACGTCCGGCGGCAGGGAACGCGGCGCACAGGCCAGCCAGGACAGCGGCGCAGCCGGTGCCTGAGAACCGGACATGACCGCGAAAGCCCAGAGGCGCCCTGCCTCTGGGCCTTTTGCGCTTGACCGTTGACTTCCCCGCTGACAGTCATTACGACTCTGCCAATATGGCCATGTTCAAGCATTGCATGCCTCCCTGCATCGGAAAAATCGACGCTTGAAATAAATCACAATCAAGGCGAATAATAAAGATATCAGAAAACTAGAGTTGATTCTATATTCAAGGTTTTGTATATGAATTCAACAAATAAAGAAATTGATTTATATATAGAAAACAATTTATACAAATATTTACCATCCATATTTGACACTTCAGCTCATCAAGTTGAAACAAGTAAAGCTGTTGCATCACATGAGATAAAAGAAATAAAATCACAAATATATGCTAATATTAAACGAGTTTTTTTATCAAATAGAGATAAAAAATTGCGATATGGAGATATTATAGGAATTCCACGAAAGCCACTTTTAAATCTTGTCCCCTATGATCATTATGGCGTATATATAAATCATGATTCTGTTATTCATTTTTCTTCAAAAGAGTCCGATGTTAATTCTCTGAATAATACAATCATCGAAACTAGCTTAAGGATATTTACAAGAGAAGATTCTGGAATTTTTCGCTTAAATTTTCCAGATGTGTATGGGAAACCAACTCAAATCTATGTTGATGAAACAAAACTTGCTTTCGAAAGAAGTAAGTATTTTATTCATGATTGTGTTAACAATTATTTTGAAAAACTGAAAAAATATCATTTATACGGTCCAAGTGAAACAGTAAAGAGAGCAAGATCAAAATTAGGAGCAAAAGGTTATAATATTATAACAAACAACTGTGAACATTTTGCTATATGGTGCAAGACAGGGCTATATGAGTCTCATCAAGTGGAATATTATGCAAATCTTCTATCACCATTCAAAACGAAACTTGATGGTCAGAATAATACACAAAGAGCATACATACCAGATCCAGATCTTGAATTTTTAAAACATGTACCAAACGAAGATATTGATACACTTGTCAATTATTTAATCAAAGATAAAGATGGCACTCTGCGCATGACAGAGCTGTTAACTGTAAGCGATGCTTATAAACTCCATGCTCCAGATCATCATCAATATTGGAAAGAAATAGCAGCAGAACTTCAATGTTTTGGAGCTAACTCTATAGCAACATTATTTCGTGGCGGTAAAGGTGTAATCTATAAGAAAATTTTATGTGATGTATGCGACAAAATGAAAGTAGTTTATGACAAAACTTTACCAACAGATGTTATTGAAATGCATCTAATGATAAAAATATTGACAGAATCTATGAGTAATATGTCACCTGAACAGGTAAAGACACTCGTTAACGATCTTCATCTCAACACGACCGACTTGACGCCGCAGGCCGTTGCCTTCGCCCTGCAGGCGGGGGTTCGCCTCAGCGGCTTTCTCGCCTACGAGCTCGCGCTCATTGTTGCCAACACCGTTGCCAAGGCCGTGCTGGGCAGGGGGCTTTCGCTTGCGGCCAATGCCACGATCACGCGTGCCGTCAGCCTCTTTGCCGGGCCGGCAGGATGGATCCTGACTGGCCTGTGGACGGCCTTCGACATCGCCGGCCCCGCCTACCGCGTCACCATCCCGGCGGTGATCCAGATTGCCTTCCTGCGCCTGAAAATGAAGTACGCCCTGCCCGGGCAGGCGGCGCCGCTTCCGGCGCGCTAGCGGAACGCGTTCTGGTCGGCTCTGACGCGGCAGGCCAGCCGGTGCTAGCATGGGACTGCGGCCGGCACGGAGCGCCCCGGCCAGCGTCCAGCCTTCAAGCTGGACTTGAAGCAGCTTCCCGAAGCCGTCCACTGGCGCCAGGTCCGCATGACAAGGAGTCTGCCATCATGGCAACCATGTTTCCCGCCAGGTGCGAGTCGTTCGCCACTGCCGGCGAAGAGGCCGTCTACCGCTTTCTCGAAAAGGCCGCCCGTCCCGACGGCGACTTCCTTGCCTGGTATTCGCCCGACATCGAGGACCGCGAACCCGACTTCATCCTGCTCTCGCCCGACTGCGGCCTCGTCGTGCTCGAGGTGAAGGACTGGCTTGCCAGCCAGATCCTCGAGCTCAATCCCAAGGAGGCGCTTCTGCAGATCGCAGGCCGGCCCGAGCGCCGCAAGCAGCCGCTGGCCCAGGCCAGGGAGTACGTCAACAGCCTCATGCACCTTTTGGGCCGCCAGCCAGGCTTGAGCCAGAGCCAGAAGCGGGAGCTGCCATGCCCCGTCACCTGGGGCGCCGTCCTGCCCCACGTCAGCCGGGAGGACTTCAGGAAGGCCAGACTCGGCGAGGTCATGGACGAAGCCCGCGTGCTCTGCTGGGACGAAATCGGCGAGGCCTCGCCGCTCGCCCGCGATGCATCGGGCGGCAAGTTCAGGCAGTGGCTGAAGGAGCACTTCCCTCCCCTCTTCCCCTTTTCGCTCACGCCCGGCGACCTTGCCTGGATACGGAGCCGCATCTTTCCCGTGGTGCGCCTTGACCTGCCGAAGCGCGCCGGCTGTCCCGCCCAGGCCGAAACCGTGCTTGCCCTCGACCAGGAGCAGGAGAATCTGGCCCGCCGCTTCGGCGCGGGCAGGACGCTCGTC